>Ga0114919_10000531_pt1 | contig 29650 bp, 31 predicted proteins | sample BlataG_FD_88682 | JGI IMG/M metagenome (GOLD analysis project Ga0114919, IMG submission 88682) | Deep subsurface microbial communities from Black Sea to uncover new lineages of life (NeLLi) - Black_00105 metaG | ecosystem: Environmental > Aquatic > Marine > Oceanic > Sediment | place: Atlantic... | reverse complement strand
TTGAGTGGATATTCCTATGGCGGTTGATGTGTGGGGAGAAATGAGATTTAAGATTGTGTCGTTATCGAGTAGGGTGGTGGGGGGGGGGGGATAGAGGGGAGGAGGGGGAGGTGAAGGTTGGATGGGGGAAGGTAGGATCCATCTCTGACACTGGAAGAAGAGCAGCGGCGATGGAAAATTGGACAGAATGCTAGACATACCTCCCATTCGTAGCTTTTAGCTGATACTTTCCTTGAATTGTGTGGTCTCACTTCAGGATAGACGACAGCAGCCTGCAGGAAAGAAGACAAGGGAACGAAAATTGATCCGATTCCACAAAACCCAAAGATGCTTGCCCCATCAGCCCAAAACTAGACAACCCCTTACTTACCTCATCCTTAGATACTACTGCATGATCATCCTCATCACTCATGATGTCTCGGTTACCTTCAACTATTCACAGTTTCACTTTAAAAAAATGGACATTCCAAGCCCGGCTTTGCTCGAGAAGAAGAGATGCGAAGAACCCTCTCCCCATTTGACACCAACCCACCTGCATCACATCTGTATCACTATCTGTATCACTACTATAAGTATTCATTCTTACTATCAACATCTATCCTAAGGCAAAAAAAAGAAAAACCCCCTTCAATCAACTCATTCAATGTATCCCCCCCCCCCCTCTTTCCCGTCTCTCTCTCTTCCCTCCCACCACCCACCCACTTCATCCCTTCTTACTGATTATACCCAGACGTAGTAATAGAATCAGCTGAACCAAATGAAGTATCCCAGACAGTATGGTACCACCCATCAACATCGGTTCTCTCATACGTATGACTGCCAAAGAAATCACGTTGAGCTTGCACCAGATTAGCTGGCAACCGACCTCTCCTGTAGGTGTCAAAATAAGCCAGACTTGCATTCATACCGGGGACGGCAATACCAGCTCCAACTGCCAGCTGGACGACTCTCCTCCAAGATGCTTGGCGGTCAGCCAGGGCTTGGGAGAACTCTGGGTCCACCAGGAGATTGGGGAGGGAGGGATTACGGAGGTAGGCCAGTTTGATGGAGTCGAGGAAGTCTGCCCTGATGATGCAGCCTCCTTTCCAGATGCGTCCGAGCTCGGCTAGGTCGACGTTCCAATCCTTTTCTGCACTCTTGGCACGGATGAGATTGTAGCCTTGGGCGTAGGAACAGATCTTAGAGGCGTAAAGGGCTGCACTGACATCCTCTATGAGCCGGGCCTTGTCTACTCCATTGCTGCCATTGGAAGAAGAAGCAGTCTGAGGGGGGGAGACGCCGATTTTGGCAAAGACGGCTTCAGCGGCGAGGCGTTCGTCTTTGAGGCCGGAGAGGAAACGGGCGTCGAGAGCGGCCTCCATGGTGGGGGCTGCAACGCTGAGTTCTGCTGCTTGCTGGATTGTCCACTTGCCAGTTCCCTGTATTGTAGGAAATTAATGTGGAGGAGAAGGAGGGTGGGGTGGGGGGGTTAGAAAAAAAGATAAGATAAGAATATGGGGGAGGCCATCAGCAGAACAGTAGTTATAAGAAATTATCATTTGTCCATCATTTGCCTGAGTAACTCCAGGTTAGGCTCCCTCTCTCGAGCGTTCAGCTTGGCGCAGTGGTAGCGTGCGGGGCCCATAACCCCGAGGTCGAAGGTTCGAAACCTTCAGCTGAAAACCGACAACTTTTTTGCCAAATTTTTTCGCTCCCAAAAAAACCACTAAAAAATCATGCAATTTCTTATAACTCGATTACTTACCTTCATTCCAGTCTTATCTAGCACTTTATCCACCAAGAACCCATCCCCCTTATCATCCTTCTTCTTAAAGATGGATGCTGTGATCTCTATCAGAAAGCTGGCCAGCTCATTCTTATTCCATCCATCAAACACTGCCTGCAACTCTTCATTGCTCAGTCCACCTACAGTCTTCAGCACATCATAAGCTTCAGATATCAACTGCATATCTCCATACTCAATCCCATTGTGCACCATCTTCACAAAGTTACCAGAACCACCTGGCCCAATGTACGTCACACAAGCTCCATCGTCAGTCTGGGCAGCCACCTTTTCAACAATGGGGGCCAAATACTTGTAAGCCTCAGCATCTCCACCTGGCATCATAGCAGGACCATTCCTGGCTCCTTCTTCTCCTCCAGACACTCCCATGCCAATGTGGAAAATACCCTTGGCTTTAAGCATCTCCTGACGACGTTCGGTGTTTTCATACCATTCATTGCCACCGTCGATGATGATGTCACCGGGTTCCATATACTTGACAAGCTGCTCAATGGTAGAGTCTACTGGAGCACCAGCTTTGACAAGGATTATTACGCGACGAGGACGTTCAAGGGACATGACGAAGTCTTTGATGTCTTTGAAGCCGATGAGGCGGTCGCCGACCTTTTCCTTGGCTGCTCTGGCGACGGCAGCGTCGGTCTTGTCTCCTGAGCGATTGTACACTGAGATGGAGAAGCCTTTCTCTGCTACATTAAGGGCTAAATTCTGTATGTGTTTATAGATGGATGGAGAGAGGGTGGGGGGTTAATAATAGTGCATGTGTGGAAAAAGAAGAGAGAGGTAAAGAGTTGGAAAACATACCTGGCCCATGACGGCAAGGCCGATGAGGCCGATGACCGACTGGCCTTGTTGAGCAGACATGCTGTGGAAAGAGGGGACGGAATAAGTCGATATCAATTGATAGATGGTTGATCGGTATGCTGATCAGATAAATAGCGAGGTTTTGAGGTTGTTATTCTTACTTTGAGGCAGAAGCTTGAACCTGAGTAATCAGTGAGACCCTAGTTGAATCGTGCCTATAAAAACGGGCGTTCTTTGTTTCAGATCTACTGAATGAAGATCTGATGAACGTGCACTTGTTTGATATGGAACTATGCTGCAGTCTACAGGAAGGTGTTGTGGTGATGTTATTCCTGCTTTTATTTATAGAGCTACAAACAAAAACCATGAAGCTTAATTGACACAGCACAGGAAGATCTTGAATATTTATGCGATCAGGTATAGGGTGCCGCTGCAACGACCTCATGTTATGTATCAGGATGTCCCTCTCCTCACTCACCGCCCTCGCGAGGCAAAATAACGACGCCTCTCTCCTGCCTCTCTATTCACCCCAAATACTCAAAATAAAGGTCAGCTCTTCTTCTTTTTGACTCTGACAAATCAATTATCATATCTCCTTACATTCATGCTTTGTTATTGTTCTGCTGCTTTGGCTTTTGTTTCTGTTCACTGCCAGTAACTCTTCCTCCATACACTCTTCTTGACTTCACCATCATCTTCCTCTTCTTCCCATCCCCCTTCTCATTATTCTCCTTCTTGTCCTCTTCCACATCCCCCTTGTCCACATCCTTTCTCTTCCTATTCTTCCTCTGTTTCTTCAATTGCAACATCCATTCAGGCACTTGACATCCAGCACCTCTCATTATATTAGCAACCCCTCTCAACTTTCCCACATCCTCTTCTGCAAAAAACGTCACCGCCATCCCCTTCCTCCCTGCTCTCCCAGTCCTCCCAATCCTATGCACATAATCCGTAGTATTATGAGGAAAATCATAATTAACAACTGTGTTTACCCCTGCAAAGTCCATTCCTCTACCGAGTAAATCCGTAGCTATTAATATCCACGTTTTTCCCAATCTGAAATTGTCAATTGCCGCTACCCTTGCTGCCTGAGGCTGGTCAGAATGGATGCAATCAATATGCACTCCATCATACATCAAATCTCTCCTCAATTCTTTTGCTCTTTCTTTGGTAGACACAAAAACTAGCACAGGTGATTTAATTCCTTGACTTATTATCTGTCTCAATGCCAGCAACCTCCCACTCTCCCTCCCTACAAACAACAACTTCTGCTCAATGCTCGCTGCAGCAGCTCCTCTCTCCCCTACCGTTATCCTCAAGGGATCACCCAGCACATTTCTAGCCAGCATTTCCACTGTATCAGGCAATGTAGCACTGAACAATGCTCTTGTTATATTTGTATGAGTACAAGCAGCAATAACAGTATCTATCTGTTCCGCAAATCCCATGTCGAACAACTTATCCGCCTCGTCTAGTATTAAATACTCAACTGTGGACAGATCAATCTTCCCCTCCCTACTCATTGCACCCAGCCTTAGCGGATTGGCAAAGAGGATGTCTACATGTGAGAAATCAGTACCTGCTGCAGTGGCTTTACTCAGTACACTGGCTCTTACTTTGATCCCGGGGAGGAGAGGAACGAGGACTCGTGCTGATTGGGTGCTCAATTCTTTGGTGGGACTGATGACCAACGCTTTCAGGCCTCCTCCTTTTATTGTCGTTATTGTTGTTGTTGTTGGTGGTGGTGGTGGAGGAGGAGAAGAAGCGATACCTTCTTTTGGTTTTATATGTCTTTTAGACTTCCTAGTCGTCTGCACCACTTCTTCTATCTTTTCGGTATCTAACTGTTGTTCAAGACGTTTGAGTTGACGTATTTTCAAAACTAAAGGAATAAGGAAAGCCAAAGTTTTCCCAGATCCAGTAGGTGCAACAGCTAATAACTCTCTCTGCTGTAATAATGCTGTAATGGCCTGGCGTTGGATCGGAGTGGGATCTAAAAAGCCCTCTTCAGCCATGTTTTTCAGCAGGCGAGAATGGCAGCCGGGGACTGTGGAGAGCTGGGCGAAAGAACGAAGAGGTGGGGGAGGAGCTGTGCCTGCTATTTTGATCTTGTTGGTTTTTCTTATGACGTTGGCTTCCTCAAAAGGGTCTCGCGTGCTGACTTTTGGGGTGTCATCTGTGAAGAGAGTTTGTATTTGTTCAGAAGATTGTTGTTGTTGGCTGGCGAAAATGGCGACACCGTCGTCTTGGGAAGAGAGTTGTTTTTTTGCTTGCTTTTTACTCTTAAGTTTTGGCTTGTCTTGCTCTAGGGGCTTGGATAGGAGCCCGCTAGTGTGTTGATATTGGTCATCTGTAAGGAATAAGTATGGTTAGCTCGAGAATTGAGGGGAATCGATTGGATTTGGAGATGCATGTTTAATTAAGTTTAGTTTTTACTCACGATCTGTACTGATATCTTGTTTATGACGAGACTTAAATAAATCTATATCTTTCTTATATTTCTGTTTATCAAATGTAGCACCAATTCGCAAGCTGGCAAAGATGTCAGCCATTTTTAAACCTTATATGCAAGGTTTACTTTGATATCTCTTGTACTACTGTCAGAATGTCGGTTTTATGGTGCATACATTCTGGTAACAATCAAGGAATGCGGTGTTACCATGTTTGCAACGAGTATTTCAACAGCAGTCTCCTACTGCCCCGACTTCGCCAGGGAAGACGGAGACGTCGACGAAAGGGAGAAGTTGGATGATGGTTTCAACAATGTGTATGTTGAGAGTATCTAGAGCTGGATCCATAATTATTGATGCCGTTAAGGTAAACTGAGCCTGTGTGTGAGTGCTAGAAGGTAAGAGTAAGAGAGAAAAAGATGCCACCAAGATTGTGGTCTCCGATGGGTTGTCCAGTCGTGTGATTGGCTGTCGGTGCTACTTCATCACAAAGCTTGGCCTGAGTTTTCAATCGTCTATAAACTTAAATCACTGCCATCAACATGACTTATCACATGTCTACAACGACTGCAAGGGCTTGCAAGAGCCCTACTTGCAGATCGCTTCAACATTTCTACAATCCTTGTTTGTTATTATTTCCTAGAACTCTTCACGTTAAACAACATGCCAGACATGACACCTTTATCTGCAGAGGCTTCTTGAGTGAATTATTCGGAGGGTGAGTCTCTATCCTCTCACGGTCTTCTACAACGAAAGATAGACCCTCCCCCCTCGTTCTCACTTCTCACCGCTTCCCTCCTCTCCCTTCTCTCTTCCTCCAGTGCAACCAAATCCAAAGCAGACACCAGTGAATCCTCCCCCCCAGCAGACTACTCCAATGAAAACCTAGATAAAGTCATCCTCATGTCATTAGACTCCACATCCAACATTGTATATAGAAACGGAGCTATTGTAGACGCTGCCGCATTGGAGGCTTTGTGTGACAGGGTCGGCTGGCCACGTCGTCCTTTATTCAAAGTAGAAGCAGCATTAGCTAATAGTTTCCTTGTGGCCACTCTCTCAGTAGAACCAGCAGCAGTAGTAGAAGGTGGAGATGGTAATGATAACCAAGAAGAAGTGTCTCCAGTGCTCACTATTAGTAGTGGCAATAGTAGTAGCGATGATGGTAAAATTGCTGCCAGATTGATAGGATTAGCAAGATGCACCTCAGACGGAGCATTCAATGCAACAATCTGGGACGTAGTTATAGACCCAGAATTCCAGAAAAGAGGACTAGGTAAAGCTCTAGTTGAACAAATGGTACGAACACTGCTCAAGAGAGAGATTACTAATATTACATTGTTTGCTGATGGCAAGGCAGTGGCGTTTTACAATCAATTGGGATTTGAAGCTGATCCTGAGGGTATCAGAGGAATGTTCTGGGCCCCTAGAATGTGAGGATGATATATATTTTGCCCATTCATTTTCCTTCTCTCTCTACTGTTCTATTTCTATTCTCAGCTACCCCAAGCTCCATATGATTGTTTCCTTCTGGCCATTTCTACACTATCGACATAATCACTGGGAGTATCATACAACCTGGGAGAGGGAGGGGAATGAAATGCAGATGTGAGGAACCCACCTTTCTTTGTTGGTTGGAGAGGTGTTGTTGTTGTTGTTGTAGCAGTTGTTGGTAGTGCTGTAGTGGGAGAAGCGGTGACGGGTAATTGATGCGATTGCATCCTACCGGCTAATAATGTACTTGTAGTACCGCCATCAGAATGTTGCACTGATTTTCTGAATAGAATCATAACAGTAAACATGAAGATGTAAATGCCTGCTGTGATGAATGCGAAGACCATAGTGGTTATAAGTACTGCTGTATCTGTAGATGACCAATATGTAGTAGTCGTAGGAGGAGGGGTAGTAGTACCATCACCAAGATCATGATCAGGGTCAGTTGTTGTTGTTGTTGCAGATGGGACGCCTTCAACAGCCTCTACTTTAGAACGTATTCCAACTAGAATAATGCCCTCTAAAATCAAGAAAATGGCGGTATGCAGGAAAGACGACGTCATGAAGGCGTATGCAAAGCCTGGAGTGGACCCTCTGGTGGAGGAAAACAGGCTCTTCTGAGCTAGGAGGAGGAAGGAGACGACGGTGACGGCGATGCAGAGGAAGGCGGCCATAAATGTGCCTGCCAGAGCTGCATCAAACTCATCAGATTCTAACAGTATATTAGCAGTGGTGATGTTAAGATTGGTGTTGTTGTTGTAGTTGTTGAGGTCGTGTTTGGTATTTATTAGGTTGGCAAAGGTTATGAGTGCGAGGACTACAAACCCGATGGTGATGAGGGCAGAGAACGTCCAAGCAAGCCAGACACCTCTGCGTTGCTGGGTGGACTTGTTTGTTGTTGCTGATGGCATTTGTATGGTTTAATTCATCGGGTTTACGTAGAAGGATACTTTAGATAGAAATTGGGTTGGAAAAGCATATACTGGGTGTTGATGTATTAGGAGAAGCAGAGGTAGCTTCTGCTCACCTCCTCGACAACGTTGACTTTCTGCCTAGAAATGAGAAGGGAGGGAAAGTTGGTTAGGTTAAATCAACCGTATAAATTATTTCGTTGGGGTAGTTTTTGTACTGTAGAGTGCAATGAAAAGCCACTCATCACGCTGGAAGAAGGTAAGGAGAGCAATTGAGACAGTTGGAATGATTACTTTTGAATATCGTAGTTTCTGAAACCCAGCCAATAACCCTTCAATCAATTCCTTCCATCATTACCGTGTAGATTCTAAGTCGAAAGGACTGTTCACAGGAGGCACCCACTTCTATGGTTGGAGCTCAACCCGCTAAAAACAATGTCACATCTCTCAACCACCAGCAGGCTCCTAAACCCACACCACTGAATCCATCAACAACCCCCTTGAAAGATAGCGTAAGCAACCAATTCCATGATGCAACTACCACTCAGCAGATGGTAGATAGCTTGGACATGCTTCAATTCCAGCTTCAATCAGCTTTGAGCGCCCACACCATTCACAAGGAGCAAAGTGAAGCAGAACAGCTCATCCTTCTCAGCCGCATCACAGCCCTTGCCTCTCAAGTAGAATTCCTCACCTCCTCAAAACAAGACATGTCAGACTTGTTCCACCAGAAGTCTGCATCTGAAGCTACCGCTATCTCTGCATTGCAAGACATGCAAGAAAAGTGGGCTCAGCTTGAAGCTCAGCTGAACAATGTTCTTGATGAAAACTCTGCATTGAGACTGGCCTCCGAGCAACAGCAAATCACTCTGGATATGCTTACCAAGGCTCTTTCTGATGCAGAAGCAACCATAGAGGAAATGAACAAGGAGAAGGATGATGATGATGATGAAACATCCAAGGAGGAGGAAAGAAACACTTCTACTTGTGTTCCCATCTCTCCAGCTGTCAATGATACTGCTGGAACGGCACCCACAGCAAGAACTATTACACCACCACCACCACCACCACCACCACCACCACCAGGCATCACGACTACAGATAGGGTCCAAGGTCTAGCAGTAGCTGCAGCATCACGCAAGGAAGCTTCCCTCCAATTATCATCACTTAAGCTCCAGGTAGCCAAGATGAATAACGAGAGAAGTGCATTGCATCAGACACATCAAGCTCTTCAATCTCAGTTGCATGCTGCTCAAGCTACCATTGCAGACCTTTCCAAACAACTGTTTATCTTGAAATCAACATCATCACCATCATCTGATGCATCTCTATCTCTATTTCCATCTCCGCCTTCTGCTCTTTTGGATACTAGGAAGGACAATAACGATGATGCTGGTAGTAAGGAGAGAGGAAGTTTCAGTATTAAAGCTATTCACGGTGGCTCTCCCTACACCAAGATTACTGCTTTAGCTCACCAGGAGGAAGAAGAGAAAGAGATAGAGGAGGAAGATAAGAAGGGTGGTGGTGTCAATAACAATAGTATGGCTTTCTTCTTGGGCAATGCAGGCAAGTTAGGAAAAGGAGCTGCCTTGACTGTTGGTCTGGCTCTGTTGTTTGCTCTGTTGGGGAAGAGAGGGGGGGGGGGAAGGAAGAAGGGAGCTTTGTCATTTGAGATGGTGGAGGCATAGTATATGATAATAATTATAATGATGGTGTTCTTCCAGCATACTTGCTTGCTTGTACAACAGCTATTACAATACATGTATAAGACATGTTATGAAGATTCACTATGTACACATACACTATTCTTGCGCTGCTGCAATCTCATCTCCATCGCCATTTTCACTCTTTCTAACTTCTTTGCTACTATCCTCACTGCTACCCTCAGTGGGTTTGGTACTGCGTTGCAGCTGCTGCTTCTTCTTCTTCTTATCTGCCTTTTGCTCACTATTTTGTGGTGGTACTGCTATTACTTGCACTCTTTTCCTTCCGCTTCCCCTCCTGGAGGCAAGCAGGGCAATGACCACCACCAGCCCCCACAACACCATTCCAACCACAATCACTCCTCTCACAACCATCCTATAAATATTAATAGTAACAAACGGCATTGCCAATGATACAGACAGCCTCTCCACCACTGCATCTTCAACTTTCATCATCTTATCCTTTGCTGCCCCTGTTGCCTTTGCAACACCCTGTTTTACCAATGCCACCGTTGCCACATACCCTTCACCAGCTACTTTCTCTACTGAAGCTTCTATCGCCTTTAGAGCTGGTTTTACTCTCAGTTTCCAAAACTTGACACTTGTGGTTTTTAATCGGTGTTTATCTGGCAGCCACGATATTCCTGGTCCAACTGACTTTTTGATCAAGCTACTTATTGCATGGCAGGCTGTTGAGAGATGGGTGGTAATAATAGTTGTTATTCTTGTAGTAGAAGAAGTATGTATGGGTGGTAATAATGGTGCAATGCGTTGTGTGTAAACCTGCTGTATCGACTGTTTTATCGTTCCTACCATTTTTTTACCAGCAGTTCCAACAGTACCGACAACCTCACTCAGCATTTCAGTACCGCTTGTAGTACCACCAAGTGATGAAAACCTATGTCTCAACCAATAAGGCAACCACTCAGCTTCCCTCTCTCTCAACATAGCCCCCTTCTCCACCAACATCTGCTCATACTTCTCCCTCACAGCGATAGCCTCCACCAACCCAGTCAAACTAGCATGCATAGTGGTCAACTGATCTTGTACAGTTGCATGATGTTCAGCTAGTTGGTCGTATTTAGCCTTATATTCCCTTGATGTACCTCTAGTAGAGTAGATCTCTTGTTTGGCGGCTTCTAGTTGTTGTTGGAGCTGGAGTAGTTCTGAGGACTTGGCTTGTTTGAGGGAGTGGATCATTGCCTCGTAGGATTGCAATTGTTGCTCTAGTGCTGCGATTGTTGAGGTAAGATGCTCTCTTTCTTCATCATTAGCAGCAGCAGCAGCAGCAGCATCTACCCGTAGTATCTCTTCATCTTCATCTTCTTCAATGTCATCATCATCATCATCATCTTCTTCGCCATCAGCCTTCTCTTCGTAAGTTCTGACTTGGTCAAGAGCCGCATTGAGCTCTGATTGAAGAGCTGTTTCTATAGAATGAGATTTCTTAAGTTGTTGTTGAAAATATTCTAGCTTATCTTTTAAGAGTTTTTGTTCCTGTTTAAGGAGGGATCGTTCTTTTTCTAAAGCAGCGACATTGTCGGCGGTGTGCGAGGGGCAGTCAGTGGAGGCGGAAGTGCGTTTGAGCTGTTGACGGAGGTCATCAACAGTTTTGAGGGCGTCTAATTCAGCACGTTTACAGAGAGCGAAGTTATCGTGAAGAGATTCTGTTTCTTCTTGCAGGGAGCTGACTTCGTATCGGAGAACAGAGCACACACAGTCCTGGCTGGAATTGACATTTCTGATCAGTAAGTGTAACGCCAGAACGAACAGCAATATATAGTTGATGGCCCTCATATTACGCGATTGACATGTCAGTTTATCGTTACTTTGTATACTTATAAAATTATCCATGTGAAAGTTAACACAAAGGCATTTGCTAAAAAGTTTTCAGCCCGACGTCGAACTCTCTCAAGACGTTTGGGGAGGCAACATTTCCTTGATTTCCTGCTATCTCAGCTTTAAACCAACTGAATATCTATACGATCAGTGTTTCCAGGCAAAGGCTTGAATTTATCTTTTCACTTTGCAGACCAGAACAAAAGAAAAGAGTGAATCAGAAAGAATGAATCTCATCACCACCTCCACTGAGCGCTTTCAAGGATGCACTCTCCTCGTAGCTGGGGTCACAATAGGAAACGCTGGTCAACTAGCAGTAGATCTCCTCATAGAATCCCTCCAAGCCACTCCAGTCGGCTTTTTTGACACCAACACCGTCCTCCCTTGCCTCGGCTCTGACGCCCATTCCCACGCTCCAGGCCTCCTCACTCACAACGCGGAGCTCTTCCACTTCAAACCCGACAACCTCTTAATAATTCAGCAAAGATCCCCAGTAGCTCCAGGTCTACAAAAACAAGCAGCAGATGAACTTTCTTCCTGGTCTCAGCAATCTGGCATCTCTCGACTGGTCATCCTTTGTTCTCTGGATGCCTCAGTTCGCATAGATTCCCAACTAAAAGGCTCCCAACTCAGATTCTGGTCAGATTCGCCCAACTTAGTACACCAATGCCAAGAGGTTGGATTAGTACAATTAGAAGATGTATATTTTGAGGGTGATATCCCAATGGCAGAGAGAGTGCTTCCACCTTGGCCGGTGATCAAATCGTGCAAAGCAGCAGGCATAGATTGTGCAGCAGTTTCTATATTTACTACACAAGGTGATAATGTAGGGGATGGGGAGAACTTGGCACACATAGCAGCCAAGTTGTTGGTATTAAAAGGAGAAGAAGGGGGAGATAGTGGTAAGGGATTGGACAAGTTGGTGAGACCAAAGTCATGGAGACATGTTTACAATGCTGGACAAAGACACGGAGAGGTGTATTGATTTTATTTTGTGAGTGGAAGGGAAAAACATACTCTATAGATACAAGTGTGTGTAAATTGGTATTATGACTGTTGTAGAATCAAAATGAAGATGGGGTTGTTCAGAGTTTCATTTGGGGAAAGTTATGGAACGGTGGGAAAAGAGGAAGTGAAGACCAAACCCTGTTTGTTTCATGGAAAATTTTGCATCTTCATCGTATTAAAAATGGCATCTAGCTTCTTAAAACTGCACAAAACACTACACAGTTGTTCCAGATGTGATCTCCAACAAAACAATCGCGGATATCAAAACTTAGCCCATTATTCATCATACAATAGACCTGATACATACCTAAGCAAATCAAGAACTCTAACTAATACAACTCTCATCCCTAATGCATCATTATTCACCGCCATAGAATCTGCCGATGCTCTCGTCGCCACACAGCTCTCCTCCCTCACTCCCTTGTCCTTCCTCATCATCTACACTGCTGGCCTCCTAACTTCCCTTTCTCCATGCACTCTAAATGTCTTACCTCTCACTATTGGCTACATTGGAGGCTACAGCACTCCTATCACCACTAGCATTAGTACAACAGATGACGACAATAGTACCACCGCAACCCAACCAATTCAAAATTCCCCTCCCCTCTTCCTCCGAGCGCTCTCCTTCTCCCTCGGCCTCGCCTCCACCCTCGCCACCCTCGGTATCCTCTCCTCCTTCCTTGGTAAGACCTACGGCCAAATAGGCCCCAGCCTCCCCATAGCCGTCAGTCTCCTTGCCATCATCATGGGCCTCAACCTGCTTGGCACGCTGCCCTTGCTCCTCCCTTCCATCGACCTGGGGGACCTCCCCCGTCAGCTCGGCCTCCCCCCTCTCCTCACTGCCTATGTAGCAGGAGCTGCTTTTGCCCTTGCTGCATCTCCATGTGCCACTCCAGTGCTGGCAACCTTACTCGCTTGGGTATCTACCACGCAGGATCCAGTGGTGGGAGGAGGGGTGTTGATGACCTGGGCGGTGGGGTATGTAACGCCTCTGTTGTTGGCAGGGCTTGCCACTGGAGCGGTCACTGATATTGTGGCTGTCAGGAAATATAGTGGGTGGGTGACACCTGTCAGTGGAGTATTGCTTATTTCTGGAGGGACATATAGTTTATTGTCTAGACTGATTTGAACAGATAGAGAGTGCTATTTTATCTATACTGATATGAATTGACGCTAATCAAGATAATCTGCACCAACTACCACACCCCATATAATCGCCGGTATGTATGTAGGAGCATCAGAACGACGTGTGTGCTGAACATGTGGACCGCCTAAGGAGTTGGCACTGCGAACGATTTGGGAATTCAAAACCGTCAAATCCAGATCAAGACCATGACCAGCGCTGAGTATACAGCCTGGTGCTGTAACGTAAATGTAGAATGAATGCTTGTGGAAGAAGTAGCAAGAAAGAAATCGTAAAATTGGTGGTTTGGGCTACAAATAAGAAGCTTTTTAACTGCACCCATCGGCTGCTATCAAAACTTCCTCCCGGGGAGCTAGTTCCATGCTTTCAAGAAAAACACCTGTCAGGTAGATTGTTCCAAGCAAGGGATTCTTCATAATTCAGAATCTTTATCCAAAGAGCAGTTTCCCAGCCAAGCTGGGGAATCAATGTTTATGTTCCTCCAAGCACCAGTTGTGCCGACGTAGCCACGGCGAATTGCCGTCGGTTGATCTCGCCGATCGTCGCTGCACCCATCACTCTGCTGAACATTTCTATGGTCTCTAGCCTTTCTAACATCATCCCAGGTCAGTTTTTGTTCCTTCTTGCTCGGCACTGTTTTCATCCTCTCCTCTGAAGGCTTCAAATGCCAGTCGTGCAGCTGCCCTGTGTCGGTAATGCACTGCCTAATGGCTTTCTGTCCTCTCGAAAAATTTCTACCGCATGGTAGCTTGTAACCCTCTTTACCGTCCTGCTTCACCCACTGAGACCTAGATTTCCTTTTCAATGGCTGGACAGGCTCTTGACCTGGTTCTGGAGCGGAATTCTGGAATTGTTTCCAAAAGTCGATGTGGACTGTCGCTCCATGACGTGCGTTACAACCATTGGGTTGCAAACACCGGACAGGAATAAAATCAGGGAACCTATGCCACCAATGCAGCGGTGGCTCGTACCCAATGATTGTAACAAATTTCGGCAAGGCACTTCTGTTTGAGCCTAGTCTGTGGAGTGCTGGAGGTTGAAAAGGGTTCATATTGGATCCATGGCCATGGAGAGGTCGATGAAAAGGCACTTCTAATGCTTCAAAACAAGCCTGCAAGTCAACATTTCCCACAAAACGTACCTTCCGTGAAACCTGTAGAAGACTTGATTCTTGAATTCTAGTTAGCTGCTACCGATGGAGGAGCCCAAGCTGAAAATATCGCCATCCCACATCGAAGCCACTTTCCATGGAAAGCCCCACCTCAAGCGCTATGCCTCTCAGCTCCGGGGCATTGACAAGGACCAAAACGGCGAGGTTGACCTGGTCGAGTTATGCGAGGTGCTGGAGGAGCTGGAGACCAGCAATCGCAATCGCCGTCTCCTCAAGTGGGTGGCCATTGTCACCGCCCTCTTCTCCCTGCTCACCATTGCCGCCATTGTGGGCCTGACCTACGCGGTGGTGGACCTCTCCAAGGACACCACTGTGTCCAACCAGAGCCTGGTGTCCAAGGACACCGGCAAAACGCTGGCCACCGCCAGGGCCAAGCAATCAGTGGGCCTGGGCTCCTTGGTCAACACCACTCCCCAGGAACTGGTTGATCTGGAGAGCGTCATCCTCCCCATGGGCAACAACCGCACCCAGATCATGCATGTGAGCGACCTGGAGCTGGAACCTGGCGTCAGCCTCACCCTGACCAGCCCTTCTGGCAAGAGTGTGACCATTGCTGCAGATGGTAGCATCAGTGATGTGAACGCAACGGCTCCTGGGGGAGCAAGCCGCCGTCGCCTGCTGGACCACGATTCCATTGGCGGAGGAACGGCCATTGTCACTCAGAGCGCCTTACAATGTCGTTTTGGGGATTGCTATTATGAAAAAACAACTATTATACCTCCAGGACAATTAAAGGTAGTTTCTCACCCAACAAATGGGTCTACTTTGGACGTGTCTCTTTTCAGTGTAACTCTGAACTTCCAGCGTAAATGTGCCTTTGTTTCTGTTGAGTGGGATGCTTCCAATCCTACTTTTACTTTGGACAATAGTGATGGCCAAGGTGAAGTTAACATGCGTGGTTTCTTTGCAAAAAACCGTGCCACAGGGAAGGAAGTAATGTACGACAATGACGTGGACTGCCTGGGTCATCCAAGTTGTAGAGTGCCGGGAGGTTCTAGTGTAAACATGCGTGCATATCTAATCAACCATGAGGCCGACCAAGGTGACACTATTGATTTTGGAATGCGGTTACTGATATCGAAGGGCGCTGTTGCACATTTATATTGGCCCAGAATGGAGGTAATCCAGTACTGTATTGTGATCTGAAATTCAATTGATCAAGTGTTGCACATACTACGGAATGAAGAATACTAAAAAGTGCTCAATGACACTTTTGATGATTTGATGAAAAAGCAGTCCGTGTTGTTGTTGTTGTTTTTTGGTTTTCAACTGTTGAGTAGATGTGTGTGTCCACTAGATCCATCCATGTTGGTTGTTGTTGAGTAAGTAGATAGATTATCCTGGATTGCTTTTTATAAAACGATGGAGTGCGTTGGTTTTTATTACATTTCTCTTTTCAGGCAGTCAGATTGTGACAACTTCCAAACCTTCTCATCTTTGAACCACATTCTTCTCACCACGCCCATACAACTGCAAAGTCAAAGAATTTGCCATCACAGCCAACGAACTCAAGCCCATCATAGCCCCCGACAACGAAGGCGTCAGTGCCAACCCCGCCACTGGCAATGCCGCTCCTGCTGCCAATGGAATCCCAATTAAATTATATGCAAATGCCCACCATAGATTCTGTTTAATCTTTCCAAAGGTTGCTCTACTCAGTTTGAATGTATCCACTACCTGGGTCAATTTATCTCCTAGCAATACCACATCTGCTACTTCTGCAGCGGCAGCTACTCCACCTCCCATTGCAATGCCAACTCTGGCTGTTGCGAGGGCAGCTGCATCGTTCACACCATCACCCACCATTGCTACTACCCTGCATTTTCTTTGCTTACTACTACTACTACTACGACGACGACGACTAGCTACTAGATTAGTAGGGGCCCCTATTATAGTATTATCATCGTTGTTGTTATTATTATTACCATACTCTCCTCCTCCTTCTCCTCCTCCTCCTGCTGCTGTGTCTCTTTGAAGATTCTCTATGATAGCAGCCTTCCCAGCTGGTTTGACTTGTGCATAAACATTAGCAACAGGAATACCAAGGGAAGAGGCCACTGCCTCTGCAGTTGATCTCTGATCACCAGATATCATGGCAACATCAAGTCCCATGGCTTTCAGAGCAGATATTGCACGTGCAGCTTCAGGACGTGTTTCATCTGATATTTCAATTACTGCTTCAATGTGTCCATTGATGCCCAGGAAGACTTGGATGTGGCCTGGTTTTGAGGGGCCCTGTTTTATAATATTGTTTAAAATAGTATTACTGCTGCTGCTGCTGTTACTGCTCTCCGTGGTATCCTTATAATTATAGTATGATGATGTAATCCACTCTATTGTGCCTACAGATACTTGATTGTTATCGATTATAGCAGTAACACCACTCCCAGGTTCTTGTTGAAACGTCCCTGGCTCTACCAACAAGTTCATGCCATGTCTATGTCTATCTCCATCACCCACCACTAATGATGATGATGATGATGATGATGATGATGCTACAATGGCTTTGGCAATAGGGTGTGTACTTTCAATTTCTACTGCGGCGGCTAACTGCATCAATTCATCCCTACTCCACCTCTTTCCATCTTTATTACTGCTGTTCTTACTATTCTTCTTGTGGCCATAACCATCACCGTCACCGTCATTATGACTAGTGGTGGTAGTATCAGTAACACAACTAGTCAAAGTAACATCGACTACAATAGGACGGCCACACGTCAACGTTCCAGTTTTATCAAAGACCACAGTATCCACTCTGCTAGCGGCCTCTAATATATCACCCCCCCTAATCAACAGACCCCTCTTGGCTCCTACACTGGTACCGACCAACACAGCAGTGGGGGCAGCTAGGCCCAGAGCACATGGACAAGCAACGACGAGAACGTTGCATGCTAGCTGCAGAGCCAGTGCTAGTCCTGCATTTATTGTTGGTGTTATTACTACAGTAGCAGCAGAAGAAGAAGATGCTGACGATGCAGCTTTTGCGACTACTTGAGGGAAGAGTCTAGGCCCGGCAGTAGCCCAAAATAGAAATGTAGCGGCAGCAGCCGCCATGACTCCATACGTAAACTTCCCAGCAACAGCATCAGCCAGTCGTTGCACCGGAGCAGACCTAGCCTGTGCTGCTTCCACCAATTGGGCAACGTCCGCAACAGCAGTATCAGCACCAGCTGCTGTTGTCTCTACCTCTAATCTACCATCTACATTGACTGTACCAGCATTTACTGTGTCTCCTAGCTGTTTCTTGACTGGTAATGGTTCCCCTGTGAGTGCTGATTCGTCTACTGTGCTTTTCCCTCCTACTACAATGCCATCAGTGGGGAGTCGGTCACCGGGGAGGACCACTACAACGTCACCTGCGGCGAGGGCCTCTGCTGGGACCTCTTTCCACGATGATGATGATGGCGACGACGATTTCCTGCTATTGCCCTTATAACTATTATTCTTATTGGCAATATCATCTCCCTTCTCTTCTCCTCCTTGTTCTAGTCTTATCCTTAATCTTGCCTTAGAAGGCAACAGAGTCTGTAAAGCAGCCATGTCCGACCCAGCAGCCAATTTCGCCCTCTCTTCCAACGCTCTCCCGACCAACACCACCCCTAGCAACATCGCAGGCTCTTCAAAGAACGTCCTCCATCCAAGCGCAGGGAACCCAGCAGCCACGGCACTGATTCCAAAAGCAGCACTGGCCCCCATGGCCACTAGGCTATTCATATCGGGGGCTCCTCTCCACAGTGATCGAAACCCTTCCACCACAATGTCCCTCCCCGGGCCAATCAAGGCCAGCGCTGACAGACCAGCATGTGTGGAGGTGGCGCCCAACCATGACAGATTGGCAGGAAGGTGCAAGCCAAACCAGTGAGTGACATGATGAGCCAGGCAGGCAGACGCCAAGATCCAGGCAACAGCGAGTTTCTTTGTTGCTTCTTTCAGTTTACGGATGCGTTCTTCTCTCTTGGAAGCGGCTATTTTACCACTGGCACTGCCGTAGGAGTCTAGAGGGCGAGCAGCTGCTGCATAGCCATGGTTGGTGAGCATGGTGGCTAGTGATGTGCCCAGGAGGGCTAGTGGAGATTGGTTTGATTTAGAGAGAGAGGCAGGTATGAAATTCTTTCCTTGGCCTGACTCTATATCAACTGCAGTACCATCATCAGCTACTAGTGATACTGGATGTACTGCACTTTGTACTACACTGTGTACTGCTACTGCTACTATAGGTGGTGGTAATCTGACTTTGACCATGGCAGTTTCAGTTGCGATATTAACGGATGCAGATGTTACTGAAGGCTCTGCCTCTAGGAGGGACTTCACTCTGGAAACGCATCCTGCACACCTCATACCCGTGACATCTAATAATATAACATCTTCTAATGCAAACGTAGGTGGTTGGACGGCAACATAGGATGCTGTTGCTGCTGCTGCTGCTGTTGAAGAGGAGGAAGAGGAAGGATCGCTGTCGTTGTCGTTGCTGTTATCATCGTTGTTGTTGTCGTCTCCACCTCCACTGTTGTTGTTGTTGCTCTTGTTATTGTTGTTGCCTCCGTTTCCTCCTGTGGTGGATAGAGTTCTTGTATGGGAGTTGCGATGATGGTGGTGGTGGTGTTTGCAGATAGGGCAAGTGAACGTATAAGAAAGAAAAGGACTGGAATGGTGGGATGATGGGAGTGCAAAGGAGGAGCGAGCACTTCGGAGGGATGAGATTATTGGATGTGTGCTGTGATTGGGGTTGATAGAGCAAGTGACATGTGGGGTGTGTAATCTGTATGATGATGAAATTCTCTGGAGGGGCTTCCTACAATGTATTCCTCCAGGCATTAGAAGGTTGTTCATATTTCAGTGATGGCTAAAATCAAATAGGATTCCAGAAATCGAAGCGTCGTAATAAGTTATTCTTAGCCCGAAGATTGCACTGACATCAAGAGAAGAATGAAATGAAGAGCTCTAGCCCATTTACCGACCCAAAAACTATGGCAGATTTAAGTGAATTCGTTCAATCTCTTTGCAAGCTCTCCGATCCGGATCCGTCCCTCCTGCCATGCCATGCTGGGCCACAAAAGGTCAAAACGAGCGCTCAGATAGCCCAGCTGCGCAGTATACATAATATATGGTGTAAAAACTGCCATTATAGTCGAGCAACGCCCTCCAATATGGGCTAACAGGCACGCTTTCTTGCCTTCATTTTATTAATCAGTTATGTTTCGCAGTCTTGGCCCCAAACCGTCTGCAATAGCGACAGACGGGGGCTTTGCCATTACCTATGAAGACACTAAGCATGGTAACAGACCAAACAAGGTTCCTGAGCGCCAACAGAGGGTGAGTGAATTCAACTTTCCCTGATTTCCCGACACTCCCTCCACGAACCTCTGAAAGACAGCTCCTTCTCTTCATCTCTCCACTATCTCTCACACACACAACAAACCCCTCTTCTGCATCTTCATAACACAACACGCACACACACACACAGGTCAAGTCAAAGAGTATCAAATATGCCCGCTCTTGCTCTCCTGAACGCAGCTCTCAAGTCTCTGGCCATAATAAACACCCTCTCTATCGTGAAGATGGCCGTGGCGGTGGTGGACAACCCCCCCCTCCACACAAGGACTTTGCACAGCATATTAATGCTTTACTAAAAGACCTGAATCAAGACAATGAAGAAGACGAAGACAGACATGATCACAGCAAGCTTGAGACAATAGGTGCACATGTTAAAGCTCCAAAGAAAAAGATAACTATTGTTGCTGATAATAATAATAGTAATGCCGATGATAGCAGCAAAAACAATAACATCAAGAAACAAAAACACCCAGTATCTCAAGCTCAAGCTACAACTGGCTTTGGTTGGCCTAGCTCCCCTCCCCCGCCAGATCGAAACATTTACAATAATGAAAATGAAAATGAAGATGAAGATGATCACTGGCGTGTACAAGTAGGATCGAAAAGAAAGATGTTCAACACCACCAACAACACTGGTCTCACTCCTCCTCTTACTACAGCATCAGCTTCATTTGGTGGGGGGGGGGGTATCTCAGTAGATATAGATCTCTTACAAATTCATATGCATAAACAAGCACATGCTGGTCCTACTACTGCAGGTACCAAACCTACTCAAAGACCTGCTGCTGCTACAGCTACAGCAACAGCTATAAACAACAATAGCAATAATAAAGCAACAATGAAGAGGTCAACTCCCAAGTCATTGGCTGCATACTCCTTGTTGTTAGCATCTTCCAAGAAGAAATCTCCTAAAACCACTCTCTATACAATCAGAGATGAAAGCTCTGGGCAATATAATAGTAATAATCATAATAATAGCAGTGGTGGTGGTGGGAGACGTCGGGGAGCAAAGAAGAAGAAAATTAAGAAGGGTATGGCACCATCATTACCAGTAAAATTTAGTTCTGAGGAAGACGAGGAGGAGGAGGAGGTGATTGAGGATGATAGTGATGATGATGAGGAACAATTGATAGCAGTCGCGGTAGATCAGCAGCATGAGCGGAGAGGCGGTAGACAGACTGGGAGTACTACTGCTACTACTGGTCATCGCCACCATAGTCATGGTCATCAATCAATGCTGCATGCACCAGTCACATTGCCATTCACCTTGGAACACCATGCAGCATATACAACACCAGCTAATGCCACCCCAATATTTAGCAATGCTGTTAATAATAATCATAACAATGGCGATGGGTCTACTAGGCTTGCTGCATTACTAGGTGCCAATAAACAAACACAACAAGGTGCATCTCCTCCTCTTCCTCCCAACAATAGTCAACAACAACAACCGTCAGCAGCAGTAGCAGCGGTAGCTGGTCCATCGACATATTCTGGAGCTCGACAACAGTATCCATCTCTTCATACCAATCGTATCAGGCACCTCCTTGCAACAGCTCCCCACTACCATCAACAACAACCACATTCACCTCCATCCTCCTCCTCTCCCCTCCTCTCCCTCTCCCTCTCCCTCCAACAACAACAACAACAACAACCAATAGGAAACACCACTAGACGCAGAGGTGCCCCTGCTGCTGGCCTCTATGCCAGAGCTCAAGCACTCATCAGAGTAGAACAACAAGCTCTCAATCACAGTCACAGACAAGGTAATGGAGTGCGTCTCTTATGTCAAGGTCCTCCACAATATGAAGGTGATCTCACCAAGGTCCTCTGCACCCCCCTTGATAATAATAATAATAACAAGAACAAGAACAATAGCAATAGCAATAGCAATATTAGTGAGGAGATGTACGGCAATACTTCTACTGATACAGTGATGGTGGTGATGAGTGGGAGGGTAGCCCGTAGTCTGGAATGTTGTCTGGGGCCTGGAGTGAGGGTGACTGTACAAAGACCATTTAAAGTGATGCAGCAGGTACCCGGGGTGCAATGGCCTGTCATCATGGCTACTGGAGTTACTGGGGGCTTGTAGTATTAATATTAATAATAATAATAATAATAATAATAATAATGTATAGATGTAGGTATTGTGTTTAGAGAGAGGGGGAGGACCTCTGGACCTAACCACACTTCATTGTATCTCTCTCTGCTCCTTCTCTCTTGCTTTTTCTTAGTTTATTAGTTTCTCTAAAACTGCTTTGACATATACTTTTACGTATGCTTCTTCGCTGTATGACTTAGATAAATAGATAGATAACAATACGGTAATAAACTGACAATACACGTTTGGGTGTGTAAAAAAAATAATAAGATGTGAACATCCTCATTCAGTCATTTAATTCGTCTTCTTCTTAGTCTCGACTGCCGTCTGTTTCTTTTGGTCCCTTTTTTCTTCCACAAACCACTTTGTCAACAACACAGTGGCAAATAAACACATTATACCACACACATCCATAGCTGCTTCAAATACTTGGAAGATTGTGACCAATGTTGAAGAATAGTTGGGTGTAAAAAAGGAGTATGATAATGTAATGGTTCTTGCAAGGGCTGTGGGAATGGGTGGATATGCAGCAGCAGCATTGGGGATGCGGGAATGAGGGCCCATTGTGACATGGTAGATCCAGAACGTGACAAAGACCTCAGCGCCGAGAACGGCGGAACCGACGCTGTAGAGTTTGAGAGCTAACAGGGATTCTTTGTGGGGTTTGCCGAACCCAGAGGCGATAAGATATAGGAGGAGTAAGATGATGGTGCTGGCAAGGATGGCGAGATGGAGGGTGTCAAGGTGGTATTTTCCTGTTTGGTTGGTTTGGAGGGGGGTGGGTGGGATGTCGGGGGAGGGAGAGATCAAAGATTGGATAGCAATATTTATTTATTGCAGCAGAGATCGATCTAATGCAACTATATGTGGCCAAAATCGTACCAGTACGTGACAGTTCAGGAATCAGTTGCCAAATGCTTCTAACTAGGACAAAAGCGAGCTGTGCATAAGCACAAAGTTTGATCCTTCTTTTCAAATTGACAATTTGTGTGTATCTGTCTTTGATGACCATTCTATAGCTATGATCAGAGCCATCGTGAGTTGCAGCAGTTCGGCTCATGAAGATTTAGAGATTTGAGGAACAAAATCCGAAATTAATGTCACAATCGTTGATGAAGTATAAGGTCACAACGTTCTGATGAATTAAACTTGATTTCGGTACCTCAATTAGTTGTGCGCGTTCAAAATTTAGTGTGAAATGTGGGTTTGTCTTCATTAAAACACCCTGCAAAGGGCAATTTGTCGCTGTCCAACCTTTCTACATAAAATGCCACTTTACGCATGCAAGCATATAAAAAATCGTGAATATTTGCTGTAGAAGTGGTGCCGACACTGCTATTCTAGAAATTACTGGATTTTGGAGTAACAAGTCCCATCTTTCATCTTATCCCTCCTACACAAATCACCCATTATGCACGTCTTACCGACAATCAAGACGTCAAATCTGGCACCAGTAGCTCAGTACGGCATCAGGAATACCAATGCACCACGTTCTACTCTCCCCACGACAAACGCCACCACCAATCATCTCACCCGTCGCCGCCTTCCTCCCTTTTCCCGTCGCCCCACTGTTGCCGTTGCAGCTACTCAAACAGCCCCTGTCGCCTACTCTGACGCCGTAACCACCACCAAAGAAGACCTCCCTAACAACAGAGTCAGGCTCACCGTCACTGTTCCATCTACCTACATCAAGCGGTACTACAAGAAGATATTAGAAAAGTACCGTCTCTCCACCAACGTCGACGGCTACCGCAAAGGTAAAGCTCCAGATGCCGTTTTGATCGAGGCTCTAGGTGGTCAGCAACGTTTCAACAACACTGTTCTAGGTGAACTACTGGAACCAACACTGGAAAGTGCGCTGTCGCCATATGCTGACATTGCAATTGATGAATCTGAAGCCATTGAGGAGAATGCTCAACAGTTGGAGGAGGCTTTCAATCCAGCCACTGGCTTTATGTACCATGTTGTCTTTGACACCCTTCCTGAAGTGAAATGGAAGACTCCATACAAGACACTGACAGTAACAGTGGAAGAGGCTGGAAATGCAACTACCGATGCTGAAATTGTAGAACAGCGCATTCTTGCAATTCAAAAGGAACGTAGCAAGTTGAAAATTGTTGCAGATCGGGGAGCTCGGCGTGGCGATGTTGTCATCATCGACTTTGCTGCTTCACTTGCTGAGACAAAGACCCCCATACTTGGCACTCAACGTAAAGGAATGCAGCTTGATACTGAAACAGCAGACACTTCATTCATGCCTGGGGTCGTTGACCTTTTGGAAGGGATGAAGAGCGGAGAGTCCAAGACAGAGGCCCCACTGACCTTCCCCTCTGATGAAGCATTCCAACCAGCAGAGTTGAGAGGAGTGAAAGCACTCATAGATGTCACTTTGAAGGAAGTATTTGAATATGAACTGGTTGAAATGACAGATGCATGGGCTGAGGAAGTGGCCCCTGGTGCTGGAGGCATGTCTGGTCTTCGAGCCACTCTCCTGGAAGCCCAAGCAGCTGAGACTCATGAAGCAACTCAGAAAAGACTGGAAGAGGCCCTGACCACTGCAATTGCAGCTGCAATTGACATGGAAGTACCACAATCACTTATTACAGACTTGGGAACACAGCAATACACCGCTGAGCTTAATAGTTTGATCGAAAAGGGAGTAATGAGTTATGAGCAAGTTCAACAGCTAGCATCACCCGAACTGGCTGCAAAATACGTCGAAAAGAAGAAGGAAGAATTGGTTGATTTGCAAAAGGGGCTTCTTGGGTTTGATGCTATTATTGGGGCAGAGGGACTGGCGGCTACTGAAGAGGAGATGCTAGGGGAGTATGAAGCTGCAGTGGAGACTTTTCAAAAGTATGAGCAACAGTGGGATGACGACAGGTTGAGGGAGCAGATAAAGGATACAGTGCAAGGAGCTAAAGTGATGCAGTGGTTGATGGAAAATGCTAAAGTTACTATCAAGCCATATAGTGGGGAGAAGAAGAAGAAGAATGCTGCTGCTGCGAAGAAAAAGGCTCCAGCAAAGAAAAAGGCAACTGCTGCTGATGATGATGGAGAGAAGAAGCCAGCTGTTAAGAGAGGTAGGCCTAAGAAAGTAGTCGAGCCAGAATCTTAAAATGGAGATTGAAGATTTAGAGAATGATGAAAAGAGAGAGAGGGAGAGAGAGAGAGGTTTTGTCTCATGTTACTTGATGCATACATTACATTTGTAATCACAACAATAGTAACACTTCTTAACTATGATTACAAGGTCCCCAACCTACCAGCCAGTCTCCACTTAGACTCCCCTCCTTTCTCCTGCTGCTGGCCACTATTGTTCCCACCGAGAGCTCTCTCCAACACCCAATGATCAACAACATCAGTACTATAAGAAGGACCCCCTGCCATTAGCTTTCCTTTATGATCATATGCTGCAAAATTCTGTCTACTGTTATACCGAACAGTCAACTGAACAAACCCTTTACTCTCATCTTTAGGACTAGCAAGCAACATTCGGCCATGTACTACTTCTATCTGTCTCAAGGAAGGCAGCTCTACAAATTTCCATTCCACTTTGCTCCATCCTCCCTTTCTTCTATGACTGACTTGTTTCTGAAAATCTGAAAATACAGGCGCTGCTGAATACTCTCTTAAGAGTGCTTGATCTCCAGCTGCAAGGGCGCTGTTTATTGTCTCATACAGGTGAAGAGCATCGTGTTTAAATCCTTTTAATGTCCATCCGGGGAAGGCTTTCTTGCATCTAGACATAGTGTACACTGATTTAAGATTGCCCAGCATACGCTGCCACCGTTCTTTCCATCCTGTAGGTGTCAGCCATGATCTTAAAAGGGGGAGTTGGGTGGTGGAGGAAGGAGGTTTGTATGGTTCAGCAATCATGTTGGAGGTGGTCATGGAACTGAGGGCAACGGTGACGGGACGAGCTTTGCCCGAGAAAGAGTTGGGGTTGACACCTTTGGGGGTTGACATTTTGGCATAGTGTCTTGATTGGTGGTGTGGTGTGGATGGAATGTGGTGTGGTTGGGAGTGGGAGAGGGAGGGAAAGAGGGCCTGTGTAGGTTGGGGTGTGGAGAGGGGCGATGAGAATTTGGTTGGCAGGAAGAATTGATGGGAATGATAGCACCTTTGTGAGTGATATACCTGTAGTTTGTCTAGCTCTTGTATTGCTGATGACGATCTCAGCAGAGATAGAGACAGCAGTCTTTGTGGTGCGTAACGTTGCATCTGATTCTATGAAATTATTCGAAATTACGCTCTTTGAATGAGTTATTAAGCAATGAAATCGCTTTAAATGGTGTTGACAATTCATAAGTAAGAATTCAAGCACGAATAAGCACTCTTCTTATTAAAGGGAGTGCCTGCCCGCCAGTCTTGTCACCGACAAGACCAAGTTGCCGGCCTCCAACTTCGGTAATAATATTGCCACCCCTTGGAAAATGGTGGCTTGAAGTCAATACCAAGAAGGGGATCATTATGGTTCTCAGCTACTCCCATCTGTGCCAGGAGAGCCTTCCCTAGGCCAGTTACAACAAGAACAAAAATGTTTCAACTCAAAAGATGAATAACTGGGATGCATGGCCCAAAACATGCATGATGAGTGTCTGTACCGGCAACCCAAGCAAGGATCAGGCAGCAGAGGGTGAATAATTTCAATGAAGAGAACGGGAGCCCCATTCTTTGTTTAAGTGAAGCACCCGGACACCCTTGATCCTGAATGGATGAAATTGGTGCTAGTCGCAGGTGAGCAGTTGTCCAATTGGAGCTTGCAAGCTTTTTTAAACCAATCCTAAACACCTCTCCGCTTATACCCAGGATAATTTCGCTATACTGGTCAGCACTGACTAGACTATTCCTTCAACCCTGGCAATAATTGCTCCACCTCTGGGAGCCACTTGCCCTGATGATCTGATCTGAAATGCCTGGCGTTTTTTTATTTAAAAGGCGTTGGCTATTCAGCAGTGACGATGTACCTATACCAGCGGCCATTTTGTTCCTATTTCACCTCGTAAGTTCCAGTCTCTGTCTTCGAATTACAACATCCTCTCCCCCCTCCCGACATCTCACACCCCCTCCACCTCTCTTCACAGGTATGGTCTGCCCTCCTCATCTACCTCCTAGCTCACATAAACTCCTCACCCTCAGACTGCCTAGACATCACCCACTACAATGTTGCCATATCAGGCCTCTTTGTATCCTTCTCCCTCTCCACCATCATCGAGCAAGCCATGATTATCATCGGCCTCCGCGGTGCCATGCTGGAGCTATCAACCAGACGACACATACCTACTTTACTATATGCAGACATTATGTGCCTTATATCACAAATAGGCTTCAATGCATACTCTACCTATCTATTATATGCAGATCCTATTGCATGCTCTACTACTAATATTACAACCACAAGTGACACTGACCGGACCAATATGGCAGAAGGAACCAATGCAACAAAAACTACTACAGTTGAAGATGAGCCTGTCGTTGATGGTATATATTCAGGTATGGTATGGTCAACATGGGCCATTATTATTGGTCTGATACTATTTATAGTCATCACATTCAACTTATTTCCAGGGCACCACAGTAGATCTTGGGAGAGGAGGTTTTACTGTTTGGGTTTGATGTTTTGTTGCTCTGGCGAGATGAATAAAACATACAGCAAAGCAGGATATTCTTCTGATGATAGTAGTGACAACAATGGGGAAGGAGAAGGAAGGAGGAAAACGCAGGCAGCAAGGCTGGCTGACTTGTTCACATTTATGTCTGGGCAAGTAGACGCTACACCATCTGATTTATTATGTGCATTTATCCTGGCAATGACAATGCAGAGGTTTTTGAGACGAAGAAAGGTTGCAGTTACTCCTTTATCTTCATCATCATTAAGGACCACAAGTGTTCCTTTTGCTGCCAAAATTTCTCTCACTGGTACTACTACTGATCTAGCCACAGATAGTGACAGTAATGGTAATACTCATAGTACTACTAAAACTGGGGATGGTATTACTACTATTAGTAGTAATAGTAGTAGCAATAAAGATGGTGATGCCAGTGGTCCTGGAGATGTAGAAATGGGCAGATTGTTACCGGGTGAATCTTCACTGCCAATTCCACAACTAGAACGTCCCCCCACAGAACTGGAAGAAAGAGGAGGGGGATCAGCAGGTGGTAATGGATTAGCAGTAGATGGTGCTATTATAAAACAAGCAGCACATTACATGACATTTGCATTTGCTAGTTATGGATGGATGCTGTATGTTTGGGATAAAGGATTGCTTGGTACTGGTTGTCTTGAATTGTTTTGTGTACATCCTAGTTTGTCGTGTTTGAATAGTATACTGGCACTATTTTCCAGGTTAGGGAAGAAAAAGAAGAAGAAAAAGAAGAAGAGGGAAGATGATAGTAGTAGTCAAGGTGAAGGAGATGTATCCAAAGTTAGGCCCAACATCATCGGCAACAACAATTTTACTAGTTACAGCACTACTAGAGTATCAATAAAAAGAATGAGATCAATGACCAATCAAAGAAGAAATGTTGTCACCTCTGCCAACAGCCAAGCCATCCTCCAAACAGTCCCCTCACATATTAGTCAAGACGACATCGTCTTCTTGAGATTAGAAAAAGAGGTCTTAGGAGTACTGCCTTACTACATAGCAGTAGATCATGTAGCTAGGGAGGTGATTATTGCTATACGGGGGAGTCTGTCACTTGATGATGTGGTCACTGACCTCATGTTTGAACCTGCTGATTTGGGTGAGTGGGTGAGGGGGGACAAGGCTTGGGGTGCTCCCATTCCTGAAGTACATATACTGCATCATCATCATCATCATCACGATAATGATCATAACAATAACAATGAGAGGTATGCTGCGCATGCTGGGATATTAGAAGCTGCAAGAGCTACATTAAGAGACATCATACAAATCAATGGAGACATTCTCCATCCATCCAGCTTCTCTCCCTCCTCCTCCCCCACATCAATGCATGCTGGGTATAAACTGGTACTGACAGGCCACTCCTTAGGGGCAGGATGCGCCTACCTCATAGGCCTTTATTTAAAACAATTCTTCCCCGATCTGACGTGCTGGGCCTTCTCCCCGCCAGGTGGACTAGTCACTGCCTCACTAGCTGCCACCACCAGTGACTGGTGTACCTCTGTAGTGGTAGGCCGCGATTGTATCCCACGCCTGACTGTAAACACTTTCGACAAAATGAAGACGGAGATGTTGTATGCAGCAGTGAGATGCAAGCAACCGAAAGCAATTGTATTGACTGGGTGGTTGCTGGGGTGGAGATGGAGGGAGGAGGAGCTGTTTTGGCCTCCTTCTCGGCTGACTCCTGAACTCAAGGATGTGTTGCAGTATTATGAGGAGAGTCTGAAGGAAAGCCAGTCGATGGCCATGAATATGGAGATTGCAAGGAGATTTGTTCCTCCTGGGAGGTTGATTTGGTTGAAACCTGTTGGAGCCAAGATAGTGGTGGTAGATGAAGAAGAAGAGAAAAAGGGAGGAGGAGAAGGTGGGAATGTGAAGAGGGAGGGAAGAGCAGCAGGACCACCACCAACTAAAGCCAGCAACAACAACAACAAGAAGAAGAAGAATACAAAGGTGATGAATGAGTATAAGGCAGTATGGGCAGACAGCGCAGCATTGGTGAGGGGCGGGGTACATTTCAGTGCTAGGATGATGGCTGATCATATGCCAGACTACGTGCTGGCTGCCCTGAGATGCATGGCTAATGGAGAAGGAGTAGGGGGGGAGGGAACTGCTGTTGTATCATATGGACCAGAGGAGGCGTATATCAATATGAATGAATAGGGGTAAATGTATATAGAATGTGAAAGTCAAAGAGAAAGAGAAAGAACAGAGTGTGATTGGGTTGATTGAAGGGGAGTTGGGGGGGGGGGGGGGGGGGGGG
>Ga0114919_10000528_pt1 | contig 29753 bp, 21 predicted proteins | sample BlataG_FD_88682 | JGI IMG/M metagenome (GOLD analysis project Ga0114919, IMG submission 88682) | Deep subsurface microbial communities from Black Sea to uncover new lineages of life (NeLLi) - Black_00105 metaG | ecosystem: Environmental > Aquatic > Marine > Oceanic > Sediment | place: Atlantic... | reverse complement strand
GTTGCGCGAGATTTTTTCGCCCGTTGGTTTTGCTGGAAATATTTTTCTCCGAATGGAATTTTTTGGACAAATATGCCAACGATGCAAACTTTAAATTAAATATGTTTTTAAACTGGACTCATTGATAAATAGCGATTGAAGAGCTTTTCAGAGTTTGTTACAGAGGACATTTAAGGGGGAACTTGTAAAATAAAGATGTATCATGTATAAATCCACATTAAAAACAGCTGTTATTCTGGTAATCGCAGCATGGATTGCTAATTCTATATTTGCCCAGGTTGCAGATAAACCGGTAACTTTCTGTAATCCTATAAGCCTGGACTACGGAACCGGAAGAGCAAGAAGGGCAGGAGAACCCGTAGTGGTTCTTCATAAGGATGATTATTATCTTTTTGTATCAGGTGCAGGAGGATATTGGTATTCCACTGATATGATGGAATGGACTTATGTTGTGCCAACTGGCCTGCCTATAGTAAATTCTCCACCGTCTGTAATTATAATTGGTAACACATTCTATTTCACTAGTTCTGTCAGACCTGAAATATATTTAACGACAGAACCCAAAAAGGGGGTATGGAAGAAGGAAGCTGATTTATCTCGTGAATACGGCGATGCTGCGCTGTTCCTGGATGATGACGGCAGGGTATATATGTATTATGGCTGGTCTCAAATAGAGGGAATTAAGGCAGTTGAACTGGACATAGGTAGAGAACGCTGTGGATGAGAACATAATGACATACTGGTGTGCCGGGTCTGGTGATCCGGGAGAATATATAATTATAGATATTGGGAAGAATTGTGAAATTCATGCCCTGCAAGTAAATTTTGACAAACATGGTGTATCCTCCGGGTTTGCAAACAGCAGAGAAAATTTAAGATATCAGTCGTATACGGTTCATATATCCAATGACAATGAGAATTGGTCATTACTTGTCGATAGAAGCAATAACAAAAAGGATATCCCGCACGATTATATTGAGTTGTCGCGGGCAGTGAATGCCAGGTATATTAAATTAACAAACGTGTTCACACCGGGTGAGGGGAATTTTGCTGTAAAAGATCTGAGAATTTTTGGGGAACCGGGAAGCACAAAATTTTCACAGGCTAACTGAACAAGGGTGTTGAGTATTATTTCCTTGTTGAAGCGTTTGACAATGGGACGGATTACTACAGGGAAAGTTATACAGAGATGCAGAGCAGGGGGTATTGAGCTGGACCTTCTGAAGGATGATGAATTAATTGAAAGGAAAATGATATTTGAAGGGACAAACAAATATTATTATGAAAATATTGAACCGGGTCATTATTCTTTAAAACATGCTCATGACGGAGTACTTTGGAGAAAAGAGATTGTTAGGGAAGATGTCATTTGGGAAAATGCATTTCCTGGAGAGACATTCGATAATACAGCAGATAAAGCAACAATAACTGAGACTCTTTCAGAAATTGGCAAAGGAGAAAAGGTCCTTGGGAAACTGGCCCTCAAGATAGTGCCCGGAAAGGAAAGCGGAAAAATTATAGTAATCTTCAAGTACGAAAATCCATAGAAAGATAAAACAAAGTGAATAAATCATGACTTTAAAATTTTCGATAACTCATACCACAGCATTACCACAACACAAAACTTGAAAAATAATCAAAGCATTTACTAATTATAAGATATACAGACAATTAAATGTAAAAGTGACGTGGTGAGTATTTGTATTGGTGAATTGTTATGGATTATTTTATAATTTTAAATCAAAAAATGCATTAAAGCTTAACCAATTTTATTAACTAATTAAAAATTAAAATTTATGAAAAAAATCTTTATTCTGTCTTGTTTGCTTTTTATGGCAAACTTTTTATGGGCCCAGGATATTAAAATTACTGGTACAGTAACTAGTGCCGAGGATGGAATGCCTATACCCGGCGTGAACATTGTAGTCAAAGGAACAACCATCGGGGCCATTACGAACCTTGATGGAAATTATTCAATAAGCAACGTTCCGTCAGAAGCAACTTTGGTAGTTTCTTTTGTCGGCATGCAAACACAGGAAATTGCCGTTGGCGGCCAAACGGAAATCAGTGTTATCCTGGAGCCTGATATTCTTGGTTTGGATGAGGTGGTGGTTATTGGGTATGGCTCAGCCAAAGCAAAAGACCTTACATCTCCGATTATGACAGTTGGTTCTGAGGAGATTACGAGAATTGCCTCTACCAGTGCTGTGTCTGCAATTCAGGGTGCAGTTCCCGGGGTACAGGTTATGGATGCTGGTGCCCCACAAGGAATCCCTTCAGTGCGTATTCGCGGTATTGCTTCGATGCATGGGAGTGCCCCACTTTATATTGTAGATGGGATGCATTTTAGTAATATTACGTGGTTAAACCCAAATGACATTCAGAACATTGCTATTCTCAAGGATGCTTCTGCAGCTGCTATTTATGGTGTCAGAGCTGCTGGTGGTGTTATTTTAGTAACCACAAAAAGTGGCGACAAAACTGGTGGTACTACAGTTCAATATAATGGTTATACAGGAATTGAGACCACGAGTAACATTCTTGAAATGTGTAACGCCAAAGAGTATTCAACAATGATGATTGAAGCTGGTCTTTCTGGCAATTTAGCCGATGCAATTACTGAATTTGGTGCCGCTCCGGATAAAATAATCTGGCAGGGCGTTGATTATGATTATCCTAACAATGACGTTAACTATTACGATGAATTAATGGAAAATGGTAGTATCCAGAACCATAACCTGAGGGTGAGGGGAGGCAATGAAAAACTTGACTACAGGATAAGTGCAGGTTATTACTCCGCAGAAGGACGATTGATCAATGATCATAAGTACACGAGGACGAACATTAGCAATAAAATTAATTACAATCCATACAGGTGGCTGGAATTAGGTGCAAATATAATAGTAAGTCATGATAAAAATTTAAATAATGCAAGTACTTGGGCTGCTATGTATAATGCTGTACCAATACTTCCTTTGTGGGAGGAAAATGGAGATTATGGCCAGAGGACAAAATATGGATATTTAACTGGGTCAGCAACGAGCAACCCAATGGTTACCCTGGATCAGGCAGATGGTTATGGAAACTATAGTGGAGGTACAAGAATTATGTATTCTTCGCACGCAGAAATAGACTTTTTCAGTAACGATATGTTGAAATTTCGCAGTCAGTTTACGCAAGAACAAAGATTTAGTAGTTCTAGAGGTTATTCTCCACAGTACCAATCAGGCCAGGATTGGGCCAGATTAGAATCAAATCTAAACAAAAGTCAATCACAGAGCAATAACATGCAAATAGACAATACCTTAACATATCAAAATAATTTTGGTCAGCATGGTGTGTCTGCGATGGCAGGTTTATCAACGAGAAGGATTGATTCGAGATCTCTATCAGGTAGAGCCACAGGAGTTCCCTGGGGTGATGATGGTAGAGAAGAGTTCTTATACTTTGATAATGGAGATGCAAATTCACAGATAGCTTCTGATGGAGGAAGTGCTACGAGAGGCGTTTCTTACATGGGCCGGATAATGTATAATTACGCTCATAAATATTTGCTCAATGCAACATTCAGAGCAGATGGTACAGACAAGTATACTGAAACATGGGGATATTTCCCATCTGTGGGTATTGGCTGGATATTGACTGAGGAGCCATTTATGAGAAATCAAGGCATCCTTGATTTTGCTAAAATCCGTGCTAGCTGGGGACAGCTTGGTAACAACAATGTACCCCGGGAGTCAGGCTCGCAATCTATTGAGTTTACAAGTGGTAATGTATCACGACCTTATGACCACTCTTACATTTTTGATGGAGTGATTGTGCCAGGGTATGAGGCCAGTATTGATTATAATACCTTAAAATGGGAAGTAACTACAGAATTAAATATTGGACTGGATTTGGGCTTAATTAACAATAAACTATCAATCGAAGCCGACTGGTATAGAAAGATTACAAACGATGCTGCAATTCTTACAAATGGGATCATGGGATCGGGTGTGACTCCATCTCTAACCAGGAATGCGGGGGAGATATTAAACACAGGATTTGAATTTATTGTTGATTGGAATGACAGGATTGGAGATTTGCATTATAGTATTTCAGCCAATCTTACAACGCTGCATAATGAAGTCCTGAAACTAGCTGATGAATACATTCTGGGAGGTAACTTTGAAAGAAGACAACGGACATCTGTCGGTCAGCCTCTCTACTCCTTTTATGGAAAACAGGTTATTGGAATATACCAGAACCAACAGGAAATCGATGATCACCTGTATGGTATGGATGCTGGCTCAAGGCCCAATCCAGGCTGGTTTAAATTCGAAGATGTTGATGGGAATGGAATAATCGATGCAGACGACAACCAATTCCTCGGGGCTAATATTCCAACTATAATTTATGGTGGGAGTATTGCTTTGGATTATAAAGGTTTTGATTTTGGCCTGAAATTTTATGGACTTGCAGGTAATAAAATCCAAAACGGTCAATTTAATTTAAGGTCAGTAAGATCACACCACACTGACCAGAATTTTGATAAGGCTTTATATGATAACAGATGGACCGGTGAAGGAACCAGTACTGAGGAAGTAACTACTTTATATTATCCTTCAGCAGCAGCATTGACCGTCGGTAATGCATGGAATTTTAACACCTTGAATTCATTCCTTATTGAAAGTGGTTCATACATCAAGATCAACAATATTACACTTGGATATACATTTAAAAACGTTATTCCTGGAAGTAAAACCGGATCAAGCATACGGATAAAACTTTCTGCTGATAACCCATATACATATTTTACATATAACGGATTTGATCCTAATGTAGATGGAGACGGAAGAGATGATAATACTTATCCATTGTCTTCAAATTATATTTTGGGTGTAACTATTACATATTAAAAACAGTTAATCATACTATTATGAAAAAATTAAATATTTTAATATCAATAGCAGCAATTATTGGAATTTTTTCGATGACTGGCTGTGAGGATTTTCTGGATAAACCTATTGAGGGGCAAGTTCCGTCGAGTGATGTTGATTATACTGACCTCACTTCAATGTATATGCCGGTTGCAGGTGTTTATGCAGCATGCAGGTCATTTCAACTCATTTCCTGGGCAGACAGGTGTGTTGACGAGTTCAGGACCGACTTTATCGTTAAAGGCAATGGTATTAATAATCAACCGGCAATGGAAACTGTACTTGAAAAGTATCAGTATAATAATGCTGATTGGTTTGTATATCAGCCATGGAATAGAGACTATGCGATAATCAATAAAGCTGAAACCGCCATGCTTGAGTTGGATAAATTCAGGGAAAACTGTTCTACTGCCGGCGAATTGGCGTTAAACGACCAATATAAGGCAGAAATCAGGTTTTTTAGAGCTATTGCATATTGGAGAGCAGCCAGGTATTATGGCAATATATGCTATTTTGATAAAACCATCGCTTCTATTGACTTGCGGCTTTCCCCTCGTGAAGAAGTATATGACTGGATCATCGGAGAAGTGAAGGATCTTCGTGAAGATTTACCGACTGGGCATCCCAATCAACTTGCAAACAAAGGCGCGGTTACAAGATGGGCAGCTGATATGTTATTGGCCAAGGCCGCTGCTGATGTGCAGGATTATACAACAATGCAGGAGGCTGCAGGAGATATTGTAAACAACGGTCCATTTAGCTTGCATCCTGATTATCTCGAAATGCACCAGGTGCTCGGGCAACTCAGTGATGAAAACATTTTCGAGCTCCAGTATTATCGTTTTGATGACGGTACAGAAACAAATATTGACCAGTGGTATGTTTGTCTGGCTATGTCAACACGTATCGAAGCTAAAGTTGATGTTTTGGGTAATTTTATAATGCAGGGAGGATGGGGATTCGGAATTCCATCAAAAAAATATGTTGACCTGATGGTAAACAGGGGTGAAACTACCAGGCTTACCAGGAGCATTATTTACCCTGCACGCATGACCCTGAAAGGTGATAGTATAGGTGCACTGAATGCAAATATTAGGGCTTTGATGGATAAATATGAGGCTGAGAATCTTCCCAATGGTATAGAAAGGGCTTTCCTATTTAAATTCTTTCTGGAATCAGAGGACAGAGATGTTGAGAATAGGAGATATGCCGGCTATAATAATATCAGGATATTCCGTTATGCCGATGCCCTTCTCCTTTATGCTGAGGCATTGGTTCATAATGGTGGAGCAGGTGCTGGGGATACATACGTTAATATGGTCAGGGCAAGAGCCAATATGACTCCGTTCTCAGGTGCTACGATTGACGATATCATTGAAGAAAGAGGAATTGAGCTGGCCCAGGAATGGGGTGGAGATCGCTTCTTCGACCTTGTGAGATTAGGTAAAACAAGTGAGCTTGGATCTAATTTTACTCCGGGAGAAGATGAATTCTTTCCAACTCCGCAGGCTCAAATCGATAATCATCCTGGCCTGGTTGAAGATCCTGTTTCAGGTTTGTTCCCTACAACTTGGGGTGATAAATAAGTAGGAAAATGAAATCAGAGCTTGGATTTTTACTCATAATCCTAGATGGAAAAGACAGGGTTTTAGGTTTTATAGATTTAGGTTCAAGTTTACTGAGTGGTTAAGGAGTAAAAGGTTAGGTTAAGAAAGGCTGTCGCACTCAGACAGCCTTTCTTAATATGATCCCTTAATAATCCATGCGCATGGGTCCCCGGATAGGTTTTGTGCATGAAAGCCCTGATTATCAGATACTGAATCCGGGAGGCGTATCTGCTGAAATTCAACATTGTCAATCGGTTAACTCTGATTAATCTTTTAAATAGACGATATTATGAAACGAGCAACTTCATTATTTTCTAAACTCATTTTTTTACCTTTCTTGTTTATCATCTCCTGTTCATTTACGGATAAACATGAAATCCAACCCAATATCATTGTAATTCTCGCGGATGATCTGGGATACAGGGATGTGGGATACATGGGAGGCACCCTTACACCAACACCATTCATTGATGCCATCGCGGAAAACGGGATTTGGTTTACTAACGGCTATTCCACCTGCCCGGTATGTGCCCCGGGCCGTGCCGGGTTTCTAACGGGGCGGTACCAGAACAGGTTTGGTTTTGAAGATAATCCGGGGCCATACCGCCGTTCAGAAGAGACGGTTCCGGGTATTCCGCTACGCGAAAAAATCATGTCAGAGTATTTCCATGAATGGGGCTATCAATCTGCATTTATAGGTAAGCACCACGAGGAAAACGTCAGCCTTCGGAATCCGGTAAACAGAGGCTTTGATGAGTTTTTTGGATTTATTAGCGGTGCTTCAGGTTATTTTATCAAAGATAATTCCAGGGGCAGGTTATTACGGGGTGAAACACCGGTTGAGAAGGAAGATGAATATCTCACCGATGCCTTTGGAAGAGAGGCTGTTTCATTTATTGAAAGGAACAAAGACAACAAATTTCTGTTGTATGTGCCTTTTAACGCACCCCATGGCCCTCTCCAGGCACCCGAAGAATACCTGGCAAAATTCCAGCATATCCAGGATGAAAAACAAAGGGCACTCGCAGCAATGGTTTATTCCCTTGATGAAAACGTTGGAAGAATAACTTCAAAGATCAGTGAACTCGGCCTGGAGGAAAATACAGTAATTTTCTTTTACAGTGATAATGGAGGCGTATTAAATCTTTCAGACAATTCACCCTTGCGTTCGGGGAAACAGGACATCTATGAGGGAGGCATCCGTGTTCCGTTCTGCATGCAGTGGAAAGGGCATTTGCCTGAAAATAAAAGGATCGAATCACCGGTCATTTCCCTGGATATTCTGCCCACGGCCATCGCTGCAACAGGACGACACGTTGACCGGGAATGGTTCATGGACGGTGTTAACCTACTTCCATATATCTCAGGTGAAAATCAGGGTGAACCCCACGAAGTTCTCTATTGGCGTTTTCTCTGGCATCATGCCATTCGAAAAGGCGACTGGAAATTGCTGAAACACCGCGACCATCCTGATGTTGAACTGTATAACCTGGCTGAAGATATCGGCGAACAAAAGGATCTAAGCCAGCAATATCCTGAAATAGTTCAGGAATTACAGGACCTGTACACTGACTGGTCCGATATGATGATGGAACCTCAGTGGGGCTGGCAACCCGAGTATTGTGGGGATTATAAGGTGGAAAGATAATTTTTTCTAAAAATTCTGAAAATGATTGAAATTAAAATGCGGACTACCATCATAACAGCGATTATTTCAATTTTCCTGTTTGTTGAAGACGGCATTGCACAACCTACTTATACCCAGTGCCAGTGGCAGGATAATCCGGAAACAATAAGCAATGCAAATCCTGATTTTTCATGGAAAACAGATGGGAACCAAACTGCATATCAAGTGATTGTATCGTCAGATTTAAGTAAGCTTAATTCTGATGAAGGTGATCTATGGAATTCCGGAAAAGTAATTTCAAAGGAATGTACTGGAATTTCATATGCGGGGAAACCCCTCCTTGGCAACACGAAATATTACTGGAAGACAAGGGTGTGGATTGATGATTTGGTGTCGGAATTCTCTGAACCTAAATCGTTTGGCATGGGAAGTCATCTGATATCAATATCATCACCAAACGAGATTGTCTCGGATAGCTGGGGAACCATAACCTTTCAAATTACAGTTGGTGATGGCGGCGTAAAAATTGATGATGGATTTAGTATCCTTTCTCCGGCAGATGGCAACAGGTTTAAATGGAAAGTAAAAAACCTTTCATGGTCAACCTGGCAAACTGACAATCCTGAAGATGCTGGATACACCACCGTTACAAACACACGTGATGGTGCAGTGGTAGTACCTGAAGTGGTTGGTGAAAGGAATGTTTTAAACTTAAAAGTATCCGGTGAAGATTTACAACCCGGTGATATTATCACGGTTGTTTATGGTGATAAATCGAAAGGATCGCCCGGAGTGAATGTGTCGACTCTTGCCAGAAGATGCTTTTTCCCTTTAAGCAAACTTAACGACCCCGGCGATACCTGGGGAGCGTATGCCTGGGAAAGGTTTAAGGGTGCCCTGTCCATTGAAGTTATTGGGAAGCAAGCTTCAAAGTTTAATGTAGTAGCAAATCCTTTTCAGGAAACCGGGGAAAAATTCAGCATAAAAGTTATAGCCTATGACAATAAAGGGAACCTGGATATTAACTACCGGGGGACAGTAAGTTTTTCCTCTTCCGATCAACTGGCTGAATTACCGCCGGACTATTCATTTACGCCGTTTGACAGGGGGATACATTTTTTTGATGTTATACTAAATGACACAGGTTATAATACAATCACCGTTGAACAGGGTAATGTTACCGGCAAAAGTAACGTTATTGATGTTGCCTCAGATGAACGGGAGAGCAATATCTATTTTGGGGACTTCCATGGTCATTCATGGTTTTCGGATGGGATGCACTGGATCGATGACCATTATATCTATGCCAGGGATGTTGCAGGCCTTGATTTTGCCGGAGTATCCGACCATACAGAAGATCCTTATAATTTTTCCAGAGAATTTGTAGTTCCGTATGCAAACAGGTTTCACAATCCACCGGAATTTATCACCCTCTACACCCAGGAATGGACCCGTGGTGGTGGATACGGCCATCTTAATCCATTATTCCTCAAAGAAGACGAATTTGAAATTTTTAATTACAGCGACTACGGTACTCCCACGGAATTATGGGATGCTTTAAAAGGCAGGGAAGTAATTACTACACCACATCATACGGCAGCCGAAAGAGATGGTGGCGCCGCCGGATATAACTGGGATAATTACAACGAAGAGTTTGTCAAGGCCGTTGAAATAGCCTCAAAACATGGAATTTCGGAATGTATGCCCGAAGACGGAAATCCATACCCCATACGCGGGGGAATGAGCCCAACCCGAACGGTACAGTTTGCTTTAGGAGAGAAAGGCTATAAATTAGGGATTATTGGTTCGTCAGATGCCCATGCAACCAGGCTGGGAGAGTTATATCATCCCAGTGGAGGATATGAGACCAGTGTTATAACAGCAGCTTATTCCAACGAGCTTTCCAGAGATTCAATTTACTATGCCATCAAGAACAGGAATACCTATGCCACAACGGGTGAAAAAATCCTTATTGAATTTTCTGTCAACGGAAATAGGATGGGTTCTGAATTTGAACTGGCAAAAGGGGAACAACCAACAATATATTTTAAAGTAGGCGGAACGAATAAAATAAATGAAGTGGTTGTCTGGAAGTATTCATCTGGTAAAGGATGGAAAAAAAACTTTGTACAGAATGGCAATTCGGAAATTGTCTCCAAAGAATATACCGACAAGGATTTTGACCGGAACAGCCTTTACTACTTACGGGTTACACAGAACGGGAACCCGCTTGAACTGGCATGGACAAGTCCGGTCTGGGTTAATACTCCGGGTGGTTTTAACAATATTCCGGAAGAGGTACAAATATTCCCAAATCCAACCAGTAATTGGTTAAGTATTCAGTCCGGATCTATCTACACATCGGCAGAAATAATAAATGTTCTTGGAACTACTGTAGATCATTTTCGTCTGGAAGAATCACAGGATACAATAGATATATCTCGATTAGCGGATGGTTATTATTTGATCAAATTCTACAGTACAAGCAGTAAATCGCATAATATTCAGCCATTCATTGTAAGCAGGATTAAACATAATTGATAAATGCATATAGAATCCCAAATATAAACGAACACAAATAATGAGTAAAATGAAAAAACTTGGACGAATGATTTCAGGCATTCTTTTATCCGTACTAATTGTTTCAAGTATTGCCTTCACCAATTCAATGGCAGCAGAAAGTCCTACTGATGAAAAGCAGGTTGAGTGTCTTACGTATCCGCCGGAGGGATGGACAGACGCTTACGTTTTTGCAAACGGTATCCGCATACATTACTGGCGTACGGGTGGTGACAAACCAGTTATGATTATGGCCCATGGTTCATCGGACAACGGACTCTGCTGGACGAATCTGGCCAGGGAGCTGGAAGCAGACTATGACATTATCATGTTTGACGCACGGGGGCACGGTTTGTCTGACCCGCCCTCCAAATCGGATGGTGCTGATGCCCAGTGTGAAGATCTGGCGGGCCTGATTCGTGAGTTGGGGCTCGAAAAGCCAATCCTGATGGGCCACTCAATGGGTAGTTCTTCCGTTGCATGGTTCGCAGCAAGGTATCCTGATATCCCTGGTGCCGTTATTCTTGAGGATACTGGTCTCATTCCCCGGCCTTCCCGTAATGCCAACCCTTCTCCCAGTGATGCTGACATTGAAAATGCACGCGCCCGGATCGTGGAGCGGAACAACATGTCTGTTGATGAGCTGGTTGCCCAATGTATGAAGAATGATCCACAATGGGGACAGTGCGAATGTGAATTCTGGGCCCCGTCAAAGAGGCTGCATCACCCCAATAACGCATACCGGCGTTTTGGTGGCAGGGGACCGCAGAAGAGTGAGTTGTTTCCTATGATCACCGCTCCTACACTGATTCTCAAAGCAGATGCACAGGGAGAGGTCAGGAAGCAAAATGAAGAGGTTGCCGCACTTCTGCAGAATGGCAGGATCGTTCACGTCGAAGGAGCCCGCCACAATGTCCGCCGTGATCAAAAGGAACGTCTGCTCCAGGCGCTGAATGACTTTCTCGGAGAATTGTGAGAACCTGTAATTTGATCCTATCAGGCGGGAATGTGAACTTTAATAGATAATGGAATACTAAATTATTAACAATAAAAACATTGAAGTGAAAAAAGTAAAATTAATATTCGTACTGGCAGTACTGGCCATTGTTCAGGTTACAAACGGGCAGGCCGTTGCTGACTGGGTAGTCGAACTTCATGAACCCCATATGTATAATGACATGCCCTACAGGCTCATGAAACCGATAAACTTCGATTCCAACAAGAGATATCCGGTTATAGTTTCGCTGCACGGAGGTGGAGGCAGGGGCTCAGATAACCTGAAACAATTACGCGACTGGAACGAGGTTCTCGCTGACAAGCAGAGGCGCACAGATTATCCCAGCTATGTATTGGTCCCACAGTCACCTGGCAGATGGGATTCAACACACCTTCAGAACGTAAAAGATATTATCAATGACCTGCCGGCGGTAGATCCGAGAAGGATATACGTTCTCGGACACTCCATGGGAGGCGGGGGGACGTATACATTCATACGATTGGATCCGGATTATTTTGCAGCCGCAGCGCCCTCGGCCGGAGGAGGCTACAGACGCTCTCCCGGGGGGGCATCGCTGGTTAAGGATCTCCCTATCTGGGCATTTCATGGTGACCAGGATAATGTTGTACCAATAGATGGAGATCAACAATTATTCGCTGAGATGCAGGAAATTGGCGGAAACATGAAGCTCACTACCTGGAAGGGCGACGGACACGGTATACCCGTTAAAAACTTTACCGGCGGTGATAATGGAGTTACCCAGCTCAGCAGCGACCGCTGTGATCCCGAACCGGTATTTTTAAAATGGCTATTATCTCAGGAACTCACAAAGAAAAATAGGTAAGCACTTATGCAAACCGGAATTAGAACACTTTTTACAACAATAGGGGCCCTGACCAGGGACGGCAATTAGCCACGCCCGAATCGACAGAAGAATTATTGACATATAAACGGTTAAAAAATTGATTTTGAAGAGGTTACGTCGACTTCAAATATTGGCAATATCAACCTTGATGGTTTCGAATTTTGTCATGGCACAGGAGGTGATATTAAACCAATCGGAAAATGATAACAGTTCAAAGCTTGTCTTGACAGATGAAATTACTGCTTTAAAGAGTATTACTGAAGCACCGGTGGTTTCCAATTTCACGGTAAAAGGTTACGATAGCCATGCCGAACTCAACTGGGAGCATCCCATAACCGGTTTGTCGTACAGGATTTTTGCATCGTTTGACACCGGGCAGTCTTTTCAGCAAAGGATTGAAACTAATGTAAGTTCTTATATGGATTTTCTTTCGGATAGCGAAAGAAATAGAAATGTCGTTTACCGGATTGTCGCAGTCGAGCAGGGTGTGGAATCGGAACCTACCGAAAAAACTGTTGAGATCAGGGATTTTTCTGACGATGAGTTGCTGGATATGGTGCAGCAGTACACATTCAGGTATTTCTGGGACGGAGCTCATCAGGAAACAGGAATGGCCCTTGAGAGATCCAATGGTAACGGGCGCACTGCTGCTTCTGGGGGAACCGGAATGGGACTGATGGCAATGATTGTAGCTCACGAAAGGGAGTATAAACCCCGCGAAGAGGTAAAAGACCGCATCCTGATGATCCTGGATTTTCTTGAAACCTGTGACCGGTGGTATGGTGCCTGGTCGCACTGGTACAATGCAAACACAGGAGAAACTCAACGATTTTCAGAAATGGATGATGGCGGCGATATTGTTGAAACCTCATATGTTGCCGAAGCACTGGTCGCTTTGAAAAATTACTTTTCAGGGACGGATACAAAATCTACCCAGATTCGTCAAAAGGCAGATCAGCTGTGGAAAGAGATTAACTGGAACTGGTACCAGCAAGGTTGGCAGAATGTTCTTTACTGGCATTGGTCGCCCATTTATAAATTCGAAAAAAATCATAAAGTCAGAGGTTGGAACGAGTGCCTTATTACCTATATAATGGCAGCTTCATCTCCAACGCATGGTATTTCCAAAGAAGTGTATACGGAAGGCTGGGCAAGGAACGGAAATATGGTGAACCCCCGGAATTTTTATGACCTTGATATTAATCTCGCACCCAATTGGGGTGGTCCGTTATTTTGGATTCATTACACCCATCTGGGAATCAATCCGCGCGGTTTAATTGATGAATATCAGATTGATTACTGGCAGGAACATGTAAATACTGCTAAAATACATCATAAGTACGCTATTGATAATCCATATAATCATACAAATTACAGCGAAAAATGCTGGGGGCTCACTGCGAGCGACGACCCGTATGGATATACTGCCCATAAACCCATGGATAACGACAATGGGACGGTAAGCCCGACTGCGGCTTTGGCAAGCATGCCATACACTCCGGAAGAGTCGATGAAGGCATTGAAATATTTCTACAGGGAACGTGGGGAAGACCTTTTTGGGAAGTATGGCCCGTATGATGCCTTTAACGATAACCTGGACTGGGTAAAAGAATCAAATATCGGTATTGACCAGGGACCTATCGTGGTGATGATTGAAAATTACCGGACCGGGCTTATATGGCACAACGTAATGAAAGACACTGATGTTCAGGCAGGGTTGACAAAGCTCGGATTTCAATTTCAAACAACAGGTTACCGTAATTTAAAGGAATCCGGATCATTTTCTATTTATCCCAATCCCGCAAGGGAAAAGGTATTTTTCTCTTATCCCGGGTTGAATAGAAATCAACCCCTGACAATTAAACTATATACCATGGATGGGCGCCTGGTAAAATCCGGGAAACTCAATAATGCAGATTTTTCTCTCGATTGTTCAGAATTACAAGATGGCCTGTACCTGATCCAGCTGGAAAACGGGGATACACATTTACAAAGTAAGATGTTGATTCAAAAATAGAATTTGTGTTGCCGTATTTACCAGTAATGGAATAAATAAATCATTTTCGGAGCTGGAGAATGTGATTATTCCAGCTATTGTAAAGAATAATTGAAGCTAAACCTAAACAATATTCAACATGAAACAATCAAGAAACAAATTAAGGCTATCTGTTAGAGTTCTACTGATTTTGATATTCCTTATACCACTGTTATCATTTAATATACCAGGCAATACAGATAACTCTGAGATGTGGAATAATCTTTCTGTTGAAGACCAGGAATTTTTAGATGAGGTTCAACGAAAAGCATTTGATTATTTCTGGGATGGATTTGATCCTGTAACCGGCCTTATTGCTGATAATTCCAGGGGTCGGCGAACCAGCATTGCTCATTCAGGTTTTGGACTTTCTGCATTTTGCATTGGAGTTGACAGGGGGTGGGTTAGCAGAGATGAAGTATACGACAGAATATTAATAACCCTGAACTCTTATTATAAAGACCCAAATGACGAAAACGATTTCTGCGTCGAAGGCAGGTATGGTCTTTTTTACCATTTTATCAATGTGGATACGGGAAAGCGGCAGGGGAGAACTGAAATTTCTACTATTGACAGTGGACTCTTAATGGCAGGGATTCTTCATGTAATGACCTATTTTAAAGGGACAGAGGTTGAAGAACTGGCCAAAAAGGTTTATCAAAATGCTCAGTGGGAGGAATATACCAGCAGGAGAGGTGCTATAACCGGAGGCTGGAAACCACCAGAGGAAAACTGGAACAACCCGGAATATAGAGGACATAATGAATACTGTATGGTATATCTTATAGGAATGGGTTCGCCAACATATCCCTTACCTGAGAGCAGCTGGGATGCTTATTCAAGCGGAAATGGTTTTGTATGGATGAAACCCTATAGTGATATTGGAGCATTCCTGACCCCTCATGGTATTATGCAGCCACATGCTTATTTGTACCAGTTCCCGGCCTGCTGGTATGATTTCAGAAATAAAAAAGACAACTATGCCAGCTATTGGGAGGTGAGTGTGAATGCCTTGAAAGCAAACAAACGCTACACTCAAAATTGGGGTGAAATGGTCGGTTATGATGAAGAACTGTGGGGATGGACAGCTTGTGCAGGACCGCGTGGATACATTGGTTTTTCAAGACCTTACAACGGGACTTTAGCTCCTTCGGCAGTTATAGCCTCACTTCCATTTCTTCCGGAGGAATCTTTAAGATCGATAAAGTACATGTATGAGAAATATGGGGACAAAATATGGGGTAAATATGGTTTTGTGGATGCTTTCAATCCTCACATGGATTGGTATGATGATGGTTTTATCGGAATAGACAAAGGAAATGAAGTATTAATGATTGAAAATTTCAGAAATGAAGGGGTCTGGAAGGTATTTATGCAAAACCCATACGTAGTTGAAGGCATGAAGAAGGCAAAGTTTGGCAACATTAAATAAATTCCGTCAGGTTATGAGAACAATTATTTTATTATTGATCCTGTTTAATTTTACGCTCTCATCCAGGGGACAGGAGGCTGAGTATGAGTATGACTACATATTTTTCGAGAATAGTTTAATGCCTGATTACTATTTCTATTCTTCTGCAACATACTCAGATGGGAGCTATATTAAGAACATCAATGGTAAACTTCCAGTTTGTGAAGAAGGGTCATTCACTGCACCAAATTCACTGGAGTTGAAATTTGCGAACGATGACGGAAATTGGGAAGCAAGCATCGCATTTGAACGAATCCGCGGAAATGATTTCCACAAAGAATCGAAATATCTGTCGTTCTGGATTTTTCCTGAAAGCACCAGTGTTCATTTATTCCCCAAGGTTGCATTAAGCCTCCAGAGAAGACAACGGCGTTCAAATGATATACTAAGTGATGAACGCTCAAAAGCCCTGTCAATTGATCTGTATATTGGGGAAATAGATAAAGAAGGGTGGAAATATGTGAAAATTCCATTGAAAGATTTTTGGGATTTAGAATATCTTCCAAATAATCTGGTGTTTTCAAACAGCGACAATCATGGTGAGGGAAGAATACTCATTGATCAGGTGGAATTGCTGCCGGATGTTCAGCCTGGAATTATTCAGGCGCCTGATAACATATCTGCAAAAGCTTATGAATTGCATGTTGATCTTACCTGGCCTAAAGTAAAGAATCAGGGTATAAAGTATATTAAGATTTACCGGTCGGAAGACAATAAACAATTTAAGCCGGTTGGAATCCAGCGGCCCTATCTCGATCGTTTTACTGATTTTACCGGTGAATCAGGCAAGACCTGGTATTATAAAATCAGGTATGTTGATTACCAGTATAACGAAACTGCTTCATCCGAAACAGCAGAAGCTTCAACACGGCAGTTTAGCGATGAAGAATTGCTGGACATGGTGCAGGAAGCATCTTTCCGCTATTATTGGGAAGGTGCTGAGCCCCACAGCGGTCTGGCAAGAGAAAATATTCCCGGACGGCACAATATGATCGCAACAGGGGCTTCAGGATTTGGTATCATGGCAATTATTGTTGGTGTAGAGCGTGGATTTATCAGCCGGGAGCAAGCTGTTCAGCGCATGAAAAGAATAACTGCTTTTTTGAAGGGTTGCGATAAATACCATGGTGCTGTATCACATTTCATTGATGGACCAACAGGGAAAATCACCCCTTTCTTCGGCGACCGTGATAACGGGGGTGATCTTGTAGAGACATCATTCTTATTTCAGGGCTTACTTGCAGCAAGAGAGTACTTTGATGAAAATAATTCCGATGAGAATGAAATCCGAAAAGCAATAACCCAACTCTGGGAGGCTGTTGAATGGTGCTGGTATGACAGGGAGAAAGAAGGCAAATTTCTGACCTGGCACTGGTCAAGAAATCATGAATGGTTAATTGATCATAAATTGATTGGCTGGAATGAAACCATGATTACCTATTTATTAGCCATGGCTTCACCTACTCATCCTATTGATGCTTCCATGTATTATAACGGCTGGGCAAGTCAGGAGGAAAGAGGTATTGAGTACAGAAAAGCCTGGGGTAAAACTGATGATGGCTCAAATTACACGAATGGCAATTATTATCATGGCATCAAATTGGATGTTGGGGTTGCCAACGGGGGACCGTTGTTTTTTGTTCATTATTCATTCATGGGTATGGATCCTCATAAACTTTCCGACCGGTATACAAACTATTTTGACAACAACAAAAATATTGCGCTTATTAACTGGCGGTATTGTACAGAAAATCCAAACAATCGAAAGGGGTATAATGACTCGTTCTGGGGACTGACTGCAAGTGACGGACCATGGGGGTACCGGGCACTTGAACCGGTAAAAGAAAAAGAAAACGGAACCATGGCTCCAACCGGCGCATTAGCCTCATTCCCTTATACTCCTGAACAATCATTGGCGGCATTGAAGAACATGTACAGGAACCATGGGCGGTATCTATGGGGTGAATTCGGTTTCAGAGATGCTGTTAACCTCGATGTTAACTGGCAGGCAAAAATATTTATGGGACTGAACCAGGCCCCTGTTGCAGTTATGATTGAGAACTACCGGACAGGCCTAATCTGGAACTTGTTTATGAATAACAAAGAAATTACAGATGCCTTAGACAAGTTATCCGGTCATAAATAAATCTATTGTTTCAGATTGATAGAAACATGTAATACAAGGTTATAATTTATAAGAACATAATTAACAATCAATGAAGAATCTAATAAAAATCAAAGGCAAACAAATAGCACTGCTAACAGGCATAGGAAATCCTCTAATCATCACAATTGCAACCATGCTATTTGTAGGTTTTACGATGTTTGTCCAAGCCAACAAAACTTTCGCATCCTCCGGACTACCTAATTTTGTCATCATCTTTATCGATGATATGGGTTATGGGGACATAGAACCTTTTGGCTCAAAAATCAATGAAACCCCTCAACTAAGCCGTATGGCGGAAGAGGGAATGTGCCTTACTTCATTTTACTCGGCAGCACCTGTTTGCACCCCTTTGCGCGCAGCACTGATGACCGGTTGTTATCCCAAGCGTGTTGGCCTTGCAAAAGGTTCCTGGAGTAGTGTATTGTTTCCCATGCTTTTTTGTCCACCACCCGCGCAATGCACGCAAGAAATTTATGGACAAAGCCGGAGACGCACGCAATATTGATGAACAGAAGATGAGGACAACACCTGGATATTTGATGCAACAACGCACGAAAGCCCAAATTGAGGAGGTGGATTGGTCGGTAGGCGAAGTATTAAAAACTCTTAGGGAACTTGGTTTAGAGAAAAATACCATGGTGCTTTTCACTTCCGATAACGGAGGAGCGGGAGGCTGTAGTAACGTTCCTTTGAGAGGAGGAAAAGGATCAACCTGGGAAGGAGGTATGCGTGAACCGGCAATCTTTTGGTGGCCTGGCACAATACCTGCCAATACAAGTTGTGATGAAATAGCCACTACAATGGATGTCTTTCCCACTTTTGCAGAATTGGCAGGAGGAAAAGTACCAGGTGACCGTGTAAGAGATGGTAAAAATATTACACCGCTACTAATGGGTATAAAGGATGCAAAATCTCCTTACAAGGCATTTTACTATTACAATAGAGAGAAACTTGAAGCTGTTCGCTCCGGAGATTGGAAACTCAGAAATGGGGAGTTGTATAATCTCAAAAATGATATTGGAGAACAGAAGGATGTTGCCGATGAAAATAAAGAAGTTATGGAGAGGTTAAACAGATATTTGGATGAAATGCGAAATGATCTCGATAAAGCTGAAAATTGTCGTCCCCCGGGAATAAATATTAATCCGCAATATCTTGAAATGAAAAGTAATTGAACCAGATACTTACAATAATTTCAGAAAAGGAATGGTAAACAAAAAAATCTATCGCGTGTGAGTGATAGCCCCGCAGGGATTGAATATTTAGCACAGAAAGAAACCTAGGGTATTATTTTTTTCTAATCCAACTTATGAGTATTTTTATTTGAATCCTATTGAAACAGTTAAATCACTATATTATTATTAAAAATTAATAAAAAAATAAAATGAAAAACAAAGCAATCCTGGTAAAATCTTTTGCTGTATTAATACCTGTATTGGTATTATTAATATTTGCATCATCATGTACAAGTGGTGGCAAGCACTTGTTTATACTTTCCGGACAGTCGAATATGCAAGGATTAAGACCTGAAGAATCGTTTACCCCAGCAGTTGAATCTGAGTTTGGGGCGGAAAATGTTATTGTTGTTATAGATGCATTGGGAGGGCAGCCCATCAGGCGGTGGTATAAAGAATGGAAACCTATTGAAGTCGATACACTAATACCAAGACGCGATAGACCAAGAGGAACAGGTGATTTGTATGACAGGCTCATGGTTCAGGTATATGACACCATCAGTGATGAAGAGATTAGTACGGTAACATTTGTCTGGATGCAGGGAGAACGCGATGCCCGTGAGGAACTCGGCGAAGTTTATGAAGAAAGCCTGATAGGATTATACCATCAGCTTTCTGAGGATTTAGATCGCAGCGATATCAATTTTGTAATTGGACGGCTAAGCGATTTTGACATGAACAATGAAAGATACCCCCATTGGACAATGATTCGCGATATCCAGGTTAAAGTTGCAGAAAGTAATCCGCGTTTTGCATGGGTTAACACAGACGATCTTAACGACGGTGTAAACAGGAGAGGCAGAGAGATAGAAAATGATTTACATATGTCTGCGGATGGATACATAATTCTTGGTAAAAGATTTGCCGAGAGGTCTATTGAATTGATTAATAAATAGATTGAGAAATGAAATACCCGTGAAAGGGTATTATTACTACAGCATTACTACAACATCTTATTTTCCCCAAGGATCAGATATGTGTGCTAAGTGGCAGACACTCATATCTTTAAATACAATTAATAACAGATGAGTTATTGTTTGGGTCACTTTCTGGGAGGTCTTCCATGATTTTCATAAATTGTTTTTTCAATGCCTATATTAAGTAGGCACTGAAACGTCAATCAATTTTTTCATCGAGAGTTACATCAGACCATTGAAAATTTACATTATTAACTGATGAAATATCTATTTATTCTGGGATTAATTTTATTCACATCAGTTGCCTGTGCCATCGATCTGAATCCCCTGTTTACCGATCATATGGTATTACAGCGTGATATGCCGATAAGGATTTATGGAACTGGCCAGCCCGGTGAGAAAATATCAGTTTCTTTTGCAAACCAGGAAGGAAAGGCTGAAGTTGATGCAGACGGAAAATGGCTGGTAATTCTTGAACCTCAGCCAGCATCACTTACAGGACGTGACCTGATAATTAAATCATCTAATAATATAATAGAAAAAACCATAAAAAATGTCCTGATAGGTGATGTTTGGGTATGCGCGGGACAGAGCAACATGGGCTGGGCATTGCGCCAGACTTTACCACTGCCAGAATCATTCCCTCAGGCTGAACGGCTGCGTCTGCTGAAAAGTGTAACACCAAACGGGAAGTCCACACCTCAAGAGAAACTGACAATTCATCCAGATTTCAATAATTCCTGGCAACAATCATCGGAAGAATATGCGCTTAAATTCTCGGCAGTTTCTTACTACTTTGGCAAGAACGTGGTGGAGAATACGGATGTGCCTGTTGGATTAATTCAGATTGCACTTGGCGGAACAAATATCCAGAGCTGGATGCCTTTGGATATTATTGAAAATGATCCGGGATATGAAGAAACTATGGCATTTTATAGAAAAGAATTGGCTTGGGCAGAGGAGTATGGTAATTCGCCCACTGTTGTCGAGAACTACAAACAGAGACATACTTCCTATCTTTATAATGGGATGATGCATCCGCTAATACGTTTCCCAATCAAAGGAATGATATGGTATCAGGGAGAAGCTAATGCTCCAACGTCTCAAATGTACAAGACATTATTTCCTGCTGCAATTGAAGGATGGCGAGCAGCATGGGGACAGGGCGATTTCCCCTTCTTCTTTGTTCAGCTTCCAGGTTATCACGGCAAGATCGAATGGGCATGGAATCGCAGTGTTTTCTGGCCATGGGGTAGAGAAGCTCAGGAATCGGCCTTAAAGCTCCCAAACACAGGAATGGCTGTTGCCATTGATCAGGGACACTATAGCAACGTTCATCCAAAAGTTAAGTATGAAGTGGGCAGACGTCTGGCCTTACATGCCATTGCCCTTGAAAAGAGAGATATCATGGTTAACGGGCCTATTGTAGAAAATATTGAAAAAAGCGGTAAGGTTGTAACTATAACTTTTTCTTCAGTCGGTGATGGACTTGAAACACGCACCGTTATACTTCCAAGAACAGCCGCAACCGCTGAAGATGACGAAGATCCATTCGTTATTCTTTCTGATAAACTGGCAGGATTTGAAGTTTGCGGAGTTGATAGGGTATTCCATCCGGCCAAAGCGAAAATTGTCGGCAACAACAAGGTTGAGGTATATAGTGATAAAACCATCAGTGAGCTGCGTTATGCATTTAAAGACTTTCCACTCTGCAACCTTTATAACTCTTCTGGCCTGCCGGCAAGGTCATTTAGAACAGACGAACAACCGCCCCCTGGGCGCGAAAAAGAATAAATCTACCTGGGATAGATATTTCCTGGTATTCAGATATTAAGTATATGAAGACAACAAGACTAATTAAATTATTCATTTTGCTGTTTGCAATCAGCTGCCAGCCTGAAAAAGATAATCGTCCAAATATTGTTTTCATAATGGCTGATGATCATGCCAATCGAGCCATAAGTGCCTATGGATCAGGATTGAACCATACACCCAATATTGACCGTATTGCAGATGAGGGGGCTATATTCCTGAATAGTTATTGCGGAAACTCGATTTGCGGACCCAGCCGTGCGAGCATCCTTACCGGGAAACACAGCCATATGCATGGTGTCGTTGGTAATGCTTCAAGATGGAACGGAGGGCAGACACTTTTTCCCCGTTTGCTGAAAGAATCGGGCTATCAAACAGTACTATTTGGCAAATGGCATCTGAATAGCAATCCCGGTGATGAGTTTGATTACTGGAAGATCCTTCTCGGGGCAGGAAGACAGGGATTTTATTATAATCCGTTTTTTGTCTCCAGTGACAAGGGTGATGAAGACATGGAAGGTTATTCCACAGATATCATCACTGATGAAGCCATCGATTGGCTGGAGCAAAAGAGGGATCCGGGAAAACCATTTATGTTATTCGTCCAGTACAAGTCTCCGCATGTCCCACGCATGCCTCCGCTTCGTCTGTTAAATAAATACATTGATGACACAATTCCGGAACCGGAGACATTCTATGATGATTTTGCCACACGATCTCACTATGCTACTGATGTGAACTTTCACATTCGGAGATACAGGCCAATGCCGAAATACGGAGCACCCGGTCCAAAGAAGGATATTCATTTATACCTGGACCGGATGACAGAAGAGGAATTAAAGGCGTACCACGGCGTTGTTGATCCTCAAAACGAGGAATACCGGGAAATGATAAATAATGGCCTTCTTGAAGGAGATAACATGAAGCGCTATGCCTATCAACGTTTCATAAAAGATTATTTGAGGTGCATTGATGCCGTGGATGAAAATGTAGGGCGTTTGCTCACCTGGTTTGATGGTCATAAGCAATTGAGCGACAATACCGTGATCGTTTATTGCGGGGATCAGGGTTATTTTACCGGAGAGCATGGATACGCAGAAAAGCGATTGATGTACGAAGAAGCATTAAATATGCCATTTCTTATTCGATGGCCTGGGGTATTGAAAGCCGGAACAAAGGTTGATGCAATGATTCAGAACATTGACTATGGACCTACATTTCTTGATATCGCAGGAATAATGATTCCTGAAAGTATGCAGGGAAAATCCGTAAAACCTATACTTGAAGGAAACCTTCCAGATGATTGGAGAACATCAATATACTATCATTATTATGATCATGGCGGGCATAAAGTTGGGCGCCATGATGGGGTTAGAAATCACCAATATAAGCTGATAAATTTTTATACAGATGATACCTGGGAATTGTATGATTTGATGAATGATCCAATTGAAATCAATAATATTTATGTCAATCCCGAGTATAAATTGATTGGCGAAAAAATGAAAAAGGAGTTGTTTCGATTGCGTGAAGTATATGAAATTCCCGATGAGACGTTTAAGCCTCCATACATTTCAAGTCGTGATTATGAAGTGAAAAACTAAAAATATAATGAAGCAAATCAAATGCTTTTCATCAAGGTATTGACTGATTAATAATTAATAATAAAAATTGCAAAACATGAAAATTATTCCCGGCGCGACTCTGTTATTAAGCACCTTATTTGTAATTACACTTTGCTCATGTGTGAACTCTTCTATTAATCAAGCATCAGACAAACCTAATATTATTGTCGTTTTTTGCGATGATATGGGTTACGGTGATTTAAGTTGCTTCGGACACCCAACCATCAAAACTCCACAGCTTGACAAGTTGGCAGTTGAAGGACAGAAATGGACAAGCTTTTATGTAACAGCTCCTGTTTGCACTCCAAGCAGGGCCGGATTAATTACCGGGAGATTACCCGTACGTTCGGGCTTCATGGGCGGAGTATTGTTCCCAAACTCAAAAGGGGGCCTTCCTCAAAGCGAAATAACAATACCGGAACTTCTTAAGGTTGCCGGTTACTCCACAGCCTGCATTGGGAAATGGCATCTGGGTCATTTACCTCAATTTTTGCCCACCAATCAGGGATTTGATTATTATTATGGCATTCCTTACAGCAATGACATGGATAGGGCTGAAGGCACTGACTACCATGAAGTATGTATCAATCCTGAAATTGAACTGTTTCAGGTGCCTTTGATGCGCAATACTGAGGTTATTGAACGCCCGGCTCAGCAAAATACCATTACCAGAAGATACACCGAAGAGGCTGTGAAATATATCAATGACAATAAGCAAAAACCATTTTTTATTTATCTGGCACACAACATGCCCCACGTTCCACTTTTCCGGTCGCTGGATTTTGAAAATAAAAGCGAGCGGGGAATCTACGGGGATGTAATTGAAGAAATAGACTGGAGTATGGGACAAATCATAAAAGCCCTTGAAGATAATGGCATAGCAGAAAACACTCTGGTGATTTTTACATCGGATAATGGTCCCTGGTTAACGTTTGATCAACATGGTGGTTCGGCAGGCTTGTTACGCGGTGGAAAAGGATCAACCTGGGAAGGGGGAATGCGGGTTCCTGCAATATTCCGGTGGAAAGGGAAACTTAAGCCTGGTATTGTCAGCGATATGGGATCCACACTTGATTTTCTTCCTACATTTTGCAATCTGGCAGGTGTTCCTGTACCTGACGACAGGCATATGGATGGATTTGATATAACAAATACACTTCTCCACGGAGAAAAAAGTCCTCGTGATATCATGATATTTTCCCGGGGTAATGAAGTGTATGCAATTCGAAAGGGTGATTTTAAAGCTCATTTTGTTATACGAGATCCGGAATTGAAAGAACAACTGCCCCTGTTGTACCATTTAGGACATGACCCTTCAGAGAAATACAACCTGGCCGATCAGTATCCCGAAATTATTGATGAGTTAAGATTAGAAGCGGAAAAGTTCAAAAAGACTGTGAAACCAGTTGTAGATCAAGTGAGATTAAGATAATTGGATATTTATGGTTTAACATATGTTGAGTTAATAATTTACGATTTGTTGATTTTCTGAAATAAAAATAATAATCATGACAAAAAAGATTGTTTCGATTCTGTTTGCAGTATTTATGCTGTCCTGCTTATCATCCTCGGGCCAAACAAAATCGCAGCCTGATTCTGAAGTGATTTCGGAGGTGACTGTGGACGATTATGAAGCCCACGTATTTACGAGTTCAAAAGGCGATACAATTCCATACCGGCTGTTTGTTCCCAGTGGTTATGACCCGGCCAAAAAGTACCCGTTGGTACTGTTCCATCATGGCGGTGGCGGAACTGGCAACGACAATAAGCGTCAATTCGAGGGTCCCTGCCCCAGGGAATGGGCCGGGCCGGAAAGACAGAAAAATAATCCATGTTTTATAGTCGCCCCACAGATACCGAGGAGCGGATCGAGGGACAGAGAAGACCTGTCCGGCAGGACTGAAATTATACGGGAGCATATCCGGACAATACATGAGATACTGGATCATCTCGAAGCCGAGTTCTCCATCGACAAAAGCCGTGAATATGTTACGGGGCTTTCCATGGGAGGGGAGTGCACCTGGATATCGATGATCGAACGGCCTGACCGCTTTGCTGCTGCCGTCCCGGTTTGTGCTGGTGACCATTTTATCGGTATGAGTGCAAGTGAACGGGGTAAGAAATTTGCACAGTTTCCCCTCTGGATCTTCCATGGTGCCGATGACAATGTGATTTCAGTTGATGTTTCCCGCACGGTCGTTGAAGAACTGAAAAAAGCAGGAGGGAATCCAAGGTACACGGAATACCCGGAGACGAAACACAATAGCTGGTCGAAAGCATACAGGGAGGAGGAGCTGATCGAGTGGCTCTTTGATCAGGTACGGGAAGTCCATTGATAAAAACAAAATCATTTAACTTTTTTCACTAAAATCATGAAGTATGAAAAATTCTGTGAAATGCATTTTACTAATAACAGCGGTCGTTCTATTTAGTTCCCGCATCGTGTCAGGCCAGCAGACAGAAGAAATTTTTGAGGGGCAGATAACATTCAGTTACAAATACCTACTCTATTTACCCGATGGTTATGAAGAAGACAAAGAAAAAGAATATCCCTTCATTCTTTTTCTGCACGGGGGGGGCGAAAAGGGAGATGATTTAACCAGGGTTAAGATACACGGACCTCCCAAGATCCTTGAAAATAAAAAGGATTTTCCCTTCATTGTTGTTTCGCCTCAATGTCCCAGAAATGAACGATGGACCGCCTTCAAGCTTAATGCACTTATGGAGGAATTAGTCAAAAAATATCGAATAGATAAGGACCGTATATATTTGACAGGACTCAGCATGGGCGGATACGGAACCTGGGATTTTGCCTCAAATTATCCTCATTGGTTTGCAGCCATAGCGCCTATCTGTGGTGGCGGTGACGTTCGAAGGGTTAGAGCAATCAAAGATATACCTGTTTGGACATTTCATGGTTTGAGAGATAATGTAATTCCCATAGAACGTACCTTAGAGCTGGTACGAGCCCTTGAGGCGGTAGATGGCAATGTAAAATTCACCGTATATCCCGAAGCCAATCATAATTCATGGTCGCAAACTTACGAGAATCCTGAACTTTGGGAATGGTTTTTAAAACATAAACGTCAGAATACAGATTAATTAAATTGTTTTCATCCTAGATCATGTCGTACTTTTAATATTTCCGGCAACTGAAGCGACTTATACATTCCTGGGATTTGGGATAGGATATTGTTCATCAATTAGTTTATGATGAAGGTACATCCGATGAATCACAGTTATTTAATCTTGCAGAAGATGAGTATGAAAAGAACGATTTGAAAGGCCAGTATCCTGAAATAAAGAAACAGCTGCAAAAACTTTTTGACAAATGGGAAAGCAGCTTGATCAAAACAGGAATAAATAAACACTAAATGCTTTCGTGATGGTTCGATTTAAACCGTTGTTGTTTTTAATTGGCATTTTATTTATCCACACCTTAGCCGCTACCAAAGGGGTAGGTGTTGATAGCAAAAAATCAGGTGACAGGCCCAATATCATTTTAATTATGGCAGATGATATGGGACATGAGTGTCTTGGTTGTTATGGATGCCTCGATTACAAAACCCCACATCTGGATATGCTGGCCGCTGAGGGAATAAAATTTACACGATGTTATTCCCAGCCCCTGTGTACCCCCTCACGGGTGAAAATCATGACAGGGCGCTATAACTTCAGGAATTATGAACGTTTTGGATTACTTCCTGCTACAGAGATTACATTTGGGAGACTATTGCAGGAAGCCGGATATTCGACATGTATGGTGGGTAAGTGGCAACTGGGGGGAGACCATAACTCTCCAAATGAATTTGGATTTGATGAATACTGCCTGCAGAACGGAATCAGACCTGCTGAAAATTTCGATCGCAGCACAAGAGGCCGGGAGCGGTATTGGGGTTACCCCGCAATAGTTGCAAACGGCGAGCTCTACGAAAGTAAATATACGTACGGGCCTGATATGCTAAATGAATATGCTGTCGAATTTATAAAAAAAGATAAAGAAAGACCTTTCTTTCTATACTATCCTTTGCTTCTTACCCATGATCCATTTACTCCGACACCGAATTCCAAAGATGGGGATAAGAGTGGTAAACGGGTTTCAGAAGTCAGATATTTCAAAGACATGGTTGAGTATACGGATCATCTTGTTGGGAACATCGTTAATGCATTGGAAGAGAGCGGACAGCGTGAAAATACCATCATCATGTTTACCGGGGACAATGTTACTACCTATCCGGTATGGGTAACCGCCCCATGTGAAGATATGACAAGAGTGGTTGGTATAAAAGACAGGATGGATAAAGAAATACGAAAAGCAGGTGAAAAAACTCCTGTAACCGATGAGGAAAGGAAATGGCGCGAGGGACCAATCACCCGCACCGATCATGGTGATATTCCCGGGGGAAAGGACCTGATGACCGATGCCGGTACGCACGTTCCTCTGATAATTGACTGGCCAAAACATAGAAATGATTATAATAAAATTGGAAATATTTGTGATGACCTCATCGACTTCTCAGATTTCTTTACAACGTTAATTGATCTGTCAGGCGGAGAATTACCCATGAACCGTATTGTTGATGGTATATCCTTTGCAAATCGGCTTAAAGGTGAAGGGGGCAGTCTCAGGGAGTATATTTTCTGTCATTACTGGGGATTTGGGAGAGATCCGGAGTTGGCCAGAGAAGCTATTTATGATGCAAGGTGGAAATTATATAATAATGGCGATTTTTTTGATCTGTTAAATGATATTGAGGAATCCAACCCGCTGATTGAGAGTGAAATGAGCATTGAAGCAAAATTTGCATTTAACAGGTTATCAAATGCATACAAGGAATTACGGTGTATGGATATACCCAACAATTTTGCACTTGAATTTGCAAAAAGTAAAAAAAAGTAACAGTACATATGGGAATATTTTAGTAAAACCTTTGGGAAATGATGACCCTTAAAAGATTGAATCTTGTTCTCGTTGTATCCTGTACAGTATTGTTCTCAGTAACATGCTACTCCCAGGATAATTCCCAAACACAAAAATCCCTTCCTAACATCGTTATTATTTATGCCGATGATATGGGGTATGGTGATGTCGGCTATCATGGTGTGGAAGACATCATGACACCAAACATTGATGCCCTGGCAAAAAGCGGGGTATATTTTTCTCATGGATATGTGACCTCTTCCATTTGCTCTCCTTCCCGTTGCGGCCTCCTGACGGGAGTATACCAGCAGCGGTATACTAATGGCCAGAATCCCAGGGCCAGCGACCCTTTTGCCGGACTGCCGGTCAGCCAGCCCATGATTTCAGAGATCCTGAAACCTCTTGGATATTATTCGGGCATTGTTGGTAAATGGCATCTGGGTGTTCACGAAACCATGCGCCCGATGAACCGTGGCTGGGATGAGTTTTATGGTTTTCTGAATGGATCGCATTCTTATTTCAGAGCAACTCATAAATACACAAAAATCAGAGAATACTGGCCTTTTTTTCGTGGAAACGAAATGATTGACTTTGAAGGATATTCCACGGAAGTTTTTACTGACGAAGCGGTCAGTTTTATTGAAAGAAACAAAGAAAAACCTTTTTGCTTGTATGTAGCTTATAATGCAGTACATTATCCGTGGGAAGCGCCGGATAAATACATCCAGCAGGTGAATTTCATTGAAAATTGGAACCGGAGATTGTTTGCAGGAATGGTTCTTGCCCTGGATGATGGTGTGGGCCTCATTTTGGAAACCCTGGAAAATGAAGGTCTCAGCGACAATACCATCGTTTTCTTCATAAGCGACAACGGTTCGCCAAGGGGGCAGCCGGGGAATATGTCCTCCACAGGTCCTCTGCGCGGATGGAAAGGAGACACCTTTGAAGGGGGGATCCGGGTTCCTTTCATTATTAAATGGCACTGGGAAATACCAC
>Ga0114919_10000527_pt1 | contig 29757 bp, 29 predicted proteins | sample BlataG_FD_88682 | JGI IMG/M metagenome (GOLD analysis project Ga0114919, IMG submission 88682) | Deep subsurface microbial communities from Black Sea to uncover new lineages of life (NeLLi) - Black_00105 metaG | ecosystem: Environmental > Aquatic > Marine > Oceanic > Sediment | place: Atlantic... | reverse complement strand
GAATAGGGGTGAGAGGGGGGGAGGGGAGGGAGGGGAGGAAGGAGGGGGAGGGAAGAGAGAGGGAGAGGGAGAGAGAGAGAGAGAGAGAGAGAGAGAGAGAGAGAGAGAGATGAGAACAATTTGGGAGCAAAAACACTCTAAAGAAATCAGCAGCAGAGTCGACGACCAGCGTTTGGGTGATGGGCATTGAATTTCAACTTACTGCATGATCCATCGTTCCCATGAAAACTCCAAAAGCTACACCCATTACGGATCCCATCACAGTGGCCATAACCGTTCTAACAGCGCAGTTATTCATGAATTCCTCTTGTGCAAGTTGCTCAGGTGACGGTAAATCAACTCGCCTATACTTCCGCAAACCAGGAGGTAGGTTTTTATTATCTAAAGTAGCATCAGGGGTAGTTCCTGGATCTGATCGCCCTTCTGGCACCTCAGAAGTCGACATATTCCACCTTCAATCCAGAGATTATATGCGATTGCTTCCCACAGTGTATCAAGCAGTTACTGGTATATAACATCACACATATCAAATTCATAATGAATGTATCTACCTCGAACTACTCCTTCTCTTCTTCTGCTTTGCTTGGGCCAGTCGGCTTGGTCGTCTTCAACGCCTCCTTCTCCTCTGCACCCATCGAATTAATCAAAACATTAAACTTATTCAGTTCCTTGTACTTCCCAGTCACAGCAACTCCAACCCTTCCTTTAATAACATTCAACACTATAGTCTTCTTTGGATTATCCAGGTTGACCTTATGTGGAGGCTGTGGAATTGGAGCCACAAATGCATTGATCAACTCCATTCTGTCCATCTTTGTTACTCTCCTGTTCTCTTGAACTGCAAACTGAACACCCTCTGTTTCCTCTCCCTTTGAAGCAGGAAAGTGTTCCTCAGCTATGACATTTGCTAGCTTCTCCATTGCTTTTGCCTCGGCTTCTATAACAGTGTCAATAGGGTAGAATCTGTTGCACAATCTGGCTTTACGTTGCTGTTCTTTGTGGATTCTCTCACATGTCCATATCAGCAACTCGGCAGGTGTAGGGGAGACGCCTTTATACTTAGCCTCTACATAGACCATGCCTGGCATTTTGAGATCGTGGAAGTAAAAGAGATGTTTGTCTTTGTTATTCAAATCAGCTACTTCTTCTGCCAAGAGTGATGAGATGTCTTTTGTTGTCTCTTTCTTAACATCGTCATTTTTATCACCACTACCATCTGCTGCCTTGTTATGATCTGGAACAAGGGCTTCGTATGCTTCTGTTAAGATACTGATGGCTTCAAGGCCTGCATTGCGCTCTTTGCCAGCAATGCAGCTGACCAGGACGCCTTTGGTGTCTAGTGGCAAGTCTTTGCTGTTTGTCTGATGTGTCGGGGAAACGGACGGTGTGAAGTGATCAGAAATTGGACTTGTTACTTTTGGAGTCAATTCTCGTCTTTTGTATATACATGCGTTGCGTCGTTTGGGGAACTTACGCATGTAAACTTCTTCTTTTTAGAGCCAGGGTTGCCACCAGAGCTCCTGGAGTGTTGTTTTCGTTTGTCCGACATCAGATTGCAGTGCTTCCTTTTAGTGTTGCCTTGAAACTAGTATAACCTTTCGTATACGTATTACTGAAATATATATGCCTTTGCCAATGTGCAAGATATCGAATTTTGTGTAATCCATTTCTGCCATTTCTCATCTTCTCCCTTCAAAAGAGAAACGGACGTCGAAGATCCGTTTTGCAGGAGGGGCGTGGGTCTGCTGGTATTTGGGATTAACTTCCTGAGTAAACAAAGCAATTTTGTTTTAGCATCAATAAGGGCCGGCCAATTCGTCTCAGTAAACATTGAGATGAGGGGGAAGGAGGCCTGCTATTCAAGTCAGAAGTACTTACTCGGTCGGTTGCAAAAACTCCGGGAGGGTGGTCGACGTCCATCGCACCCATTACACCACTAACTGCCAGCAGGAATAATCATATCGTCTAAAAGCTTCACACTTGGTATTTGATACGTAATATTTAATTATCTTCCTAGCGATCCAAAGACGTAAATCGAAGAATATTCGAATCTAGCCTACAAAAGATGCAATCGATCACATTCAAAGGCAAGCCAGGGTTCATCACTGGAAAGGCTAAAGCCCCAGGCATTTTAGTCATCCAAGAGTGGTGGGGTGTTACTGATATCATCAAAGGCCATGCACAAATGCTTGCCGACCAAGGCTACCGCTGCTTGATACCCGATCTCTACAAAGGCAAGATTGGCGTTGACAAGGAAGAAGCTAGTCACTTGATGGGCAGCCTTGACTTTAAGGTTGCTGTAGAAGAACTCAACGATGCTGTAGCATATCTCAAAGAAGAGGGAAGCGAGCGTGTAGGCTGCGTCGGTTTTTGCATGGGTGGAGCTCTTACTCTCTGTGCTGCTCAGCATTGTGACATCCAAGCTGGAGCTCCCTTTTACGGCCTACCCAACCCACAAATTGCTCAACCAGAGAACATAAAGATCCCACTGCTCATGTCTTATGGTGAACTAGATAGTACCAAGGGTTTCAGCGACCCAGAATCTGCTAAAGCTTTCTATGACAAGGTACAAGCTGCAGGTGGCCAGGCTGAGCTACACATCTACCCAGGCTGTGGGCATTCATTCTTCAACGTTGGAGAAAAGGCTACGGAGACAAGGAAATATATGGAATACGTAGAGCCACCCAAGGAGCAGCAAGAATTAGCTAAACAGAGGTTGTTGGCATTCTTTGAGAAGCATTTGAAGCAGTGAATAATGAAATCATATTATTCAGTGTTGGTATTATTTGACCAAAATTCAGTACCACATGATCGTCACATTACGTGTACAAACAAAAGTCAAGTGTTGTTGTAACACAATAAATACATCATTCTTTGTTATCATTTTCTCATTTAATGATTATCCGTGAAAAAAGAATGAACGGATTCATTTTCCATCCAACGATATCTTGTATATATATATTAGTACAAACCATGTCTGGCGAGTCCTTCAACGACACCATCGGCCAGATGACTATCAGCCACCACTATTCTCCCAGTTTGTGGCTGCGTCAGAGCCCAATTCAGCAACTCTGGCTGTGCATTACCTACTATACAAGCTGGCCCTTTACCCCCCAACATCAAAATATCATTCCCACTGTCACCTGCAGACATACATTGATCTTGAGCAATGCCAAACACCTGCCGAACATGCTCCAGTGCATTCAACTTGCCTGCATTCTTTGCAACACAGTCTAGATACCTCCACTCTCCCAGGCCACTGGTGATTAACTGGGCATCGACACCAGACTTTGCTAATTCTGCTTTAAGTACATCTTTTGCACGATTGAGCATGTCGGCTCGCACGCTCAGCGCGACTCTATGTGGGTGCTCTGACCCATCATCCAACCAATGTGCTGCTCCATTTCCATTGGCATCTACAATACTCCTGCTCTTCAACTCTTCTATCACAGCTTGTGCTGCACTTCTAGCAGCACCCAAGTTCCAACCCTCATCCAGGGACTCCGCCCAGGCTGCATCTTCCTGCCAGACCATCCCACTGGCCGTCGCTCTGCTCCCACCTTCAGTATCCAATAAAAACACCTTGGTACCTACAGCAGTGATCAAGGCATCGGGGATGGGCAGTATCTCTGCTTTGGATTCCAACAACCCAGTGAATTGTCCCTGAGATCTCCCTGTATTATACACAAGGAAGCTTCCAGACAGGGATGCAACTCCTTCCCAATAGTTGTTAAAATGAGCAGTGGCTGCATCTGCAGCTTCATCATCCCCTACAATTGTGCCATCAAGGTCTGCTACCAGCATAGTGGCTGGCTTTTGAGACCTGTCAAATGGTTTGATGCATCCACTGCTTAATTTATAGCCTCCGTAATTCAGACATTTGTATATGCGACCGCTTCCACCACCTCCTGGCCTGTCTTCTTTACCTTGTCCATTTGACATGTAGAATTCTAGAACCTGCTGGGCACTACTAATATTATTATTACTACCTTTGATTTTTGGGAGTTCAGCAAAGATTGTAGCTGCCAGCCACTGCCCACCCTTGGGCTTGGCCCTACTATGCGTGACATGCATTGGCAGTTTACTCCATCCAGTACTTGCTTCATTTCCATCTCCTCCTCCTCCATTACCATCATTACCACTCACTAATCTATAATTTATATACGTTGGACTATCCCAGCCAGTTGCATAGAATATTTGAAAAGAAAGAGGCGCCTTGGCCGTCATCACATTACTCACGCTGCCGTCAATCTCCTCAACAGTCGGCGCATCTGGGGTCAGCATCCACTCCCCATCCACCAGGAACTGGTAGTTATATTCCCCTGGAGGTAGGCAAATCTTCACTGAGTGACATCCAGTCTCAGGATCTAGATGCAGTGGTTTCAATTCTCCCCATCCAGTCCAATCTCCAGCCAACAGGACCTCTTTTCCTCCCAGCTGGGGAGAGTTCCATGTAAAGGTAGCAGTAGGGGTAACAAATCGGTGATTATTCCACAGTCCATTTGCATCCATGATAGTAGGTTCACAGATACTAACAGCATGTTGACCATCTACTAAAAACTTGAACTGGATGTGGTGTTGGTTGGCTGGTAGAGAGAGGGAGCGCATGAAGTCGCCGGTTGCAGAAGAGAAGAGGGGGACAGGGGTGGTCCACCCGTTGAAACTACCAATTACGGATATTTGATGTCCACCAAGAGCTTTAGGCCATCTGAATGTGGTAAGGACTGTGTCTTGTTGGTAAGAGATGGCGGAGGTGGAGAAAGAGGAAGAGTTTGTCTGCTGAGGAGGAGAGGAGATACTGCTACTACTACTAATGATTTCTCCGATGACATCTTCTCTATGATCTTGATCATTTTGAGGTAGTGCTGCTTCTGCTGGTGCTAAAGAAGCAGCTGGAATGCTGTCAGCCTTTTGGAAACTCCTGCAGGGCAGTCTCTTGTTAATTCGAAGGATGGATGGGCGAGGTCTGGGAGCAGCGGGGATGCATGTGGAGAAGAAACGGTTATGGCAGCTATTATTTTGCCTCATCATTCTTATGTGCCTTATATCAATTTATCTTATCGTATCCTTATCTCGACTAGAAGCTTCCGCTATTTTGTTATTAGAACTGTTGGAACCAATTTCTTGGCTGGAAGTTTGTAACTTGACCAGGCAGATAGCAACGGCAACAATGAAATGAACCCAAAAGATGGTAACTTTTTGGTTTGTTGAAATTGTGATGAAGGGTTTCCTTTCTGGGCAGTTATGAAGGGAGAGGAGCGAAGAGGAAAATTGCAATTTTCCTCCCTTGGGAGGAAGATGAAAAGAAGTAAAAACCCGTATCTCGGCACACTGCCCACCATATAAAATACAGCTTTCCGAACTATGTACAGTGGATCTGCATCGCGAGCATTACATAAATCGTAAGCAGTGGCTATGACTCGCCTAAGCCCAACCCTGATGATCAGAATTTCAATTCTCCTTTGCCTTCTTACATACCTGTATAGCACCTATGGTGCCCCAATTCCTGACGATTTACCACTCATCAACATTCCATCAAACGTTCCTCTCGTTCAACTGCCCCTAGCTATTTCCCGTAGCTCCGTCAAGCTGACCCTCACACCCGCTCGGGTTGTTTTCGGTGACGTTGAATTTGTTACCCCAGTCTACCACAACAATCTTGACAACAAAGTCCACTTGTCAGGTCCAACAATTTTGTTAGAGCCAGATGCTGAATCTATGGATGTTATAGTTGTTAATAATCTCACCTACCCATCTGGAACAGAGGTCAATGAGGATATGATCCACAACGCCAATGACATGTCTCTCTATCTTGGTCTCAATACCAATTTTCATACCCATGGTAAGATGATTATATTTAATAATATATATATATATCCCTCTCTAGTTTAACAATCTTATATTTCCTAATATAAAAACATTGTTTTTCTTTCTTTCTTGTGAGTACAGGTTTCCACGATTCTTCTGGCGTGTTCAAGCAGAATGCAAGTGCTCCATATGTCTTTGGAGACAACGTGTTTGTCAGCATCCCAGCTAAGACTGATCCATCTCAAGAGCCCAGCTCCCTCATCTATAAAGTTGACACTGAAGGCAGTCATATGCCCGGCCTTCATTGGTACCACCCCCACAAGCATGGTGGTACCTTTATCCAGACGTTGGGTGCAAATGGTCTTCTCTACGTACCAGATCCATCAATGAGCTGGCTCCCATCTGAAAATGGGTGCGATGAAATCACATCTGTCTTGAAAAATTCCACACAGATATTTATGACTATCACAACTTTGCCATTCCTTCCTCCTTTACCCAGCATGGACGATGTGAAGAACTTGGAGAATGCTGACTTGGCGCTGATGAGTAATGAATCCAATCCCGCTAGTCCTCTTTGCTGCTCAGAGCCAGGTTCCAATGATCCTGCATACACTGCCACTGGTATGACGGACAATATCATTCTTATCAATGGTATTTATCAACCACAGATTAAGCTGACGACTGGAGGGTATCAAAATTGGAAGATACTCAATGCTGGTCCTAAAGGCTGGGTCAACATGATAATTGTTAACAGGGAAAAGAATCCTGCGCCATGTGAAATCCTTCTGTATGCCAAAGATGGAGTCTTCCTGCAGGAAATTCCCCGTACAGTCAACCTCATGATTCTATCACCTGGCAATAGAGCAGAGATGCTGATAAAGTGCACCGAGCCCGGCACGTATTTCCTTTCAGCCACTGGTGACAACAACTTTTTGGGAAATGGCCCCCCTGTCTTTGCTCTATTGAATGGTCAAGTTACACAGGATGTAGTTGCAGAGATTATTGTCACAAATGCTGCAACCGAGCCGCTCGCTTCTGCTCCAGCCTTTGCAGACTCAATTCCTGAAGAGGTTTGCGTTCCACTGAGAGCATCCTATGCCCCTGATCTTCGCGACGAAAACATTCTCCGCCACAATGCCACAGACAAAGTCATCCAGACAGATATGGGTATCACACCACCTCTAGCACCTCAGAATTGGAGCTGTTCCTTCAATAACAGATTCTTCGAATATCCCACTGAGAATCCTTGGGTGATGAGGTTGGGGTCTATTGTAGAGGCTAGCACTATGACTGGGTTGGTGGAGCATCCCATGCACATTCACATCAACCCAATGATGATTGCTTACCTCAATGACACTGCTATGCAGGCAACTAATTATACATTTGATCCATGGATGAAGGTAGGGGATTATCATGATACCCTTCTCATGCCTATGTATCCTGGATTTGGGGCTGGATGGAAATTGAGGTGGCAGCCTGGATCTATCACTGGCTACTCTGTGGCCCATTGGTGAGTGCTTTTGTTTTTAATGTTTATAGCCTTGATGATCATTGATTGATTGCTCTCTGCAATGAATTATGGTATCTATTAACAATCATATATTCCTTCTTTTTCTTTTTCTTCTTCTTCTCTCTGCAGTCATTTGCTACATCATGAGGATGGTGGATGTATGACAGTTGTGAAATGGGAGTGTCCTGGGTATGAAGGAGGGAATACGGAACAACCCATCAATTGTCCATTTACCTTCCCCATCCCTGGTACCCATAATTCTTCTGTAGTGCCCCCTGGACCTCCAAGTCGTCAGATTAAAGTGGGTTTGAAGTATGTTTGTAGTGTAATGGCTCTGTTCTTGGTTATCTGGAGCAATAATTTATAAGGCATATGTGTGTCAATGTTTGGAAAGAGGGAGAAGGTGTCGAGAGTGGAGGTTGGCATGCCTGCGCAGAGGAGGACAATGATGACAAAAGGAATATTAAAGCTATGCATACTTCTTTATCCGTACTGAATTGCTTTTAATACACCATACTATTATGTTACGTTAGAATCCTATACATACGATAGGTGCCACACTCTTCTGTAAAGGGTTAGCTTGCATGATCAGATTGAGATTTTGCAGCAATAGGTATTTGAAAACCCGTATTTATACGCATTCTTTGCTACATAAATCCGAGTTTTCGAGCAGTGGAAATATCATGGCAGTTACAAGCCAAAGCAAAATCTTGAACTACTGGCTTGGGGATGGGTGGGAATCCAAACCTTGGGATGAAATCAGTCAAGAAAAGTTCAAAATGTGGTTTTCAGGGTCTCCTGAGGTCGATTCATACATAATAGATAACTTCAAAGACGACTGCCATGCTCTGCTTGACGGTAATCTCGACGCCTGGCACTCCTCTGAGGACATTAAGTCAACGCTGGCTGCTGTTATATTGGGCGACCAATTCAGCCGCAACTGCTTCAGGGGCTCAGCCAAGATGTATGAAGCAGATGAAAAGGTGCTAAAATGGAGCAAAGAAGTGATATCCAAAGGATTAGACAAATCCCTTCATCCAATTGCCAGGGTGTGGTTTTATCTCCCTCTCATGCATTCTGAAAACCTGGAGGATCAAGATGAGTGCATTGAGCTATATATACAACTAAATGAAGAAGTCGAAGCTCGGGGGGGGCGTGAAGAGCTGAAGAACTTGATGAAGGGCAGCTTGAACTATGCCCAGTCTCACAGGGATGTGATTGCAAAGTGGGGAAGGTTTCCACATCGTAATGCTATCTTGGGAAGAGAGAGTACTGCTGAGGAGCTGGATGGGATTGCAAATGGTACAATAGCAAAGTGGTAGGTGAGAGGGGAAGGAAGGATGTTTTTATGCAGGAGGGGTAGAAGAGGAAGGAAGAGAAAGGAGGGAGATGGGATTTTGGGCTTGGCTGCCTTTTGTACATTTCAAATAATCTCACACAATCTTCGTGTGCGTAGCAAGCATTTCAGCTGCAGCATTTCGAAGAATAGCGTGGGGAAGAACTTAAGTTGGCATTTAATATAAACCTAGGTAAATAATTAATAAATTTCCAAATGCCATAGAAGTTGTTCAAGACGCTTACCTGACACAGAATGTCACGCTTTTGCACATTCGATCGATTTTTGCAAAATTATTGAAAGCTTTGAGAACCAAGTCGATTTATTTGTTAAGCAAGGATTTACGTTGCTAAAGAAGGTAATTAGTACTACCATATGTGCCTGATTTAGCTGTATTTCCTACGCAGTAGGTTATTTCTCACCCATTCTCTTTGATCTCCAATATTCTGCAGGCTTGACTGTAGGACATACTCCCAGCAAATGACACTTAGAGGAGTTGAAGACATTCAACAAGGTCACCCACACACCTTGAGTGCACCCTCACGAGACGACCAAGGCACTCCGACCATCCCACCCACACTCGATGCCAACCAGCAAGATGGTCTCCAACCAGTCGACACAACTGCTACCAACCCTCCCCCTCCTGCCCGCCATTCTCAGCCCAAGCTCACACCTGGTATGGGAGCCGATCCAAACCAACAGCAACATCACCAACGACCAGTAATCAAACCCACCACCGTCCTACCACAACATCTAGATATTGTTGCTCAACCATCCAACCACCCGCTGATAATGCTCCCCACCCAAGCCATTCTGGACGACATGTTCTTCAACATCCCAGCCACTCAAGCTATTGACCCCATATTTGATCCGGTAGAAAACATAACCACTGCTACTTGTGTTGATGATGGCATGAAAAACATTGCTGATACAGATGGTGATGGTCTAACTTTTCAACAACAACAACAAAGGAGAATGGAGACTGCTCTTGCACCAATACCAGAGGATGCCTCTCTTCTACAATCTAAGAAGACCAATGATAATGATGATGATCATCATCAGCATGAAACAGGTACCGGTATGACTATGACTACTACTAAAGAGAACCCAGCAGCCGCTCCTGCGGTAGTAGAAGAAGCATCTCATAATTCCATGGCAAAACAACTGGCTACCACCACAGCTGGTAAGAAAGATCGGATTACTGCTGCACAATTGAAAAAGGAGCGCGAGATCCTACTAGCAGCGAGAGAGGCAGATAAGTTGTTTTGCCTCAATCAAAAGGCAGCAACACCAATGACGAATGAACGGCCGAGTCAACTGTCTCCTGTGCCGAGTGGCTGGCTCTTTTCTGAACCAGCAACATCAGGAACCCCTACTGGAGCCTCAACGCTAGGTGACGATGACTACAACGACATAGACGAGGAAGAGCAGGATGTCAACAACAGCCTAAATATTTGCCCCACGCTAGACGGAGATGATGCAGTAGCTCTAGCCGAGCTGAGAAAGTTTTACATCAATATGAGAGATGGAACAGGCCCAGAACAAGGGGCAATGGGAATGTTAATGATTTCCCACAGTGACGTCCCCAAGTCGGTTGTGTTTGAGGTGTTGACAGGGTTGGAAGATGCTGATTCAAGTATGCCAGAAGCGTACAAGAGGTGGTGGGCGAGGATTATTTGGAGAGAAGTGAGGAAGATAGGGCTGGGGCCCTTTACTTTCAAGGACGATACTGATAACAATGACAAGGGCAAGGGCAAGGGCAAAGGCAAGGGCAAAGAGGAAGAAAAAGAAGAAGATGAGGCTGGTAATGGTGACGATATAGAAGCGGTGGCTATAGACGTAGATTCATATTTGGCTGGTACTAATGAAGTTGCAGAAAGAGAAAAGGATCTTTCTAGACTTGGTTTCTTGCTCTGCAGCCCAGCAATGGATCCTGCAGCAGCAGCGCAACAAATGCATCAACAGCAACAACAGCAGCAGTCAAAACCAGCAGCATCACGCCAAGTAACTGTTGCTCCACATCTGGAAGATAATGCTCACGCTTTGGATATCAATGCATTGATTAGCCAGAGAATCAATCCACCTTTTGAACTTCTGCCACTTCAACAGCAGCAGCAGCAGCAGCAAAGACAAGGGGAACCTGGATGTGATGGTGTTTCTCAACTATCTCTTGGACTGATGTCTTCTATGCCCCCTCCTGTTCGAAAACCTCCCAACGAGCCTGCACAAGCGGAAGTAGAAGCAGAAGCAGAAGAAGCTCCCGACCCAGGAGCTCAAGCAGCCATAGAGGAGAAAGGAAACATTGAAACTGGCTATAGTGTTCCTCCCACCCTCAAAAATAGCAAAGACAACAACTACAACCAACCAGGTGACGATGATCCACAGCAATCATATCCATTAGAAATGTTAATGTCTGCTGATAGGAGAGCCATGGAGAATACCCCAACTGTGTTGACTACTGCAATCCCCAGTGGAAATCAACCATTATCACTCCTGTTGCTGCTGCAGTCGGGGCAAGATGAAGAGGTCCACAGAGGAGCAAGAGGTGATAATGATAGAGGTGTTGTTATACCAGAGACCCAGCACCCTGAGGAGGAAAATGGTAATGGTGATGATGAGGAGGAAAGAAATACATCAAGACCACTCCCCACAATGTGTTCTGCTCCCAACCATCATCACTACCATCCACTAGAGCAGTTGAGTACATTACCATCTTTATTAGAAGAGACAGAGCCAGGTAGAGATGATGAGGAACGTGTTGGAAGCATGTCTCTTCATCACGATGTCCAACATGATCAACTAAGAGAAGAAGAAGAGGAAGAGAGGGAGGAGGAAGACCTCCGTCAGCTGCAACCAAGTATAAACCCTGCCAATGACCTCTATAGCATTGATAATGATGATAGTCAGAAGCAAGCGAGTCAAGGTCATGCAGCAAGGAAGAGGAGCAATGCCATGAAGATGATTGAAGACATTGCCAACACATTTCCAGTTTCTCAAGACGATCCACCAGCTGCAGCAATGGCAAGACCTATATTTAGAAGCAATCTTCTGTTTAAGAAGAAAAACACTGCCATCAATAATAAGACGACAATGGGCAATGCCCTAAAGCAAGGTCAGGCTGGGGGAAGCGGTAGAAGTAGACTTAACAATGTTGGTGATGTAGCAATGGTAGAAAAAGAGGTAGCAGCAAAAGCAGAGCAAGAAAGAGCCGGTGATGGTGCTAACGATGGAGATGTTGATGGTTCTTTGGATCTCGTAGCAGTGATCTCTGATGCCCTTCCAGTCGCTGCTGCTGCTGCTGCTGCTGCTGCTGCTGAACAAGAGGATCAAGACGAACACAAAGAAGAAGAGCAGCAATACAGTTACAAGGAGGCAGAAGCCAAAGAAGCTCAAGCAAAGGCCGAGGGTAAGATGCCAGCCGAAGAGAAATCATCAAAACTGAAGGAGAATCTTCTAAAGATGAGAAAGCCGCTAATGAAGAAAAGGGGCAGTGATGTCAGACCTGATTTAGCCTTGAAGCGAATAGGTAGAGTAACAAGGCAAATGGCGCAGAACAGTCAGCGTATTACTAGATCACAATACATCAATAACAAGCAATTGTCTGGCAGTGGTAAAGCTGCTGGCGGTGGCGGTGGTAGTGGTGGTGGAGGAGGAGGTGCCACGAGAGGAAGTAAGGGAATGAAGAAGAGGAGCAACCCAACGGTTGCAAGACCAAAAGCTCTTCATGATGTGCAAAGACGCGATGTTGGTTGCGGTTTGTATCAAAAACGGCCTCCCTACAAAGACGAAGCTGGTACTGGCACTGGTACTACTGGTACTTCTAATGGTAAAGTAGGTGGTAGTAAAAGCAATGTACAACCACGAGCATCTGCAAGAAGACTATCTGCTGCTGCTGAAGAAGAAGAAGAGCAAAAGCAAAAGGATCAAGATGCAAAGGACAAGCAAGCCACCACTAGGCCTGACCCTGAACCCAAACAGCCAGTTGCAGAAGAGGAAGAAAACACTCCTAAGAAGTCATCAGCTGAAGATACTACAACAATATCTCCTGCAGAAGAAGGTAGAAGTTCCAGGAAATCCAAGGACATAGCTCTTCAGAATAGAAAATGGATGGTGGTAGGTAAAGGCGCAGCAGCAAAGGAATACGCAGAAGTTATCCAAAGAAACAGTGAGGCTTTATTTGGTGGCATCTTATGTGCTGCTGATACGAAGAGTCCCATGAAACAACCCAACAACAGGAACAAAAACAAAAGGGCAACTGCCACAAGTGGGTTACACATGAACAATGATTACATCTTCTCCGACGATGCAGAAGGTGCATTCATTTACAACTTGAAGCAAAACAAACACAGGCGTAACAAACAACCCACAACTGCCATGGTTGACAACCCACAAGAAGGCAAGGGACCTGTTCATGTTGCTGTTGTAGCAAAGGTTGGTCAGAAGAGGAGAATGAGTTCTGCAGCTCAAGCACCACCAGAAGGAGAAGTAGAAATGAATGAAGAGGAAGAGCAGCCTCCTGCCTCTCCCCAGCAAGACAAGAGGATGAAGGCCTACACCAAAGTAATAGACAGTCCTGATCTACACATCCTCAATCAGAAAGGTCGCCACCAAATTATTGCCACTCAACAAGCAACCCAAGCCACTCAGAATACAGAAGACAGAACAATCATAGAACACATTGAAAAGAAGGATGGAGCAAGAGCCGCTGAGGCAGCAAAGAAGGCGGCAGCTGCTGCTACTGTTTCGGCGAAGGCGAGGCAAAGAAGGTCATTGCCTGCTAATGTTGGTACTGATGTTGGTTTGCTTGCTCAGATAAAGACAACAAGTGACATTGGGTTGAGATCTGGGAAGAGGAGAATGTCTGCGCCTGCCGCTGTGACTGCTGCAGCAACGAAGAAGAAGAAGGAAGAGGAAAGAGCGCTATCTTCAGTTGCAGAGGACAATCACCAGCAAGAGCAGGAGCATGGGGGGCAACAACATGAAGTTGGTGCTGCTGCCAGAACACGGAAACGCAAAGCAACCACAGCATTGCCACCACTGCCACTACCACCATCAATCGCGCCACCGGTTCATCCACCTCCACAGCAGCAGCAGCAATCCGGCAGTGCCACCACCACCCTCAATCGTAGCACCACACCCATCACGCGCAATCAACACAAACTCTTTAGTGGCACTGCCTTCCTTCTCACATCTATCGACGATAAATCAGCTCAAGATAAAAAGACAGCATATTGCAAGATGATCACTGACATGGGTGGCACTGTTCTTGAAGATATTCCTAAATTTGGATCAAGATCGATCAATAGATTCAGCAGATTTTTTATCATTGCTGGCGAAGTTAGAAAGACGCTGAAAGTGCTGTATGCCCATGCACTTGGAATTGATATCTTGTCTCCATCATGGTTGGAGAGGTGCCACTCCAAGAACAAGTGGTGTGTGCCCAGAAGTAAAAGCAGCAATAGTGACGGCGGCAATACTACCAAGGGACGTAGAAAATCTCTTAGTGCTGGAACTTCTGACTTTGTGTTTGAAAAACCACATGGAAAGAAGCCATTTGAAGGCGTTGCTGTGCACCTCTACCCCAGGAAGGCAGATATTGAAAATGTGTTGAAGTTTGCTGGTGCGGTGATAGTGGATGCCGTTGAACTCAGTGATGTGTTCTTCTTCTTGAAGGAGGAAAATTATAATAAGAATGAAGCTCGTAGAATTGGGAAGAATGGTAAAAAGGCAGGGAGTGTGGAATTAGTACAAGGGAAAGAAGGTATCAGGAAGGCTTTGGAAATCGGAGATCTCCCACCGGAAGTAGTTGCCGCCTTGACAAAGAAGAAGAAGGGAGATGGCGACAAAAGAGAAGAAGCTCAACAACAACACGAGGGAGGTACATTGGCAGCAGCAGATCCACAGCAGTTGATCAACAATGATGATAACAATGATCAACATATCCGCCAACATATTACAACGAGTGGTTCTGGATTTGGTCAACAATCTATCTCTTCTACCTACAGCAGCCCCAAAGCACTGCCATCTCAACAACACCAATCAGCACCAGAAAATGGAGCAGCAGGAGTAGAATGCCAAAATCATCAATATATAACAGCAGGAGGCATTCAATGGCTTGGTGCATCAAAAGCACGTTTTCCTGAAGGCAATGAAATTATCCGTACGTGTTATGAAGGCTTCCTCCTCCCTCCTCCTTCTGCTGCTGCCAACAAGAAAACCAACAGAGCCCTTCAGCCCCAGCCAGTGAGAATCGGTGACTTTTTTGAAGTTTCAGTCCTTGGCAATTTCAAGCAGATCAAACAAGTTGTCAAATTATGGACGGACAAGATTGGTGGCCAAGATCTGCCTCACATGGTGACCAGAAAAATATACAGAGCTTGGGATGTTGGTTTGAAAATGTTCAAAGAAGATGTATTATTGGTGTGTGAAGAAACAGAGACTAATGTAGGAATGGGTGATATTGGTAATATTGTGAAGGTGTTAGATAGGGAGGATACTGCTGGGAGAATTAGTTTTTATTATGATCATGAGAAGAATGTGATAACGGGGAGACGCTACACAAGTGGGAATTAAAGGGGGGGGGGGGAAATGGGGGTAAGGAAGGTGAATAGAAGTTGTATTTCGTTTTTTCAAAACTACTTTTAAAGATAAACCACGCTTTGTTACTTCCTTATAACGTTTGATTAGTATTCAATCTATCTGTTTATCTGAATATGAACACAGGTGTCACTTCAAAAACAGTAACTTCAGTTAGGGTAGAGAGCAACAACATTTTAGCTGTTTCCTCTACTATCTTGCACGATATTCCTCCAACTGTAGACATAACGCCTTCAACAACGCAATTTGGTATCGTTTTAGGCTTTTCTGGGTCCCATGGTGCTCTAGTAGAGAGCAGTATTGGTCAGATTGCTGCTACAACGTCCCTTCTCTGTCTTAACAAGTCAAAGCTCTACTGGATGATTCCTACACATTGCACTCGAGCATCAGATATCCCTGCAGAAACACAGATGATACTCATGAGACTAAGTAAAGAAAACAAAGGTCAGCAACATGAACAACATGAAACATCAAGATACACATATGCAGTGCTACTTGCCATGATTGACAACAACACTTTCCGGGCGTCTCTCCGCCCTCCACCTCCCAACAACACCAACAACAAAAAGAACTCAATCTTTGTCCGCATGGAAAGCGGCGATAATTCAGTCACCAGCAGTACATTCAAAAACTGCATCTACATAGCATCTGGCACATGTCCATTTGAACTACTTGACACAGCAATAGTAGAAGCAGCTGCTCTTTCTGGCACTGCCAGGCCAAGATGGGAGAAACCCACTCCTCCTGCGCTGGATTACTTTTGCTGGTGTTCCTGGGATGCATTTTATTGGGATGTTAGTCCAGCTGGTTTGTCTCAGGGGCTAGAATCTCTTAGGAGAGGTGGGACGCCAGCGAGGACGGTGCTGATAGATGATGGATGGCAAACCACAGGGCTGGATGATGGTGAGATTAGAGGTAAGCAAAAACAGAGAGATCATGTATTGAAAGAGAAGCAGCAGCTCCAAGGAAAAGCAGTGAGTGGTGTCATCATCCCTGTCCTTGAACAAACCTCGGCTGCTAAGAGTTCATCTATTGGGACACCATCATCAGAATCATCATCTGCACAGACACAGACAACAACACAAAGCCTAGGCCTATCAAGCCTGGCATCTGACAACGCTTTCCAAGTATCAATCAAACGAGTGCTATCAGAGGTCCTAGCATCAGATCAGCAACAATTGCAGCCGTTGCTACACTTGGAGAAGGAGTTACTTGCTAAAGAAGAACAAGAGCAGCAGCAGCTGAGAAGACAAACAGCTACCACTGCTACTACTACTAGTGCCACTGTATCCAGAGCAGTACTATTTATAGTAGCAGCAATCATTGCAGCTCCATTGGCTTTTGTTGCCAGAGTATTCTCCAGCATGTTCAAATGGTTACAACAGCTGCAATATCTAATAGCAATCTTCATCATTAGGGTGGTCCAACGCTTCCTTGAAGGAACTCCGAGCGACTCTACCTTACTCTGGACAGTAGCAGCCTTGGCACGGGGACCCCTCAGACGTGCTCTCATTAGGTTCTATGCCGAGGCAAGCCATCACAGTCGAAGGTTACTGAACATCAGTGCCAACTCCAAGTTCTCTTCCCTCCACAATGGCCCCATCAATGGCCCCATCAACATCCCTTCCTCACCATCAGCACTCCGCCAGTTTATTTCAGACCTCAAACAACAACACAATATCAAGTATGTAGTGACATGGACTGCCTTGTGTGGCTATTGGGCAGGACTATCCCCGGATTCAGAAGAAATGAAGCAATACGACCCCAAGATCATGACAGCAAGGCCTTCCCCGGGGACGATTGAAGTTGACCCTTCTATTCTTTGGGTACACCCTGCTATTGTAGGACTGGGAGTACCACAACAACCAGAGAAGTTTCACGATGCATTGATGAGCTATCTTGCTAGCAGTGGTGTGGATGGTGTGAAGATTGATGTTCAGAGTACTATTACCATGTTTGGTTATGGTTCTGGTGGTGGGCCTGCTATTGCAGCTAGGTTTCATAAATCTATGGAAGAGAGTGTGCATAGGAACTTTAGTGAGAGGAGAAAGGGGAGAGGTGGAGAGGGGAAGAGGGGGGGGGATGGTGAGAAGATGAATGGTGAGGTTTCTGACACCTATAACAAAACCAGCATTAATTCTACACCATTTGTTCTCAACTCAATGTGCACTTCCATCGAAGACCTCTACAACCTCAGCCACAGTAATGTCTGCCGAGTAGGTGAAGACTTCTACCCATCTATCCCTGCCTCCCACACCGCCCACCTCTCCAATGCCGCCTTCACCTCCCTCCTCATTTCCCCCTTGGCCTACGTAGACTGGGACATGTTTCAAAGCAGCCATCAATCCGCCCAGCTGCATGCAGCAGCCAGATCCATTAGTGGAGGCATGATCTACGTTTCAGACATCCCCGGGAGACATGATTTTGACAGTGTGCTCAAAAGATTAGTCTTCTTGGATGGATCAGTGTTCAGGTGCATTCTGCCGGGGAGACCTACAGAGGACTGTTTGTTTAGGGATGTGGCTAGAGATGGCAAGACGGTGTTGAAAGTGTGGAGTATGAATGATGTGAATGGTGTGGTGGGGGTGTTTAATGTTCAAGGTGCCAGCTGGCAGATAAAGAAGAGGGCGTATTATGCTCATGATATAAAGCCGAGGAAGCTTCAAGTTATGGTCAAGGTAGGGGACCTACCAACTAGATGGTTGAGGAAAATGATTGGTAGGGAAAGGGAGGGTAATGCCGGGGGGGATATGCTGGTAGAAGGTAGCAAAGACAAACAAGAAGATGGTGGTGATAATATCGACAATACCAAGTTTATCATCTATAGTGATAAAACTAAGCAGATGCATGTGGTGTGTGGTAGTGACGGTAGAGTTGAGGAGATGTTAGAAGGTGGTGGTGGGTTTGATCTGTTGTGTATCAGTCCTGTACTATGCAGCATAATATGTGGTGATGGTGATGGTGATGGTGTTACTAATGCGTTTATCAACGATCATAGAATGTATAAAGTAGAAGTCTCAGTAGTAGGATACATTAACATGTTTAATTGTGGTGGTGGTATTATGAAATGTGGCATGTGTGTGGAATATATGGAAGGTGAGAGATGTAGTGGCGATAGTAGTGGTGGTGGTAAAAGGGGGAGGAGGGACAGGGGGAGTGTGATGGTGGTGTGTAAAGTACTGCTGAGGGCACATGGCCAACTGTTGGTGTACAGTTCCAGGCAGCCAAGTCGAGTGGAGGTAGAGGGGGGAGGTGTTGAGTTTAGGTATGATGAGAATAGGAGCAGGTTGATGATTGAGGTGCCTGAGGTGGAGGATTGTAGTAGGTTGTCTCAGAGAGAGTTGAGGATTGGGTATGGAGGAGGGAGATGAGTAGGGAAGGTGGTTGGGGGAGAAAAGCGTTGCTGCTCTCTCTGGCATCAGCCCCATCATTCTGTCTATTTGAAAAGTATAAAGCACATTGGGTCAATAAATACCGTTGCTACATTGAGAAGACTCTGAAGATTCGAAAAATGGCAACTCAGCTCACAATTGCAGGCCCTAGGCAGATGATCACTCGAGTGAATCGGTCATCTCCTCTTGGACTTCGCTCATCTGCTCTAAGAACCCAATGCACTGCTGCTACCGTTCAACAAGCACCTTCAGATACCAAATTTAACGATTACAAGCCCAAAACTGCATTCTTCTTCCCGGGCCAAGGTGCTCAAACTGTAGGGATGTGCAAAGATGTCACAGCAGAAGTCCCAGCAGCCAAGGAACTGTTCGATCGTGCCTCTGAAATTCTCGGATATGACCTCCTCAACGTTTGCATCGAGGGACCAAAGGAGAAACTCGACCTCACTGCAATCAGCCAGCCTGCCATCTTCGTCGCTTCTTTCGCCGCTCTCGAGCTCCTCAAAAAGACCGAGGGAGACGACGCCCTCAACAAGGCCAACGTTGCTTGCGGCCTCAGTCTCGGAGAATACACTGCCCTCACCTTTGCTGGAGCCATGTCCTTTGAAGACGGTGTCCGTCTTGTCAAACTCAGAGGAGAGAGCATGCAGGCTGCTGCAGATGCAAAACCATCTGGCATGGTTTCTGTCATCGGCCTGGACGCTGCCAAGGTCCAAGAGCTCTGCGAAGCTGCAAACAAGCAAGTATCCCCAGACCAAAAGGTACAAATTGCCAATTACCTCTGTAATGGCAACTATGCAGTGTCTGGTGGAATAGAAGGCTGTGCTTTGGTGGAAAAAATTGCCAAACCTGAATTCAAAGCGAGAATGACAGTCAAACTAGCAGTAGCAGGTGCCTTCCACACCGATTACATGTCTCCAGCTGCAGAAGCCCTTAAAGAAGCTCTTGCAGCTACTACTATCGTGCAACCAAGAATTCCAGTTATTTCAAATGTTGACGCCATGCCGCACAGTGATCCCGACACCATCAAGCAGATCTTGGCCCGCCAGTTGACATCTCCAGTGCAATGGGAGACGACACTGAAGACGCTGTTGGAGAAAGGGTTGGAGGATAGTTATGAAATTGGGCCTAATAAGGTTATTGCAGGGATTATGAAGAGAATTGATAAGGCTCATGGAATTCAAAATATCACTGTTTAAAGGAGAGAGGGAGGGGGAGAGAGAGAGAGTATGATGATGAAGTGTCTCTTGTTGTGTTTTCCTGTTCTTGTTTAGTGTAAGTTTGATAATGATGAACTGTGAGTAGTAAATAGTCAATATATATATACCTAGGTAAATATATATTTATTTATATATACTGGTAAAGATAATGCATCCTTGGTATTGCCAACATGACCAATTCCAGTAATACACTACTCACTTGTATTGCCTCTAAGAGATAAATTGCATAAAAATTGCTCCTTTGAGGACTTAGCTCCTTTGAGGACTTAGCTCTAGGCTTCTGCTCAAGGAAAGACTGGTAGCCTTTCTTAAAAAAACTCAACATGTTGAAGACCATACTTTTGGCAAAATTTTTGACAAGATTAGAAGAAGGAAGGAAGACACACATTCTTCTCCTTCTTGTGTGAAAGGCCCGAATGGGAATCCAGGCATCCTTCTCTCTGTCTGGACTCAATTTCTAGCAGATGATATAGGACATACAATATATGTTTATATGTATGTAAATACCCCTAAAACCTATCTATATATGCATACAGTGTACATAGGTTTAACACAGTCTCGTTACAGTTGAAGATATGCCTATGTAAAGTTAAACAAGGGGTAGTTTCATCATCCTTGAATGGCAGGTGTAGGAGCAACAACATCAGTACCAGGAGCACAAAGAGCAGCATCCTGTACATGTCCCACATTAACCAACAACTGAGCCAACCACCTCCTAGTGGTCAAATCATCCTTCAAGCAAGCCGTGAAATTGGGAGATCTTAAGAGCTCGGGGAGACACTGCCGTAGCGCCTCTCTTGCCCTGGGATTGTCGCTCAATCTCAAATAACATCTAACTATATGTTTCAACAAACGAACACTAGGCTGCTCTGCAAGGCCATTAACCATGGAAGAAAGAACAGCTCCTACTGCAAAGAATCTCTCTGCAGTCTGGCATATGTAATTCAAGCCCACATTGTCCAGCAGGATCTTTTGAACGATAAAGGTGGCGACCGTCTTGGACAGTTCGCTCCCCGTTTCCATTGTTCTCAGGCAGAGCGGGATAATTTCAGTGGATAGCAGGAAGTTGATGACCTCTGTGTCGTCTACTTTGACCAGGGCCCCGATGACACCGAGAGAAGTGAGGCGGAGGTATTCAAATGGCCTGGTTTTGCTGATAGTGTTGAGGAAGGGGTACAAAAAGAGAGGAATGTGTGCTTGTAGAAAGAGACTACGCGTCTCCTGATGGGAAGCTACACACTGTAGTAGAGCCAATGCATTGCAGACTCTGTTGGATGCATGTGCTGTGAGAGAAGGTGGCTGGAGCATGGGGTAGATTGAAACTATTTTTTGAAGGGGAGCAGCAATGGTGCCGAACGAGTGCCAGAGGTAGGGGGCCAATTCTGGGAAGGATTCTCGCTTTTTGCTGAGTTCTAATAGGGCTGTTTCTTTGGTTGATGGATTGGTTAGATCTAGCACAAGCTGTTCCTGTATCGTGAAGGAAAAATCCAACGAAAAAGGGGAGGTGAGACATCATTCAAGAGGTCACGGAAGATTATGGGTGAAAGATAGCCCTATAGGCACAATTGACGTACCATTGAAGCCATGGTTATCGAGCGATCTAGCTGCCGTGTGATCAAGATGGATGTTTGTAGACTCAGGAGGGGATGTTTGCTAATTTGATGAGTTTCAAAACTCCACTTGAATATGCAGCTGGGGGGAGATGATTAGGTCGAAGTGATAGAGAGTTATGCCTGCTGCAAATATACCAAGGCAACTGCCATTTATACTGACTTAGAGGGTGAAGCCAAGGTCCCCTGAATTTTTGAGCGTTTCCTCTCTCCTGCAAAACACGTTGGTTTGCCTCTTGTAAACGCAATCTATGGAACTATAAAATTAACAACTCGTGGTAAAACTCCTAAATCAGTCTGAAAATAGACTGTCAAGAGTTCTACTCCCTCCGATCGATATAAAATAGGCCAAGATCAATTATGTTGGTAGGAGCTCGCCCGCCAGGAGGTGCCTCCTCTATCAAGGATAGAACGCAAGAGTTCAAGGCTATAGTAGACAGACTTCAGAAACAACAAGGCTTACCGACCAGCTCTTCTGCAACACCAGCTCAAAATGGAACAACGAATGGCCCGTCCTCCTCCACTTTGGCACCTCATTCCGAGTTTGCCAAGCGTGCCTCTAAAATAGGCATGGGCATCCATTCCACTTCTCAAAAACTCCAAAAGCTAGCCCAGCTAGCTAGGAGGACCTCCATATTTGACGATCCAGCTGAGCAAATCAATGAATTATCTAATATTATCAAACAAGACATCCAGGCACTAAACCAAGCCATATCAGACCTGCTAACATTCTCAGCTGGAGGCAGCAACAAACAGAGCTCAGATCACTCCCATACCGTCATAGATAACTTGAGAACAAGGCTGAAAGATGCTACGTATGAATTCAAGGAAGTACTTACCCTTCGTACAGACAACTTGAAGGTTCACCAAGAACGGAAGTCTCTGTTTTCAGCTGCCCCAGAGGCAAGATCTGCTCCGCCATTATTTGGACCACCAGGTGCTAGTTTCCTCCCTGAAAATGCCAAGAGACCGTTTGCATCTTCAATCAGCGGCAATCTACAAGGTGGCACAGAGGTAGATCTCTCCTCCTCATCGTCAGAAATAGCACCCCTCCTATCACAACAACAACAAAGCCAGCAGCTCATGTTCCCAGCTCAAGATCAATATTTAAACAGCAGAGCAGAGGCACTGCACCAAGTAGAATCCACAATAGTAGAGTTGGGAAGTATATTCCAACAATTAGCGCACATGGTTCATGAACAGGGGGAAATGACTATGAGGATTGATGAGAATGTAGACGACACCCTGGCTAATGTAGATGCTGGGCAGGCTCAGTTGCTCAAGTATTTAAATACGATATCATCAAATAGGTGGTTAATAATGAAAGTGTTCTTTGTGTTGATGGTTTTCTTGACATTTTTCATAGTTTTTATTGCCTGATTGTAATATATGAAGTGAAGTGAAGTGGGAGTGGATTTGGGAAGGCAAAGAGCCAATTTTCCCCCTCGAGGGTTGGGACGTCAACATCGATGAAGCCTTGTCCACACTTCATCCAGATAATGCATGTCGCCATTGGGGTCCGATCAATGATGAATTGTTTAATGTCATGCACGTGGTTTGATGCAATATATAAATGAACACATGCATATAAATATGACAAAACTAAGCATTCCGATCTCATCGCAACAAATAATGGGGGTATGCACCATAAAATGCCCCAAATTTCTAGCTGAAGAGAAACATAGAATTCATAGGATGCCATCTACATCTAGATATCATCAAAATCTACGACTATGGCACCCATTCTCTCCACGACCGCCGCTCCAGAGAAATTTTGTGAGGCTGTCTGCCACCGGTGGATCCAATGACAACCACAACAAGGACAAACCCCCCACTCCAGACCCAGACACCCCACCCAAGACCCTCCTTGACAAGATCCTCAGCAACAAAGAATTAGGAACCCTCTTCATCTCCATTGTTACAGTCCCAGCCATCACAGGCACAGCAGCAGTCACCGCTTCATTTTTCCTCCCTGGCAAAATTGACCCCCTTGGTGGCCTGCACCTCAATCTAAATGATGCTTTTACAGGCCTTAAATTCGCCATTCCTGTTATGTTGTTGGATGCAGCTATTATGCTTCCTAATTATGCTCCCCGCCAAGTAGAAAAGCCTTCCAGGATTGCTGTCAGGAAGAGATCTGCTGCCAAGTTTTTAGCCAGCTTTCCAAATTCGAGAATAGTTGACGGCGACCTTGATGAGCCAACAGCTTCTCTTAATAGAAGTAATGATATAAGTGGAAAGGATATCAATAGTAATGGTAAGAGTAATGGTAGTAGTAAGATAGCATCAACCAATAGCAGTAGTAGTAACAAACAACAACTAGAAGGGGAAGACGTTGCGCAGCTGGAGATGCTGCTACTACCAACAGCAACAGCAACAGCCACAGTGCCAGCACCAGCTGAATCACAACAAAAAAAACCCAAAGATCAAGACACTGATTTCGTCACAATAGAAAGAATGACAATGGGCCCAGAGGACCAACACCCTCTTATTGCAGCTCTCTACCGACAACAAAGAGAGAAATCACTGTACAACCTAGGGAGAATGCTGTCATTCCCATCTGAAATTCTTCTGGTCTTTGTCATCCACTTGGCTGAGGAGATGTTGTATAGAGCTGTGTTGCTTACATTTGCTGTAGGTTGGACTCTGGATAGAATGTATGAAGCTGGTGCTGATGAGTATATCAACTTTGTAACATTAGGTGGAGGTGGAGTTGGTCTTGGTGGTGGGATGTTTTCATTGTCAACACCCCAAGCAGCAGCACTGATAGCAGCTCTTGCCTGCAGCTTGGTAGACGTGGGTGTATATTTTCAAAAGAATAATAGGAGCCCTCTTCCTATTGACAAGGCCGGTATAGAAGAAATAACAAAAACAAACAAGATGTTGTTAGAAGCTTTCGAGAAGCAGGCACAAGAAGCATATACAAAGAGGATGTGGACAGGTGGCATTGAAACTTCTAGAACTGTATTTGAATGGGCAGCATTATCGTCATCATTCCTACTAACTGGTAATTTACTGGCACCTTATGTTGGAGCAATAGCTTCAGATGCATTGTTTTCAGTGTACCAGAGAGCCAGGTTGCCGGGGTACCAAAAGGAAGAAGATGAATTGATATCAAAGTTGCAAGAAAAGCTGAAGACAATGCAACGTGCCAAGGTGGATAAAGTATCAAAATATACTCCTTCTTCTTCTTCTTCTGGGAAGAGTAATGGTGATAAGAAAATTGAAGATACTACTGATAAGGATACTTATACAACATCAAGTGATGAAACTGAAGTGGGTGATGTTGATGGCAGCAATGATGATAATAAATGAAAGAAAAAAAGGATCAGACGTATCATTCTGCCTCCTTCTGCACTGGCCTTGTAGCTAACAATATTGCACAGCATAAATACATGTAAGTAGAGTAGTCAAATATATTTACACCATAGAGTCAATCAAAGAAGCTCTCATTTCATTCACAATCTTACTTGGCTGTGAATCTCTCAGTTTAAACACAGACTCAATCACTGACAGTTCTGTAGAAGTCGTATCCAGACCCGTATACGCAGCCCAATCATTGACCACCATGCCTGCTCCTACCACATCAGATCCTCTATTGACAGTACCAGCTACTAATGGTACTTGCAATAAGCTAGACAATTCATCCAAATCTTCTACACTAGTCCCCGGTGCGACAATACCGCCTTGATTGGAAAACACGGCATAGCTGCCGACCAGGACATTGTCTGCCACACTTTGCCTGAAGACCTCCACGCCGAGAACATCGGCGATTATTTCTTCTGTTTCTCTATCAAGGTCTGGGTGGATGAGAGCTACGTAATCGTTGCAGGTAATGCAGTTGCCCAGTGCGGAAAGGCGTTCGTCGATGCGTTGGACGACGACCTCGTCGGGGAGGGAATTACGGACGTGCATGAGTTCCTGGTCTGTCATTGAGCTGGGGAGGAGGAGGCCGTTGCGATTGCCGACTGTCATTCTGCCGACAAGCCGGGTGCCTGCAACTGAGGTTTTAATGACGGGAATATGGTCTGCTAGATCTGCTTCGAATACACTATATGTGCGGGTGGGAGGGAGGGAGGGAGGGTGGATGGGTGAGTAACATCGTCGGTGCATGGGATGGGGTGAAATGTTGGGGTTTTATGCCAATAAGAATCGTAAATTCGGGACCTTAGACGTACCTATAGAAGTTTTCAGATGCTCCAAGGGCTATCATGCAATATGCATTAGTAAGGTTGCAGAAAACGCCTACTTCATTGCTGCATAAAATGTAAGGTTGCAAAAGGAAGGGAAAACATGTCAGAACTATGAATTAAATGAACCTAGGACACCATGCTATTATTAGCTATACCTCAATCAAAAACATACCTATTTTCAAACTGACAGCGTGTCGCCATTCTGGAATTCGAATTCAATCAGAGGATGCAGTAACCTATTTTATACGTTTTTGTGAACTAGACTATTAGTTATGAATTTCTATATAATCAAGTTTAGATTTCAATACACATGCATGCTGAAACCTCCGGTCTATTAAAGGTCTCCTGGAATGATGGCCGTCACCCGACAACTTCAAAGGCTGATGAGCAATAATATTGGCATTCCACTTGGCATTCCTCAACTGCTTGGTGTGACTACATGCACCAAGTGTGAACATTGTGCAAAGGCACCAATTTAAATTGACATGCTTTTCTTAAAAGCACTGCAGTCCCATGGGCCGATCAGTGGAGTCCTCAGTGGCAAATCGGGGAGAGGAAATTCATATGAAGGTGTCGTCATTGAGGATTTGGTCCATACTGAAGCAAACTTTGAAATTGTGAATTGTCCACACCATAGCAAGACCCATCTAAGAACTGCATCCTAAAAATTTAGTTCAATGCAACAGTTCGGGACGTAAAACCTGTTCATTCTCATCAGTTCTGTTTCATAAGTTACTTAGGGGAGATGTCACGTGGTTTGCAGGTAATTAAGTGTTTCATTTACGTTTTCAATCTATTCAAAACTACGTTCCTTCATTAATTTCATACCATGCCCTCTTCCCTCACACAAACACAGCGCATTCCCAATTTGGAGACTCTCCGTTTCCGTCTCGTCGACGCCAAGGAACAAGTCGTCGGCCGACTTGCCTCCCAAATAGCCACCATCCTCATGGGCAAGGACAAACCAACCTACAAACCCAATATCTGTGATGGAGACATTGTTGTAGTTAAAAACGCTGCCCAAATCCATTTCACAGGCAGAAAATGGGATAGAAAGTTGTATAGATGGCATACCGGCTATCCAGGTGGCCTCCGACAACAAACAGCAAAAGACTTGTTGCAAAAGAAACCAGAAGATGTACTTAAAAATGCAATCATGGGTATGCTCCCTAAGAATAATCTGAGAAAAGAGATGAATCTTAGACTTAGGATATTCGCTGGGGAGGGGCATCCTTTCAAAGATCATCCCCAGTTGACATTGTTTGAGATGCCACATAGAAATATAAGAACCAAAAAGGGAGAGGCAGACACGTTGGTAATACCAGAAGGATTCCAGCCGGTTAACCCAGTAGCTTTTCAAAAGAGGAAGGAAATGCTGGAGAAGAGGAAGCCAAGGGCTGGGCAATAATATTAACAGTAATATATTTTTACAGTCCCTTGGTTTTGTAAGAAACATACATGACTGTATGTATTTTTATAATTATTCAACAACCATTGTCATACTCATTACCACCAACACCAGGCCCCTCTATATAATCATCTCCTGTTGGTTTACTGGCCAAACCCGCCTCTGTCAATGACAATTCATACAATGTCTGTTCCATTCTCTTTAGAGTATATTTTAACCCATCGTATTTCTTCCTAATAGCTCCATTTCTCAAATCAAACCTCAACATCTGGCCCATGAGTGCCTCCACAAGATCCCTGCCTTCTTTTACTGACTGTGTATCCCTCACTGTAGCTCTGGCAATGGAGTATCTATTTATTTCTCCACACAGGTCGAGGATGCCACCCAGGAATTCTTCTGCTGTGGCCAGGGGCACCTCTTTCCTAGTAATGAGACGTTTCTCTTTCAGAAAGATCATGAGGGCCTCTGCTTCTACGAGTTCTTCGATGCCTCCACTGTAAGTTCCTGGCCTGAGAGAGGGATTTTCATTCACTGTAGGCAGGAGATCATGGCTGAGTTTGTTGGCTGCAGCGAGGCGTTGGGAAGCCTGGTCAAAGTCGCTACGATGCAGAGAGAAGATGGCTTGCTTTGAGAGCTTGGTAATATCTCTTGCGCGTTTGATGATTTCCTCTCTCTTGAAATCGTATGTAGACAGCTCCTCTATGAGATTGTCAAAGTCTGCGACTTCAAGTGGGGAATTAGTTGTGGATTTGATCATCTCTTCACTTTCTGAAGCAGCATCTGTATGTTTCCTCTTAGCCGGAAGACTCATAGTATCTTTCAAGCATAGATTTAATTTCAAAATGGTACAAAATAAAGAAACTTATACGGTTTATCACATTTCTTTTCTTGTCGACTGCCACCGCCTCTGCTTCCGCCTCCCTCCTCTCCTTCTCTTCTCCTTCTTCATCAAACAAGTCTACCCAGCCTACATGATAACGTTTTAATATCAGTGGCCACCCCACTAGTCACCTTACCATACTCACTACCAGCAACAATACTCTCAAAATCAACCACAGCTTTCATGACATTCAACCACCCAACCCTGATCTCCTCCTCGCCGTTTATTCCTTCCTTCTCCTCCTCCTCCTCCTCTCTTCTTGCCGTAGCTGCTGCTGCTGCTGCTACTGCTGCTTGATCAATGGTCGCATATTTGCTCTTCTCTCTCAGGACATGTGCCCACCTATTAGCCTTACCATTATCCACTGTTGCTAAATTCATATCTTTATTTTCACTACTACCATCAGGACATCTCTTGACAAACTGTTCTATTTGCTTCTTCACTTCCAACGCAATATCAACCTGCACCGCACCACCACCACCACCGCCATTATTAGTCGAAAGCATGTGAGAGGGTAGCACAGCTGTGACACAAGGCCCATCACATGCCTGGATGTACTTTTTATAGTGTTCAAAGGCTAGGTGGGGAATTGCTGAATCTATTGGAGGTTGTTGGAAGCCATAGGCGAATAACAATGCAGCTGGACTTGGGGAAGCAAAAACTGCATACATATCTGCCAATTTTAGGGCTGCAACTCCAGCTGATTGACTGCTGTTTTTGCCTCCTCCTCGGTTTGATGATGATGTTGTATACTTTTCCAAGTGTGGAAGCAGCTGCTCTAATTGCTGAGCAGAGACGAACAGAGTGGAATCAAGTGTCCACACTTCCTTGAGAAAAGAGAGAGCAGCAGCTGCAGTTGTTCCTCCTCCTCCTCTCTTTGACACCTCTCCAACCACCTTGATTACTTGGCACACTAGGTTTTTCATATTCTTTAATATCTCTTTATTTCCGAGGAAATCTCGTTGTTGGACTTGATCGCACGTGTTGATGTGTTGTACAGCCGATGCAGTACAATCGAGAGCCCAGTACCAATACACCTCCCCATCATCTTCATAATCACATTCCTTGGGAGTGGGTATTCTCGGAAGGATACTTGCCATCCTAGAAAGAACTTCAGTTGAATATGCAGAGCAACACTTATTCATTGACGGTTTCAATTTGGAAGTGAGAGCAGCCATCCTGAGTCTCCACGATGTTGCAGCCAAAGTACACACATCATCACCATCTTTATGTTGCCTACAAAATTGCTCAAAACTCCTAATGTAATAGTCCTTTGCTGTGGTGTTTTCTATCCTGTCTGTTGTATCTGACTTATCTTTGGTCCCATCATTATTATAGCTCATTGTGGTGCCGATTAAGAAACACACCAATATCCACGCCAGGTGTGATACATGCCCCTCATACCTATTACTGCCCTCAGCATCACCAGCTGCCGTAGATTTGTGTGCTTGGACAGCAGCTGCATTTTCAAACATTTTATCTAGAACTTGGACATGTTGTTCTGCCCACCTCTCGTCCATGCTCATCCCCAGCTCACACCAAACTGCTCCAAATAAACTGGTCATCAGCGGATGTGGATTCTGTGTGCTAGCAACAAACAGCCAAGAGGATGCATTTCCTCCTCCTCCTCTCCCTCCTCCTCCTCCTCCTCCTCCTCCTCCTCCTCCTCTTTTTCCTCCTCTTCCTCCTCCTCATCCTCCTCCTCCTCCTCCTCCTCTTCCTCCTCCTCTTCCTCATTCTCCTCCTCCTCCTCCTCCTCCTCCTCCTCCTACTCCTCCTCTTCTTGCTATTCCGCCTCCACCT
>Ga0114919_10000525_pt1 | contig 29788 bp, 33 predicted proteins | sample BlataG_FD_88682 | JGI IMG/M metagenome (GOLD analysis project Ga0114919, IMG submission 88682) | Deep subsurface microbial communities from Black Sea to uncover new lineages of life (NeLLi) - Black_00105 metaG | ecosystem: Environmental > Aquatic > Marine > Oceanic > Sediment | place: Atlantic... | reverse complement strand
TTTTTTTAAGCTATTTTGATAATTTTGTTCATTGAATGTACGAATTAAATGATTTTTTTTTTTTTCTTGTAATTCCAATTCTACTTTTTGAATTTCTTTAATGAAATTTTTAAGTTGTTTCTTTTTGTCTTTCTTTATTTTATGTCTATTTTTATATCTAAAATAAAGAAAAATTGAAACTATAATTAATAACCCAATAGCAAATTCATTAATTAACGATTTATTTTTATTATTATTATAGCTAATGAAATTCATTTTTTTTTTAGTATAGGAAATCATTGATTTTGATACTAATTGGGGTTTCATAATTTACTATTAAATAATATTTTAATTCTTTAAATTTCTAAATAATATAAAGATATTTTCATACTAATTTGTATGAATTTTATTTTTGTCAGGTCCAAAGATAAACAACAAATAATTGAAATAGGATCATTAAAAAATAATAATCTTCAAAGTAAATTTGAGGTTGGTAATGATAAAAAAATTTGTTTAATGGATGATGATAACAATAATAATACAACTAAAAAAATTTTTACTATATATTTGAAAAATAATATTTATTTTGATAAAAATTGTATTGATTATCTTTTTGAAGAAGATTATAAAAAATCAAATAAATTTTATGAATATTCATCATTATCAATTGATAAACATAATAATTCTAATGATATAATGATATTATTGAATCTAAATATATTATATGAATATATTAGAAAAAATAAAAAAATAGAGAGTAAAGAAAAGCTAATAGATTTATTGATCAATAATGATAAAATAATTAATCTTAGGTATGGTTTTCAAATAGATGATTATATTAATAAAGATTTGAATGTGATAGGGTTGGATAAAAAAATAAAGAATTTGAATTTATTAAAATGTCAAAAAATGATGATAAATTTCATAACAGATTTAGAAAATGGAAATATCAATATTAATTTGGATATAAGAAATATTTTAGATATTGGGAAAGGAATATTTCTCGATATTAAAAATTCTAAGTTTTTTTTGAATGAAAATATTAGTGAAACATTAGAAAATATAAATTGGGGAATTTGTTTAACAAGAAATATAAATTTAATTTTATCTGGATTTTTACTATTTAATCATTTGATTTGCAATTTGGATGAACAAAATTCTACTTTAATAGTGATCCCATTCAAGGAATTAAATTTTATTAAAAGAAAAATGATAACATATGAAAAGCGATTTCATATAATTCATAAGAATAATTATAATAGGTTAACATTAGATGATTTAAAAAGTATTGAATTCGTAATAATTAGTTATGAATTATTAAATCATATTTCATTGCGAAAGAAAGGAGAAATAATTTTTGAATATTTATGGCGGAGAACATTGTTTTGTAATTTTGATTATGAGAATAATAACAAATTAAATGATGAAATTATGAATAAATTATCATCAAATTATTATTATTATTTAATTGAATCTTCAATCAAGATAGATATTAGCGTGAATAATTTGATAATTAGAATATTTGATAGATTATTAAAAATAAAAAATAAAGAATATGAAATTAGAGAAAAAAAATTTAAAAAATTATTAAATTTGGTAGTTAGATATATTAATACAGAAAATGAAAATAATTTAATAGAGTCATTTAACAATATTAATGAAAAAATAGTTTATTTAGATTTAGAGAATAATGAAAAAAATATTAATTTTTTTAATAAAAGTTTTAAAGATATAGAAAAATTGAATGATAGTTTATATCAAAGATATAAAAATAATTTTATTGTAAACTTGGAAACATTTGATAAATTTAAATCAAAACGAATAAATGAAATAAATAAAAATATTAGTAAATTAGTAAAAAATAGAAATATTACTTTAAATATAAATAATAAAAAAAATGATTATCAAATAATAACTGATATAAATAAAATTAATGAATGGAATAATGCATTGGAAAAGCAACAAAATCTTAAAAAATTTTTTAAGGGAATAGAGATGAAGAAAAAAAAATGTCCAATTTGTATAGAAAATATAGGGAATGATAAGTTAATAATGACAAATTGTGGTCATTTTTTTTGTTTTGAATGTTTTCATCATTGGAAATGTAACAATGATAAATGTCCTATATGTAGAGAAGAAATGAATGCTAAATTGATTTATGATGTTAAAGATATAGATCAAATATCATACCAAAATTTAAGTGAAATTTATAGTTTGAAATACTTAATAAGAAATATAGGTGTTAAATATGCATATACATTAAAATATATAATGAAATATTTAAAGAAAAATAAGAAAATGATAATTGTTTCTAATTTTCATAAATGTTTAAAAAGTCTATCTGATATATTGGATAAATTTAAAATAGAAAATGAAATTTATAGGAAAGAAGGTCTATTTAATTGGTATAACTTATTTGAGACCAAACAAAAGAAAATAGTTTTTTTGGAATATTCTTTATTTAATGAAATTAAATATATAAAAGAAAGGGATATAATTATTTATTTAGATCCAATAAAAACAATATCTGTGAAAGAAACCATTGAAAATAATTATAATCTATTTGATCAAAAAAAAAAATGTAAAATTATTAAATTTATAGTAAGAGATACAATTGAAGAAAAATATAATACGATTAAAATATTTTAATAGGAAATTATTATATTATTTTTTTTCTACATAATGTTTAAATGTTAATTATTGTTGCTTTTGTTATTTCAACTGTTGTTGCAATTATGATTCCTATGGTCTATTGGTTAATTAAAGTAAAATTTAATGTATTCATTCCTATAGATGATATTATTTTTGTGCCAGGAATGGCATCAATTATTTTATATTTTTGTGGTGTTTTATTTTCTATATTATCTGAAAAAGAATCCTGTAATAATTATGATGTAAAGAAAGCATTCAATAATGCAATTAAATTACCAATATCAATTATAGTAGTTTATTTAATAATGGTCATTGGATTACCACAATTATTAACTCCATTTATAAATATTACTGGACCTTATAGTAATGAAAGATGGGTTGAATATTTGGCACAGGGAATAATTCTAGCTGCTGCTACATGGCCAGCAGTAGCAGCAATTTGGATTCAGGCTAAAAAAGGTGGATGTGAAATAAATGCAACGAAATTAGATAATATAATGGAGGATGTGGATAAGGATTTAAATGGACCACCACCTAATCCAAATAAGAAACCAGATACAGTTCCAATATCTAATTAAGAAGAATTTGTAGAGAAATTCAATTTTGTAAAATAAAATTAAATATAAATATTATTATAAAAATATTTAAATAAAAATTTTTATATAGATTCAGTATATATATATGGCAGAACTTGATTATTCAAATTATGCAGATAAATTAAAAAACTTTCTTAGTGAAAAAAAAAAAAATGATATAAGACTAAAAAGACTTAAATCAAGAGAAAAAGATGTATCAAAATTTAAAAATATGTTTTCGATTGATAATAATGGTAATTTTATAAAAAAAGATAATTATATTTTGGAGAAACCAACATATTTAAATATAGTTGATGAAATAGAAAAATTAAATAAGGAAAAATCACAATTAAAAAATTATTTAGATGTAAAAAAATTTAAAATACTAAATAATGAGAGTGATAATGAAACAAAAAAATTTCATGAAATGAACAATAAGTATATAAAAATAATTGATAGGTTATCATTTTTAAATGAACAACTTAATAAAATCAATGAATTGGAAAAAAAAACAAAAATTATTAATGATTTAGAAATTTTAATTGATGAAAAAAAAGAAGAATTAAGAAAGAAATATAATTTACTAAAATTAATCAAAACTGATGATAAACGTAAACAATTAATACCAAATTATATAACTCTCAAAATAGAAATAGATTCATTAAATAAGGATTTGAATGAATTAAAATTTGATCGTGAAATCGATTTTTTTCCAAACAAAAAAGAGTATAAAAAAACGGAAAATGGTACTATCAGATTAGTAATAAATCCTAAATCGTTAGAAAATACGATTATGATTAAAAAACCAAAATTACATAATATCCAAAAAAAAAAAATAGTAAAGAAAAAGATTGTATTAAAAAAAGATGATATTGATAAACATGATGATAGGGCTTATGCCCTATCTGAGTTTTCCAACTTTGCCAAAGGCAAATCGGAACGCTCCGAAACTATAATTGCAAAAAAAAAAAAAAAAGAAAATGAAGAAATATTTTTTAATTAAAGATCCAAAGCACCATATTTTGAATTAAGCAATTTTTATGGTGGTGTTGAGTTTGAATATATTAAGTTAAGATTTGAGCAACAGGAAATGAAAGATTTATTAGATAGATTGTCTGAAATTGATGAAATTACAGAATTTCAAAATACATTAAAAAGATATGGTAACAATTCTAAATGGTTAAAAAATGGAAAACCAATAAAAGGTATTTTGGCAAAATTAATAGGAAATATAGTAAAAGATGGAATGAAAAAAAGAAAAGCTATAGTAATGGAAGATGCAGGATTGAAAGGGAAAGAATTAAAATTAAATAAATTACCAAGTATTGAAGAGAGAAAAAGACAAATGAAAGAGTTATTATTGAAAAAATTTTCAAAAAATCCATACAAAAAAATATTATTAGATACCGGAAATAAATTATTACATGAAAGATCTATGAGAGGTTTGGATGGTGGTATATGGACATTTAATAGTAAAAGAAATGATGATGAAACTGATTTGTTGGGGAAATTATTAATGGAGGTTAGAGAGGAAATCAAAACGAAAGAAGGGGGATCATTAAAAAAAATAGACGAAATAAAAGATGAAAATTTAGATAAAAAGAGTAATTATCTAGTATCTATATTAAAAAATAATGGTGACATATCAAAACTTAAAAGAACAATAAAAAAAAAGATAAAATGGAATAATATTGATTCACTTGGTAATGATTTAAAAGATATAGATTTTTCGCTATCAGATAAATTAGATAATATTGATTTGGATAATATGAGAATTGATGTTTTTGATGAAGATTCGGGAAAAATATTGAATAAGAATGCAGATCTAGTAGGTATGAATAATATAGATGTTGAAAATAATATGATTTTGAATGATGATAAAGAAAATTTAAATAATCTAGATATAAAAGAAATAAATTTGAAAATAGTTGAAAACAATAATAAGAATATTAATGAAATAGATTCTATAGATGAATTAATGGTTAATATTAATGATAAAGAAAGAAATAAAAAAAAGAATGTATATTTTTCAGACTTAGAAATAGGAAATGAACAATTAAATAAAGAAGATGAGAATTTAATAGATTTCAGTGGATTGGCAGTAAATAATGGAATGGAAAATGATGTAAATAACGAGAGTAATATAAATAGTGATATAAAAATAATAAAGATAAGTTGAAAAGTTGATGATGTTATGTGCTATATAGTAAATGATTATAAAATATGAAAAAATATTAATAATTTAAATTTTTAAAAAGTAAAGTATGGTTGATAAGATAAGATTGAATTGTTTTTGAAAAAAAAATTTAAATCTAGAAATAAATTCTTATTTAATGATAAAGATGAAAGAAATAAAATTATTCAACAAATTGAATCCAATTGCATTTTTTGTATCATTTTGTGTTGGTTTATTTATATGTTATGTAACTGCACCCAAACCGGTGGTATTAATAAAATATCCAAATCCGGAAACAGCAAGTTTTTTAACGTTCATTGACAATGCAACAAATTGTTACAAATACAAAATAAATATTGTGAAATGTCCAAAAGATAAAAGTCTAATAAAAGAAATTCCATTTAGTCAAAAATAAATAAAAAAAAAAATATTGGTAATATATAATATAAATAATGCCACTTTCATTTAAAGAATTAATGAGTGATAAATATGGTTCAATTTTCATATCTGTAATATTGGGTTTGGGTTTATCTGCGATATTTAGAAAGGCATGTAAAGATGGGAAATGTATTGTATTACGAGGACCTAAACCGGAAGAATTAACAAATAATACATATAGTTGGTACAATAATTGTTTCCAATATCAAATTGTTCCTACAAAATGTGGCGATAAAGATAAATTAATAAAAGAGACAAATTAATAAAAGATTGGCGTTTATTTCTTTATAAATATATGTAATAGAAATATATAAAACAATGAGTCAAAGTGGTTCCACATCAATAAAAAGCTTACATGAAAAATCACCTCAAGAGTCGCAACAGTCAGATGGGGGAAATAACAAAGTAGTGCAAGAAATTTTAAACGAAATTGATCAAAGTGAGACAACAAATATGCAACAGCAAAATCAAAAACAACAAAACTATACGATGGATGAAAATGTAAATCAAAATGGGTTTGCGCCACAAAGTAATGAAGAGGCAATGAGAATGCAACAAGAAATGATGCAACAACAAATGATGCAACAACAAATGATGCAAGTACCAAATTTGGGAAAAATAGGAGATGTTGATACATTACAAAAGAAGGATGAACCAAAAAGTTTGACAAATAAAATATTGGAGCAGGCGAAGGGTCCAATAGTAGTCGCTGCCATTTTCTTCCTTTTGAGTGTAGTACCAACTAAACAATTATTGATGAAAGTACCAAAAGCAATAGGAGAGACAGGTAATATAACATTAATTGGTACAGCATTATTATCACTTGTTGCAGGAATATTATTTTTCGTGATAAATATGGGATTAACAAAAATGTAATAAAAAAATGAATGATTATTAATTAAATTATTTTAATCATAAAAATATTTATATGATTAAAATGATTTATAATTCGGGATTAAAGTGAAAATTAAATTTTTAGATAATATAAAAGAAAAATATATTTCTTTGGATATATTATATGAAAAATAAAATAAATATAGAAGAGATAAATTATTATGGAAGTATTTTACTTGGAATATTATTTATTATATTGAATGTTTATAAGTCAAAAATATATTTGATTTTATGTTTTTTTATTATTTTTGGATTATTCTATTTTTTTCAAACCAAGAAGAGTGAAAATTTAAAGATAACCGAATCAATTCTTTTTAGTGTAATCATTTGTTTAATGATATATTATTTATTAAAATCAAGAGAAAATCTAAATGAAGGATTTAGTGATGATGTTGATAAAAAAGGAATGATAAAAGCACTCAAACCAGATGATATAAAAAAATTAAATAATAAATTAGATTCTGTTAAAAATAAAAAAGATAAAATTGAAAATGATGATGATGATGATGATGATAATGATGATGATGATGATGATGATAATGATGATGATGATGATGATATGGATAATTATTTGGATGCAGGATCAACATTTATAAAAGCATATAAAAATCTTTCTCCAAATGCGATAGAAGGCATGACGAATGATACAAAAGAATTAATTGAGACGCAAAAAAATTTAATGGAGACTTTAAAAACATTAGGACCAGTAGTTAAAGAGGGGCACAAAGTTTTAAAGACTTTTGAAAATTATTTTGATAAATAGAATAGGGAATTATTTTATTTTTATTTTTTTTTTTCGTCTTTTTTTTAGAAAAAAAAGATTATTAATAAATAACTATTAATATACAATTAAAGAAATTTGATATGAGATCCATAGCAGATGATAAAGTAATAGTTTTAGTCGGCAAACGTGATACTGGAAAAAGTTTTTTAGTAAAAGATTTGTTATTTTACAAAAAACATATACCATTAGGAACAGTTATTTCTGGAACCGAGGCAAGTAATGGATTTTATAGCAAAATAGTTCCTCCTATATTTATACATGACGAATATAATGAAGAAATTATAAAAAATGCATTAAAAAGACAAAAGTTGGTAGTAGATAAATGTAATCAGGATAAGAGTGAATATGGTTATACAAATATAAATCCTAATGCATTTTTAATTTTAGATGATTGTTTATATGATAATAGCTGGATAAAAAGTAAATATATAAGAAATTTATTTATGAATGGGAGACATTTTAAAATAATGTTTATTATTACTATGCAATATGCTTTGGGTGTTCCACCAAATCTGCGAACAAATATAGATTATGTTTTTTTACTTAGAGAAAATATTGTACAAAATCGAAAAAGACTTTATGATTGTTATGCTGGTATGTTTCCATCATTTGATATGTTTTGTCAAGTAATGGATCAATGTACGGAAAATTATGAATGTTTAGTAATAAATAATAATGCGAAAAGTAATAAAATAGAAGATCAAGTATTTTGGTATAAAGCAGATCCTCATGATGATTATAGAATAGGATCCAGAGAATTTTGGGAGCATCATGCAAATAATTATAAACCAAATCATAATATGAATAATGATGATGATTTTACATATAGTCGTAAGAAGAGTCAACCATTAATAAATGTAAAAAAAATATGATTAAAATATTTAAAGAATATACTTAGTAATAATTAATTGATGAAAGAGGAAACAATGGATATTAATTATTTTTTAGAAAAAAATTGTGGTATAAAAAATGATAACATGAATAATGATTTTATAAGTAAAAATAAGAATAGAGAATTTGTAGAAAAAAAAATAATCTTGGATGAAAAATGTTTAGAAAAGAATAAAAGAATGATGGAAATATATAATAATTTCAAAGAGGAAAAATATATAGCGATTAATGATAAAAACAAATTTAATTATTATTCAAAAAAATTTTCATTAGATTTAACGAATAGTAATGATATTCTAAAAAAAAAAAAAAAAGATTTAATTAGTTTTACTGAAAAAATATTTTTATTTAACTATTTTTATTTTTATGTTTTGGAGGGAGATGATAAATTAGATTTTAGAAATATTAATTTTAGTGATAAAATAAAAAATACCGAAGAAATATTAAAAAATCATGAAAAATATTTCATAGATAAGATAGAAAAAATAAAAGATAAATATTTATTGAAAATAAAAGAAAAAGAAGCATTTATATTGAATAAAAAAAATAAAAATGAATTGATTAATAAAGCAAAAGAAATAAAAAAACTTAACAATAAAATAGTATTTGAAAATAATTTTGAAAGAGAAAAATATTATGATATAATAGATAAAAAAAAATCTGAATTAAGAAAATTGCAAGAAGAGATTTCAGATTATCCGAATATTGAAAAAAAGATAAATCATGATTTAGATGAATATATTAAGAAATTGGAGAACTATATAAATAACATAAAAGATATTAAAATGTTTCCTATGAATGAATATGAAGAATTTATTTATTTTGTAAATGAAAAACAAAATAAAATAAAAAATTATGATAAAATTCAAGAAAATTTTATTTCACTTCTCAATATTTATCGGCTAATAATATTTTTATTATTTTTTTATAATATTTTAATGTATATTTGATCAATAAGAAAAGAAATAAAATAATAAATCATAAAATAGTATTTATGTTTTATAATTTTACATTTTTAAAAGTTAAACAACAGTTTGACTATCCGAATCTAATATAGTGAAAAAATTGGAGAAATGATTTGTTCTTGGCTCCAATTGTGGATTAACTTCTTCCTGATAATAATTATACCACGGACTATTTTGTGAAAACATATTTTGAAATCGTAATGAAATATTATCTGGTGATAATTGTTCTTCATAAAATGATCTCGGTACAAATCTATATTCTATTTTTGGTGGTGGACATTTCATTTTTGATTTGGTGTAACCAATAACAATTAAAATAATACCAATTAAAAAAAGTAAAAGAACAAATGATTTAATCATAATATATTAAATATTTATTAGATAAAAATTTAGATAGTCTTAACATTCTTATTTTGATTATATTCATTAAATTCAGTTTTTAAATTACTATGACTTTCATTATTAATAAGTTTATCTATAATATCATCTTGAATTGTTTTACTTTCGTCTTGTTCTACTTCATTGCTTGTGTCTTCATTAATTTTTTCATTTTCTCTTTTGATTTTTGCATTTTCTTCCTTTATTTCTTTTTTACGTTTTCTTAATTGTTCTTGATAATAGAAATCTCTTTCTTCTTCATTTTCTTTGTATGATTTGACTAAATTATTTAATTCCTTTTCAGCATATTGCTGATTTTGGATATTATTGGGATTCGGATCCCATGGTAACCAATACCCAACTTGTCCTACAAAGACATGAAATGATTTATCCATTCTCTGTAAAACTTTTGCTCTAATTTCAGCTTCACGTCGGCTTTCATAAACTCCTCTAATTTTAAGACCACGTATGCTTGTTTTATTATCATTTTTTGAATCAAAATCGCTTTGTAATTTTTGATGATACATTTCTATAAAATCTTGAAATTTATCTTCGATATTTTGATCTGTTAATTTTAAATCATTATTAAGGGATTTAAGAAATTTTTTACAAAAAAAGATATTTTTATCTTCAATTATTTTTTCAGGTGATACAAAAGATAAACATACATAATTTTGTCCTGGAATCGGTTTATCAACCTCCAAATAATCAATTTCTTCTAATTCTTTTATTTTTTCCATTATATATATTTAAGATATTTAAGATTTAAGTATTTACGCAATGAAAAATATTAATGGTTATAAAAATTAAATTGACTTAAAGAATAGTATAATTTTAATAAAAATTAATAGAAGTTTATATGAAATTTTTTTTCTAATACTATTATATACAAAATCATCATGGCAGACGAAGATTCAGTATTTGACTTAAGAGAAATAGGCAAAAGAGCCGTTAAATATTTTGTGGAAGGTGCTATGGTAGCAATTGCTGCATTTTATATTCCAAGAAGAAAAATGAGCTGGGAGGAAGTACTTATGATTGCATTAACCGCAGCGGCAACCTTTGCTTTACTTGATATGTATGCTCCAAGTGTAGGTGCAACAGCAAGACAAGGTGCAGGTTTCGGTATTGGCGCAGGACTCGTACAATGGCCTGCCGTCGGAAACGGTGTTGCTAACTATAGAGGTTTCTAAATTTCAGTAAAATAAAAATTATAAGTTTTATCAAAAAATTTTTATTATTCGTTCTATTTTAAAATTAATTTCGAATAATAAAAAATTTCTAATTTTAAAGTAAATATATGAAAGATAAATTTATTCTTTTTACTTTCATGATATTAGCTATACTATTTTTATTTATTCTTATGAAAAGAAAAAAAACAAAAAATAAAATAAATCGTTTACAAAATATAATTCCTAATCTTTTTGAAACAAGACCATATAATGAATATAAAAAAAAAAATTTAAAACTAATAATAAATGAATATTAATTTTTGTTTATTTCGTTTATTAATTTACTTATTTTTTCAAAATAATTAAGATCCAAGATTTCCATGAATAAATACTTCTCATCAAATTTATTTTTTTTTAGATTATTTAATGTATCCAAATAATAATCATTTACTTTATTTATTATCATTCCTAATTCAGCAATTTTTTCTAATTTATCTGAATTTTTATTTTAATTTATCGTAATCACATGACTTGTATTTTTAGTATCATCATTTTTAGAATTTATAGGTAACGAATATTTATTTCTGATTTTATCGAATCTATCATTATTAAACATTATAGGTAGTTTAATATTTTTTGAATTTATGAGTATTTTAAATTTTCAAAAAATATTATTTTATAATAAAAGTAATATAAAATTATGACAGCAATTAGACCAACAGATAGTGCCCTTAGAGATCTTATAAAATCAGACGACTATAATGCAACTTTAAATGAAATAAATGCAAAATATGCCGAAATGGATAAATATATTGGGAATCTAGAATCGGATATAGACTCCATACACGATTTTGAAAAAGAAATGCTTGCAGACAAAGAAAGAGGTTATGATGTAGGAACATCATTAGATACTTTAGGATTTCAAAAAGATTCTTTACAAATTGATTTGGATTTTTTTGTTCACATGAAGGATGTTTATATTAAAAAATTATATGGGGATTTATATAAATATTGTGATGCAATTATTGATAATGCCCTAGCAATTGAAGAATTACCAGTCGGACAAACTATGGACCAAGTTAAAATAAGAAAATTTAGGGGAATGATTCCATATCCAGCTCCACTAATAGAAAATCCTGATGCAAGAAATGAATTAGGCGAATTAATAGAAAATATACCCGAAAAAATACCTGATCCATTTGCAAAATATGATATGAATGGAATTTTCGCACTTATTAACTGTACAACCGCAAACCTACGAGAATTATCCGAAGATATAAATACTTTCACCGATAGAATTAATTCCGCTAAAGAAAAAGAATCTAGAGGTTTCAGTGTAGGAAATCTAATAATGAATTTACAAGGTCAACAACAAAAACTAACATTAGAATTTACATCTTATATTGAAAGATTGACAAAATTTTTAGATCAAAACAAAAATTTTTCCGCACGATGTCTTAATAGAATTAAATTGATTTCATCCGAAATCGTAACCGCTGAAGAAAAAGCTGAATTGGATGATGACAATATTGATGAAACAGCATAATTTGGTAATTAAAATTTCCAATAAATAATAATTATTAATTGGAATATTTAAAAAAATTTATTTTTTTATCTATTTTTTTTTTTTTATTACCAAATTTACATATTTATCGTGATAATATTTTTTTAATTTATCATTATTTAGTTTACCATAAATATGTGATAAATGATTATATATTAATCCCAAATCCTCATTAGACAAATGATCACTTTTATTCAAACTATAAAATAAAAACTTTTTAGATTTATGTAAGTTCCCCATTCTATAATGTAATTTATCAAAATTAATAATAGTATCTATCAATTCCAATTGACTTTTATCACCACTTAAATAAAACAAAATAATACAAACAATAACAATTCCAACATTTAATACTAATTTAATTTTATCATCCTTCGAAAGTAATTTCACCAAATTCTCATAACAAATAAAAATAGATGTCCATAAAAATGTAAAGATAAATATCTCATACCATAATCTAAAATCGCTAAATTTTCTTTTTTTTCGTAATCTCTTTGGCTCCTTTATTTTAATAATTGATAATAATAAAAATGATGATATAAATGAAATAATAATTCTTAATTCCAATCTAAAAAATTCCAAAAAATATGAATATATACCATAAACACCTACCCATAAACCTATAATGATTATTAAATGATACCAAAATAACAATCCTGTTTTTTGTATAATTTTATCCATTTCTATAATTATATAATATTAATATAATATAACATAATTATTAATGTATTCTTGAACTCTTATTCCAATAATATTTATTAATATATAAAATTGCATATATTTGATTAATTACGGATACCATCAAATAAGATGCTGTCCCAATTACAATTGCATTCGCAATAATTAAGCAATCTTTATCATCCAATCTAAAGTATTCATAAATTAATTTATTCAAATATAAAAATTGAATTATTAAGATTATTGAACCCAATAATCGATATATTATTTTTTTTTTTGAAACCTCTTTATCAATAAAAATAGGATTAATTATATTATATCTAAGCAACGGATTGGAATGTTCATTGATAAACCAAATAAATGTCGTCAATGAAATGAAAATAATAAATAAAACAGATCTTATGTCTATTTTTTTTAAATTTAAATAAATAATACATAAACAATAAATAGATACCAAAACTATTAGTCTATCTAAACCAAAAAACCCATTTGGTACTAGTAAAATACCTGAACAGAACACTATTAATGTACCAAAATAAATATAAACATTATCAAACAATAATAATATTAATAATATAGCTAAATTAAAACCATATGTTTTGCAACTTAAACGTTTTGACTTAAAAATATCATCTGCATCATCTGAAATTTTTAGACTTATTCCTAAAATTATCAATAAAAAATATATTTGATATGGATTCGTACATTTAAACAACATATTTATTATAGAATTATATATTATTTTTTTTTTTTGGATAATTTATAATTTTGATTTGATAATACTTTTATGAGCACTTTCAATATCATCATAATCATCCATATCATCTAAAATTTCATTATCGTTTTTATTTTCAAATTTAAAATTCATCGATTCCACGCTTTCATTAATTTTTTGTATAATATTTTTAAAATTTATTATAACTTTATTGAATATTAAAAATGATGATTTATTCGTATAGTTTATATTAATTACATTCCAATCATTTTTTTGTAATAAAAACATAATATCATAAATACATTCACTGATTGTTTGAGATGTAAAAAGAGTATAACAGATTTTATTTCCTTTAATTTTCATTTCATTTTGTAAATATGTATCAATTAATGAACTCTTCATATTAATCATCCATTCTTCCAAAAAATCTTGCTTGTCATTTGTTGGAAAAATACATTCAATTTTTGTTTTAAATTTTTTCAAATTTTCAATAAAATTCAATCTAAATATTATAAACATTAACTAATTAAAGAATACTATTTTTAAATAGATTATCAAAAATTAATGTGTTTTTAAATTTAAAGATTTAATTAAAATGATAATGTAAATTAAATTTAATGATTGAGAATATACAATTCAAAAAGATTGATTTTATACATGATGATTGTATGTTTGTTATTAATAATTTTCCATATCATAAAGATGAAATAAATTTTATCTTAAAAAATAAAAATGTATATGAATCCAAAATCGATAAAATTAATTATAATTATAAAAACAGAATACTAGTAATTGCCGAAAATAAATTGGATAAAAAAATTATTGGTATTTCTATTATAAATTCCATATTAATACAACAAGATGTTAAAAAAAATAAAAAATCAAAAACAAAACAAAAAAAAAACATATGGGAAATTATATGGTTTACGATACAAGAAAAATATAGATCAAATAATATTGGGAATAAAATGATAAGTTATATTTATAATTTGGCAAATAGGCATGAAATTTATTCACTTATTATTGAAAGCTGTTTAGATGCCTTACTTTATTGGATCACTAGAAAATTGCCATTAATAAAAATAATTCTTTCTAATAAGAAATATATAGATTTGAATAGATATTTTAAAAATAAAAATGAAATATTTTACACTAGATTCCTTAATCATTTTACAGATACAACATATAAAAATTTGAAATCTGGATTTGAAAATAAATTTATGATTAATGAATTTCCCAATTTATTGTTTGAGGAATTGTATAATGATAAAATAATTAAAAATAAAAAAAATAAAATTATCAAATCTAGTTATTTTATAGGTAAGCCATATCGATTTAATATTAACAATTCTTATCATATTATTTTACCTATAAATGTATCTTTTATTAAGAAATTAGAAAAGGAATTTCTTTTATTACATAATATTTAAAAAAATAAAAATTATTTTTTATAAAATAAGAATAAGTATGTTAAACCTCCCAGATGAAATAATTGTAAATATTTTTATATTTTTTGATCCATTTAAGAATAGATATAATTTATTGCTCAATAAAAATTATCAAAATATTTTAAATTCAAATATTTATTATTATAACATATCTATTTATTTTAAACATATTAATAGCAATTATCAAAAAAGTAGATTCATTATTGAATCTTTTTTAAAAATGAAAAATTTTAATTGTTTAACTTGTGGAGAAAAAATATTTGAAAATTATACAATGCTTTTGAGTCCATGTTTAAATTCATATATTCAAGGTAAGTTAAAAATACCAATTTTATATCCACTATATCATTCCAATTGTATCAAAAAATATAAAATTTTAAATAAACATAATGATAAAATTTATAATTGTCCTTTATGTATAAATTTGAATAAATATGATGGGAAAGACACTAAAGAATTAGATGAAAAAAAAAACTTAACATTAGGAATAAAAGGAAAAATTTTGATTTAATGCAATGATAAAAAATAAATTTGAAATATTATTTCTATGAAACATATAGAATAATTAAAATTATGTCCTGGAGATTGAACCATAGAAATTTAAAATTAGATGGCGAAATATTTGAGAAAAATGTAAACCAAATGGACTTTAAAAAAAATGATGATTGTAAGAATATATTATTTCAAGCAAATTATTGTTTGAATAATTTAAATGATATAAATAATGATGGTTGTATTTTAGTAATTAAAAAATATTTTAAAAATTGTATAAATAATTATAAATTATCTTAAAATTTAAATATGGATTCATGAATATTTTATTGACAACATATAAATATATAAATGCCAGTAAGATACCCATTACATTCAATATCTTCAGATTTACTATTACGTTTTGTTAGTGCTGTTGAAAAAATGGTTGAAGATGGAATATTATCAAGAATCGGATCAATCCATGGATCGTTTTGTGAACATGGTTCTATTAATTTTTTGAATTGGCACAGAATATATATTCTTGAATTTGAAAAACAACTTCAAATTGTTGATCGAAATTTAGGTAATGATGGTGAATTAGGAGTACCCTATTTAGATTGGAATATTTCATCTTCTTTACCTGAAATATTTAGATCTAGATTGAGTGATAGGAATTTAGCAGGTTTCACAAGAGATACAACTTCAATTGGCAATTTTGAGGTAAGTCATTTATTTAATATACCATCTTATTTTGATTTTAATCAAGCAATTGAAATGGATCCTCATAATTTGGTTCATGTTGCATTTGGAGGAAGTATGGCATCAGTTCCTGAAGCAGGTTATGATCCAGTTTTTTATTGTCACCATGCAGGTGTAGATTTTTATTATCAAAGATGGTTAAATAGAATAGGAGTAAATAATGCATTAGAACAATTAGAGAGAGAATTATTACGCAATGATTCAGATTTAGATTCAAGAATGCGTCCATTTCGTAATTATACACATAGAGATTGTTTAGATTTAGAAAAATTACAATATAGTTATTCTGGAACAAGAAATATGAAAAATATAATTGATTTTAATCGTTCGGAAGAAATTTATTATACAAATGAAGAAAATAAAAATAAAATTAAGATTATCATTCCAAATTGTAAAAGAAGTGATCCTTTATTCAATAGTAAATCATTTCATATTTGTGTTTTTATATATAAAAATAAAAAACAATATTTGGATGATTTAAATAATTATGATTATCGTAAAGACTATAAAAATTGGAGAAACCATAAACATTTTTGTGGTGAAGCTGGTATTTTTAATGGTAAAGGAAAAGAATGTAAGAACTGTATAAAAATACCTATTTACAATATTGAAATAGATATTACAAAACATTTTAAAAGATTAAAGATAAATAAAAATAAATTTTTTTTTAAAATATTTACTAAAGATGAAAAAAAAAGAATCGCAGAAATACAAAACACTATATTGTATCCTCCACAAATATTTAGAAAAATTGGTAATATCAATGAAAATGATATATTATTTGGAAATAAAACAGAAAGCTTAAAAAGGATACAAAAATTTTTACAAAAAATAGATTTATACCATGGTGAAATAGATGGACAATATTTAAATAAAACAAAATCAGCATTAAAATATTATCAGAAATTTCATGATTTGAAGCAAGATGGAATCATTGGAGATAAAACAAAATTGGATTTCAATAAATGTAGATATGATTTTTTTTCAGATAAAAGTGAAAATAAAATAATGAAATCAAGCAGAAAGATTAAATATTATTTTAAAGATCCACCATCATATTTAAAAAGAAATGATATTATTAAAATTATTTTATTTGTTATGAATCAATGGCAAAAGATTATTAGTTTTAATTACGAAGAAACAAAAGAAAAAAATGAGGCTAATTTAATTTTTGATTTTTCATATGAAATGAATTTTAAAAAATATGATGGTATTGAAAAAGAAATTTGTAAATTAAATAAAGGAAATATTTATCTAAATATGTATAAAAAATGGACAATTGAGGATGAACCTAAAAAATACGAATATTCTTTAAAAGCTGTATTATTACATATTGTTGGACATTATTTCGGATTTGGACATTCAAATAAAAAAAATTGTATTATGTATCCTAAATATAATTGCAAAAAATTGTCAATTGAAAATATTGATGTTAAAATTTTAAAAAATGATCTAAAAATAATTGATTAAATATTTAATTATAATTTTTTTTTTAAATATTTGTATATATAAATGGAATTATTTAAAAAAAAAAATTTTAATATATTATTTTTAATTTTTATTTTTGTATGTCTATTTTTTCTTTTTTTATACATTGAAATAAAAAATAAAAAAAAAAATAAAGAAATGTTCCAAGAAGGATTACCAATTCATGTAGACGATGAAATAATTGAAATCTCAGAAAATAATCCATATGAAGAAATAATTAGCATCCCGGGTCCACCAGGTCCACCAGGTCCCCCAGGACAATGTATTTCATCTAGTGATCTACCCAATACAAATACTAAATATGTGATTGTAAAAGAATTGAAAGGAAATAATTATACACAAATGAATAGGAATATTAGAAATAAAAATATATTACCGAAATTTAGAAATAACAATAATAATAGAATTTGCATAACACAGAGACGAAGGAGATTAAAAAAAAAAAATAATAATTTATTAAAATTATTAAATGAAGATCAAGATGTAGATATTTAAATATTTAATTTATCTTAGTTACATAAATATATGATCTAATAGGTGTATCTTTATTATCAGGATTAGGAATAGGCTTGGATCCTCCGAATTGCCAAAACCACGAATTAAAATATCCATATAAATATCGTTGGAACCATGAAGGATCTGTCAAAACATCTAAAATGAAATAGTAAATATTTTTACTATTTTTAAAATTATAGTTTGCATATCCCCATGTATTTGCGGATCTAACTAAAATCCATCTATAATCTTCTGTATAATCTTTTTTTATCAATATTTTGGAATTGTTACTACTATATAATTTATCATAAAAATCTTCACTCTGATAGCATCCATATCCGAAACTAGAAGAAATTAGCCATAGATTAAAATACCATTCTAAATTTAAAAATTTTGTATATTTTTTATTAGTAGTCATGATAGAATTTAGATATCTTCCTGACTTGGATTTTTTTTTAATGAGATTTTTAACTTGAGAATAATATTTTAGTAATTGCATTTCTCTAATTTTTGGATGTTGACTAATACTACAAAAATGTTCTAATGCGCCAATATTGGTGATAGCGTCGAATTTTTTATGAATAGATAATAAAATATCTTTATTGATATCACCAACTATAATATCATTTATACCTTTGGAATTACAAAAATCAGCTTGTTCTTTAGTTATTGTTAGACCTGTACAAATTATATTTTTTTTTTGACAAAAATTAATCCATGAACAATTTCCACATCCAATGTCTAATAATGTCATACCGGGTTCAAGTTTTAAATATTTAAAATAGGTTTCATATTTTAGATTTAGAGATTCTTTATTGGATAAAGACCAATTATTATTAAACATACCTTCTGTTAAATCAGTTCCAGATAAATTATTTATATCTTTTATAGTATCAACATAAATATTAGCCCATCTATACCAATTTTGTGTAACTTCGCTCTCATCTTTGGGTCCTTGAGTATAAAGCGAATACCATAAAATTTCGTGGATTACAAATATAATCAATAAAAAGAAAATGAAATAGAAATAATTATTAAAAAATAATTTAGATAAAATTAGAGAAATTGTTATCCAAAGCCAATATCCTATAGTATTTCTTTGTATTGAATTATATTTAATTTTACTTTGGGGAGATGCATATTTTTTAAAAAAGGATAATAAAATCCAAAAAATAATTAATCCAAATGTTAAATAAACTAAGTAAATATTTAAATTTTTAGTATAAATTTTCATCTTATATTAATATATAATATATTAAAATATTAAAATATTAATGACAAAAAAATTCATGATTAAAGATGAACATTATATTTTTTTTTTAAGATGAAAGGAATATCGTCGGAATCAAAAAAACTTGGAAAAAATCTAATATGACATGATATAGGATTAGTCCATTTTAATTTTAGTTCTCGAGAGATTGATTTTGCTTTATTGTACGATAATCCGAAGCGAATAACAGATGTTTTTACTTCACGCCCAATCATCGGAGGAGCAATTACTGCCCATGAGTTTTCAATATATTTTAAGGATAATTTATATAAAATATGATAGGGCTTATGACCTATCTGAGTGTTCCTACTTTGCCAAAGGCAAATCGGAACGCTCCGAAATGTAGGATCAAAGGAATAAATATTTTTTTTGTATTTCAAGTGGTAAATGAAACATTATATATTATATTTATAAAATTTTTAGGAAATATTATATTAATATGTAATTATACTTTAAATGATAAGGCATAACTAAATTACATCACAACCATCTATGTTTTAAAAAGAAGATGAATAAGGTAAAATTTAAATTTCAAAATATATAATAATATTTTTATTATAATAATTTAATGAAAAAAAATATAATTATGAAAACAACAAAAAAAGAGATCAAAAAGGTTTCCAAGGATGTAAATAGTGATGAGATTAAAACAAAAGATGAAGAAACAAAAATTAATGAGGATGAAATGAGTAATGTTGTAGGCGAAGATATTTCAAAAAAAGTATTTACTGCTATTGATAAAGGAGAAAAAAAAATAAAAGAAATTAGAGAGGATATAGATTTAAATAAATCAATCATTAATGAAATTGTTTTAAATATTGATAAAGAAATAGATTTGGTAAAAAAGGCACAAAAAGATAAGGAAATTATAGAATATTTCAGAGAAGAAAAAATAGATAAATTACTAAAATTAACAGAAGAAATTAAAAATTTAAAAATACAATTAGAGGAAAAAATAAATGAAAAAAAATCAAAAGATATTCAAATAAAAAAAATAAAAACAGATAAAGAAAATCTTGAAACATTAAATTCAAGATTAAAAAATGAAATGATACAATTATTAGTTGATGCAACAAAAGATGAACATACTGATGAAGATTGGGAAAATTTTTTTTTTCCAAAAGAATAAAAAAAAAAAATAAAAAAAATGTAATAAGAAATGATGGTAAATTCATGGATAGAAATAAAGAATTTTTAATAATAGTAAAAATGAATTTTGATTTAATAGATAAAAATATGAAAAATATTGAGAAAGGATTTAAAAAAAAAAAAATTTTTTTTAATTTTTTTAATTGTATCTATTTAAATAAATAAATATATATATATGAAAAGAATAATAAATTATGGGTAATGGATTATTATCCCCAAATAAATCTATTGAATTTTGTGATCCACAAAATGTTTCAAACGAATGTTTAAATTTATCTTATGGTTTATGTGATATTTGTCAAGAACAAACACCATTAATGAAATTACCGAATTGCAGACATATATTTTGTAAAGAGTGTATAAATAAATTAAATAATAGATGTGCAGTTTGTAGATGTCAAATATCGAATAAACCTACTAAAGAACAATATGATAAAAGAATAATTGTGAATTTAGAAGAAATAGGATTATTATTATAATTATTATAATTATAATTAATAAAAATATGAAGAATCAAGATTATAAATTAAAGATATAATAATAATATATTAAAGAATTAATTATGTTTAAATATTTATCTTGTAATACTGAGTCTGAATATTTATTTTTTTCTCCGAACAAAATGTCAATTATTAAATTGGGGAAAAGAGTTATTAGATCATCAATAATATCATCATTAATTACAATTATTTCGAATTCATATATTTTGTCAAAATCTGTAAAGGATTTTAGAATTATTACGCCAACTATATTTTCATTGTGGACATCAATTTGTATATTATTTTTAGGTACATATGGTGGTTATAAAAAGAATATTCCGATTTTGACATTATTAACAATATTTAGTCCAATGACGGGTACTGCTTGTTTATGTTTGACATATATGGTATCTTATATTCATTTCAGTTTATGTTTAGCTAATCCATGGTCTTATAAAAATTGTATGTATTTGGATTGTATAATATCAGATAACAGAACATTTGATAATCAATGTTCATTAGATGAGTTATATGAATCGGGATGTCCGATTTTACCAAGCGAATCATGTAATAGTGTGGATTTATTTAGTTTATCATCTGAAAACAAAAATATATTATCAATGTTAAGTTTTTGTGCGAGTTTAATTCCATCAATGTACGGGTTATTAATGATCATAAGAATTGAGAATAACAATTAAATATAGAATATATAAAAAATATTAAAATAATAAATAATTTTTAATCATTATTTAAACGAAAGATTTTAATAATAAAAAAAATGACAAAAAGTGAAAATAAAGAGAGAAAAAAAATTATTAAATTGGAAAAAAGAAAAAAGAAAAAAAATTCAAAAAAAAATAATGATGTTTTAGAAGAAATTTCAATAACAGGAGTATTAACATCCAGACAAGACTCACCAGACGTTCAAATCGATTCTTTTTCAATAATTTTATATGGAAAATATCTAATAAAGGATACAGCTTTAATAATAAATTCAAATCGGAAATATGGAATTATTGGGCAAAATGGCTGTGGAAAATCGACATTATTAAGAGCGATTGCAGCAAAAGTATTACCTATTCCTGAGAGTATTGATATTTATCATTTATCAAAAGAATGTGAACCATTAAAAATAAATGCTTTGGAAATGGTTACACGAAAAGTAAAAGAGAAAGTAAAAAAGTTAGAAGAAGAATTAGAAAAAATTTTAATTGATGATCCCGAATCTGAAAACATAGAATTATTAATGGAAAAATTGGATATGATATCAATCGATACTATAGATCAAAAAGCAAGTGAAATACTTTTGGGTCTCGGATTTACCCAAAATATGTTGGAAAGATATACAGAAGATATGTCGGGTGGATGGAGAATGCGGGTAGCATTAGCTCAATCATTATTAATGGTACCAACATTATTGTTGTTAGATGAACCAACAAATCATTTGGATCTTGAAGCTTGTATATGGTTAGAGAATTATTTAGCAAATTATCCTAAAACTTTAATGATAATATCTCATTCGCAGGATTTTTTAAATGGAGTATGTACAAATATAATTGAAATAAATCAAGAACAAGAATTAGAATATTATGGTGGTAATTATGATATATATTGCAGAACAAGAGAAGAAAATAGAATCAATCAGATGAAAAAGTATAAAAAAGAACAAGATGATTTAGATAAATTAAAAAAATTCATTAGAAGTTGTGGGACTTATTCAAATTTGGTAAAACAAGCACAATCAAAACAAAAAATAATAGATAAAATGATAGAAGCAGGATTGACTAAAAAACCAAAATCAGACCCAAAATATTCATTTAAATTTCCTGAATGTAATTTTTTGCCAACGCCAATTTTATCTTTTAAAAATGTTTCATTTGGTTATGATGGTCACAAAGAAAATTATTTATATAAAAATCTTGATTTCGGTGTCGATCTTGATTCGAGAATAGCATTAGTAGGACCTAATGGAGTTGGTAAATCGACATTATTAAAACTAATGATAAATGAATTACAACCATCAGAAGGCGATATATCAAGACATAGTCATTTAAGAATTGCATATTACAATCAACATTCTGAAGATATATTAGATTTAGATCAAAACCCAATTGAATTTCTAAGTGATTATTTTTCGGAAGGAATTGTACTAAAAAATACGAATGGTAAAAAAATAAAACCAGAATTTAATCAATGGCGAAGGATTTTGGGATCTTATGGAATCACAGGAAATAGACAAACAGATCCTATGAAAAATTTATCAGATGGATTAAAAACAAGAGTAATATTTGCTATATTAGGATTGAAAAACCCACATATTTTATTACTTGATGAGCCAACTAACCATTTAGATATGGATTGTATAAATTCTTTGGCAGAAGCAATCTTAGAATTTGAAGGAGGTATGATTTTAGTATCTCATGATTTTAGATTATTATCACAGGTAGCAGAAGAAATTTGGGTATGTGATAATAAAAAAATTACTAAATGGGAAGATGAAGAAGGTATAAGATCATACAAAAAATATTTGCAAAATAAAAGTTTAAAAAATTTAAATCATTAAAATAATTTAAAGATTTTGATATATATTAATAAAAAAAAAATGATAAATAAATTTTTTTTTTTATTTCTTATTTATAATTTTAGGATTGAATACTTATCATCACAATATATATAAAAATAATTATAATTATTATGAATTAGCTATTCAAAAATGGTGTCATGATGAATATCAAATACATGGATTGTGGCCACAGATTAATCAAAATGAATATCCAACTTATTGTATAGATGTTAATTATTCAATCATTGAAGATGAATTTAAAATAGAAATGAACAAATATTGGAATAATCATTGTAATGTAGATAATCAAGAATTTTGGGAACATGAATGGAAAAAACATGGTTCATGTGTCAGGGAACAATTAAATTATAATCAAAATGATTATTTTAATAAAACTATAGAATTATTTAAACAATTATTAGGAGAATACGAAAAATGTAATGGATCTGAAAATTGTATTTTAGGATGTTTTGATTTAGAATTTAAAAAAATAGAATGTAAATAAATTATGATAGGGCGAACGCCCTATTGAGTTGTGCGCTTTTTTGTCAATACTAACTTCGTTGCCGTGTTTGCACTTTGCCTATGCAACTTGGAACGCTCCGAAAAGATTTATTTATAATTTTCTAAGCAAATCCGGATTAGTAATTATTTGTTCAACTTTAGGAAGATTTGTAAGTTCGATCGGTTGAAATTTGAACCCTTTTGAATAATCATTTATATCTTCAGGAGCTACCATATAGAAAGTCGTATTATTAAATTGTATATTTAAACTTCCTTTGCCTAATTTATCAAGTGTTTGTATGACACTGGATTCGTTCCATTTCTTATAACTAAAGGGAAGTAAATTTAAATCATTATTTATTTGTGAATATGTCCATATTTGTTTTGTTAGAGTGACAAATTGGCATCCAGAGATAATCAATCGAGGACCGGAGAGTAATGTAAATCGTTCAGCAGAAGGATCATAATACCAATCGGGAGGTAACATTACAAGTGCATGAGTTGTTTTGTCATCATCATCCCCAGGAAGGATACCAGTTCCAAGGAAATAACATCCTAATGCTGCTATTTTATTACATTGAAGAATAGCGCGTCCACTAAATTGACAATCAGCAATGCTAACTTTATCGTTACCATTAAGAGTTAATGAAGAAAATTCTCTATTAGGAGGACCAAATTCCCTGCAACTAAAGGAGCATAGTTGTAAAAATGTATCTGTTACTCCATCAAGATTCAAAAATTGTGAGTTAATTTGAACAAGAGATGGTGGACATCCTTCATTGCCATAGACTGATGAATCTGGTGATAATGCTTTTGGCTTAATATATGAAATCCAATTACAACTACTTATAAATATTCTGTATAATGAAGGTATATTTAGAAAAAATAAAGGCACCATCAAACAATGATCTTTAAGTACAGGTTTATAATTGCCATCTTTATCAGTACCCAGTGGTGGTTCTGATAATTGAATCCACACATTCATCATTAGTACTTCAACTGATCTTCTTGACCTCCATTTTTTTATTGACTCAGCACTTGCAGCTTTTAAATTTCCTTGTAGAATATCTTTATAACGATTTTTACGTTTGTCATAAATATCATAATTTTCAATTTCTGGAGCTGCCATACCTGGCAATTGTTCACTATATTTAATATTGATACCTAACCATCCTGATAAAAAGAAATTTTGTAATAGTAATTGTAAATCAAATTGAGCAGTACTAGATGCTGTTTGATCGGTTAATCCAATCAAATTTGGTGTAATTAAATCAGCAAATATATCATTCTGAGTATTAGAAATTTCTTTTTGTTCATTAATATTAGGAGCACTATCTGTTTCAGGATCTTGTTTATTAATATTCGTTTGATTATTTTCTTCTACTGAAAAGACGCCTAATTCTTGTAGATTCCATATATTTAGTATGAAACTTCCACGTAACGTACTTGCTCCCTGTCCTGCACCTATGATTCTTATATTTTGAATATCTGTAAGTGGTCTTCCGATTTCCAATGTATATAATGCAGAGGAATATGCACATCCAGGACCTATTAAAGTTCGATTTGGACCCTCGACTACCCATGTTTGACCATGACCTAATACAATTTGTAAAAGACCAATATGAGTTACATTATTATCTTCAATACTTTTATTTAAAGCATAAATTGCTTTAGTTAAACTAGTAAATCCAATACCACCATCTTCTGCAATTACACGTACTTCTCGTGTTTTTGATTCAATAACTAATTTTCCTTGTTTTAAATCATAAAGCTCAGTATATGTAATACTGACTTGATTCTGCGGAATAGAAACTTGATCATCAAGAATTTCATTGAATTTATTTATTTGCTTTTTTTCATTTTCAGATATAATATTATTATTCAATTCATTTTGTTTAGAAATAATAAATTGTATTTCTTTATTTATTTTTTCAAGACTATTATTAGAGTGTATTTTTGATAATAAGAAAAGAATCAAAGTTACATAAAAAATTTTTTTATTTTTATCCATTACTATATATATAATAAAAAAGAAAATTATGAACAAAATTAGTAAAAATAAAATATAATAAAAAAATTTTTTTCAAAAAAGATATAAATGAATAAAAATTTAATTATTATTATGGCTGGTGGTCTAGGAAAACGTATGCAATCCAATATACCAAAGGTTCTTCACAAAATCAAAGATATTCCAATGTTAATTATCATTGTAAAGAAATGTTTATCTTTAAATATTGAAAAAATATTAATTGTATTAGGGAAATATAAAAAAATTATTGAAGATTGCCTAAATAATTTTTTGACTGTTGAACAATTAAATAAGATTGAATATATTATACAGGAAATTCCCAAAGGAACAGGTCATGCCATCCAATGTTGTAAAGATAGATTAAGATATTTTGATGAAAATATAAACGTTTTAATCATTTCTGGTGATACTCCTCTTTTTAGTATTAATTCCATGAATAAATTACTAGATAATAATAATAATATAAGTATAGTATCAACGATTTTAGAAGAACCATTCGGTTATGGAAGGGTAATAGAAAAAAACGGTAAATTTGAAAAAATAATAGAGGAAAAAGACGCAAACGTAGAACAAAAAATGATAAAAAAAATAAATGGTGGTATATATGTATTTAAAATTGGGCATTTAATCAATCATCTATCAAAATTGAAAAATGATAACAAACAAAATGAATATTATTTAACAGATATGATAAAAATTATTAAAGACGAAGAATTATGTGATGTTAAAATATTAAATATTCCAGAAACTTCAAATATAGAATTATCCGGAATTAATACAAAAGCTCAGCTCGAAGAAATTAATAATTTTAAAGATATTTTATTCTTAATAAAGGTTTAATTTTAATCACCATCTAGAATTTAAATTTTAAGAAAAAATTATTTTATGGCGTTAAATTATAGAATGCCAACGATTGGATGGAAAAGTAATTTAGAACATGTTGCCTTAAATTATTACGTTTATGATCCAGTTTTAGAAACTGAATCAATAGTACCAACACAATCATATGTAGATGCTGCGGTTCAAGGATTAAAAGTAAAGACTGAAGCCACCGCAGCAACAGACGGTACTTTACCAGCTAGATTAGCTGACCCAACAACATTTCAAGATGGAGATATACAAGATGGAATCACATTGGCTGCTGGTAACAGATTATTAGTAAAAGATGCTAGCGATCCAATAAATAATGGAATATATCTAATCGGTGCTGCATCGTCAACAAGGACACCAGATAATGATGAAACCGCCGAAATTCCACAATCATTTGTTTTTGTTTCAGAAGGAACTCTCTATGGGTCAACAGGATGGGTATCCACAGTTGATCCAACTGGTTTTACTTTAGGTGCCAGTGATGTTACCTATTCACAATTTTCATCTGCAGGTCATATTACAGTAAGTAATAATTTATCTAAAGTTGGAAATAATGTTTCATTAAATTCAAGCTTATCTGGAATGGTAGATATAACTGGTTCTGGGGAATTAAATATGGGTACTTTAAGTTCAGGTGGTGGCGCATTTACTGTAGATGCCGATGGTGATACAGTAACAAAATCTTTAAATAACTCTTCAGGTGGAATAACCAATGCTGGTTTAATTTCTGGAGCCACATCCATTGATGGATCAGGCGATTTAACAATGGGTACCATAACAATGAATGGTTTTAGTGTTAGTGGTACTGGAGACACAGTTACAAAATCATTGGATAATTCAGATGGAGGTATAACTAATACTGGCGCTGTAAGCGGTGCAACTACTATAGCAATGGGTGGTGCACTATCTGGAGCCACATCCATCGATGGATCAGGTGATTTAACAATGGGAACAATCACAATGACAGGATTTTCAGTAGATGCTGATGGTGATACAGTAACAAAATCTTTAAATAACTCATCCGGTGGAATCAGCAATGCTGGTTCAATTGCTGGAGCTACTTCCATTGATGGATCAGGTGATTTAACAATGGGAACAATCACCATGACTGGATTTTCAGTTGATGCTGATGGTGATACAGTAACAAAATCTCTAGATAACTCTTCAGGTGGAATCACTAATGCTGGTTTAATTGCTGGAGCTACAACAATAGATGGATCAGGCGATTTAACAATGGGTACAATTACAATGGCTGGATTTTCCGTAGATGCTGATGGTGATACAGTAACAAAATCTTTAGATAACTCTTCAGGTGGAATTACTAATACTGGTGCTGTTAGTGGTGCAACTACTATTGCAATGGGTGGTGCACTTTCAGGTGCTACATCCATCGATGGATCAGGTGATTTAACAATGGGAACAATCACCATGACAGGATTTTCAGTTGATGCTGATGGTGATACAGTAACAAAATCTCTAGATAACTCTTCAGGTGGAATCACTAATACTGGTGCACTTTCAGGAGCTACATCCATCGATGGATCAGGTGATTTAACAATGGGTACAATTACAATGGCTGGATTCTCCGTTGATGCTGATGGTGATACAGTAACAAAATCTCTAGATAACTCTTCAGGTGGAATCACTAATACTGGTGCACTTTCAGGAGCTACATCCATCGATGGCTCGGGCGATTTAACAATGGGTACAATTACAATGGCTGGATTTTCCGTTGATGCTGATGGTGATACAGTAACAAAATCCCTAAATAATAGTTTAGGTGGAATCAGTAATACTGGTGCTGTTAGTGGTGCAACTACTATAGCAATGGGTGGTGCACTTTCGGGAGCTACATCCATCGATGGCTCAGGCGATTTAACAATGGGCACAATTACAATGGCTGGATTTTCCGTTGATGCGGATGGGGATACAGTAACAAAATCTCTAAATAATAGTTCAGGTGGAATCACCAACACGGGTTCAATTGCTGGAGCCACGACAATCGATGGTACAGGTGATTTAACAATGGGGACAATCACAATGGTGGGATTTTCGGTTGATGCCGATGGTGACACTATAACCAAATCACTCAATAATAGTTCGGGTGGAATTACAAATGCTGGTCCAATTGCTGGAGCTGTTAATATTGATGGTTCAGGAGATTTAACCATGGATTCAATCACAATGACAGGATTTAGTGTCGATAATACTGGTGCCACCACAACACTTTCATTAAATAATAGTAGTGGTGGTATTACTAATGCTGGTTCAATTGTAGGAGCTGTTAATATTGATGGTTCAGGAGATTTAACCATGGATTCCATTACTATGACAGGATTTAGTGTCGATAATACCGGTGCAACAACAACACTTTCATTAAATAATAGTAGTGGGGGTAT
>Ga0114919_10000524_pt1 | contig 29795 bp, 41 predicted proteins | sample BlataG_FD_88682 | JGI IMG/M metagenome (GOLD analysis project Ga0114919, IMG submission 88682) | Deep subsurface microbial communities from Black Sea to uncover new lineages of life (NeLLi) - Black_00105 metaG | ecosystem: Environmental > Aquatic > Marine > Oceanic > Sediment | place: Atlantic... | reverse complement strand
GTTCCTCTCCCTCTCCTCTCCTTCTCCTCTCTTCTTCATCTTTGTACTCCCATCCCAACATTTATTGCTATTGCATAGCTATGACTTCACCCCATTCCATACTAGCTTTTTGTAAGAATAAAGAAATGGGTGATCTCAAACTATGCCATTTCAAATCAATCTTGTTTTCCCTTGCTATTGTATACATGATACTACCAACCTGGTACTTACCTATGTCCTGAAAAGGAATGCGTACAAAAGCCTCCGTCAATATCCCAAACTCTAGCTGTTCTGTCTGCACTGCCCGTAGCTAGAAGGCCACCTGATGAGTCCACTATCATATGGGCTACAGGAGATCTATGATCCAGTGTATATGTGTGTGTGGGGGGGAAAGGTGGTTGGTTTTGTTAGCGCAAGTCAATGGGAAAAAGAGAGAGAGAAGAAAGAGAGAGAGAGAGAGGGGGAGGAAGAGGGGGAGGGATGTGTAAATGTTTTGTAGAGTACTTGGTTCGGCCTCGTATGCCCAATTTCTTTTAAGTAAAACTCAAGACGTACCCTAAAGGTCTTGACTGCTTTACCCGTTTCGATAGACCAACATTTCAGTTGCAAGCTGCGTGAAGCTGCAAAGACGTGGGATTTGTCTGGGCTAAGTGCGACAGCGGTGATGGGTTCGGAGTCCTGTGTGTGTGAGCGCCGGGAGGAGATGAGGAGAGAGGTGGGTGAATTGATGCGCGGTATAGAGCCTTTGAGCAGCAAGCATAAGATGTTTAAGTATATTTACCCCTGGAAATCGGTGTAGAATGGCTCCTGTGACTACATCAACGAGCTGTAAATGGGAAGCAAAGAAAAAGATTAGAAACGAGCGTCGAAACAATTCTTGCAACCATATGCAAATTCACAATCAGCATACCTTGACTTCATCTGCACAAGCACATGCCAAGGTCTTGCCATCACGAGACATTGCCAATGCACCTCCAGTATAAAACACATCTAATTTCGACTTTAACTTATAATTTAGCTTTTGTTGCGACATTTTCAAGGTATCAAGTTTGTATTAAACTGGTGCAAATAGGCAAATTGCTCCAATACACCCAAGGTTTTGACAATTTCCCCCTCCCTTCCACTTTGCTGACCGACGCCTCTGCCGTCACAATCGTCAGAGAAAGAAACAACAAAGACCTGACTTTACCTACTGATGAAGGGTGGTATTGGAAATAAGTGGAAGTGAAAGTATAACAGTCTTAAATCAATAGAGTTAATAATAAAAGGAAATGTCACTACATATGTACATATCACGAGCCCCATACCAACACACCTTTAAGGAGCAGCAGCAGCAGCAGCAGCAGCAGCAGAGAGTTTATCTATCGCCCCCAACATGTATGGAGGGTCGCTACTACCAACCATTATATAAAACCCCCACTACCAGCGTCACTTCAACCTCAATCCTACTACCTATAATAATCTACATATAATTCTCAGTTTCTCCATCTTCAATATCTCTATACACTTGGTAAATTTTTCACTAGTGGCATCAACCTTTGCCTCCACTCTCTTGATCTGTTCCAGCACAGCAGGGATCTCTTCCCTCAGGCAGAATGCAGCAACTGCAAGGACAACCACCACACACACACCGTGGGAGTTCACTATAGAGAGTATTTCTAGTATAGAATGTAAAATGCCGATTGTTGCTATGACCACCCAGGCGGTCATCATCAAATAGTTGACAAAACGCAGCAAGGCTTTTTTCAAATTGTCAACACAACGCAGCATGGTCTCTCTCACATAGTTTTTGATGGTCAGCTTGACCTTTGTCAAGTAGCCATTACTACTCGGAACTTGAGACTTGGGGTTGGGTGATTGCTTACTGACACCATAGTATCTTGATGTTCTCAAAGAAGCATAGGCATGTGGGTTGGCAGAGGAGGAGAAAGAGGAGGAGGAGAAAGAAGAGGAGGGGCCCCTTTCAGCAGAGGAAGCTGGATGAAAGGGGCTGTTAGACGCTGTCTTCTTCTTTCTGGAGAGATATTTTGAAGGTTCCAACACCCAGTCATAAGTGATTGAACTTTCAATCATGACAAAGGTAGGAGCTTCCATCAATTCCTTAGAGGTGTATGTTTTGCCTTGCTGAGCTTTGAGGTAGTCTTCCACTGTGGGGAGAGGGAGAGTGGGGTGAGCGGGGGGGAGTTTCGAAATTGGGACATCAACCTTGCAAAATCTAGAGCTCGAAATCATTGCCATTGTTTCGGTCTAGCTTACCACTAATGCCATAGGTGCCAGATTTGTTATAGGTGTATGGCTTAGGCACAGATGGCGAAGGATTTACGTCTGACATAATATTTCGCAAGGTTTTATACACTTCCATTGGATTAAATAGACCAAATACTGCCCAAATGAGCTCAAGTAAGTAGTTAAACATCATATCTCCAAAATATATTGTTATAAAAATGTTCTCTTTTTTTCAGAAATTAAACACCTTGATCCGATACAGACAGGCCGGCGCTAGAATCCAACCATATGGATGCATCTCTCTGTGAGAGAAGGAGAGAGGGAGGCTTTATGGTGCTTATTTAAGCAGGTAGTACACATCATCAATAGGTATATTGTTTGATAATGATCAATTACAATTATAATGCTTCAAAATGACACTCCATTCATACTATGCACACGTATATGCATATATAGCTTGTACTCTCAAAACTCCTTAAATATTGCCAAATACTCTGCCACTTGATCAGGATTCTCCCTCGGCATCACTTTATTCTCTTCCATCTCTGTCTGCTCCCTCACCCTCTTCTCACTGTCCTTTTGCTTTGGCAGCCTGGGTGCCGCTATTTTCCTCGCAGCCAATGCATCCCAATCAAAACCCTCAAACCAAGGATGTTTCTTTATATCTTCCACCCCGCCTGCCAGCATTCCCAGCCTTTTACTCGGTTTCCGCTCCATGAACTGCAGTATGAGGCTCTTGGCTGAGGACGTCACATAAGGGGGCCAGGGAATGACGTACCCATCATCTACAATTCTCCGCATCACCACCATGGGATCATCAGTCTTAGGAGTACTGAAAGGTTGTCTACCAGTTAATAAAACATATGTCAACACACCCAATCCCCACCAATCGACTGAACTATTGTACCCATGTGCAAGGATGTTTTCCGGGGCAACATAGCCGGGGGTACCGCAAAAGGTATAGGTTCTTTTACCTTTTGGTAAAGTCTTGGCGAATCCAAAGTCTCCGAGCTTGATGTAGCCTGTTTCGTCAATAAATACATTCTCTGGCTTTAGATCCCGGTATACAATGTCATGTGAGTGGAGGTAGTCTAGAGCCAAGACTAGAGAAGCGATGTAGAACCTGGCTAAATGCTCCGACATACCGAACAAAACTTTGATATTTGGGGCGAGTACTCCTCTTCTAGCCCCACTGGGATTTTTCACCGTTCCAACTGAAGCTTCAGCTACCAGAACATCCATCAGATCACCACCAGGAAGTAGGTCAAATAGAAAGTACAAGTGATGCTTATCTTGGAATGAAGCATACTGTCAGATACAAAATGGGTGAGCGAGGTTGCGAGTGATGGCTTGTTCGCTGAATACATGATCAGGGCAGTTGACCACGGCTGCTTTTCTCATTTTCTTTAGAGCGTACTTTCTCTTGGTGTTTTCTTCAGTCACGATGCTCACTCTGCTGAAGGCTCCTCCTCCTACTACCTGGCCTTCAATGAGGACTAATCTGGGAATATTACCACCACCATCACCACCTCCTCCTCCATTGTTATTCCCATTATCACTCACATTATTATTATTATTATTATTCCTTCCTTGTTCTTCCATTTTCAGTTCCAGCACTTCATCCAAATGCCCTCTTGCTCTCACAGTTTCACTCACCATCTGCCCAGTAGACCTCCTCCTCACCCTCTTCACCAGCACCTCACACCCCACCCGTGCTGGCACCGCCCCACTGGCCAGTCGTATCAATCTATGTTTGACAACTTCTGCTGATTTCTCTCTTTGCATGATCTTCTCCAGTGGCCCCAGTACTGCAGTGAAGGTTCCTCTATCTAGTGCTAGTACTACCAGTGGTGTGGATGCAGCTTCTACAGTGGCTGCTCTTGGGATGTCACTCAACAGAGCTTGTTCCCCGAAGAAATCTGAACGGAACAGCTGGTTGACTTTTTTCCTCTTCTTCTTGCTTGCTGCTATTATTGGATCTATAATAGTACCAGTTCCAGTGTTTTCTTGCCCCTCTGCTACATCACCCATACTAACAGTAGCAATGCCATTATTTGTAAGTACCGTAGCTTCCTTCTCAACATACACAGTGGCCTCTCCCTCCTTGATAATATAAAAAAAGTCCCCTGGCTCACCTTGCTTCACAACCGCCTCTCCTTTACTATACTTCTTCTCCTCAAACGCCCCCAGCAACGTCAGTTTCTCTTCTTTGGACAACGACGACAATATAGGGACAGAATTCAAAAACAGCTCTACTTGTGATGCTGCTTCTTCCGCTCCTGTTTGTACATGTTGCCTAAACACATTTCTTTCCAACACCCATACGACAGAATCCTTTGTTGCAGCTACTGTCGCACTTCTAGGACAATTGTACATTAATGCCACTTCTCCAAACACATCTCCCTTGCTCTTCATGTTCACTCTAATATTAACGCCACGTCGTTGTTGTAGCACCTCAAATTCTCCTGTTTTGATAATGTACAACTCGCTGGCAGCGAGACCAGTGTCACCTTCATGGATGAGGATTCTGCCAGCTGGCACTGGGATTTCATATGTCTGTTGGACTATTGATCGTTGGGTGGAGGGAGAGAGGCGGTTAAAGAGGAGCATGTTGGAGAGGCAGGACTCTATGGTGGGGTATTCATCTGGTTTGGTGGGGGTGGCGTCTGCTGGGAGAGATGGTCGGGTGGGGCGACGCTTGCCTTCTGTCACGGCGGCAGTGCGGCTCATGTTGGTTGATTTGTCGCTGAATATGGAGGAAGGCGCATCTGCTTTGGTTGCTGTTGATGGGTTGTAGGAGGAAGGGGAGTGTGTGGAAGGGTTTTTGGTGGCAGTGTCGCCAGTGGTGCTTTCCTGGTGGATACAGGACGCACAGAGGTTGCCCATCTTTTCTACAGCTAGGTTGAAGAGAGCGGTGGTTGATGAAAGGGTGTTGTTGGTGTGTGTTTGTCGTGCATGAAAAGCCCCAAAACCACGGCAATCTAAGTGAAGTTTTGATGAGTTTAATTTGGCAATCAACCTTGAGCAAATCCCATAAATTGCTGGATGATGGACTCCGAGGTTGATAATAAAGATGATAATGGGCCTGACGTTTTAGTCGATTGTTTAAATTTCACGATAAAACCCACTTCTGGGCACAACCAAAAAAGTTTGGTTGCATAAGTGGGGAAACAAATCACCGCACAGACACAGAAAAATGAAAACGTATCGATATTGTACTAATACCATAGGACTTTTAAAGGTGTATTGACCGATTTAGGGCCCTCCCTGTGAGCTTGGGACAATGGTAAAGCTCAATTCCGATTCCTTTTTAAATGAACTAGGAAAGCTCTTTGAGCGGAATAAAGACAAGGGATCAGTCTTTATTACCATGAAAAGAAGTGGGTCACTCAATTTATCTCCCTTTCCTTCCTTTTCATCCCCAACTTGCCGTCATCTGATCACCGACGACCTCTCCTCCTCCTCCTCCTCCTCCTCCTCCTCTCTATTCTTGTAGCTAATGAAAAGCCTCGCAAGGGCAAGAAAGACTACTCTAAACTCGAATATACGTGTCTAGTACGTGCCACAGATGGTCGACACAAACTTAGTGTCTCTCTTACTGCCAAAGAACTGCCAAAATTTAAAGACTCTTACGCCACCATAATGAAGGCACACATGGATGCTCTGAAGAAGCGAGAGCGTGTCAAACCTAGCAAACAACAATAGTGATTGATAGAATTAGCTTATATATATTATGGTTACCATATGTGTATGTAAATCTTCAGGGAGAATATACACGTGTTTACATTCAGGGAAAAAACAGTACTGCAAAAGGGGTACATGCACGTACGAAGGGAAGTATTATTGTTATTATTATTATTTAACTCTAAGATTGGGGGGAAGTACGACATTTGTATTCATTATTTCGACTCCACATATTGAAGTGGACCATACGCTAGGACATACACTTGTAGGTAGTGAAAAAAGTAGGAAGGATGCATTAGCTAGAACTGTTTTTAAGGATAGATACAATCAAACAATAGAGTCAAAAGAATCACCCACACCCATTATTTGTGTGTGTGTGTGGTGAGGGGAGGAATTCTAAACAAGCTCGACAGAGTAGCAAAGGAGAAAAGTAGAAGATGAAAAGAGAGTGATATATATCATCGAATTGCAACCGTTAATCAGCATACATGCCCACTTTGGATCTTTTGTGTACAAAAATATATATATATAGAGAGAGAGCATCCTGAAACAGTTGTTATCCAAGAAGACACCATCTGTTGCTGCTGCTATTGTTGCTGCTGCTATTGTTGTTGTTGTGGAGGCAGGGAAGTGTGAGACCAAAGATACGACTCCATACTGTTACTCAATGGTACCAAGGTCTGAGCTGACAAGGAGGGAAGTGTAGACAATGGCTGGTTTGTCTCTTGCTGCTGCTGCTGCTGCTGTTCAGATAGACTCTTTCTGCGAGCTGCCAATCTGGCTTCCAGTTTAAGCTTCAAAGCTTCAAGTTTCTTAAGAGCATCCAATCTTCTCTTTTTAGCATCTTCAGACATATCTTCAGACACACCCTGTAGGCATTGTTGCTGCTTCTGTTGTGACTGATTGATGGTACCAGAAGCAGCACCAGAAATAGTAACTTTACCCAAAGTATTGTCTCTTTCTCTCTGAGAAGGAGCAGTTGTATTGTCGTCGTTGCCAGTAAGACGACGCATAGCTTCCCGAATCTCCTCCTCACCAGAGGGCTGCGCAACCGTAATAGTATTGAACTCCATTGCCGCCATGGTTTTCTTCTTTTGCTGCACCTTATAAAGGATGGCTGCGATGAGCTTGTTGGGCAGTGCTTGATCTCTGGAAAGGTGAGATAGAAGCTGATCCATTGCCAACTTGTGAATCTGGCGAGTTATAGATGGAGTGGCAGTAGTAGCAGCAGCAGTAGGAGGACTTTGGAGGAAGGAAGGCGGTGGTGGGGTGCCAGGTGGTCTGATAGGCTGACTTCCACTCTTGCTCCCTGATAAGGAAGGTGATTCTGATGGTATAAATTTTGTGGCTGTTGTTGCCCTCTTGTTGTTACTGCTGTTGTTGTTTACGTAATTCCTGGTAGTGGTTCCACTGCGGCTGAATTCAAAGAGAGCTTTGGCTAGGAGGAATTCAGAAGGTCGCGGTGCAGATGAAGATGGGAGGGTTGGCCTCTCGCTGCTCGCTGTGGAGGAGAAGAATGGTGAAGCGGGGGGTGCTGCATGAGGAGCAATATGGTGAGGGGAGGAAAAAGAAAGTTAGCCACAGGTGAGAAGAGAACGTCGTTAAACGGGCATGATATATCAAAACGGGTGCTTTAATGTATTTATAGTACCTAATTCATCTAGTGCCCGCCTCTTCATAGTGTTTTAAGGCTTTGCTCAAAGACTTGGGATGCTGTCCTTAAAATGTCTGGGTGTCGAGATTGTAGCCAAGTGTATACTAAAAGTAGTGATATTTGCATTAAAATGTGCTCCGATTGTATGATATTTGTAATTAAATGTGATAAGTTTCGTTTTTGGTTTGATATTTGTTGAGAAAGTCCAGCTTCTCAACCTACTTCATATGAGAAGACCATATGCATGAGTAAAGTGGTTGAAGTACCATCATGTCGAGTTATGATGCCATCCGACCTGGCAAAATCTGGATGCTCAATCTCAATCGACAAGAAGATGGCACATTTCTGAACATGGTGGTATGTTATTGTTTATAGACTAGGATAAGATGACATCATCCGGGGCCAATTATTCAACAGTGGATGTGCTTCCAAAACCGCCATACAAGAGTCTGAGAAGGGGGGGCAGGGAGGTGTTGAACTCGATGACGTAGAGAGCTTTAAGGACCACATCGGTCTACCCTTCTTGCAACCATAATAGCCTGCATTGGCCACACTTTACACCTCAATCTAATGTGTTTGAAGAGCTGCCTGGGGACGTATATACCAAGTATACTTTTGGTCGTCTCCAGAAGAATCAGCGTCCTAGAAATTTGCCCTCCCTGCCTTCTCTCTCCCAAACTTATTCCTTTAAACTCAGTGGCAGGATTGGAGCCTTCTGAATACTGTAGCTTTTTTGTACCATTTTGACACCCTTTGTAAAACCCTCCGTTCCAACCCTTAATTGATGTTTATACCATTCCCTTCAACTATGATATCCCTCGCTTCCATCTCCTTGCATTGTTTAGAGGGAAGGTTAAAAGTGTTTTGTCTGCAGATCCAAATCCAGATTTTTACAATTACTATTGGATATTTTCAAATATGTTTTGAGCCCGTTGAAATTCAAAATTCAAGCTTATTATAGGGGTGGATGCCACTTGAAGAAATTCTCAAAAAAAGCTTTTTCAGTTCTGTAGGGAAATAGGGCACATGCTTTAATTTCACTGCTCATCCTCAATAGTATCAATTTACGTGCAGTAATAAGAGATACTCCTCGTATCCTAGGATGGTGTATCATCCAGCATAGGGTTAAATACTGCACACCCATCCAAAACTACCATGGGGACGTCTCCCGAGTCGGTCAAGGACGTGTCGCGATCGGCGTCGGGAATTAAAAGGAGAGGGGATGTTCTTAGTCATTCCAAAGCGACTGATATATTTTGACACGTAGTTGACATGTTGATAGGGACTAACGAAACGTTAGTTGACTTACCAATCAACGGGAAAACAGAAAATTAATAAAACAAGAGCGATCTCGTTAGAAACTTGAAACTATAGAAACCAGGGAGTTGAATCTTCCTTCTTACAATGGCAACCAAACCTAAGTCAGCAGCACCATTCAGTGCACATGCACGTGGCGTCCCACTATTCGATCGCCGCCGCTTCTTCAACGTCCCATCGCACCTCGCCCGTCTTCTCCTCGACCTCAGGGACATCAGTTCCTCCATCTTCTGGTTCCTTTCCACCCAAACATGGCTAACTCTTTGGTCTGCTCTCATCACTCTCTTCTCAGTCACCTTCTTTAGCTTTTATAATGACAGATCCCTCAATGCTCCTCTAGATTGGTCGCACATCCTCTCCGCCACTCTCCTCCCTCTAGTCATCTTTACATGGGCTGCTTATAATAGAAGAGAACGCTGCTTAGATGAGCTTTCCAAGGTTAAAATCCTCCTCATCAGTATACATGCTGCATTTAGAGACTGGGTCCCATCCCAACAACAACAACAACAACACACATCTGACTTTCACAACAGCATCAATGCCCAGCTGCTTTCCCATGTCCAAGATGCCATAACCCAAATAATAAACTCCATGCATACATACTTCCTTCCTAGCCGTTTCTACACCAGAGAATACCCATACTTTGGTTTCAGATCCACCCTCGTTCAAATAGCATTGGATCGAGCTAGACACAGAGCTCAAATGAGAGCAGCCTGCACTCAGTTGTCAGCGACCATCCTCGACGCCAGCAACAGACCATCTTCCTCCTCCCCCTCCTCTCCCACTGCCAGGCCCCTCCTCCCTCCTCATCTAGAGTCCCAGCTACACAGCTGGGTGTTAGAACTACAAATATCAATAGATAAGATGGGAAATGTCAAAGAATATAGAACCCCCCAAGGAATGAGATCACTGGCTAGGTTTTATGTAGTACTCTTCATTCCCATCTTCTTTGGACCATACTGGGCCTGGGTGGCAACCAATACGGACTTTGCATTTGCATTCTTCTTTTCTATACTCACCCAGGTAGCGCTAACTGCTGTGTTGAACCTGTCGTTGGCTCTGGAGGATCCATTTGATAATAAAGGAATGGATGGAGTGTTTGTTGATGAGCCGTTGTATGAGGTGGAGTTGGAGATGAGGAGTGAACAGCAGCCAGGTGTGGTAATGATGGGTGATAAAGAAGGTGTAGGTACTACTACTGGTGGTGCTACTACTGATGGTGGTACTGGAGTGCCAATGAATACTATAGCATCATCACCATTATTAAAAGTTGGGAATCCATCACATAGTGATGCACGTATAGAAGAAGGTCGCGGCGGCGGTGTTGTTGACTGATCCAATTGGCTATTATTATGAATATTATAGAATAACACGAATTCCCATTTATTCTGACTATGTATGTAAAATTATAACCCGACTCTATTTAATACATGACTGGCTGAAGTTTAATGTGGCCGCTGCGTGTTTCAATGTCTCTTGCATTTTTTGAATCAATTCACCAGTAGTCAGTTTTTTATACGCCGCTGTTGGTTGTATCCGTGGAGGTAATGAGGCTGTATAGTAATTTCTCGTTACTTGTTGTTCGTTAGGAATAGTATCATTGTTAAGTACTGCATAGTCAGCAGGTGCGCCACCAAGACTCTTACCATTCCCAGCTGTCTGTAGTTTCTGTTCTAGAAGCAGTAACCGTGCCTGTAGTCTTTGTCTTGCCCTCTCTTCTTGAGCGGCAGCCTTTTCAGCCCTCTCCAATCTGTCACTCAATAACTCATGATCTTGGTTTGAATGCTTATCATGGACTTTATTATTATTATAATTCATTTTTGTTGATGATGTTGATGGAGTATTCTCACGTCTGTCTCCCTTTTCACTCGTTGCTTGTACTGCCTTTTCTACTCTACCAGCACCAGTGGTGGAAATATCTTTGTTGATATTACTAGTATCAGCAGAAATATCATTTTCCTTCTCCACCACCATCTCAACGGAGTCCTCGTCTTGGAAGTCATCCACCTCACCATTCACAATACTCGTTTTAATTCCACCACCACCTTCTTCTTCTTCTTCTCCCCATATAGCCTTGTGGGCCAGTATCTGTGGGGGAAGCAACCTTGGTTCATGTTCATCTCCTTTACCTAGAGGAGTCATATTAAAATTGGAAGAGCACACAGGGGTGTTATGGTTGTACGATTGTTGCTTGGGCTGTAATGTTGGTAGTGAGGTGGAAGAAGAGGTAAAGTTCTTGGCGAAAGGTGGCCCTCTTGATGCTGACGGTAACGCTGATGATGCACTTTGTTTGTTGCTGATAATCTCTCCGTATTTTTTGATTGGATGATGATGGCGGCAATTACCAGTAGCTTCTTTGACTCTATTATCAGTATCATGATGATGCTGATGATCAGGATGGGCATGTTTGTGGAGTTTCTGTCTTCTGTTGGCAACAATGGCATACTGCTGAGAAGCGGTGATGAAATCAGTAACCAACATCAACTTTCTTTCCAAGTATACATTATCTTCTAAAATCTGTTGTGCCGTGAGTACTGGTCTGAGACCTAAGCTGTGCCTCGCAAACTTGAGGAATTCTTTTGCAAACTGGAGATCGTGGAGGCCCTGTGGGAAGAAGCCACGGTCGACGGCCAATTGAGTGACATTGGCGTCGAATCTAAGGACGGTGAACTTGATGATGGAGAAAAGGACGGCATTTTCATGCAAGCTATCGAGATCTAAAGGTGCTGGGAAGTTGATTCGCCTTAAAGCTGTAGTCAAGGCTATTGTTTTGGCATTGATGTCGCCTGTGGTCATGGACATGTCAGAAGTGTGCTTACGTATTGCCTGAAATGGGTGGATATTCTGTCTGACTCTTCTTGAGACACACTATCAGATGTTACACATGTGATAAAAACGTCGGTTAAATATGTGGTATTTAAGATAGAATGCCAGTCAAACCTGGAAAGAGGGGATGGGCAGGATGGAATCAGGTGGATCCTGAAGGCAAGGAGCCAAAGAAAGGGAAAGGAAAAGTGCCAACCTCAGTCTTTTCTCAAAATAAATTTGATACCATGGAACGCAGTAAATCACCTCCACAGGTTGAGCCAAGGGAGGAAAACCTCAGAGGCCAAGGGTTCAGCCTCATCATCAGAAATCTAGCTCGAGAAACAAGACTGGAACAATTGAGGTCGTTATTCGAGCCCTTTGGTGTAGTTATAGATGCATATATACCACGTACGTACCACCAAAATTGAAAGCTCTCGCCAACTCTGGCCAACTCCGTCTCATCTCCGTCTCATCCCCCCCTTGCCCCACCACCATACCCACCACACCATTTCTACTCCAACTACAGGTGATCACCGCACCGGAAGACATAGAGGCTTTGGCTTCTTGGAATTCCGTGACCAAAGAGACGCAGATGCTGCCATTTCATCTCTCAATGGCCACCAGTTATTGGGCAGACCCATAGATGTCTGTTTTGCCACTCAAAAGAGAAAGACACCAGCTGAGATGAGGGATGCACAACAAGAGTACAGAAGGAGCAGAGGTGGGTATGGTGGTGGTAGGGAGGAAGGGGAGAGAGGAAGAGATGGATATGGTGGTGGCGGTGGCGGTAGTGGTGGTGGTGGTGGGTATGGCAGAAGAGATGGATATGATGGTGGTAGGGATAGGGACGGGCATAGAAGAGGACGTTCTCACAGCAGAGAAAGAGAGAGGGGAAGGTATGATGACCGTCGTCATAGCCGTCACCACAGTCATCATCGGTCAAGGAGCAGAAGCAGAGGGAGGTACAGAGATGATAGAGGAGGGGATAGAGGACGGGGGAGGTATAAGCGTGAGTCTCCCAGAGGAGATGAGCGTAGAGGCAGGAGTCCATCTTATGAAGTTAGTGATCATTGATTGATGGCGGAGTGAGGAGCCGGCATGCACGCCCAGCCTTTAGTGTTCTAAATGTCCATCTCTGTGAACGCAAACCAAGTAAAACTCCCTGCTGTTTAATTCTCACTATCAAGTAACAAGTTAACAAAGTTAGACGTACAGAGATGCTCATTTGAGAGCTATGATGATAAGAATTCCTCAATTATTGATTCAAAAACCTCTGAAAGCAGCTTTCATCAACTTCAATTTAGACAGCAGTCGCACATTGCAGAGCCAGTACATGAATATGGGTCAAAAGCTGTCTTTCATTCGAGGAGTACGTTCCCAAGCCGCTCAGGTTGATCGACCATCCTCCGACGACCCAGACCTCTGGATTTTAGTCGGCCTTGGCAACCCTGGCCCCAAGTATGAGTTCAACCGCCATAACATTGGCTTCATGGTCATAGATGCCCTGGCAAAGAAAGAAAACATAGATGTCAAAAGAATACAGGATAACGCAGCAGTCGGTCGCGGTCGTCTTTTTGACAAGAAGATCCTCCTCGCCAAACCTATGACATTTATGAATGTGTCTGGCGAGTCTGTAGGCAAACTTAGCAGATTCTACCGCATCCCATCTCAGAGAATCTTAGTCATATACGACGACCTTGACACTCCTTCTGGAAAAGTCAAATTACGACAGAGCGGCGGCCACGGAGGCCACAACGGCATGCGCAGCATCTCCGCTCACCTAAGCAACACCAAAGACTTCCCTCGGCTGAAAATAGGCATAGGCAGGCCACCAGAGGGTATGGATGTAGCTAGATATGTATTACAAGACTTCAGTAGAGATGAAATGGAGATGGAAAGCGGTATGGAAAAGGCTATAGAAGAGGCTATTGAGATAATCAGGTCGGTTTTGGCCATTGGGATGGAGAAGGCGGTATCGGGGGTGAGGGTGGACGGAGAAGGGAAACAAATTGGGAGAGATCCTAAGAAGAGTGTTGGTCATGGAGGTAAGATAAAAAAGAGTAAAGGGACATTAATAAAGCCTGCAACTGAAGATGGCGATGCTGCTCTTACTGCTGAGCAACATGATGATGGAGGAGGAGGAAAAGCCGAGGCGACAATGTCAGCACCATGATGAAAAAATGAAACGAAAATTGGAAAAACTTATATGAACTTGTTCTTCTTTGGTATCTTGTTATTTAAAAATTAAAAAAAAAAGGCAATAACAATCACACATCTCTGCAGCAAATTCTCTCTTCTTTTCTTAAATACAAATCTACCCTTCCCCACCAACAACTTGTATACTGGTATCCCCCCCCTCCCCCTGTTTTCTAATAATTCCTCCCTTCTTCCTCCTCCCAAGCCTCATCTCTATCTTGAGCCAACACCCCACTCACTCTCTTCTTTATATCCACCTCTCTCCTCTTCTTCTTCCCTTTCCCTCCAAACAACGACGCCACAAACCCGCCCCCCGGGATCCCCATCGTCGTCTCCTCCTCACCACCATCACCATTACCGTCATACTCTCCCCCATATCCACCATCACCCTCCTTTTCCTCCATTTCCCAAGGTTCTAATTCATCAACTTCCCATACAATCAACCTTCTCTGACTGTATGAATCAGTTCTTTGTTGCATCCTCCACTTGGCTGCTGCCAGAGAAAGATCGAGAGATTGCGCGGTAAGGGAGTCTGCCAGTACATCACCGACTGTGACTCTATCATTACCGGTAGTATTAGTAGTAGTATTAGTATTTGATGCAGCTATATCAGCATTATCATTATCGGCAGTAGAATAGCTTTGTAGGATCTCTTCTGATTGGCCTGGTTTGATTGGTCTTCGGACCACTATTGGTATCTGTGCTGGGCCTTGCAGAGGGGATGTGGGAGCCGAGGCAGCAGCAGGAGCAGCAGGAGAAGAGGAAGGAGACCAAGGTTGGGCTCTCCCTTTTGTTGTTATGGTGGCGGTGGTTGCATTATCGTTGCCATTACCTGTTATATTGGTGTTAACCATAGGGGCTTTGCTGGTTGGAATGTTGCCAAAGAGAGATCTCCCCCCCACAACTGGCTGCCTTGGAGGCTGGGTTGTTGTTTTGGGGGAAGGAGGTTTGGTTGCACTGCTACTACCTGGCTTGGCTCCACCTGCCATTGCAGATAACATATTCCAAGAAGTGTATGGCAGCCTTTGTGTTTTGGAAGTACTCGTAGGGGAGGCAGCATTTAATAATGATGATGATGATGGTGGTGGTGGTGGCATGGTAGCAGTGGGAGTGGGTGGGCTTGCTGCTGCCGCGGTTCTTGCTCCTCCCCCCCTTACCCCAACACCAACACTCGCAGCAGCCAAAGCCTCCTTCTTATTTCTATTTTTTTGTGCAGATTGAGAAGTAGCAGGAGGTCTCAATACCAACAAAGTCGCCTCCACCTCCACAACATGATTATTAGTAGTAGTTGGCACCCTATGATCAGTGCACAAGACAAAATCATCACATACAGCTCCCGTCATGCTTCTTAGAGCACCAGCTGCAGCTTGGGTGGCTTTCCTAGTGGCAGCTCTCTCTCCTTCAGGAGTCTGCAGACTTTCAAATGTAAACAAATCAATAGTGGTGGTACTACCAGGAGAAAATTCTTGATCTGGGGCGGGCATTCTGAGACAACACAGTACTGCAGAGGCATCTTCAAGTGCACCATCAAGGAAAGGGGATTCTGCTGCTGCTCTGACAGCATCAGAAGCTAGATGCAGCAATGCTTCTGCTCCTTTACTTCCCATATTAGCAGCAGCAGTAGCTGGCATTGAGGCCAGCCCTCTCCCCAGCACTGCAGTACCAGGACAGGTGAGGAGTTGCTGTAGCGGTGGTGATAACAGCCTCTTGTAGTGTCTTAAATCGCGACCATGCCACATCAGCGCTCCTCTACTGCTCTTTAATACCTCCCTAGCGCATACAGCTTGCATCACACTATGTACGCTGTGTTCTAGAGCAGCGTCTGCAATCTCAGAGGCTTCCGCCACCGTCAGCTGGGCGACTTCACCAAATGCCTGGAGCAGCACTTCCTGCTCCATCACAGCCACTAGATGAGCACTTTTATCCAGAGCTCCGACCAACGTATCCGCTTGTCCCATCTTCACCGGCCCTTCAAAGCCAAACGGCCGCGTAATTGCCGCTACAGTAAAGTGTCCACCTGCTTTCAGCGAGCTGACAAGCTCCAACAAGCAATCAGGACCCCCGGGTAGAGCAGCAGCAGGTGCCAGTACAAATGCTACTCCGCCATCTCCTGCTCCAATGTTTCCCCTCCCCCCAGCATCAGATGCTCCTCTACCAATTAGCCTCTGCAAATCATCTGCATTAATTGGTGATGATGACGATGCTGATGAGGTACCTTCCTTGCTGACCAGGACGGGCAGGATCCTGTCTGAATCTCTACACACAGCTTCCAGTACCTTTGGATCTGAATCCACTGCCCAGCACTCTGCACTCTGGAGTTGACCCCCGAGAATCAGTCGTTTGAGGACGCTGATTCCTCTGTTGCCTACACCGATGATCTTGACGCCAACCCCACGCTCTGCTTCTTGTAGGGCCGTTTCTTGCCTGTCTTGTTCCTCTGACTGCTGACTACTGTTACTACTATTGTTATTGTTGTTGTTATTATTATCCAGTTGTGCTGGTACTGATGCGCATGGTATCATCATCGTCTTGTTGGTCAGTCTACCCAGTGCATGCCATCTTCCTATGCCGGCTTCATATTGTCTTGATAACCTTGTTCTTCTTGTTGTTGTTGTTGTTGTTGTTGTTGTTGTTGCTACCGGGCGACCATCAAGGCAGCTTCTAGTGATGGAGGAAGGTGCTCCTATATTCGCTACTATTCTACTGCTAGCTATAAAGGATCCAGTAATATTCATCTTATCTTATCTTTATGATATAAATCTAAGTTTATTGTCTATCCAAATCTGACATGAATGTCTTGGGATCTGGAACGTTTCCTGTAAATTCAGCTCCTGAGAAATCAAATCCTGGGTTTTCAGCTTGGAATCTTTCAATCATAAGCTGTTTCTGGTCTTTTAGGAGTTCAGCTTCCTGTAATTGGTGACCGGAGATGGCTGCTGGCCAGGTGATTGCTGACTCTGCCTTGGTGAATTGAAGGTTTAGTACACCGTCTTCTGTACCAAGAGGTGGTGGTAGTGTTGTGTGTGTGGGGAGGGATGGTGGTGGTGGTTAGTTGGAAAATGTCTATATCTTCAATGTGATTACTATACAATATGGAGAAGGAAATATCGAGAAGACGTCGTACCAACAGTCCAAAAGGATTCTGAAGTCTTGACTGCACCAGCGAGGTCCTTGTCCAAGTATGGAGGGTTGCCCTTGATACCGACGGTGAGATGAATAGGTGTGATCGTGACTTCCAATTGCTTAGCACCGATACCTGGTGGTAGATCGATGTATATGTTGACTTCCCTATGCGTTGGAATGAGGAAGGAGGGAGGTTAGAAGTTGGATGACATCAGAGTTGGTTTGAAATTAATTGAATCGCTGGGCTAAACTCACGTGAGTGTTTGCTCCCACTGATAAATTGCCTTGTTTTCGACGATGTAGCTGTGTTTCTGAGCAGCTACCTTGTCCATAAAGGTATTGTAGGAGGTGCAATTTCTAGAGCCAGTGTTATGGATTTCAGATTGGAAGACCAAAAAACCTCTCTCTGAATGAAGCACAATTTTAAATTAGTTCAATTGCTCTTGTAACTGGCTCAAGCACTTTTTATGAGATTATTAATCGTGGTGAGAGGAGATTAGTATTGGAGAGAGGAAAATTTAAAAAACGGGCCCGGAGTCGGGGAGGCAACAAAAACTGACTAGATAACGTAGTGACCAAGTGACATACATTCTTTATACACAAACTAAAGACGTTATTTAGAAGTCTTTTGACCTAGAAGAAGCACCGCAGTTCCTCTATTTCATCTCGAAAGAGTGTCAGTTTTCATTCGCGAATTTATTAGCTCTTTAGTTGATAGTTTTGCAGACATAGCTCATTTATAGCCTGAATAGATATACTACAATCCTGAAACATCACAATGCGGGTTGTTGGTTGTCCAGCCAACTCTCACAACTCCATGGTGCAAATGGCCCTTCCTCGCTCTCAAGGCTTATTAAAGAAGCAGAGGCTGAAGAAAAGATCCTATATTTTATCATGTATAGCTCCTCCACGAAGAGAGTCCTTCAGCGACGCTGTCGAAACCAGTTCAACCGCATCACTGCCGCTCCGACCTTTTTCCACTCCAAACACAATGATTGGCAGCAACCCTTTACCTCCTCAGTCACTTGAAGAATACCCATCTGAGACAGGAATAGTATCTGATGCAGCAATAGCTAGTTTACAACACAAGAAATCATTAGATAACAACCTCAACTCAAAACCTAAGCGGCACCATGCCCATCACGACTCCTCTGCTCCATTGACAGCAACGACAATATTTGGCGACTCACCAACATACAGTAATACACCTCAAAACCGTGTACATGATGCTTTATCAGCAGCAGCTGCTGCGTCAACTCCCCCAGAAGCATCAGGAGGTACTCTAGCAAGACCCCCCACTACAACAACAATAACGACAACAACAACAACAGCTTCTAGCATTGCAGTACCATTCCCAGGCGGCAACACCAATAACAACAATGGTGCCATCAACGGTACAGCAACAGGCCCATCGGTTGTTGTGTACCCTCCGGAAGAGAGATCCCGCATCAGAAGCTCTTGGAACCAACTCATGAGATGGAGCAAAATGTGGAGAACCAGGGAGCAGGCCATCGATGTCAAGGCCGGCCTCCAAAAAGTTGTCGTATTTGGAGGCGGCTCCTTTGGCACAGCCATGGGTGCATGTCTAGCTAGGGACAACCCCTGGTTACAGGTCACTCTGCTCTTGAGAGACCCTTATCTATGCAAAGACATCAACCACAGTCACGTCAACACTAGGTATCTAAAAGACTGGAAGCTCCCCTCCAACGTAACTGCGACCACCAGTGCGGCTGAAGCCATAACTGGAGCTCAATATGCCATACATGCTGTGCCTGTACAGCACTCAAGGGCCTTCTTAACCGGGATCAAAGACCTCATTCCCCCAAATCTCCCCTTAATATCTGTGTCCAAGGGCCTAGAAGTTTCATCCGGTCAATGCATGAGCGAACTGATCCCTTCAGCACTAGGAAGGAAAAATCAGCCGTGTGCCTTTCTGAGCGGCCCCTCCTTTGCATCAGAAGTCATGGCAGGACGACCTACAGGGATTGTATGTGCCAGTAAAGATAGCGTCTTGGGTACAAAAGTACAACAGCTGTTTGCTTCTCCAGCAATGAGAGTGAATGGGTCATCAGATGTCATTGGTGTTGAGATTTGCGGTGCATTGAAGAATGTACTAGCTATTGCTGCTGGTATAGTAGAGGGGCTTAATCTAGGCCATAATGCAATGGCAGCTCTAGTAGCGCAGGGATGTGCAGAAATACGGTGGTTGGCTGAGAAGATGGGAGCTAAAAGTGCCACTATTTCAGGGCTCTCTGGCCTGGGGGACATCATGCTGACGTGCTATGGTTCATTGAGTAGAAACCGTAGCGTGGGAGTGAGGCTGGGGAAGGGAGAAGCGTTGTCTGATATCTTGTCGTCTTCACAAGGAGTTGCAGAAGGAGTGGCCACTGCTGGAGTAGTAGTTAGTCTAGCGCAGAGGTATAGAGTGCAATTGCCAGTATTGACGGCAGTAGCTCAAGTGCTCGATGGTCACATTAGTGCTAGAGAGGCTGTCTTGGAAATAATGAGGCTTCCACAGATAGAAGAACGGTGACATTTATATAGTGAAACTATCATTATTTTCACATACTTGGAATGAAGGGACTATGATGATGATGGCATAATAATAATGATAACACATTGATAACTACTGCATGTTGAAATTTTCAGGTAATGCTCAACATGAAGGTATGTGCCCGTGGGCATATTTTTTGTATGGTATTTATATACTATGAGAGCAAGTATTTCCACCATCCCTCCCGTCACATACATGCATCAAATTGATATGATATGATAAATATGTTACCCATACCTACAGTGTAAACAGTACCAAACTCAACCCCATAAACACCATTCCCGCCACTACAGACTTGATAGCAACCTTATTCTCCGGATCATATTTCAAGGCAGTTGGTATCAGCTCATCCACTGCAATATAGACCATCACCCCTGCAACCATTCCCATAACAACAGCAAATGCCACGCCTTGATCTTCACCTGCGGGCATGACGAGGTAGGCAAAAAGCCCCCCTACTGGCTCTGACAGAGCTGGGACTACTGCCCATAGGAAAGCTTTCCATTTGTCTCCTGTGGCGTAGTAGAGGGGCATGGCGACACAGATACCTTCGGGGAGGTTGTGGAGACCTACAGCTAGTGCGACGCCAAGGCCAAGCTTGGGGTCGTTTAATGTACCTACAAATGTAGCAATTCCTTCAGGAAAATTGTGTATAAATATGACAACAGCTGTCATGAGACCCATTCTTTTCAATGCAAAACTATGTGGATCATTCTTCATCACTTCCCACCAGTCACCATTAGGATGATGCAGGTGAGTGTTCCCATTACTTTCACCGCTACAATTATTGCTACTGTTGCCATTATGGAGTCGACTAAGAGGCACTATTTCTATATCTTCTGATTGATTGCTGGCGGATATATGATGGTGGTGGCTTTGATTTGATTCTATTCTATCAGTTATAATGTGTAGTACTTGGTCTATAAGCGCTGCAAGTGCCATGCCCGCAAAAAATGTAAGAATTGTGTAACGGTAGCTAATTGTCTGAGAAAAGCCTGAAGCTTGGTATTTATATAATGCATCTCTCATCATGATTTCTGGGAATGATACAAATAGCATGACTCCTGCCGCGAATCCTAGAGAAGCTGCATATATATGAAGAAATAAGGAGAATATATATGGTTGTGGTGAGAGTTGAAGAGTCGGGGATGACTGGTGGGTCATGAGACTACTCACCTGCAAGCAGACTGGAGTTTGCGGCCTGTGAACAAAAGACAACTGAGCCTCCTATTATTGATGAGAAAGCAGCTCCTATATTGAGAGCAAATGCGAGTCCCACGTTGCCAGATGCCACCATCTTCAATGTTTTCAAATGTGATGTTGCTCCAAATATAGGCGTTCTGTCGCAGATACGATTATCATAGCTTATGTATGATGCATGCTTACATCATCATACGCAATGCAAGATTAAAAGAGTGGATATTGATGGAATAGGCGGCCTCCCATCAAATCCCAAATTCTATCAGTGGCACACGCTCTCCCCACCCTCCCTTCCAGATTCATTCTTTGGGATTTCTAGATTTTCCCTTCCCCCACATCTACATTTTTTTATATACCACTTCTTCAATAATTTAACTATAGATCCCACATTATCGCTTTCACTGATATTCCATACAAACAAACAAACACCACCACCATCATATATATATTTTAAGCCACAGCTTCCTCTGCCAATTCCTTCAACAACTCCTGCTGCTCTAAGGCAGACATGGCAGCAATACTTTCCTCAATACCGCCCTCCATTGCCTTATTAAGATCAAAATTCATCTTTGTACGATGATCACTCATTCTAGTATCCTTATAATTGTACGTTTTGATCTTCTCACTGCGTGATCCAGTCCCCACCTGACTCTTCCTTCTGGCACTAATTTCAGCTCTCTGCTTCTCCAGCTCCATTTCAAACAGCCTAGCACGCAGTAAAGCCATAGCTCTCTCTTTATTCTTTCCCTGTGTTCTACTTTCTTGACAGAAGATACGAATTCCTGTCGGTTTATGCATCAAATCAACGGCAGTTTCGACTTTGTTCACATTCTGACCGCCAGCTCCACTGGCACGTGCAGTCGTCAGCTCAATGTCTTTGGGGTCAATTTCAACGTCAACCTCGTCAACTTCTGGCATTATAGCTACCGTAGCAGTAGATGTATGCACTCTTCCTCCTGATTCAGTAGCGGGTACTCTCTGCACCCTATGTACTCCACTTTCAAACTTTAACTTAGAATACACCTTGTCTCCAGTGATTTGCAACACACACTCCTTATATCCTCCAGCCTCAGCAGTAGACTCATTCAGCAATGAAGCCTTCCATCCTTGAGCATCAGAATATTTTTGATACATTCTAATAAGGTCAGCAGCCCATAGGGCAGCTTCCTCCCCGCCGGTACCAGCTCTCACTTCCAACATGACACTCCTCTCATCCAGAGGGTCTCTGGGGAGCAGGAGAAGTTTCAGTGCCTCTCCTTGCTCTTCCAGAGATTGTACAAGCTCGTTTGCCTCTTCCCTGGCCATTTCAGCGAGCTCTGGGTCGTTATCGCATTCTTTCACCATTTCTCTGGCTTCTACTAGCAGCTTTTCTGTTTCGAGATATTTATTAAAGCCATCTATGACTGGTTGGAGATCTGAGACGGAACGCGCTATTTTTTGGTATTCAGTGGGGTTTCCTGATATAGTGGGGTCTGCCATCTTGGCTTCCAGTTCTTCATGGGTTTTCTTGGTGTCTTGGAGCTTCTTGAGGACGAACGGATCTGCAACAGCGCAGATTCTGTGGGAGAATCGTCGTATGGAAGGGCGGGGCGTCGTCGGCGGTAAGAATGGCGAGGTGTGTGTGATTTTGCTGCAATTTACGTGCACGAATTTCATCTTAGGTATTGAATTGTCGAAATAGAGTCAGCAAATTGTTCTAGAATTGCACACTTGACTTCTTGACTAGATAAAATGGCGAAATTCTTACGGCATCCGTTGGTATTTATATGATTGGGGGGAACGTATACCAAGTTGAACACTTGGGTATTCAAATCAATATATCAATTCGTATGCATTATGTGTCTTGGACCCTTTCCTTTATGTGGGCACTTTGCGCAAAGCACTGGAAAAAGAAAAATTGCATGGCGACTGGTCATCAATCCTCTCTGGGCAGAAGTGAAAAAAATAAAAAATAAAAAATCGATCAATCTGAAATTAAAATCCATTGCATTTCACATCTACAGACGCACAAGAACTTGGATCGCTTATTTATTACAAATCGTCTCACCATTCTGCCCTCGATGCTAAGGCCATCTAGTGATCAACATGCTGAGCTGTAGAAGACAATTGACGAGCACAGGGTGCTATTTGGCTCCAAGATGCCCCATGATCACTTCCAACACAACCATCAGAAAACACTCTACAAAAAATCCGAAAATTAGTTTGAAAACCAGAGTTTCACAATCTCCCACACCATCGCAATCTCCCCGCCTCTTTAGCAATGTCGACCCAACCACTCTCAAGCACTCACCAGGCTCAGTCTTTAGTGCCTCTCTCCTAATAGCCGGTACCACTGTAGGTGCAGGCATCCTAGCCCTCCCAGCTGTCACCGCTCCCTCTGGTATGATTGCCTCCTGGGCCGCTCTCACCTTCTTTGCCGGCTGGAGCCTCGCAACCGGTCTTATCATTGCCGAAGTCTCACTCGCCACACTGTGTGAAATAGGCGGAGGTAAGGGCATCAGCTTATCCTCCACTGCAGAGAGAACAATAGGCACAGTAGGTTCAACTGCAGTTTCAGCTACATATCTACTCCTCCATTACACTTTACTGGTAGCCTATACTGTCAAAGCAGGCAGCACACTCACTACCATTGCCCCCTCCATCTCATTAACTGTCGGAGAGGTAGCATTTGTATCTGTCCTGGGTCTACTATGTTTTGGCACACCTAGTAAAACTTTAGAAAAGATCAATAACGTACTAGTACTGCTTTTTATAGGCTCGTTTCTAGCATTATTATCCACTGCCATTCCTGGAGTGGATGTAGAGCGGCTGCTGAATGAATCACCTCGGTGGGAGGCTCTTCCTTCTGCCTTGCCTGTTATAGCCCTGGCATTTGTCTATCAGAACACAGTACCACTGGTAGTATCATCATTAGAAGGAGATCCAGGTAAAATTAGAAAAAGTCTATGCATTGGTGTGTTTATTGCCTACTTGATGTTTGTCTCCTGGAATGCAGCCATTTTAGGAAGTGGTGGCGGTGGTGGTGGCGACATTGATTGCAGTGCAATAGTAGATCCCTTAGCAGCTCTAAGATCATCTAGAAATCCACTTCTAGGACCATTAGTAGACACATTCTCTTTATTAGCAGTAACCACATCATTCATAGGATTTGTATTGGGACTGAGTGACTTTTTTGCTGACGTTTTAAAACTCCCCACTGGCTCTAAAACTCTGCCTGTGTTTGCTTTAACTTTAATGCCTCCGACTGTACTTGCTATTCTGTTTCCTGATGTGTTTTATAAAGCTCTAGATTTCGCTGGTACATATGGTGTCCTCGTATTGTTTGGGCTGATTCCTGTGGCAATGGCGTATGGAGAGAGAGGAACGGTACTTGGGAGTATGAGAGGAGAAGAGGGGAATGAAGGGAGTGTGGAATTTGTACCTGGCTGGTTGCTACCATTGCTGGGAATAGTTCCTGTTGTGGTTATATTTGATCAATTGACTACTTCTCTTCATTAGGCTTTGGATTTGATACATGAGTTTAGTTTAGTTCAGTTGGCTAGATGTAGTAGTAATAAATTTACACATTATCATTAAAACGGTGAAAACAAAGCTCTACTATGCTTGGAACCCAAAACATCACCACCCTCTCTTACTTCTTATCCTCTAACGATGATGCTCCAGAAATGATTTCAATCAATTCAGTAGTAATAGATGCCTGTCTTGTTCTATTATAGAACAAGGTAAGTTTACCCAACATTTCTCCAGCATTCTTGGTACTATTCTCCATTGCATTCATCCTACTTGATTGTTCACTGCAATTGCTTTCCAACATTGAACTGAAAAGAGTAGTGGCCAAGTGGAATTCTGCCAGGTCTTGCAAGAACTCAGGCCTCTCTGGACCTTCAAGCTCATATTGATCTATGGATGCACCTGCTTCTGCCTCCTTTTCAAGTGCGTCGGGAGAGAGGACGGTGGCAATTGTGGGTTTGTAGGAAATGGCTGAGACAAATCTGTTGAAAATGACACGAGTGACGTCGTACTCTGTTTTGAGGACTTCTTCAGCAATAGCACAGACTTGAGGGAAGGTCATGCGGACCTTGCCGGTGTCTGCAATCAAGGCCTTGATGTGTTCTCGTTGATCTCTTTGCAGCTGGGTGCGACCCTTCTCTCCGAAAATGACAATGGACTTCTCAGATGCCTCATCGCCGACTGTTCTCATGGAAGCACGGGTGTATTTGCAGATTGTGGTGTTGATACCACCACAAAGGCCTCTATCAGATGTGATAGGGATGAAGATAGCCTTGTCACCCTTGGCGTTGGGCATGTCGCCGAGGAGTTTGAGGAAGGGTGCTGAGATGCCTCTTGACTTTTCCACATTTGCTTGTGCACTACGCATCTTAGATGCGGCAACCATCTTCATGGCCTTAGTAATCTTCTGAATACTGGCAACTGACTTCATACGTTGTTTCACTGCGATTAATAGGGAGGGAATCATGGTGAGAAATGGGTAGAGTGGCCAGGAGTCTAGATACCAATCTAAAAATACATACCTATAAGTGTGGATACATTCCTTGATCTATCCACGTTGATCCTGCAAATAAAAGAAAAGAAGATTAGCCTATTTGTTGGACATCATTCTGTAAGTTGTGTGGCCTTTCTTATAACAGTGACCCACGCACCCATCCATCTGTTTCCCAGCTACTATCAAACATGGTTCTACTGCTTGCCCTTGTTGTCTAGCGATGCCTTGAGCAATAAGGGTTGCCCCTCTTCTCATCATTTTGCCAAATACCCTTTATTCGTTCTTATTGCAACGATCGTGGTAATTAAAACAACACTTGTAACCTCTATGATAAGGTGTCATAACCATAAGTATGCATCGCCGTATATTGTGACGACCATCTTATATCTTATTGCCAGCCCATTCCCGACCCGACGCTCTTCCTCGATCCTCCATCATCCTCATCATCAACAACAAGAGATAATATTCTCAGAAAACTTACAGGAGACTGCTATTCAGGATATGCTTGCGAACCTATTTGATCAGTATGGATTATTTAAAGAGGTGATATTAGTACCTGGAAGGCCAGGGATTGCATTTTTTGAATATGAATCAACGAGAGAGAGAGAGAGAGAGAGAGAGAGAGAGAGAGAGAGAGCCTCTTGCCTCATCTTCTACATCTTCTACACTTATCCTTGTCCTTGATTAGGTATATATATACACTACATTACATTTCTACTATTTCTTCCTCTCTGCCTTCCATTTATACACCCCCTCCACCCCTCCCGTCTCCTTCACCCCCAACTTCCTCTTCCTCCCTTTTCCCATCGTTTCCTTCTTATATGCCATCTCATGAGCAACTCTCCCCAACTTCTCTTGCCTCTCCTTTCTCTGTAATAACTCCTTGTATGCACTAGATCTCTTCTTTTCTATCCTTGCTGCTACTCTGCCTATCGACAACCCAGCCGTCGTTGCAGTGGTGAGATTCTCCAGCTGCCCTCGTCTAGGTCTGTTGAATGTTCTATCTAGCAGCTCTGCTGGTGTATCAAAATGCTCTGCTGGATCGAATTCAGCAGCTTCATGCTTATTTTCTACGAATATGACATGCTTGTTTTGAGCTGGTGCTCCAATCAGGTGGAGAGATGCTTGGAGTTTTTCAACTTTTTTAGATTCTGCTTGGGCTTTTAGGGAAATGTAGTTGACATCCTGTGTTTTCATTAATCTTAGCTCTTCTTGGGAGTATTTATTTAGCTCTGCTGTGGGTACTACGTGTACTCCATCTTTTGTACGGGCTTTTTCCATGGCAAAGTAGAACTCATCTGGATTGCGTTCCTCTGCTTTACGGAGGAGGTCCTGATCAAAGGGAAGGAGGAGGGAGGAGAAGGAGGTGTTGAGCAGCATTGCCAGTCATACTATGTATGTAAATAATAATCTGGAAGTGTAATCCCTTTATACACTTCTTCTTCTTACCTTGATTGTATCATCTTTTTTATGGAAGTCCTTGGCACGGAGAACATAATCCTTCTTCTTTTCAAGAAGACCGAGGCGTCGACGGTCGGACCTGCAGAGAGATTCAAGAAGAGATTAAAGGGAACAAAGTGAGGAAGATGCAGAAAACAAGTATTACTGGCATGATATATAGGAGATAAACCTTTGAGACGTACGGCTGTGAGCGTTCTTTATGCGTTTTACGCTTCACTACGTTGTTTAAAGATGACCCCATCTTGACTAGACTGTGTAGATATGACTTTCAACGTATATTTCTATCTTAAATTACTGTAGAGTTTGAGTTAAATTCTAACTTAGGGCTGATCAAAGCCAAATGACGCCAAATAAAGGCAAAAGGAATGAAGTCCAATGCATGCGCATGGACATATGGCTATAATTTGAGTAGAAAACATCGCTAAAATTAGACGATTCGGTTGTAGTTTCGCTAATAACGATAGCATAAATTACTGCTATATATACTATATTCATCAGATTTGAGATAACACTATTTCATCACCAGCATCTTTCGATTAATTTGCCAACTCGGCGGCTTACACGGGTTAAGGTACACATAATGGCGCCTAGATCACTATTAAGGCAACCGTTTTCTTCAGAATTGACCAGAGGTCCAGCTATTCCCTCAAAATTGCGCAACTCTCGGTCATGGATGCATGGCAAAATCACTCCCAAAGCTCGTCACCCTGGCTTGTTAAGGGTCAATGCATCCTTAGACGACTCTTCTTCTCACGACAATGCACAGAAGAACCCAGTATCCTCCCTATTCTCCTCCAATCCTCCAGTTAGCGTCGGCCTCCTCGCCGCCGTTCCCTTCACCCTTCCCTTCCTCAGCTTTGGGAATGGTGGCACCAATGGAAACGGCAATGGTGGTAACGGTGGTGATGGAAACAATAACAACAATCCAGGTGGATCATCATCATCGAATCCTCAAGAAATTGCCATCATTGCTGATGCTTCAGACAACGAACAAGAAGAAGATGACATCGATGAGGAGGAAGAAGAATACTATGAAGATGGTGAGGAAGAAGGAATGTACGCAGACGATGAAGATGAAGACGACGATGATGAAGAATTGTCTAAAAAGAAGAAGAAGAAAGCCTACGATGTAGACTCAGGCATGCAGATGCAAGATAGAAAGTATTTGAAAAAGACCAAAGACTTCAGTGTCGACATGTCTGCAGATTTCAAGCCCCCCGAGGAAACTGGCCCAGGCGGGTTCTGGGTGGACAGCATAGAAATCAAGGGCTTGCCAAAAGGGGAATTTATCCCCAAACAAGAAGAGCTTCTCAAAGCATTTAATTGCAGACCAGGATGGGCCACTACAAAGGAAGAGCTCCGTAAAGATTTGGTGACCCTCTATAAGACGGAGATCTTCTCTGCTGTGGACGCTCAGGTCATTCCGAACAAACAAAAGCCAGGCTACTTCAAAGTGATATTTAAAACCAAACCAAAGACCTACACCCCTCCCAGAGACATCCTCGTCAAGCCGGAGCAATACACGTCAGCAAGATTCATTTCTATTCCAAAGGACTACATGAAGAAGATCAAGGACACTGTCTTGCCAAAGTTTAGGGACAATGAGGGCAAATATGTGGAAGACTGGGAAGCCAAGGGCCTGAAGATGAATGTACAGGACTATGAGTATGTGAGGAAGAGTATTGAAAAGTGGTACCATGATAGAGGGCATCATTTCTGTTATATTACTAGATGGGGAATGGACAAGGATAATACCATGTGGTTTAATGTAGTAGAAGGACGTACCAAGGCAATTAATTGCTACCCAATGGGGCCAGATGGAGAGGCAATTAAAAACCCTAAAGAAAGTCAGAAATTGCATGTGAGTCCAGCATTGATTAAAAGGCTGGCTCCGTTTGAATTGGGCAGCTTGTACAGTGTAAATGATGGCAGGAAGGCATTGAATACTCTGTTCAATCAGCTGGATTTGTTTGACAACTTGCAAATCATGCCTCAGCAGAACAGACGTGATGTCTCCAGTGTTGAAGTTGACGTCATTCTGAAAGAGAAGCCAATAGCCACATCAGACTATGAAATTGAGTGGGGAATTGCTCCTGGCGATAAAGGTCGCCCTGGCCTGGTCTCACTGGTCCCTGGTGGAACAGTCACATATGAAAACCGTAACTTGGACGGTAAAGGCGCCATGTTTGCAGCCAGCATTAACACCAAGAACTTTGTCCAACCAACCGATGACCTTGCCTACCGAATGCAATTCAGTGTGCCTTACGTTCACGGCCTCTACGACCAGAGAGACACCCGACTGAATGGAGCCATTTTCAACTCTCGCAAGTTGTGTGGAGTCTTCACCCCGGGTCCTGCTGGAGATGAAGTACCATCCATCTGGATCGACAGGACTGGTGCTAAAGTTTCTTTAAGCGAGACCTACACTAGAAATAGTTCAGGCAGCATTGGTCTGGTGGCTCAGCAAGTGAGCACCCTGGATGAGACGGGGGCTCCAGTGGGGCGTGGTGCCAGGCAGACACCGCTTGGTCAGCTCATTGCTGATGGACCTCCTACTGCTATGAGTGAGACTGGTAAAGATAAGTTGGTGTATGCTCAGGCTGCATTGGTGAGAGATACCACTAGGATTGTTAATGGAGCTACTGTTGGTGCTAGAGATGTGTATACGGTAAGTTGTTGTTTTGTTGTTACAATAGGGACATGGACACTATTACTAGTAGCGAGATGGAAGAAAGACAGAGGCAGAGAGAGAGAGAGAGAGGGGCGTATGAGGAGATCGTCATGTGAAAAAGAGAGAGGCCCCTAATAGTGGGGGCCGTTGATCATTCTACAGACGAATTAAAAAACCCAAAAACTTTGCTGACGCCTGTCTTCCTTTTTTTCTTAGCTCTCTCTTCCTCTCTCACTAGAGTCGCCCTCCTCATGATTGTATCGATACCAAATAAAAGCAATACTAACAATCTATCTCCCCCCCCCCCTCCCCGCCCCTTCCTCCCCCCCCCTCCCCCCCCCCTCACCTCCCTCCCCTCCTCCCCCCTCCCTCATACCCGCCCCTCCCCTCCCAATCATCCTCTATCCATCCCATTCTC
>Ga0114919_10000523_pt1 | contig 29810 bp, 34 predicted proteins | sample BlataG_FD_88682 | JGI IMG/M metagenome (GOLD analysis project Ga0114919, IMG submission 88682) | Deep subsurface microbial communities from Black Sea to uncover new lineages of life (NeLLi) - Black_00105 metaG | ecosystem: Environmental > Aquatic > Marine > Oceanic > Sediment | place: Atlantic... | reverse complement strand
ATAATGCATTCAGGACTTATTTTAGTAAGAATTTACCACAACTTTTAATGTGCGGAGTTACACAACCGCTATTTACACATTCTGCAATGCGATTAAATAAAGAATATTACATACGAGCATTACAAATAATGTATGAATCAATATATCACAGTATACAAAATTTCGGCAATTGTCCGGCGGATAGTTTGGTAGGACTTGAAAATATGCTAGATAATGTAAATGTGATAGTGAATAATCCGGGAATAAACTTATTGTATGATAAATTTAAAGGAAAACCAGCTATTATAGTTGCAACCGGTCCGAGCCTTAAAAAGAATATGCATTTGCTTAAAGGTCTGGAGGATAAAGCATTAATAATATCGTGTGATGCAAGTTTTAAACTGCTTATGAATAATGGAATTAAGCCGCATATGGTAACAAGTCTTGAAAGAGAACATGAAGTACAACAGTTCTTTGATAAATTTGACAAAGAAGAAGTAAAAGACATATATATGACAACCTGTCCAGTGCTTTTTAACCATGTTTATGAATCATACGCAGGTCCTAAAATAATTGTCTATCGCAATTTTGACCATTTTAAATGGCTAGAAATTGAACGAGGAATCTTAGAAATAAAATTAGCAAGTTCTAATATGGCTTTTAAAATTGCTGAAGCTTTAGGATGTGACCTGATAATACTTATTGGTCAGGATCTTGCGTATGGTGAGAATGATGAGACACATGCAACGGAAGTTCCGTTTTCAAGCGAGGGCGAAGCGATATTAATGGTTCCTGGAAATAATGGGCAGCCCATAAAAACAAATTCGGGTTGGTATAATTTTCTTAAGGCTTATGAATTTGATATTGCACAATATAAAGGGAAAGTAATAAACTGCACAGAAGGCGGTGCTTGTATACAAGGTACGGATGTAACAACTTTCAAGGAGGTAATTGAAACTCTTGAAGATTCATTTAATCCTCTTGAAATTATAAAAGCAGAACTCAAAAACTTTACAACTATTGAATCTGATTTAGAAAAGCTTAAGTCTAAAATTGATTTGACAGAAAATGAAACAAGAAAAATAATTGAGTGCTGCGAAAAAGGTGTTGCTACATGTGCATTATACAAAGATGAACTTAAAAACATATCTCCTGAAAAATTGCAGGAAATACGCAAACAAATACTTGATCCGAGGATTGAGATAAATAACGCATATGGCAAAACATTTCAATTATTTTTGATGCACGTTGTACAGGCGTATCACCTTAAATTTGAAATGGAAACTATTATGACATGCAGGAAACCAGAAGAAATACTTGCCAATTATCATAATTGGTATGCGTTTGTTGGAGACATATGCGAGATATGCCTTGACAGTCTAATAAAAGCAAAGGAGAGATTGTATAATGGTTAAAAAGAAAACATGGAAAGAATTTAGGGATAGTGGTTTGCTTTGGTGGATAAATATGATATTACATACTTTGGGATGGGCTATAGTATTTGATTATAGCGATTATGACAAAGAGAAAAATGATGGCACTATAAAAGAAGTATATCCAGCAAGAGTAAAATTCAGAGGATTTGACGAAAAAAGTAATACAGAAGGTTATCAAAGAATAAGTAAATATATCAAAAAGAATGCCAAGCAACTTGAAAAAGAATCTTTGGAATAAGGAGACTTTATATGCAGGAAATTAAAGAATGGATAACATGCCCGGTTTGTAAAAAGCCTTTTATGAAACACATAAGTGGCAATGATTCAGTCTATGAAACAAAATGCGGACGATGTAAGAATATCATAAAAATATATAGCGCTGGTAAAACAGCAAAACTTTGAGCCTATGAGCCATTCACCTTCACCGGTGGATGGCTTTTTTTATTGCAAAAATATTTTCATCAACCCCTTGAATTATACAGCATTATGCTGTATAATAATATTATAGAGTTGAGAGGAGTAATACGATGGAATATTTTAGAATCCAAAGTGAAAATTTCAATTTAAACCACAAAAGTTGTAATAGATTTTACGATTATAACGAAGCGTGGGAAAAGACGCTTGATTGGGGATATTTCCAATCAACTTGCAAAGAACTTGACATAAAATGTGTACCAGAAAATACACATTTAGTCAGGAATTATCTACAAAACAATAATCCTGATGCGAATAAATACATTTTTATTGAATCAGGAGTGTCATGTTTTAAAAATATTGAAGCCCTGAATGAATACTTTAAAGAAACCGGCTTTTGGGCTGGTAATATGCTTTTTACTATAGAAGGAGAATTTCTAGGGTACGGAGAAGATGGGGAATGCATAATTAAGCCTCTAAAAATATTAAGTCAGAAAAAATTAACTGAGGCGGTGATATAGATGCCCGCAATAGTTAGAATAGATATTCGATTGGATGAAGTCACAAAAGAGTTGCTTAAGATAATAGCAGAAAAAGACAGCAGAAGTATGACAAAAGAAATTGAATATTTAATAAAAAAAGATATGAGGAGCTGAAATAAGCTTCTTTTTCTTTGTATTGAAAGATGTGATTATATGACAAATGAACAAAAAAACATGCTCATAGACAAAGTGATAGACCATTTTGGTATTGATGATGCTGAATATATATTGATAAATTATCCTTTGACAGGACCCGGAGGATTGAGACGTATGTTGGGAGAGATTTATCCTGAGTATTTTTGCAGGGCTTATTTGGCGGACCAGTTTGACAGGGAGTTTGCTGAGTACTCATTAACCATACTATATACGCTTAAAAGGGTTGTGGAATCAAAATCAAGAGAGAAACAAGTTATTATTGCACCGCGTGAGCATGGTAAATCAACTTTCAGCAGTTTTGCAATGCCTACATGGGCGGCTTTATACGAAAAGAAAAAGTTCATATTCTTCATAAGTTCTAACGGCGACATATCAGCAAACTTTCTGGAAAAGACAAAGAAGGCACTGGAAAGTCAGGTGATAGTTGAAGATTTTGGACTGCAAAAAGGCAGGTCGTGGAACGCAGAGGAAATATGCTTAAAAAACGGAGTATGGATTTGTTGTAGTGGATGGAAATCAGGATTGAGAGGTATCAACAAAGATTCAAGGCCAGATCTCATAATATGTCACGAAAAGGGAACGCAAATTTTACATGATGATAAATGGATTAATGTTGAAAATCATCCCTCTTTCAAAAAATCATACATAACAGACGGTGTAACAGTAGATGTTTTTGGGATTCCGTTTACGGAAACAGTAACAAAAGAACATCGTTATTGGACAAGAGAAATTCTACCCAAGCATACTAATGTAAAAATTAATGGATTAATAAGCGAGGGATGGATAGAGGCGCAATACTTAGCTAAAAATCATTATATCGGCTATAAGATTGATTGCGAAGTGAGACCATTACAGCAAATAGAGTTTTACAAGCCTGGGATAATTGCTGAAAGAAATAAAAAAGGGCGAATAGTAAAATCTTTCAATGGCTATGAATACAAGCTTCCAGATGAGTTTAACGACGCTGAGTGGTGGTGGCTATTCGGATTATGGTGGGGGGATGGACATATATCAGGAAAACATCAAATCGGAATAACTATCAATAATAACGACAATGTTGTTTATGATCACCTACTTAATGTGTTAAATAAATACAGCATAGCACATACGAGATTTGATAAAATCGGATGTTTCCAAGTTATATTTTGTCATTCTGCGCTTAATAGATGGCTAAGAACATGGAAACATGGTAATTCAATGAAAATCCCTCCTGCATGGGTTGAAAAAATTGATTTTAACTATCAAAAAGAATTGATAAAAGGATACCTTGATGCGGATGGATTTATAGACCACAAAAACAACAATGTAAGACTTACGAGTATATACCTACCAGGTCTGCTTTGTGTAAAAAGAATACTTGCGAGGCTGGGTATTGCAGCAACCATACAGCATGGTAAAGAAAAGCACATCGAAACATTTTACAATGGCAAAACATGCATAGCTCAAAAAAAATACGATTTAAGGTTTAGAAGAAACGCATCTTTACTGGGTTATAATATAAAAGATCCTCAAAGATATGCGTTTGATAAAGTTTTTATATCAGATGGGTTTCTATGGTCAAAAGTGTTTGAAATACGCCCTAGTGAAAAAAAAGAATTTTGTCCCATAACTGCAGAAAGCCATGCCTACCATACCCATTTTGGCATGTCACATAATTGCGACGACCTTGAGGATAAAAACGTTATGGAGTCTGAAAGCTTAAGACAAAAACTACAGACTTGTTTCAATGAGGAAATAGGGAGGCTGGGAACTTATAATACGGATTTTTTTTACATAGGTACTTTGCTGAGCGAAGATTCGTTGCTGGCAAAAGTAACTAAAATGCCAGCCTGGAATTCCCTTGTTTTAAAAAGGGTTATATCTTTTCCTGAAAATGAGCAATTATGGGAAGACTGGCGTAAGATTTACCGCAACATAGCGAATGAAAACAGGTTTGACGATGCCTGGAACTTTTACCAGCAGCACAAAGAGGAAATGACAAAAGGCACAAAAGTTTTATGGGAAGATAAGGTGCCGGCAGAAAAGACGATGTATCCGGGCGGATATTATAACGTTATGCTTGACCGCGAATCGTTTGGAGAAGATGCCTTTTATAAAGAAGATCAGTCAGAACCGAGAAATTCAAGCGATATGCCATTTAAAGTTCAGAGATATTGGCAGAGTTTATATGACGAACCACCTAAAATAGAAAAACTTAAACTGACCATTGATCCATCAGAAGGAAAAGGACTTGACAACACAAGTTACACGCTTGGAGGAAGTTTGAATGGCGCGGTAATAGTGAGAGAAGGTCAACTTAAGAATCACAAGCTAAACGCCATTATGGAACATACAGCGTGGTTTATAAGTGAGTATCCAGAAATCGACGAGGTTATATTTGAGGAAAACACATATAAAGAAGACGGCACCGAGCAACTCAGGAAGTATCTTGTCGAAAGAGGTTTTTATAGAAAAGTTACAGGCTTTAGGTCAATCGACAATAAGCACAACAGGATTATACAGATGGAACCAGACATGAATACCGGTACAATTTTGTTTAACAATCTTAATGTTGAATACAATAATGAAGTTTTAAAATACCATGCAAAAGCAAAACATGATGACGCGTGCGACTCCTTGCATAAACTTTGGAAAACGCTTAAGAAGCCTAATTATTACATCAAGTAAAGGCAGGTGATACGATTGCTGATAGAAAAATCCCACATATCAAGGAAAATGACATTTACAGATAGGTTAAGTTCTATAAAGGCAGCGTTTACTGGTCTGCCAAATCAATCATTATTGACAATGGCACAACGTTTTACTCCTATATATGGAGAACCGCCAAAAAGAAGTACAGCAGAATGGTTTGACTTATACAATAAATCACCTAGAATGAACCCTGTGCATCAGATAGCAAGTGATGTGGCAACTTCAATGTATGGGATTTACAAAAAAGGCGATACAAAAAAAATAAAATTAAAAGATAATCCAATTGAAGTTTTATTAAAAAATCCTTGCCAGAATCAAACAATAACTGAATATGCTTTGTTTTATCTTACACAGGTATATTTATTATTGCCAAGTGGGGAAGCGTTTTGGCTTAAAGAAAAAAACGGACTTGGAAGGATTACTGAATTGTGGCCTATACCTCCGCATTGGGTAAGTGAAATACCAAGTATGGCGAAGCCTTTTTACACTGTTCAGCCATTGGGTAATACGCAAGCACAACCTATATATGTTTTGAAAGATGATATGGTTTTTTTCAAAAAACCAGATATAGTAAATCCATATTTGCGTGGAATAGGACGTAGTACCGGAATTTCAGACGAAATTGAAGTTGACGAATATATGAGTAAGTATCAGAAGCGTTTCTTTTGGAATGATGCAATTCCAGCCATGGTAATTCAAATGCCCGGAGCGGATGAGGCAGTAATAAATAGAACAGAAGAAAGTTGGAATCAAAAATTTGGAGGTTTTAATAATAAACACAAAACAGCTTTTGTGAACTGGGAATTAAAAGCACAAATTCTTAAAGAATCAAATAAAGATATGGACTTTATTGCCAGTCGTAAATATCTGAGGGATGAAGCTAATCAGCATTTTTGCATACCACCAGAGCTGTTTGGAATACTGGAAAATTCTAACAGAAGTACCATCGATGCAGCTTATTATCTTTACACAAAGAATGTTCTTAGAAAAGAATTGAAATTTATTGATGATACTATTAATATTCAATTGCTCCCAGAATTCGATAAGAATATTTATATTGAACACGATTCGGTTGTTCCAGAAGATGAGGAATTTTTGCTAAAAAAATCTACGGAAGGATTAAAGTATGGCTCATTAACTGTAAATACATGGCTGAGAACAAACGGATTTGATGAATTAGGAGAAAAGGGAGAAATGCTATATGTACCGATAAATATGGTTCCAGTATCGGTCAGCAAAATTGCAGTAAACATGGAACCAGAACAAAGACCTGCGCTGGAACCTGAAAAATCAGTAAAAAAAAAATTGACTAATGAAATGAAAAATCAAATGTGGCATATATTTGATAAGGCTGCGATAAAATACGAACGCAGCTTTATTAATGCGCTTAAAAAGTATTTCCAAAGTCAGCAAGATAAAATCAACAAGGTATTAGAGAAAAGCGTAAAGGCGGCCATAGACGAAATAGGGGAATTACTTGATTGGACTGAAGAAGATGATATATTGCGTATTGCTTTGAAACCTTTATGGTTGGCGTCCATGCGGGAAGGATTTGAGGTTGCAAATACTACTTATAGTCTTGGAATAAGTTTTGACTTATTGAATCCTAAATTCTTAGACTGGATTAAGGAATTCGGAGCTGAAAAGGTAACTGAAATAAACGACACAACAAAAGGCAAGTTGAGTAAAACACTTGCGGAAGGTATTACGGAAGGTGAGGGAATTCCGAAATTAAGGGACCGTGTATCATCAGTTATGACCGAGGCAAAAACAAGTAGAACAGAATTGATTGCACGCACTGAGACAGTCTCAACGGTAAATTATGGGAACATAGAAACAATGGCAGCCGGAGGAGTAAAAAAACATACGTGGCTTACTGCAATTGATGGCAGAGAAAGACCAAGCCACGCAGCGATTAATGGCGAAACAGTGAAAATAGGTGAACCTTTTTCCAATGGATTATTATACCCCGGCGATCCGGGCGGTGATGCCTCGGAGGTATGTAATTGCAGATGTACGACTTACGCAGAAATACCAGAATAAAGGAGGGTTTGTTATGTTAAACATACCAACAGCAGTAGGAACATTTTTATTAAATTTAAAAAGTTTTGATTCAGGAGTTAATTGGTTTTCATTTTATACTGGGTTATATTGAGGAGGATTAATATGAAATATGATGTTGAAGCCTTAAAATTACAGTCATGGCAATCAGAAGTAAAAGCTATTGTTTATGAGTTTAGAAATGCACTATATAAACATTTTGAAACTGTAGATATAAAGTCAAGAAATCTTATTGAATCTAGGTGGAAAAACAATGGCTAAATCACATATTGGGAGGGATAATTAATGGGCATAAATCAATATGGGATAGCTTCGGGAAGAATGCTAAAAGAAGATGATGTTGTAATCAATGTAGCAGATATAATATCAGATGGAGTACCAACTATACCAGAACCAGCAATATTATATGATGATTTAGTTTCATTAGGACAATTCACTAATATAGCAATAAATGGTTGTACAGCCTATGGATTTGCCAATGCTATTGATTCATTATTATCATCGGTTCCATTTGAATTACCTTTATATTTTCCACAAACAGTTCAAGATGTTTATATCGCAAGTACGAATGCTAATGATACAGAACTTGGAACTGGTGCTAGAACTATATTGATTACAGGATTAGACGAAAATTATAATGTACAATATATAACCAAAAACTTAAGTGGTTTAACGCCTGTATCTGTAGGAAGATTAATAAGAATTAATGCGTTATACGTTCTTATATTTGGTAGCAATGTTGATGCTAATGGTGACAAATATCCAATGGGTACAATTTGGGCTGGTGTTGGAGATTTCATTGATGGAGTTCCTGCAAATAAAATGAGGGCAATTTTTACTAACGACAGGGCAGATAGGCAAGCAATTTTTACTATCCCAGATGGATACAATGGTTTATTAAAGGATTTTGATTTATATACAGAAACAACAAATGATTTAAAAATGAATTTATTTTTTCGCACATATGGAGAAGATGGTTTTTCGAAGTTGCCGCAATTTTCTTGTATACGAGGGAAAAATGTATTTTTTGGATATGCAAAACTTGTATTACCTCCTAGGACAGACGTATATATGAGATGTCATACGGATGTGCAAGAATCTGAAACATCTAGTAATTTAATATTTTACTTAATAAAAATATATTAAATAAAAATATTGCGGAGGGATAAGTATGCTTATGAATGATAGCAAAAAAGCTTTTGTTATAAAAACAAACAATATAAAAATAAATGATATTATTGATTTGGAATTTAATTGTTGTTCTTTACTTGCCTTAAAAGACATACTTGGAAATTATTTAATAAGTGGAGAAAATGAAGATTATATTTTTAGTAATAATATTATAACATTTAAAAAAGATTTTGATTTCGTTACAATAGCCTACATTAAAACAACCTGTATTTAAATAATACAATTTATATATAGTTAAGAAATCTTTCGGTATATTACTGGATAATAAAATTAAACAAGCTGTAGTCTGGAAGCACCGAGTTTACTACATAGTACGACTTGCCTATATTACTAAAAACATCAAAGCCACAAACAGAGTATGTTTACATAATAAAACCTTGAAAGCCTTACTATGACTGCATAATAGACGAAGCTCTACAATTGTTTTTAAAAAAAGATAATAATAACATATTGCCCAGTAATAATAACGGCTAAAAAGCGATTACATAAGGTTGATATTTTTAGAGAATAGAAGAAAAACATAGGATAATAGAGGAAATGAGGTGGAAAATAATGACTGAATTTTGGCAATGGAAAGGTGATCCAAATCTTGGGGCTGGTTATATAGCATTACTTAAAGGCAATCCGCTAACAGTTATTACGGCAACATTAACTGCTACTCTGACAGGAGATACAACTTATACATCAAGTGCAACAAATATTGTAGGGTTTAATTCTATATTATTAGAATTAATTAACCCATCCGCTGGATTAACTTCTAAAGTTGATATAGCAGGTTCTTTGGCAAGTGGTGGAATAATGGTTGATATAATCGATAAAGATACATCAGCACAAATGACGGTTACATTCACAGCAAATAAGACGGTTCAGTTTAAAGGTTTGCCAGATTATTTGGGATTTACAGTAACATTAAGCGCAGGAATGACAGCAGGCAGTTCGGCAACGGTAAAGATTTTGCCATTGAATTTATAAGTTTAATAAAATTTAAAACAAGGCACAGGAAGTAATTACCCTGTTAAAATGGTTATCCTGACCGGCCTTGTTTTTTTAATTCAGAAAAATTATAGGAATATTTAATAAGGAGGTTGATAATTATGTCAATTATGTTTAAATCAATACCAATGGAAGTTAAGCAACAAAATAATGGGAATTTAATTTTTAAAATTAGTACAAGTATGCCCGATCGGGACGAAGATATTTTGGAACCACAAGGAGTAATGCTAGAAAATTATAGGAAGAATAGCGTGGTGCTTTTCGCGCATGATTATTCCAGTTTACCGGTTGGTAAATCAGTAAATGAAAAAATATATCAGGATTGCATCGAATCAGAAGTAGAATTTGCTCCAACTGCTTTCGCTCAAGATTGCAAAAAACTTTGTGAGGGAGGTTTTCTTAAGGCGGCCAGTGTTGGGTTTATTGGGTTAGATCATGAGCCAATAGAGGGTTCTAAGCATGGAAAAAGATATAAAAAATGGGAACTTTTAGAATGGTCGATTGTTCCCGTACCATCAAATGCGGCCAGTTTGATACAGGGTGCAAAGGAAAAGGGCATAAACCTTGATGCCATGGAAAAGGAATTGCAAGACTTAGAAGTAAAAGAAATCACAACAAAGCCAGGCTGGGATGAAACCGAGACAAGCTTTAGGTTCAGAGTTCGTGATCCGGGACTATTTCAAGAAGGCAGTTTCAGAACTGTACCGATAAAAAAAGACAAACCACGTGTAAATTCTGTCATGGGCAGGCTTAAAGATGAAACCACATTGACGGTGCAGTCTATAATATTCCCAAAAGAGGATGACTGGGATTTGGCCGGAGCTAAAGCATGGCTAAGCGAACATGAGGATTTGACAAAGGGAGGTGATGATATTAAAGATAAATCAATAGAAACTAAAAAAGTTGATTTGCAAGGGAATCCATCGGTATATGATATATTTGGCGCAATAAGATTGGCAATTAATCCGACGGGCATTTATACTATTGGCGGCCCTTATATCGAAGATTTGTATCCGATTAAATATCCTAACGGACATGTGGTTATAGAAAAAAACGAAAAATATTTTTTATATCAATATGAATATAAGGATAAAATTGCTATATTATCAACGGATTTTATAGAATTGGAAGAACTATATAAACCAAAAGGATATTTTGTAAAATCAGGCGCAACGTTATCACAGAAAACAAAAAACATGCTTGGCGAAATATGCGAAAGCATGAATAATTGTTCCGACAAACTCCGGAAATTCATTGAAAATACAGGAATTGATGAACCGCTGGATGAATCGGGGAAAACAAACGATATAGGCGAAATGAAACAGGCACTTGCGGAGATAAAATCCCAGGTGCTTATTTTATGCGAAAAAACAGATATAAAAATAATTGCAAATGAGATTTTTGATTTGCAAAAAAAAGACGCAAACAAGGATATAAACCTTGATGCTATAGAGTTTCCAAAACCTGAAAAAGATGCTGCACAAGACAAACTAGAAATTAAACCAAGGGAACTCAAACAACTAATCACAGAAATTATTAACAACCAAATCAAAGGAGGTAATTAATCATGGATTTAAATGAATTGAAAACCGTAATAACCGATACTGTCAAGGAACAGCTTTCTCCAATTCAGGAAAAGCAAAAAGAACAGGATGAGAAGCAAAAACAGTATGAGGAAACACAACACAAGTATGCAGATATATTTATGCAAAAGCAAAGCAATCCAATTCAGGAAGTTAAAAAGGAACCTGGCATCACATTTGCAAGAGCAATTAAATGTTTGACACTTGCAAAAAACAATCCGGATACTGCATTACAATATGCTATGGGCGGTCAGAACTCTAGTAAAGGCATGTATCCCGAAGATAAAGAAGTACATGCATTGTTAAAACAGTTATCGGCTACAACGCCATCTGAAGGTGGATTCCTTATTGGAGAGCAGTATAGTGCAGAAATTATACCACTTTTATTGTCTAAAACTGCGGTTATGGAACTTGGCGCGAGACATATTCCCATGCCTAATGGCAACTTAAATCTTCCAAAACTGACAGGTGGAGCAACATCTTACTATGTAGGTGAAAATCAGAATGCTACCAAGTCCCAGCAAGCATTCGGAAATGTGAAGTTGTCTAGTAAAAAACTTGTTACTCTTGTACCTGTATCAAATGATCTTATCAGAAGTTCATCTTATCAGGCTGACATGATGATAAGAGACGATATGATTAATCAAATGAAACTTAAAATTGATTATACGTCTATGTATGGAGACGGAACAGCATACACACCTATTGGAATAAAGAATAGTGTTGCGACGGCTAATGTAACTACTGCTACAGGTGTAACTACCTTGACGGCAGACATTCCGGGGACTATGATTGGCGAGTTGATGAATGCAAATGTTCCAATGCTTTCTACAGGATGGATGTTCAATAGTAAGATTTGGAGTACATTCTACAACTTGAAAACCACCACAAATCAATATATTTATAGGGATGAAATGAACAGAGGCACATTGAATGGTTTCCCATTCCGTGTATCTAATCAGATCACCACTGCAAATAGTACGGCCGGTACGACTTACTTTGACATATTTCTTGGTGACTTCTCCGAATTTATGTTTGGGGACGAAATGACATTTAACTTTGAGGCATCAACAGAAGCATCTTGGTATGACGGTTCAAGTTTGCAAAGTGCATTTTCACTTGATCAAACAATACTTAAAGTTACAGGTAAGCATGATATGGCATTACGCCATGATACATCATTCTTAGTGTGGAATTATCCAAATGCTTAATTAAGAAGGAGGTAATAACATGAGAAGAAAATTAATTGAACAAGTAGTAAAAAGATATGGATTAGTTACTAGCATATCGGCCGGAGCCACAACAGCACATGTAAGTGCTGGAGCCGGAACAGGTGTAATTGATAGACAAGGATTCTTGTCTGCCTACTTTGTACAGATGCATGCAACCGAGACAGCTGGACTTACAACTGATTCCACTGTATTCACACTTTACCAAAGTGATGATAAATCAACTTGGACGGCTGTAAATACAGGGACATGGACTATGCAGACATATCCAGCGATATCAGCGGGCGGAACTGCCGCAACAACAGCAGCACAGTTAATTGTTGATGGACAGATAGTTGATTCGCTCAATGTTGATTTAGCAGAATGCAAAAGATACTTGCAGATATATCTTACGTCTACAGGTGCAACTACTGTAACCGCAATAGTATCTGTGACTTGCGTCCTTGGTGATGCAGTCAATGAACCTGCAGTATAAGAAGGTGACGAAATGAAAAAGGATGATAAGATGGTAAATCCGGGAAACAAAAAGAAACCATCAAGCAAAAACATAGTAACAAAGGGGAGTTAATCTCCCCTTAATTTTTTAAAAGGAAGGGTGATGGTAATGCCCTTAATCGATCAAAGTCTCACAAACCTCAAAAATGTAAGACTATATCTTAATCTTTACACGCACACTGAAATAACAGCAACTGAAACGCTTACAGCAGATACAGCGCAGGTTACATTTTCATTTGCAAACAATGATATTGCGATAAACACAATCGGAACGGTATTACAAACAACTACTGCTGGAGTTACGGCAACGCTTACATCTTATACTGTTGATTATACAGCAGGAACATTGACGTTTTCAGCCGCTATGACTGGAGCGATAACTGTATCTGATTATGATTATTTTGCATGGGACTATACAAAAGATAACTTTTTAGAACGCAATATCAACAGCGTTTCCAGGATGGTATCAAAGTATTGCAATAGAAATTTTATTTCCGATACTTACAGCGAATTTTACAAAGGCTCAGGGCGGCAGAGACTCGTACTAAATCAATATCCTGTAAATTCTATTACATCGGTTAAAATTGACAGTGCCACATTAACTGCCGGCGTGGATTATGTTACGGCAGACAAAACATATCTTGATAGAGGAATTATATTCAAGAACAATGGTTGGCCATGGTCTGGATATTTGATTGGACTTGTAGGAGAGCCTACAGCACCCGTGGATAATATTGAGGTTGTTTATAGTGCTGGGTATACATTGGAGCCTGAAACATCAAGAACGCTTCCGTGGGACATTGAGCAGGTGGCAATATCAATGGTGGCTGATGTCTATGGTGAACAGCAAGATGGAACAATTGGACTTAAGCAATTAACGCAGGGAAAACTCAGTTATATATTCAGCAACGAATCATTGATACAGCAATATACAAGCACATTGAATTTATATAGGAAGGTCGTGATTTGATGCTATTGGATATTACTGTGACTATTCAAAACAAAGAAATTCAATATGACGCAGAAGGAATGGCAATTGAAACATGGACAGCTTCACAGACAATTGAAAAGTCCAATAAACAACCGCTTGCAGGTGAAATTGCATTCAAGGAATACGGAATTTCGGATGCTGGGATAACAAATTTGTTTTTCCTCAAAACATCAACGACAGCACAGGAAAATGGGCGCATTATTCATGGCTCAGAAATCTATGACATATATCGCATTGAGAAATACCCGAACCATTACGAAGTCATAGTCAGACCGGTGGTGAGTTGATTGGCAGAAGTTCAAGGACAAAAAGAACTGAAAGATAAATTAAAAAAAATTAATAGGACTGCAAAAAATGATATTGAACAAGCACTTATAAATAGTGCTTTATTTGTTGAGAGAGATGCAAAGTTAAACGCACCAGTCGATACCGGGAGATTAAGACAAAGTATAAGCCACGAAAGTGAAAATTTTGGTTCAAATAATCCTTCGGTTACCGTAGGAACCAACGTGGAATATGCAAAAATTCAAGAATTTGGTAGTTCTAAGCAGCCTGCACAGCCATTCCTTTTCCCGGCTTACAACGGTAATAAACAAAAGATACTTAAGGAATTAGCAAAAGCTTTTAAAAAAGGAGTTGGTTTATAATGCTTTCAATTAAATCAGCGGTATTAACGGCATTGCAGACAAATTCCGCAATGTCAACTTTATACGGGCAAAAGTTTTATTTTCATTTTCCACCTGATTTTTTAAATTTGCCTGTCGGAAGTTATTTTGAATTAGGTAATGTTGGAAATCTTTATGCAGACAATCAAGAGATTGGAAGTGAAATTATATTTCAGATTGATTTATGGGGAAAGACAAGCCTTACAAATTATGCTTTAGGCGTTGATTCGGCAATGACAAGTTTGGATTTTACACGAATCCAGAGCATTGATTTGTTTGAAACTGAGAGCAAGATTTTTCATAAGTCTCTTAGATACAAAATTGACATAAGCGATTTTAATTTTTAACAAAAGGAGGTAATATAATATGTCCAAAAAAGTTCTTATTGGTCTTGATCGGTTTTTCTATGCGTTGTTAAACTCTGACACTACAGCAAGCGTAAGCTATCAAACGCCAGTAGCTTTAAAAGGCGCATTGACTGTGGCATACAATCCGAATTCGGAAGTTGCTACACTATTTGCTGACGATGGTCCATACGATACAGCCGAAACCATCGGAGAAGTTGAATTAGACGTTGGCATAGCTGACATTTCTCAAGAAGACTACGCTGCAATCATGGGCCACGCAATTACAGGTGGAGTAATGAATGAATTGGCAACAGACCAACCCGTAGACGTAGCTTTTGGATTCAGAGCAAAGCGCAGCAACGGAGGGTATTCGTATTATTGGTTCCTGAAAGGGAAGTTTTCAAAGCCTTCTATGGACCATGAAACCAAGGGTGATTCAATCAGCTGGCAGACTCCTACAATGAGCGGTAAATTTACTGCAAGAATATACGATGGCAGATATCGTTCTACCACACGTGATGATGCAACAGATTACACGGCTGCAATAGGTACTGCGTGGTTTAGTTCCGTTTATGGTACTACAGCAGACACTACAGCGCCTACATTCAGTAGCAGTATACCATCAGCCAACAGCACTAGTGCAACACAGACAACTAATATTACAATCACATTCAGTGAAGCTATACTATCGAGTACAGTAACAGCGGCTAATTTCATGTTGATTCAGGCGACATCAGCAATAACTTATACGGCTGCAATCAGCTTATCAACAGGTGCGGAAACAGTTACATTAACACCACCTGCAGATTTAACAGCGGCAGCAACTTACAATGTAATTTTAGGCACAGGAATAAAAGATACAGCAGGAAATGGGTTAAGTGGATCAGTAACGTTCTGGTTCAAAACAACATAATGAGAGGGCTTAAATGCCCTCTTTAATTTAAAAGGAGCGTGTTGAAGAAATGAGACAATTATTAGCAAAAGACATAGCGCCGTTTACAAAGATACTGGCAAAAATGGAATTAAAAGAAGCAATAAAAAATATGTTTGCAAATTCCGGAAATGACAAAGGACAAATGGTATCAGAATTAATTTGGGGAATAATTGAAAATTATTATAAAGCAGAAGAGGAATTTTTTATATTTTTAGCTAGCTTAGAAGGAAAGACAAAAGATGAAATTGCAGAATTTCCTTTGCCTGAGTTTGTTGAACTCATTACAGAATTATTCAGCGAGAAAAACTTGCCTTTTTTCAAATCTGCTGCGAGTTTGACGCAGCCGAAATAAATGACATTATTTTGAGAAATTATCACGATATAAATTTTGTTTTAAATATGGAAATATTTGATTTTGCATTACAGATATCAAAGATTAAAGAAAAAGAATTTGAAAAACGCGTATGGGAAATATGGCTTGCCGCATTTCCAAATATGGACAAAAACAATTTTGTATCATATGAAGAAATGTTAAATAGCGCGCGACAGCAAGAAGTAAAGGAAGTTAATGATGAAAAAATACCTGTCAATGGTTGTTATGTAGATCAAATATTTTTTTAGGATGTGAGACAATGGCAGAAGATATAGGAAATTTAATTGTACGAATTGCTGCAAAAACAGATGATTTCGAAAAAGGACTACAAAAAGCAAATGACAAGATAGGTAGTTTTGTCGGTAAAGCTGCTAAAATAGGTGCTGTTATCGGTGTAGGAATGGCCGCTGCTGGAGCCGCAGTTTTTGGTATGGCAAAGAAAGCTTCTGATGCAACGGATAGGATTGACAAAATGTCACAAAAAATAGGCATATCAAGAACAGCATTTCAGGAATGGGATTTTATTTTATCTCAAACTGGTACTAATATTGAAGGATTGCAAATGGGAGTAAAAACATTATCTAAGGCAGCATACGAAGCTTCTCAAGGAGTTACAACGTATAAAGATTCGTTTGATGAATTAGGAATAACAGTAACAAATACAGATGGAACGCTTAAAGAGCAGGAGATTCTTCTACAAGAAACTATTGTTGCGTTAGCTGCTATGGATGATGAAACAAAAAGGACAGCAATAGCGTCTGAACTTTTGGGTAGATCAGCAACTGAACTTGCACCGCTTTTAAACGGAGGATCGGAATCTATAGAAAACATGCGGAAACAAGCTAATGATCTCGGTCTTGTATTGAGTGATACAGCCATTGACGCTGGAGTAAAATTTACAGATACCATGGATCAAGTAAAGCGATCTCTGGGAGCTGCAGCGACAAATATAGGTGCTGAACTTATGCCAATGGTTCAAAAAATGCTTGATTGGGTCATTCAACATATGCCAGAGATAAAAGAGGTTATGAAGAATGTTTTTGAATTTATCAGTAATGTGGTAAAAAATTCAAGTAAGGTTTTTAAAGAACATATTTTACCTGCTTTAACCTCATTTTGGGAATGGGTTGAACCTAAATTACCAGCAATAAAACAATTTTTTGTTGATGCGTTTGGCGTGGCAACTGATTTGGTAAAAGGACTAGCAACTGCCGTCAAGGATACTACAAAATGGATACAGGATCATTGGGCAATTGTCGAACCGATATTGATAGGTATAGGTGCAGGAGCCGCAGCATTCGGATTAATAACGGCTGCAATCTGGCTTTGGAATACGGCGGTACTCATAGCAACGGCAACAACCGCATCCTTTGGAGCTGTACTGGCATTTGCAACCTCTCCTATTGGGCTAGTTGTCCTTGCGATAGCCGCATTAGTAGCAATTGGCGTCCTGCTTTATAAAAATTGGGACGAAATATCAGCTTGGTTTGGGAAACTTTGGGAGGGAATTAAAGAGACTGCCATAAATGTGTGGAATTCTATTAAAGAATTTTTCGTAAATCTTTGGGAAGGTATAAAAGAAACAGCAACAAATGTATGGAATTCAATAACTGATTTTTTCAAAAATATGTTTGAAATTTTGCTTGATTTGTTTTTTAAATTTCATCCTTTAGGAATAATTATCAAAAATTTTGGTGCAATAACAGACTTTTTTAAATCGTTTGGTCAAGGCGTAAAAGATATATTTTCCGGAATAATAGACGGAATAACTAGCGGATTCAAAGGCATGGTAAATGGCGTAATATCATCTTTGAATTTTATGATAAGAGCCTTAAACAAACTTAAATTTTCCGTTCCTGATTGGGTTCCGAGAATTGGCGGTAAAGGATTCGGATTCAACATTCCAGAACTGCCTAAACTTGCAAAAGGAACTAACTTTGTACCATTCGATACAGCTGCATTCATACATAAAGGTGAAGCTGTTGTACCTGCAGACAATAACCCTAGCAACCCAAGCGCAAGCAATCCTATAGGCGGTGACACATTTAATTTTGCAGGGCTTTTTGACGGTGCTGTATTCAATGTGCGCTCAGACAATGATGCTAAACTGATAGCAAGAGAAATTCGCAACCTAACACAAGGCAAAAACAGAGGTTCGGGAGTTGTGCCTGCATGATTGGAATAATAAAAATAGTATGATATAATGTATATGTGGGATAGCCTTCGCGGGGCGAAAAGATATTAACCCTAATATCCTTCCCACTACAATAAATAGGGCGAACACGAAAGGGTGGTGTTTTTTATTATGCAAACAAAGATTTGTAAAAAATGTGGCATAGAAAAGCCGGCAACATTAGAATGCTTTAATAAATCAAAGGAATATGATGATGGATTTTCTTATTATTGTAAAACATGTTTATCTGAATACAAAAAACAGTATTACCAAAATAATAAAGATAAAATAAAATCAAAAACCAAACAATATAGAAATGATAATAAAAGTAAAGTGTCTGAATATAAAAAATCATATTACAGAGATAATAAAGAGAAGTTATCGGAATATTATAAGCAATATCAAAAAGAAAATTATGAAAAAATTTCCGAATATAAAAAACTATGGACAAAAGAAAATGAAGAAAAGATAAAGAAATCAAAAAAACAATTTTATAAAGAAAATAAACCTGAAATATTGCTGCATGTAAAACAATATGCAGAAACTCATAAAGAGAGAGTAAGGTTATATAAGAAAAAATATTTTGAAAACAATATTGAATTATGCAATGATAGAACAAAACAATATGCGATAAAAAACAAAGAAAAAATACGCGAGAAAGGACGTAGGTGGAAAAAGGAGAACAAGGATAAAGTTAATATATCTACACAAAAACGTTATGCTAGAAAAAGGAACTTGCTTAACACTTTTAATTTAGAGCAATGGATACAATGCAAAGAATATTTTAATAATCAATGTTCATATTGTGGATTAGTAGAAGAATTAACTCAAGACCATTTTATTGCATTATCCAAAGGCGGAGAATATACAAAAAATAATATAATTCCCGCTTGTAAATCGTGTAACAGTAAAAAACATAACAAAGATTTCTTCGACTGGCATCCAAAGCAACCATTTTACAGTAAAAAGCGAGAACAAAAGATTTTAAAATATTTAAGCTATGACCCAAAAACAAAAATACAGCAATTAGCACTCAGCATATGAGTGCTTTTTAAATGCAGAAAAGAGGTGATATGTTGATATATTTTACTTATAATAATATTTCTAGTAAAACGTATGGAATTATAGCCAAAAGTGTGAATAGACCTATCCTTCCAGTTTTAAGACGTAAAGAATTAACTGTGCCTGGAAAACACGGAGTTTATTGTTTTGGTGATGAAACATTCGATCAACGTATTATAAAGGTTGAATTAAAATATGTCGGCACAAGTTTTACAGAGCTTCGCACAAGGGCTAGGCAAATAGCGTACTGGTTAAGTGGATATAGCGGAAACAAAAATCTTATATTTAGTGATGAGCCAGATAAGTATTATATTGCCAAAATTTACCCTGAAATTGGTCTGCAAAACCTTTTCTGTATAGGACAATGTACTGTAATTTTTGAATGTAAACCGTTCGCATATGCTGATTTAGCCGAATATGATGAAACAATTTTGTACGACACAGGAGAGTTATATGATAGCGGATTAATTTACCCCAATGCAAGGACGGTGTATGATTGGACATTTTTAGCACCGTTTTTTAATGTCCGGAATGGCGATTCAAGAGAGTGGTGTGGTTTTCCATGGTCATACAACCCGCACATGACAAGTCTGTATAATCACGCGACTATCGAAACACCATTTACAATTACAATATACGGAGAAGTTGAAAACCCACGAATCTATCAAGAAACAACAAGCGCAGAATTCACAATAAGTGCAAACATGACAGCAGGGTCAACAATGATAATAGATTCTGACAGCATGACAGTGACGCTAAATGGAACGAACTATTTGCACAAAATGACAGGTGATTTTTTAAACTTAGAAATTGGAGCAAATGGCTTCTTTTTTTATGGCACAAGTCCGCATGTAGAAGTAACATTTGACTGGTTGCACAAATTTTTATAAGGAGGTCTTTATATGGCAGATACATTAATAAGAGAAGCGATTGCATACGGGTCACAGCCCCTATCTCCAGTTCCCCAGTATTATGACGGTTCAGTTTCATACGAAAAAGTTCAGGGCAACGATGGCGCAATATACGTTGAATTAATAACATCATCTGGCGCTACAGCAAGATTTTCCGGCTCAAATCCCGGAAGCGTTCAATTAACTGCTACTTCAACAGTGACAATTTCGGGAACTGCTACGGCTGTAATATCTGGCACGACTACAGTGGCATTTTCCGCTACAGGCACAGTTGAGATTTTATCATCAGCAGGAGGCACCGCCTATTTCTCAGCAACTAATCCAGCTCATATGCAATTAACAGGAACTTCTACGGTATCTTTTTCAGGAACTAATACTGTAGAAGTTGTTACAAGTGCAGGAGCAACCGCATTGTTTTCTGGAGCTAATCCAGGCAGTGTAAAATTGACAGCAACATCTACTTTTAATTTTAGTGGTAGCGGCACGGTATCAATAAGTGGTAGCGTTACAGTCACGGGAAGCATTACGGCCGATATAGCGGTTGTTCCGGTTGTCGGCACTCAAGCAAATGCATGGAGCGCAGCAGCAACAATATCAGCAGGTGCTACTTCAAACAGTATTGATTTACAATACAATTATCGCATAGGATATTTTGGCGAAGTAACCAATACAGCAAGTCTTACGCTTGCGCTAGAAGTAAGTCAGAATAATACTAATTTTTACCAAGCTGCTACAAATACAATTACAGCAGGCACAACAAGCCCGTTTCATTATTCAACTGAAACAGCAGCTAGATATGCAAGACTAATCACGAGCGGCGTATCGGCAACAATAACTGCTACTATAGCAGGAAAGTAAGGTGATACTATGGCAATTACAGCTTTAAGTACAATAAGCGGAGAAATACAAAGTCAAGTTTTGAACGATAATTTTAGCCATATTGGAGAAGAGTTTAATACACATTTGGCAGATTATGGGTATAAAAGCACCTTAACGCAAGCAGATATAGATGCTGTTGCAGCTAAAGGTACTTTAAGACTTAAAGCAGGTACATATAGTGTAACCTCTATTAACTTAACACAGCCAATAACTATCGAAGGGCAGGGAACGGAAGTTACTATTATCGAGATAGACAACACACTAGATAATATTGGTTTATTGGTGTCTTCTAATAATGTAAATTTCAAAAATGTTACCATACAATCTTCTGGCACTAAAGCTGATGGGCTAAATGTAAGCGGTGTAAAATATGAGAAAACCCCTGTAAGTAGTATAGGTTTTTGTAAATTAACTAATGTAAATTTTACAAGTTTTAGCGGTTACGGCTTAAAAGTTACAAATGCAATACATTTTACTTATGATGTTGGCTATATTGCATCGTGTGTAAAAGGTATTGTTTTTGATAGAGATGCAGGGGCTTTAAGCTTTGGCACAACTACAACGCTAAAACGATTATATATCACAAGTTGCACAAGGGGTATAGATGCTGCCAGACTATATAGAAGCAGCTTTGAAAATATTATTGCGGAATTCTGCGAGTATGGTATGTACATGAATATTTGTGCTTTTACTATGTACCGTTGCTATTTTGAAGCTAATACAATTAAGGGTTGCTACGCTGTAGATTGCGAAATTCAAGACTTATTCAATTATTCAAATAATGTTGTAACAGATGCAATACAAGTCGCATTTACAGGAGTTACACCAGTAGCCGACAGAGGGTATATAAGCAATAATAAGTTTGCAACACTTGCTAAAACAGTTGGAGTGCTTAGTAATTATGGAGTAGATCCTAAATATTTTAATGCATACGGTAACAGTAATAATGTCGGATTAAAGTATGGTGAAGCTATTGTACCTATAATTCGAGGCGACAACTTAGTTGATGATGCTGCATGGGCATCAAATAGAACTACAGAATTCCAAGGATATAACCAAGCTTATCAAGGATATAAAGTTCAAGGGACTACAGCTGGAGATAACACATACGGAATTAAGCAAACAATTACACTAGATATTACAAAGCAGTATATAATAGATGTAACAAGCACAACAATTTCTGGGAGTGGAATAACTTTAATAAAATGTGGCACAACTACCGTAACAAATGGAGTGCCTTTCACACCTCCTGCTGACGGTGCAAATGTTGTAAAAGCTTATGGTTTAGACACTGGCGGTACTCCGTTTGAATGCTATGTTAATTCGTTTAGCATTAGTGAGGTATTAGCACAAGAAAAATATACAGCAATAGCACAAGGCAAATTAACGAGTAAACAAGCTGGAAGAAGCACTATATATGCATCAGCTGTAGCAACAAGTGGCACATGGGCTGTCGGCGAAATTATATATAGTCTCTATCCAACCGCGGGTGGTACAATTGGCTGGGTATGTGTAACACAAGGAACACCTGGAACATGGAAAACTTTTGGAACAATAAGCACATAAGGATTATAGTGATTGACACGATATTACAAAAAGGTATATAATATATCACGAGGTGATGTTATGATATATCTAAGAGAAATAACTGAAAGAGATTTAGATGCGATAAATAAATATAGAAACAACAAGGATTTAACAGACTTGTTAGGTGGCGTATTTAGATTTGTAAACATTGAAGCAGATCAAAAATGGCTACAATCATATCAAGGTTCAAGAGATAGGAATATTCGATGTGCGATATGTCTAGAAGATTCAGACGAACTTATTGGTGTAGTGTATTTACTAGATATTGATTGGATTTCAAGAGTTGCTGAACTTGGAATATTCATCGGTGAAGAAAAATATCGAGGCAAAGGTATTGGCAAGGAAGCTACGACAAAAATGTTAAAACATGGCTTTTTAAATATGGGATTACATAAAATTTATTTAAAGGTATTAGAATGTAATGAAAGAGCAATAAACTTATATAAATGTATAGGCTTTAAGGAAGAGGGTGTATTGAGGCAAGATGTATACAAAAATGGTGAATACCATAACCTTAAATTAATGAGCATGTTAAAAAAAGAAGCAGAAACTTTGTTACAAGATATATAAATAAAATATATCAGAAAATTTATTTAGTTAAATAATTTCATATTAGGACTATATAGCGAACTAAAGAGAGACTCACAATCTCTCTTTTATTTTATTCAAAAGTAGGTGATACACTTTGGTCAAGGTTATTAATTCTGCAAGTGAGACGCTAGCGATACTTAAAAATATTTGGAATACCATTAAAACCGAAGCTTTAAATAGAGAATATACATTTGATTTTAGCACTGTAATTGATGGTGATAAAAGCCAATATATTACTACAACAAACAAAATTGAGGTAGAAAATGATTGGTTTAATATCATATATTTCAAGAAAAATAGGTCAATAGACGGAATTACTTTTGATGTATCCTGCGAGCACGCCAGTTATGATCTGATAAGTGCAAACTTTACAGCAGGATTTACCGCAACGGGGGTATTTAGTGCTATGGCTACCACTGTTTTAAGTGGCACGGGGTTTACGATTGGTACCGTAGAAATAACAGCCAGTCAGACTATAAGCATAAATGAGGCTACCAATGGCCGGAATATAATGTTTCAACTTGCGACTTTATACGGGGGAGAACTTAAATTTGACAAATATGCAATATCACTTTTGACAAGACGCGGGGCTGATAATGGCGTACAATTCAGATATCGTAAAAACATTTCTGCCGCTTCTGTTATAGTTGACAATCGAAAAAAAGTAGGTGGATTGCCAACTATAAGTTATGAAGTCGATGTTGCAGAACTGGAATTTGAACATGGTTATATCTCAAAGGGATATTCAAGCTTGGAACATTACGAGCTTGGCGATACAATAAGGGTTATTGATGAAGACCTTGATATTGATATATCTTTGCGAATAGTAAAAGAATCACATGATCCAGAGCAACGGATGCAAGGCACTGTTGAGATAAGCAATTTTGTTGATGATTTAACCGATACGTTGATGCAAATTCAAACTACATCAGTGGCTAAAAACGCAATATACAATGGCGTTTCGATAGGCCCGGATGAAGGGTTTGTAGCTGAGCGGTCGGATGAATTAGTGAAAACGTCCACGAATGCTACAAATGGTATTCAAATTGATTTACGCGATTCCATAACGGCATCATACACAGCTGTATTTTATGTGCAAGTAGATACCGCAACAGGAACTGCAAAACTTTATCTTGCTGGCAATGCAGTATTTAGTGGACAAGTAATTGCTAGTGATTTTATAGGCGGGACTATAATAATAGGTTCAGGAAGCAATACATTTAATGCTAATGGTACAGATGGTATATGGTTAGGTGCAACAGCTTTAGCTACAGCTCCTTTTAGTTCTACTTTATCCGGTGCTGTAACGGCGGATAATTTATTGCTTACTGGTGGAGTTATCCAAGTTGGCACATCAAACGATACTTTTAGATTTACAGAATCTGATGGGCTTTGGTTAGGCAATACAACTTTTGGAAGTGCCCCGTTTAGGGTAACGATGTCAGGCTCTGCGACTGCCAATGATTTAACTTTGACCGGTGGATTATTTAATATTGGAACTGGCACAAATACATTGCAATTTAATACTACTAATGGATTGTTTTTGGGCAGTACTGCCGCAGCTTCTGCTCCATTTAAAGCTTCTATGTCAGGCTCTGTGACTGCTACAGATATAACAATGACGGGTAATTCTACTATAACAGGCGGAATTATAACTGGCGGGACAATAAGAACTGCGGCGACAGGTGAAAGGATAGAACTTACAGCAGGACGATTAGCTTCATATAATTCATCAAATCAATTGCATGGCATTGTTACACAAACAGCAGGAGCAACATGGGGTGATTTAAGATTTTATGATACAGATATTGAAACGTTTAGAATAGAAAATGCTTTAACAGGCACTGGGTATACATTAAAAGGCATGAATGGTGGTGCGGCAATATATCTTGATCCGTTTTTTTCGGGAGATGCACAATTTATGTCAGGTTCTAATATAGGCTTTTTTGGTACAAACCCGGTTTCCAAGGATTCCGTTGCGAATCAATCAGCGACAACTGCTGTAGAAACTGTTCTGGCAAAGTTAAATGAATTGATTGATGCATTGCAAAGCTATGGCTTAGTATAAGAACGGGGGATTTATTCCCCCAATTCTTCTATTGTTGAAACCTTTATATATGAACGTTTATTAAAATTAATACAATAATTTGAATCATATTTATTAAAAGATATTGTTTTGTTTCCTTTTGATAATTTTATATTATTATCGCTATAGGAATAGTCCATAGTTATATTAAGCTCATCAATATATGAAGGTTGAACATATGTAATACCATCCTGTTCAATAGCTTCGTAACCTTTATAAGTTGTTCTAGTTGGTTTGTTCTCGGTATCTTTTGGCATAGTATTAACCTCACTTTCTGTTTCAATTATGGTTTTATCTGGTTCATTCGTGGCAATATTTATTGTTTGAGTAGCATAATCATAACTAACTGTTGCGCCCAAGGATTCAGCTAATGTCCGTGTTGATATATAATTTGTACCATACGGTTGCCCTTCTAGCTCTACGGTAACAAGCTCGGTATCAAGCTGTTTTTCATCAAGGTTAACTTTGATATTTTGGTTGAAATATGCATTTTTGATAGTACCAGATGCAAATGACGTTACGGTAAACATAATAATAATCCCCGTAAATAAACCTGATAAATATTTTTTCATAAAATCACGCTCCTTATATTTATAATATAATAATTTTACTTATAAGTATATACAAAAAAATAAATTTTATTGTAAATTTATATAATAATATGATATAATTTCTATAAAATAATAATGTGAGGTGGATCCTATGCGTATAAAGTTAAAGTTTTTTGTTTTAGGTTTTTTAATTGCTACCGTTTTATCTTTTTCGTTAACCTCTTTTGCAGACAGCATGACAATTATCAAAGTGTTTCGTAATTCAGTAAAAATTTACCTTAACAATATTCAAATGACGAGTGATAATTTTAGTTTTGAAGGTCATACTTATGTTAAGCTTCGCGAAGTTTGCGAAAAATTAAACAAAGATATTTCATATGATGAGAGAACAAAAACAGTATTTATCAATAACCCCTCTTTAGTTGGCGATTCAATACCTGATTATGACTATGATTATGTGCCAATTCCAATTCCTATTCAAATTCCTGTTCCAAAAGTTATTGCAAATGATCCAATAGAATCCGGTATGTACAAAGTAGGAGGCGATTTGCCCGCAGGTGAATATTTATTATTAGGTAGCGCAATGAGTTATTATCAAATTACAAAGGATAGTAGTGGAACCCTAAAGAGTATAATTTCAAATGACACTTTTAATAACACAAGATATATAACTTTGGAAAACGGGCAATATTTAGAATTCAGCGAAGCAAAAATGTTTCCCATTGAAAAAGCCCCTATAATAAGTCCGGTTGATGGCAAATATCAAGAGGGGATGTATAAAGTAGGCAGAGACATTGAAGCTGGTGAATATATAGCAATGCCTGTAGGAAAAACAACTTCATATATTGAGGTATCTAAAAATTCAAATGGTACTTTGAATAGTATAATAACAAATGATATTTTTAGAACAAAAAAATATATTACAATAAAAAATGGTCAATATATAAAATTTACAGGATGCTATATACAATATAATAATTTTAGCAATATGCCTACTTTAGTGTCTGAACCCGAACCTGAGTCTGAGTCTGAACCCGAACCTTCGCCAACTCCATCCCCAAATATTTCAAAATTATATGTAGATAAAACAAAAGTTTGTTCAAGCGGTAATCATCAAGACCGAATAGCAACTAGAGCATTTGATGGTATCTATGCTCAAGATCGTTTCCAATATTTCCACGATTCTTGGCAAGCTGCAAATTATACTAAGCCTCAGTGGATTTCTTGTGAATTTGAAAAATCTACTATTGTAACCAAATATGCAATTTGTTCTTCTTCTTATTATGATAGTACTCCTACTAAATGGCTTTTCCAAGGTAGGAACAATAATGGTGATTGGATTACCATTGATACTATTAATAAACAATCTAAATGGATTGCATCTCAAAAATGTACATTTGATATTAATAATATTACTGCTTATAAATATTACAGAATATATGTGACAGATGTACAGGGCACCTATGATTATCCTGTAATAATTGGTGAAATCGAAATGTACGGTTATTAATTTTATAAATCATAATATATTTTAAGAACCTTAATAGAATTAATGTAATATTAAATTTAACGGAGGTATTTTATGGAATCTATTAATGTCAATATACAGCAGTCATATTTTGATGGGGGATTATTTCAATTAATTGGTTGGTCAATATTAGGATGGTTGATAACTACAATTACTTTTGGAATATGCTTTCCGTGGGCTTTATGTATGACTTATGGCTGGAAAATAAATCATACAATTATTGAAGGGAAAAGATTAAAATTTAATGGTAAAGCAATAGGATTATTTGGTAATTGGATAAAATGGTTATTTTTTTGTATTATTACATTAGGAATTTATGGCTTCTGGTTGGGAATTGCTCTGGAAAATTGGAAAGTTGAAAATACAACTTTTGCATAAACTATAGATGCGATTTTTGTTTTTTTGTAAAACATCATCATTAAAATATATATAATTTAATAATAATAAGCAGAAGGCCAAAGGTGTTGAAATCACCTTTGGCCTTTTAATACGCCTTTCACTACCCACATGGGTAGATAATGAAAGGTCTTTTCATTATAACATAAAACATGGGAGGTGCAATATGCACGAAGGAACGATATTACAAATTGTGGTTTATTTATTTAGTGCCGGTACGACAATTGGAACTGTATTATGGCGCATCAAGGAACTGGAAAAGCGAGTGGACAAACACAACAACCTCATAGAAAGGATGGTTGCTGTTGAGCAGTCCGCAAAGTCGGCTCACTATAGGATTGATAGACTTGATAGGGAGGAAACAGCATGAAAGGATTTGATTGTAATGTAAAATCTACGATATCACGAATTTATATTAGAAAAGAGGGATGAAAATGAAACTTTTGATAATTGATCCGGGTCACGGTGGAACTGACTTAGGTGCTCAGGCATTTGGTTATAAAGAAAAGGATCTAAATCTGGTAATCGCAAAAAGGATTGCTGAGTTGCTGAAAGAGTATAGTCCGGATATGACACGAACAAGTGATATTACTTTATCGCTTTCACAGCGTGGAGATTTGATAAGGAATAAGTATAAATACTGTCTTAGCATCCACTTCAATGCCTCTGGCACAAAAGCAAAAGGCATAGAGACTATTCACAGCTTTTTCTCAGCCACAGGCAAACAAATAGCTGAATCAATAGCGCAAAAATTAAAAGATGCTACTGGAAATAATATCAGGAGAGTATTCTTTTTACTATCTGGAAACAAAGATTATTATTACATGAATCGTGAAACTGGAAGCACCTGTACGGTAATAGTAGAATCTCTGTTTTTAGATTCAGCAGAGGATATTGTTAGGCTGAATATTGAGAGCATATCTCAAGGTATTGCCGAAGGATTTAAAACTTTTATGAAGGGACAAGAGCCGGTGAATCCCAATTACAAATTTAAAGAGATAGATGGAACGAGAATCTATGAAATAGATCCTTTTAACCTCACATCAGTTTTAGTAAATGATACAGCTGCAAACTTAGCTAAAAAGTATAAAAACTTCTTCAATGGCATGTTTTTTATCGGGGATAGGGTATTGTGCTTACTCGTTGTAAATGGCAAGAAAATAGCTCAACCGCAAAGCTACGACACATATTTAAAAGGTACTTTAATAATTTACAATGATGGCCGGGTAGAGATTAAAACTTTGCGGGATATTTTGGATGTATCGAATATTAAACTGGCTTTTCAGGGATTTAATTGCAATTACGAGGCAAACGGATCCGCAAATATGCTTGACAGCATGCGCAAAGAATATTGGTGTTACCTCGAAAATGGCAAGTGGAATGACTATGTTTATCACAAAGTGTGCAGACGAGCAGGCATTGGATATAATCCTGAAAGCGGCAAAATAACTATTGTATCATGTGTAACCGATGTCGAGGGTATAAGAACTAAATTACGCAAACATGGTTGCACAGCTAAGGCAGGAGGCAAGGGTGACACTTTAGGCATTGGTGTAGATGCTGGGGACAGTTTTGCTGAAATAATTGACAACAAAGTCATATATGGTACAAATAGAATTCTAAAAAATATAATAACTTTTTAATGAAAGGAGAATTATTATGAAACAAAACAGATTTCTAAGTTGGACAGCATGGTTGACATTATTACCAATTATAACTATGTTAGGCGATACATATGGGTTATGGAAAATAATAGGCATGCCACAGGATGTATTTACAAAATTGTTTACGGCAGTAGGAGCTTTACTTGTAGCGTTCGGGGTCTTTAACGACCCGACCTCAAAAAACACGTATTGAACAACAAAAGCCCTTCCTTAATCGGAGGGGCTTAACTTGTTTTTAGATGTCTTACGTTTTCTTTGTGGATGGGTTCTGTAAAAACTCTTTCTATGTCTTGCCAATTCTT
>Ga0114919_10000519_pt1 | contig 29901 bp, 27 predicted proteins | sample BlataG_FD_88682 | JGI IMG/M metagenome (GOLD analysis project Ga0114919, IMG submission 88682) | Deep subsurface microbial communities from Black Sea to uncover new lineages of life (NeLLi) - Black_00105 metaG | ecosystem: Environmental > Aquatic > Marine > Oceanic > Sediment | place: Atlantic... | reverse complement strand
AGGGAGCAGAGGATAAGGGAGCAGAGGATAAGGGAGCAGAGGATAAGGGAGCAGAGGATAAGGGAGCAGAGGATAAGGGAGCAGAGGATAAGGGAGCAGAGGATAAGGGAGCAGAGGATAAGGCAGCAGAGGACGAGGGAGCAGAGGACGAGGGAGTGAACCGCGAAGAAGCCAACGCGTTGAAGTCGGACGACGAAAAGCAATCGCCATCGGCCAGCGGGCAGGATGCTCCTGCGGCAACCGATTCGGTGACTGCGGACGGAGCAGAAACAGAACCACCTTCCCGCAAAGAGCCAACCTACAAGCCGCTTGAAGAAGTACGGGATTACGTTCGGCAGAAGGTGGCAGAGAAAAAGGCCTCTGAGGCCATCACCGGCCAGTTCACGGCTATCCGGAGACGCGTCGCGGCGTACTCCGCTGCGCGGCAGTATGAGGAAGGTCGTGACATTGCGGCGCCCAGGGTCGATCAACTTGCCGAGTCGCAAGGGCTCGAGGGTTTTTCGGTTCCACTCCAAGCCGCGTGGTCTTTGCAGCGCGATACGGAGATTGGCCGGTCGGTCCAGCGACAACCCCAAAGTCGCAGTCGGCCGTTTGGAGGAGAAGTCGATTACACGAGTCTCGTGTTTCAGGAGGGCGAACAAACATTCTGGCAAGCCATTGAAACGACTGATGATGAGAATAATCGATATCTTTCCTGGAAAACCGATGAGAAATCGCCTGAAACTCCATCGCTTGATGGGCCGGAGCGGGAGCGGGTCGTGCGCCTTTGGAAAGAAGGGGCCGGCCGCGAGGGCACAGAAGATACCGCTCGCAAGCGGGCGATTGCCCGGGCAGAGGAAATGCTTGCGCGATTCAAAGGTGGCGAATCGTTTGACGCGATCGCGGCAGCCATGCCGGGGAGTCGGCGGATGGCGACAGAAGCGTTCGCGTGGCTGACCGGAGGGAGTGCTCCGATGATGAACCCATTTGCACCGGCCCAGCTCCGCTTAAGCCAGATCGACGGAGTCGATCAGCCGGGGGCAGCATTTATGGAAGCGGCCTTCGCGCTCGATATGGGCGAGGCGGGTGTCGGCATCAACCATCCCCAGACGCACGTCTACTTGATGCAGGTTACGTTCCAGAACAAGAGTTCTGAAGTACTCGAGCAGGATTTCCTCAACTCTCTGGAGGATCCGCGGACCGCTCGCGAGGTCCAGAGTGCGGCGCAATTGGACTGGCAGCTACTCGGGAAACGCTGGTTTGATAATCTGGATCGCTCCGTTGGACTTCAGTGGCTCAATCCGGCAGCCCGTTTTGGTCGCTAGGCTGCGGTGGGTGGACTGTCTAAATGTGCTAGCTCGGGTATGCTTCTCTAGAGGGAAAGTAGTGGAGAAGCAGCGATGAGCGTTGATAAATCGGCACCACGTGTGCGCAGAATGTTTGGGCAGATCGCCGGTCGCTACGATCGACTCAATCATCTGCTCTCACTTTCTCTGGATCGCTACTGGCGGTGGCAAGCCACGCGTCGGGCGCCCGCACGAGGAAAGCTGCCGATTCTTGACCTCTGTACGGGCACCGGGGACCTTGCTTTGGCGTACCGTCGACGCGTTTCGGCAGAGGTTACAGTAATTGGGGCGGATTTTTGCCACGAGATGCTTGTCTGCGGAACGCACAAAGGGTCGCAGGAACGCCGCATCGACTGGGTGGAAGCCGATGCGCAAGCGCTCCCCTTTCCCGACAACACATTCCAACTTGTTGCGGTGGCGTTCGGGCTTAGGAATATCGCGAATACCGATAGCGGTCTTCGCGAGATGGCGCGGGTCTGTGCCCCGGGCGGACAGGTCGTGGTGCTTGAGTTTTCCTTGCCGACGCGGCAACCGTTTGCCCTGCTCTATGGGGCATATTTCCGTTATGTTCTCCCCCGGATCGGTCAGCTTCTAGCTCGTAACCGCGAGTCGGCTTACAATTACCTTCCCGAGAGTGTTGGGGAATTTCCACAGGGTCAGGCCCTGGCTGAGAGAATGCGGTCGGCAGGCTTGGCAGACGTTCGTTGGTACCCTATGACCTTAGGGGTCGCCACACTTTATTTGGCGAAACGAGAGACGGCATGACCAAGAAACCAATCATCCTGGCAATCACCGGCGCAAGCGGATCGATTTATGCGATCCGATTGCTAGAGGTCCTGCTCGCGGCCGGATACGATGTGCACCTGACAATTTCTTCGGCCGGACGCTTGGTGCTCGAGCAGGAACTGGACGTTTCGGTTGACCTGGATAACTTCCAATCCAATAGTCTTCTGCTCGGTGGTGCCGATTCAGGTGATAGTAAGCTGAGCATGCTGCGACAGAGTGCAGGAATTTCGAGTGAAGACAGCAACGTGTTGGCCTATGAAGTGGGCTCCCCCGGGAAAATTTACTATCACCACTTTGAAGATTTTATGGCGCCGATTGCCAGCGGATCGTTTTTAACCTCGGGGATGATTATCTGTCCCTGCTCCAGCGGTTCGCTTGCCGGAATCGTGAACTCGCTTTCAGAAAACCTGATTCACCGTGCCGCCCACGTTCAACTCAAAGAGCGCCGGAAGTTGGTCATCGTACCCCGAGAAACCCCGCTCTCCTCTCTGCAGTTGGACTGCATGAAAAGGATTTCCGATGCGGGCGCCGTGGTCCTGCCTGCGTCACCCGGTTTTTATCACGGAGTACAGACCATTCAGGATCTGGTCGATTTTATCGTGGGCCGGATCTGCGATCAGTTTGAAATCGAACATTCCTTGATCCGTCGCTGGGGCGGATGACACTGGCGTGGAGTCGGTGGCAAGCAGAAAAGACGTGGCATGGCAATTCGACCTTTTTTAGAGTTGGTCCGTTTTAGCCACACGCTCTTTGCGCTTCCCTTTGCCCTGCTCAGTGCATTGATGGCCGCGTCTCTTACGCCCACGGCGGTTCCCCTGTGGTACTGGGCGGGTATTGTGCTGGCGATGGTCACCGGGCGGACTGTGGCGATGGGCTTTAATCGCATTGTGGATCGATCTATGGATGGGTCCAATCCGCGGACCGCGATGCGGCATCTACCGGCCGGGAAGATGCGACTCGGCAGTGCGGTCGCGTTGACCGCCCTATCGGCGGTCGCATTTATTGGTTCGACCACGCTGTTTTTACCATGCAATCGACTGCCACTTTTTCTTTCTGTGCCGGTATTGGCTTTTCTGTGCGCATATAGCTACACCAAACGATTTACGGTCTTTGCGCATTTCTGGTTAGGGGCAGCGTTGATGCTTGCGCCTATCTCGGCATGGATTGCAATGCGTGGACTGGAAGTCATGAACGATCCGGCTGATCTCTACCCAGCTCTTGTCTTGGGGTGTGGCGTGCTGTTTTGGGTAGCAGGCTTTGATGTGATTTATGCCTGTCAGGATGCGGCGTTCGATGCAGGATCGGGGCTGTTTAGTATCCCGGGACGTTTTGGGGTCCGGCGGGCACTGCAGCTAGCACGACTACTGCATCTGGTTGCCGTTGTTTTCTTTGCTGCCCTGCCGCTCGTGTATCCCCAGCTCGGATGGATTTACCTTTCCGGGGTGGGAGCGATCGCAGTGCTGCTGATTTATGAGCATGCGATTGTCCGTCCGGACGATTTAGAGCGGGTGAACACAGCTTTTTTTCACTGCAACGCAGTAATTAGTATTGGACTGCTGGTCGTGACGGCGATTGACCTTTCACTGGTCGCCAAAGGGGCGGCGGGTGGCTAAAATAAAGGCCAACCCCCACTCCGCTTTTTTAAGAAACGGTACGCATGGTCTCGCTCTCTTCAGATCTCGCCTCCATTGATGACAAAGTTGCTTCTGGAGAGCGACTTTCGGCCGAGGATGGGAAGTTCCTCTATCGCGGTGATGTGCCTCTCGGTGAACTGGCCGTGCTGGCCAATAGGGTGCGGGAAAGAAAAAATGGCAATCATGCCTACTACAACATCAATACGCATCTAAATCCTACGAATGTTTGCGTCTACCGATGTGTGTTTTGCGCATTTCGCGCCGACCTTCGGGACGACAAGGCTTATCTAATGAGCGATGAAGCCATCCTGGCTCGGGGTCGGGAGGCAGTGGAAGCGGGCTGTACCGAGATGCACATTGTGGGCGGCCTCCATCACAAGATGAAATACGACTGGTATGTCAACGTTGTGCGACTTTTGCACGATGCGTATCCTCGTTTGCATTTGAAAGGTTGGACGGCGGTTGAAATTAACTGGTTTGCTCATTTGACAAAGAAAAGTTACGAAGAGATTCTTTGCGATCTGATCGACGCCGGCTTAGGGAGCATGCCCGGAGGGGGAGCTGAGATCTTTCATCCTGAAGTACGCGATCGTCTTTGCGAACATAAGGCCGATGCGCATAACTGGATCGAAATTCACCGCACGGCTCATCACTTGGGTCTGCGGACCAATTGCACGATGCTGTACGGACACGTTGAAAAAGACGATCACCGGATCGATCACCTTGTTCGTTTACGGGAGTTGCAGGATGAGACCGGCGGCTTTCAAACGTTCATTCCGCTGGCGTTTCACCCCGAGAACACAGGCCTTTCAGAAATTCGCAAGCCAAGTGCGGCGATGGACCTGCGGACGATGGCCATCAGTCGTCTGATGCTCGATAATATTGATCACATTAAGGCCTACTGGATTATGCTCGGTATTGAAACGGCCCAGGCTGCACTGCACTATGGCGCAGACGATCTGGATGGCACCGTACGGCACGAGTTGATTTATCATGATGCTGGCGCAAAGACGCCTGAAGTACTTTCCTTTGATGCTATCCGACGTTTGATCGTCGAGGCGGGACGCGATCCGGTCGAACGCGATACGCTTTACCATCGCGTCGATCGGCAGGGAAGCACTTGGGAGACCGGCGAAGCGATTCTCAGCTCTTAACCATTCGCTCGATGGGTTTCGATCGCTTCGGGAAGTGTGGTCAATAGATCCGAAGCAATGAGAGCCACAGGCCCTTGACGATCGAGGGCGAGATCTCCGGCCAACCCGTGCAGGTAGACCCCCAGTCGCGCCGCGTCCCACACCGAAAGGCCCTGTGCAAGCAGGCCCGTGATGACACCGGTCAGCACATCCCCGCTGCCTGCGGTCGCCATGCCGGGATTGCCGGTCGTATTATGGAAAGTGTGCGCACCATCGGTAACGAATGTGCGGTGTCCCTTGAGAACAAGGGTTACATTGTGGCTGGCTGCCCACGCATGCGCCTGCGATTCACGTTCTGGCCGTGTGGGTGCGACTTTGTCGATCATGCGGCCCCACTCTCCTTCGTGCGGCGTTAGAATCCGCGGCGCCGCAGCATTCGGCAACACTCCCTGGGCCAACGCGTAAAGTGCATCTGCATCAAACACCGCTGGTACAGGAAGTTCCGCAAACAACTGCATGGTGAGTTTAGTCAAGACAGCGTCGCGTCCTAGTCCGGTACCGCAAGCAGTCGCCGACATGGCACCTGCGAGTGAAAGCAGTTGCTCTGCCGCATCCGCTGCAAAAATCCCCTTATTGTTATCGGGAAGTCCACTGGTCATTAGTGAAGGTTCAAAGGAGGCGACGACATTTTGACTGCACGCGGGTGTCGCTGCGGTCGCCCGCCCTACCCCGCTACGCAGTGCAGCGATCCCAGCCAGAGCGACTGCTCCGGCCATTCCGCGGGCACCCCCGATCAGGAGCGCGGCACCGAAGTCTCCCTTGTGACTATCGCTTTCTCGAGCCGGCAAGGCCGGTAGCGCATCGACGAGATCGCTCATTGTGCGTTCCCCGTGCTACCTGCCTTGTCATTCTGGTAGCGCAACTGTGCCATCTGCTTGGCAATCAAGCCAGCGATATAACCCCCTTTGAATCCGGCGTCGATGTTCACCGTACTCACGCTTGCGGCGCAACTATTGAGCACCGAAAGCAAAGCCGCGATGCCCCCAAAATGAGCACCATAGCCCACACTCGTCGGAACCGCGATGATGGGACAGGCAAGGTGCCCGCCGACAACACTTGCCAACGCAGCCTCCATGCCGGCCACGACAACGACCGCATCGGCGCGACGGAGCGTATCGAGGTTTTCAGTCAATCTCTGTGGTCCCGCGACGCCCACATCGTAAACGGTTTCCACGGTAACCCCGATCCAAGCAGCAGTAACACGTGCTTCTTCAGCGACCGGCAAATCACATGTTCCCGCCGATACAATGCAGACTCGGCCCAAAGTTGACCAGGGAGGAGTGACGTTCTCACTAGTCGCTCCGATGCGAAGTGTACGCGACACGCTCTGGTAATCCGCATCGGGAAATTCCTTTACGAGCGGATGGGCCTGCTCGGGGCTGATGCGTGTTATCAATACGCCCTGACCGCGATTTTGTAGCGCGGTGGCGATCGATTGCAACGCCTCAATCGTTTTGCCTTCACCGAAAACAACCTCTGCCGTGCCACAGCGATCTATGCGATCGAGATCGAGTTGTGCCTGTGCCAGCGACTCGGTCGGGGGCGCGGTTATCCGCCCCACGAATTGCTCGATCGATAATTCTCCAGAGAGCAAACCTTTGGCCAGCGCTTCACTTTGATGAATGTCCATGGAACAATCGTACTAAAGACCGTCGCCGGTTGCCAATGCATTGCATTTTCACACTTCCCTGGTAATTTATCGTCGGCTTGACACGGTGGCCACCGGTGCGGTCGAATTGTAGCGGGGTGTGGCAAGACTTGATCCACTATTTTCGTTTGAGCTACTGTTTTCTTAAGGAAAAAGAATGAGTCGCTTCCAGGTTCGACGAGACAAATTGCGACGGAGCTTGAAAGATACAGGTGCCAGATCTTTTCTCGTTACGGATTTTACCAATGTGACCTACCTGTCCGGGTTTACCGGAGACGACAGCTTTCTGCTTTTTTTGCCCGACAAGGAGGTGATGCTCTCAGATCCTCGTTACTCCACACAACTACAGCAAGAGTGCCCCGACTTGGATCTCGAGATTCGCTCCCCAGGGACTGCGATGTTCGAGGCGATACGGAAAACACTTCGCAAAGTTCGACAGAGCAGTGTTGGATTTGAGTCGAGTGCGATGAGTGTGCAGATGCACGCGCGATTATGCGAAGAGATCCCAAAGGTGGATTGGGTGGCGTGCGATGGGCGGGTGGAAGCGTTGCGGATGATCAAGGATCGCGAGGAGATTCGCGCTATCCGTGAGGCGGTCGACATTGCGCAGCGTGCGTTTGCGGTTGCCCGCTGCGGTCTGCGAGGTTCCGAGACCGAGCGGTCGGTCGCCCATGGATTGGAGAATCAAATCAGACTTTTTGGCGGTCGAGGTTGTAGCTTTCCACCGATCGTTGCCTGTGGGCCTCGGGCAGCATTGCCCCATGCCAGGCCGGAGTCAGTCACTATCGAGTCGCATGGACTGCTACTGATTGATTGGGGGGCCGACGAGCGTGGTGGATACAAGAGCGACTTGACGAGGGTATTGGTGACCGGTAAAATTTCGCCGAAACTTGAGCGGGTGTACCGACTTGTGCTTAAAGCCCAGCAGCGGGCAATTGATTCGATCCGACCGGGTGTCCTTTGTAGTGCGGTCGATGCGGTGGCGCGAAAGGTCCTAAGTAGTGGTGGCTTCGGAAAGTTTTTCGGCCACGGTTTAGGGCATGGGATTGGGCTCGATATCCACGAGGGCCCGCGTCTGGCTGGTGGTTGCGATCGGCCACTGAAGGCCGGGATGATGGTGACTGTGGAACCGGGCATCTACCTGCCCGGGATTGGAGGGGTGCGGATAGAAGACGATGTCCTTGTGACGCGTGATGGTCGCGAGGTGTTGTCTGATATGCCCAAAGGTTGGGACGATTCGCATGTCACGTTAGGTTGAGGCAGACAGGGAGAATGACGATGACAGCTTCCAGTTCAGGCGATGTCTTCGATATCAAGAGGATCCGTCGTCTTGTGCAATTAATGAAAGATCACGATCTCGCAGAGGTCGATTTAGAACAGGGCGAGCAGCGGATTCGGCTCCGTCGCAGCGGTGAGGTTGTCTATCAGACGCCCCCGCCACAAGCTCCACTTCCGGTTGCAGGGCCGGAAGCCAAAGTGGATGATTCTGCCGCACCCGCGGCGGGGGATTCGCAACTTGCGGTGATAAAAAGTCCCATTGTAGGCACCTTTTATACAGCTTCTGGGACCGATTCGGATCCCTTTGTGAAAGTGGGAGACCACGTGGGTCCCGAATCGACAGTTTGTATCATCGAAGCGATGAAAGTGTTCAACGAAATTCCAGCAGAAGTTTCGGGCAAGGTCGCTGCGGTTCTCGTTGCCAACGGCGATCCAGTCGAATTTGGGCAACCGCTTTTCAAAGTTGATGTTTCAGCGTAGCGACCCCTATGTATAATCGCATTCTGATAGCAAATCGCGGCGAAATTGCTCTCCGGATTATCCGGGCGTGTCGCGAATTGGGGATTGAGACCGTTGCGATTTATAGCGAAGCAGATCGTGGAGCGCATTATCTCGAACTCGCCGACGAGGCATTCTGTGTCGGTCCGGCCAAGAGCAGCGAAAGCTATCTGAAAATCGATCGCATCATCAGTGCGGCCGAAGTCGGTAACGTTCAAGCCATTCATCCCGGGTATGGATTCCTTGCAGAAAACGCGCATTTCAACGAGATTTGTCGCAGTTGCCAGATCGATTTTATCGGACCCTCGCCCGAAGCGATGACGATGCTGGGCGATAAGAACGAGGCCCGTAAACTCGCCCGCAGAGCGGAGGTACCAGTGGTTCCGGGAAGCGATGGGTTGGTTGAAGATGAGGAAATCACCCTTTCAGTTGCCCGGGAGATTGGGTACCCGGTACTGGTCAAAGCGTCTGCCGGCGGCGGTGGAAAGGGAATGCGGGTCGCCCTCAACGAACTCTCCCTCAAGCAGGCAATTCAGCAAGCTCAGCGTGAGGCGGAGGCGGCGTTTGGCGATGACAGTGTGTATTTGGAGAAATATGTTGAATATCCCCGTCATGTGGAAGTCCAGGTCGTGGCGGACCTGCACGGAAACGTAGTACATCTCTGGGAGCGGGATTGTAGTGTGCAGCGTCGTCACCAGAAATTGATTGAAGAGAGTCCATCGCCCAATATTGACCAGAGTACACGTGAGGCCATGTGTGCGGCCGCGGTGCGGATGATTCGGGCCGCCAATTATACGAATGTGGGCACCGTGGAATTCATCGTTGATCAAGAAGGTAAATTCTACTTCATTGAAGTCAATGCGCGAGTCCAGGTAGAACATCCGGTAACGGAAATGGTAACCGGTGTGGATCTTATCAAGACGCAGTTGCGCATCGCTAGCGGAGAAGAGCTGTCGTTTTGCCAAGATGATATTACGACGCATGGCGTAGCCATTGAGTGTCGAATCAATGCGGAAAATCCGGACCACAATTTCCAGCCCTGTCCCGGACGGATTGAAGAAATGTTTGTGCCCGGCGGGCTCGGCGTTCGATTTGATTCGCATGCCCACGCCGGCTATATGGTTTCACCATTCTATGACTCGTTGGTAGGGAAGTTGATTGTCCATCAGCCGACACGCCGTGAGGCGATTGACTGCATGCTAAGGGCCCTCGGAGAACTTCAAATTCAGGGCATTGCAACGACGTGTTCACGACACGAAGAAATTCTCAGGCATGCGGCATTCGTTGAATCTCGGATTGACACGACGTTTGTCGAACGGACCTGGGACCATTAAAGTGCGGCCTTTGTGCGATGAATCAATCCATCTACAGGGCTTTTTTTGATTTTGTCGCGCAAACTAGAATGAGACGAAGGGCTGCCTAGGTAGGTTGCCGGGGTCTTTACTGAGGAGTTTTAAAATGTCTAACGCATCTTCTCTTTCGCGGCCCCCCGCGATGGAAACTAATTTTCGTCGCGTGGCTATTTTGTTTGCCGGTGGTCCGGCGCCGGCGGCAAACGCCGTTATCTCTGCTGCTGCCATCTCTTTTCTTCGCAACGGTATTGAAGTGGTAGGAATGAAATATGGCTATTCTGGATTGATTCAGTTCGGCCCTGATTACACGCTCGAGGAGGGCCGAGACTATCTACTCGTCGACCAAACGACATTACGCCGAACGCGCAATTCGCAGGGTATCTTGATCGGTACTGCACGTGACAATCCGGGGAAATTAATTTCTTGCCCGGCACACTTGGAGGACGCGGAGCGTAGTGCGCCGCTCCGGGCCGTTTACGAAGGTTTGTGTAGTCTGGGCGTGGATGCACTGATTTCCATCGGTGGTGACGATACGCTCAAGACGGCAAACAAATTAAAGATGTATCAAGATTTACTTCCGCAAGATGCCCATCGGATTCCGATTGTTCACCTGCCGAAGACGATCGACAATGATTACACCGGCATTGATTTTACGTTCGGCTATTTTACAGCGGTAGAAACACTTGCCGAAGAACTCCGTAATGTTCTTATGGATGCGGAGGCAAATAAAGCCTACTTTCTCGCTGAGACGATGGGGCGTAGTGCCGGTTGGTTGGCATATGGCGCGGCGATTGCCGGGGAAGCGAGTTTGGTTATCAGCGTGGAAGACATTGTCGGTAAATTCTGTAGCGAGGAGGAGGTGGTCGATTTACAAACGGGCAACATTACCAAACGACCCGTTATGCACATGCAGAATGTGATTGCGCGGATTGTCGACACGATGCGGATCCGAGAGGAGCAAGACGGCAAACAATTCGGAGTGATTGTGATTGCTGAAGGATTAGCGGAATTGTTGCCCCAAGAATATCTCGAAGGCGTTCCCCGCGATGATCACGGCCATATTTCCATTGCGCAAATTGATCTCGGTCGACAGATGGCCCAGATGGTGGGCGACGAATACACGCGACAGACGGGAAACCCAAAGAAAATGACACCCTTACAGTTAGGGTATGAATCACGGTGTTCCAAGCCTCATGCTTACGATGTGATGCTCGGCAGCCAACTTGGCGTGGGAGCTTATCGGGCGCTGGTTGAAGATGGTCTGAATGGTGTGATGGTTTCAATTAAGGGGCAGTTGGAATTGACCTACGTACCGTTTAAGGATCTCGTCAACCCGGAAACGCTGGTGACGACCGTTCGCTATATCCAGTCCGGATCGGATTTTCAGATGCTGGCGCGCTTCTTAGAGACCTATGTGAACGAGCGTTAAAAAACGGACGTCACTCGCTCAAGATGCCCTTGGTACTCGGAATCCCGCTAGTCCGCGAATCGAACTCAACCGCCATACGCAGTGCGCGTGCCATGCTTTTGAAAATGGCTTCACTGATATGGTGACTGTTGCGACCGTAGTGCACCAAAATATGCAAGTTGCAAAGCGCATTCGATGCAAGTGCCCGGCAAAACTCCTCAACAAGTTCTGTGTCGAAGTCACCAGTCTTCGCTGAGGGGAATGTGGCATTAAATCCAAGTTCATATCGACCGCCCATGTCGATAGCGACCGTACAGAGCGTCTCTTCCATGGGGAGTGTAAAGTGCCCGTAGCGACGAATGCCGGCTTTGTCTCCGACCGCCTTTCGCAGCGCCTGCCCGAGGCCGATTCCCACATCTTCAACCGTATGGTGCTGATCAACATGCAGATCGCCTTCGGCGATAATTTCAAGATCTAGTTGGCTGTGGTGCGCCAGTATTTGTAGCATGTGATCGAAAAAGCCAATTCCTGTGGCAACGTGTGCGGTGCCACTCCCGTCGAGCGAAACGGAAACCCGGATGTCGGTTTCGGACGTTTTCCGCGCATGGGTTCCGCGACGTTCGGGCATCATATTGCTTTAGGAAAAGGTGGCAGGGAGGATCTATTTACATTGACCATTGTATACATTTACCATTGTATATACGTTGCTTCAATAGAGCGGGTCCCCGGCGGCAGAAAATTGGATTCTAGGCGGGAGATGCCAAAATTATTAACGAGAGGGGTAGTTTTATCGTTTATTGGGAGGGCAGGAATAGCAAATATATTTATTTTGGGAGTAGTAGGTTTGTGAGTCCTTTACTAGACTGACATAACAAGATCACCCTCCCCCCCTGTTTGGGTGCAAGATGGGGGATGTGTTATCTCCCTACCATCACGTGTTTTATCTCTCCTTTACTGAGGGCTCTCCCCATAAAAGCGGCCATGGCAATTCGGGTTCTTATCGCAGATGATCACGAGGTAGTCCGGATGGGCCTGCGTAGCATGCTTTCCGGTGCGGGGGTGGATGTGGTTGCCGAGGCGTCGACCGGGGCGGAGGTTCTCCATGCCCTGGAGCATCACGATTTGGATCTCGTGCTGCTTGATGTGCGAATGCCCGAAGGTGATGGACTGAAAATATTGTCCCGCCTCAAGGACATCAATCCGGACTTACCGGTACTCATGATTTCTACCTTCAATAATGCTGTTTATATGGCCCGCAGCGTGGCACTCGGCGCCAGTGGCTATATTCTCAAAGACGTTGATCAACCGGTTCTTCTGGATGCGATTCGCAAAGCGGCAAACGGCGAGATGGTCTGGCGGCGCGAAGAGCTTCGCAGGGTTACCGGAACTCTATCGACTCCGCGGATGCCAGTCGATGTTGAAGTGACGCTCACACAGCGTGAGAGCGAAGTGTTGCATCAGCTTGCAAATGGTCTTACAAATAAACAAATAGCAGAAGCTTTGAGTATCAGCTACGAGACAGTCAAAGAACACGTGCAACATATCCTGCGGAAAATAGGTGTGTCAGATAGAACCCAGGCAGCGGTTTGGGCGGTTCGTCAGGGCCTAGTGTAACGGCCTGTCTTCGGTTATTGCACATCTATGACTTAGAAGTTCTTTTCCCCGAGCGTTGATGTGGAGGATCCGTGAATAGGGATCGTCGATTGTTGTTGGGGAAAAGTAAGCAACTAGTCATTTTCCTGCTGGGGAATTTGCTGCTGAGTATGGCAGATGTCCGTGCAGAGACAACCATTCTTCACAATCGATCAGAGCATTCACTCCGGCTCAGATTTCAACCCGATCCAAATGGGGTTCGGGCTTTAACGCTTGCTCCAGGAGGGTCGATGCCACTCTCGGTAACCGGGTCGGTAAAGCTGTGGTATACCGGGCCGGCGGGCAATGGTAACAGCACACTATGGCCCAACAATGTCTACCGCTTTTCTGAAAAGGTGCCCGGCCGCATCGAGCTGCGAAGAATCCCTATTAGTGGACAGCAAACGATACCACCACGGTACCTGGAGGGCGAAGTCGTGGAGCGAACTCCCTGGCCGCTTCGGATTAAAATTGCCGTCGATGACGATGAGAAAACCCGGAAAGAGACCTGGGAAAAAAAAATAAAACAAAGGATTGAGGCTGCATCACGGTTACTCGAATATTTCTGTGGCGTGCGTTTGGAGGTTGTTGCAGTTACCCGCTGGGAATCAAAAGATAGCATCCGTGACTTCAATCTAAGCCTGAGTGAATTTTCGGCAAAAGTTCCTGCACACCCCGCACAACTCGTGATCGGGTTTACCAGTCAATACGATGTAAACATCGGTCGCCAGCGGCTCGGTGGGACCCGCGGTCCGCTCCGTTCGCATATTCTGATTCGAGAGCACGGACCGCGCATCGGTGAATCGGAGCGTCTCGAGGTGTTGCTTCACGAGTTGGGTCACTACCTGGGCGCGGCGCACAGTGTGAGTCAAGCAAGTCTTATGCGGCCCCTGTTAGGAGATGGCCAATCAAACGCGCGTTCGTTTCAAATGACCTACGATCCAATCAATTTATTGGCGATGAATTTGGTCAGCGATCAGATCCGACGACCCGGTTTTTATTCCGTTAAACAGATACCCATCCCTGTGCAGCAGCGCTTGCTGGATGTTTACAATTGGCTTACGGAACAGCAACCGGGAGACAGATCAGCGATGCAGATGGCACGGGTTTTATGTGGCGGCGTGCTTTCCAAATTGGAAGGCCCGGTACGTAACGAACAACGGCAGGGACTGCCAGCGGAAGAACTTCGCGCGAGGCGAGAATTTCGTCGAGCAGTGCTTGTCATTTTGCAGGCATTGGGGAGGGTAGCTGATGATCGAAGTGAACAATTACTGAGTCTCGATAAGCTAACTGAAGCCTATATTCGAGCCGCCGCAACGAGTGCCGCCACCCTTGAAGATAAGTACGCACAAAAGGCATTTTATTTTGCCTTGGCGATTGCTCTCGATCGTGGCTATTTGATCAAACGCTACGATGCCGTAGCGGAGAAAATTAAAACAGAAAGAGATCTTGTCGTGGTTGCCTCACGTGAAAAGTTTGTCGGCAAGGCGACCATTTGGCGTCGGGTTTCATTGCTTCAAGAGTTTATCTCGGCCGGCATCCTTGCGCAGTTGGTCGGTGCTGATGTTGCCCGCGATGTGACGACGCTCGAAGAGATTAAACAGGCGACCGAACCGGCGGGTTTTAGTTTCGCAGCGATTGTCGCTAGCCGCGCAGGGATTCGGCTCAATCAAGCGCTGGTATCCGATGAAATTACTTTTTCCAAACTAGCGGAAACATTTACGATAGAGCGTTTCGTACCGTCAGTCGATTCGATGCGTAAATTTTGGACTTATGCAGAATTAGAGGAAGATTATGGGGGCACGAAGGGAATCTATTTTCAGCGCGAAATTAAAAAAATTCAGCATGCCGTAGACACCCTGCCTCCTTACAGAGCCAAAGGCGTGAATCCCTAGCCGAATGGTATCGGCTTTTCCGTCCACATTCAGGGAGATTGAGACAAAGGCTTCTGCGCGTGACTTAAACGAGTAACGAGGCGATTTTACGACGCCCCTCCTCGCGGACGGTCAGCTTTCCTTCACGTGCCAGCCAGCCGATCGATTGCATGATTTGATCGCGGGGTGCGCCAATCTTTTTGACGAGTTGCGTTATCGTCAGCGATCGCTCCTCGTCGAGTAACTGCCAGATATCCCCCGCGGTCTGGCCTACCTCAGTGGCAAATAATTCTATTGTGGTCATCATTGCCCTCGTTATGACAAACATGTTCAGCGACGCCGAAGTCTAACGGACTGGGCAGCAGCAAAATATGGATCGAGCGATAAATTAAAAAGGCCCGTTTGGCTATGCGGGAGCGCCAAACGGGCCGGAGTTAAGCCTCAAAAAACTGGTATTGGTCTATCGGGACCGCTGTATCCACATTTCCAAGTGGTTTGACCTAAGATTTGAGGCTTCTCGTCGATGACTGGCCTTGTTTCGGGCGACCCGCCGGTCATCCCTCTGGAACATAGTTCAGAGGAGGATTATGCGATTCGCATGCCAAAGCCAAAAAATTGAGGTAATGAGGATGAAAAAAACATTGGCCCTGAGTCCAAGTGCGGATATTCAAGTGACTTACAGTAAACTGTGAACCGCAGGTCCACAAAGCATCTTCTGCCAGCAGCCGACGGTCATTGCTGAAAACATTACAAAGAAACACCGTCGGCTTCATGATTTTCTATTGCTCATCAAGCTGGTGGTGATTGCAGTAAAGATCTGTTTTAGCTGTTCAAACTGGTTATCTTCCGCCTGAGAAAAAATAACATATTTTGCAGCGGTCGTTTCCCAGATACGAACCGATGCGGTCCCGGTTAGATCCAGACACAAAAAATGCATATCAATCCCGATAAGTTTCTCACCGGCCACCAGATCGACAACATTTTCGATTTCTAATTCGGGATAGACCTCTCGCATGGCCACAATGGCTTGCTCCAGTACCGCCGCGTTGGTGGTTTCGTATAATTCTCGGCGCACACACCAGAAACTGCCCTCAGGACTCACCACGGACACTGAATCGGTATTTTCGATTGAATGCTCGTGGTCTAATTTCCAAGACTCGGGAAAAGAGAAACACAGATCATTTCGATTATCAAAGTTTTGCATGCGAACTCTGTGGTCATACACTCTGTGGTCATACACTCTGTGGTCATACACTCTGTGGTCATACACTCTGTGGTCATACACTGAGCGACGCACATGTTACGCTGCCTGGGCCGCCAGTTGAGCGCGTTGTATTAAACCAAGCAATGGAACTCCCGCAGTATGGAGTTGAGCTTGAGCCCACATCGTATCAACCGGATGCGTATCCAGCCATAGAGCGGCATCAATAAATGGCCCGCAATCAGCAAGCATTTCCGAGCCCAGTCCCCTTCTCTCTAAAGGTGGCACATCGACCAGAATGACATCGTATTGGTCACGTAGAAATTCGAAGATCGAGGCAAGATCCCAGAGGTGAGGCCATTGTGTCAGCGAAGCATCAAAGGTGCATGGGAGTACGGTGAAGCGATCAGCGATGGAATCAATAAGATACTCACCAAGCGGCTGATCCTTTGTGGAGAAATCTTCCCAGCCTGCTGGCGGTTGGATACCGAGCAATTGGGCGATAGAAGGTTTTTCCACATCCGCATCGATCAAAGCAATGCGGCGGTTTGTCAGGGCACATGTCGCAGCCAGCCAGATTGCGGTCGTTGTCCGACCAGACTGGCGTGCCCCGCTAGTGATCAGGATAACACGTCTCCCAGAATCCGCAGCGGTAGCGATGGCATCCACGATCGGCCCCGCGACCGTTTTGGCGGTTTCATCAAGTGCCTGGCAAAGTGGCGGCCATGCAAAGCGATCTACCTCTAAGGCGGCGTCATTTATACTTTGCCGATTCGGATCACAGAAAACCGTCGAGTCTGCTTCTTTTTGAACCTGTGTCGAACTGCGAACGGCAACGGGCTGCTGGTTGGCGATATCGAAAAGCTTCAGCGGTTGTTTGTCAGACTTTTGCATTTATAGGGAGCGCGATCAATAAAACAGTGTTTCTTAGCGGTGAACAGGAGCGACCGTGCGAACAGCTGCCGTTTGATCTGGAGGCGTTGCAAATCGGGTCATGTACGCATCTCGCAGCGGAGACTCCGTTGATGAAGTGTGGGTTTTAGCGACATATGACCAACTAAAAATAGCCAGCAACAGAAGACCGACGGAGAAGCAACCAACCACCATGCGACGCGTGCGTGGCCGTGAAACGCGGCGTTTTGTGGCAAAAATCGATGTTTGGAGGCGATTTACGTTTTTTCTCGGATTCACTTCGCGGATCGCTTTGCTCGCATTACGCGGCGTCTGAAGTTGCTTTTCAGCCCCTCCTGGCTCGGTGTTGTAGTGCGAAAGATCGGGCAGGACTGCTAGCACCGTGATTTCGGGCCCCGTGCTGTCCGACTGCTTTTGTGGGGAAAAAGACATGTCTCCGTTATCGGGAGGTTCTTCGGTTGATCTTGAGCCTTGCACGCGAGCGGGGAAATAAAAACAATAGAGACCCCCCCGCCGCTTGGTAAGAGATCCAAGCGGACCCAAGGGCGGGGGTCCTTCTGGGTGGCTTGGATGGAATAGCGAATCTCTATAGTGCTATGGCCTCCTGGAAAATGACAGACAACAATAGGCTCTGCAACACGAAGGCGTTTTCTTGGAGAATTCTTAGTCAGCCAGTCTCCTCTTTGGCACCGAGGAAACTCCGTAAGTTGCCGGCACTATGAGCATGACAACAGATAAAATAGATCAATTAAGCGGCCTTCTCTCCGAGCGGATTCTTCTGCTCGACGGTGCGATGGGTACGATGATTCAGCGCCTCGCACTCGACGAAAAGGCAGTGCGTGGCGAAAGGTTCGCAGACCATCATAAGGATTTGAGTCGTTTTTCAGATATCCTTTCGCTGACGCACCGCGAGAAAATTACAGATATTCACCGCGCGTACTTTGCGGCCGGCTGTGATATTGTCGAGACCAATTCTTTCAACGCCTCGCTTGTCGGCATGATTGAATTCGAGCTTCCCGATACCCTGGCTGACGAAATCAATCAAGCAGCGGTACAGTGTGCCCGAGAGGCCGCTGAGGAATATACAGCGAAGACGCCCGGAAAACCGCGATTTGTAGCGGGATCGATCGGTCCCACAGGCCGTCAAACGGCAATCAGCACGCGTGTGGAAGATCCGGCACATCGCGATGTGACTTTTATGGAAATGGTCGATAGTTATCGTCGGCAGATCGCAGTTCTTGTGGAGTCTGGCGTCGATATTCTCCTGCCCGAAACGGCCATCGATACGCTGAATCTTAAGGCGTGCCTTTTCGCGATCCAGGATTATTTTAGGACGACGGGCAAAGAGATTCCGGTGATGGTAAGTGCGACGTTCGATCGTGGTGGCCGAACGTTTGTCAGTGGCCAGAGTGTCGAGGCATTTGTTACTTCCGTCGAGCATTTTCCGCTTTTATCCGTAGGGATGAACTGCGCACTTGGTCCCGATGTGATGCGACCGCACTTAGAGACGATGTCCAAGGCGTCGAGCGTGGCCATTAGTTGTCATCCCAACGCAGGTTTGCCGAATGAAATGGGTCAGTACGATTTAAGCCCGAAGAAAATGGCAAGTATGGTCGGCGAATTTGCCGATGCGGGATGGCTCAATATTGTGGGCGGTTGTTGTGGTACGAGTCCGGAGCATATAGCAGCTATCGCAGAGCGGGTAAAAACGGTGCGGCCTCGCGTTGCTACCCAAAACCGTACGACGACCTGTTTGGCAGGTCAGCTTCCCATGGAGTTCCGTGAAGAGATTCCCTTCACCATGATCGGTGAGCGGACCAATGTAACGGGTAGTCGTAAATTTGCGCGGCTAATTCGTGACGAGCAGTATGAGGAAGCGGTCGAGGTAGCGCGCAATCAGGTTACAGCGGGTGCGATGCTGATCGACGTGAATTTCGACGACGCCCTGCTCGACGGAGTCGAGGCCATGACTCGTTTCCTGCGGTTGATCTCAGGTGACGATGTCGCGGCTGCAGTTCCTGTTATGATCGATAGCAGTAAGTGGGAGGTGATCGAGGCAGGATTGCGGAATGTCCAGGGTAAAGCGGTCGTCAATTCCATCTCATTAAAAGATGGAGAAGAAACGTTTCTTGAGCGCGCACGACTTGTGCGGCAATATGGTGCCGCAACAGTGGTGATGGCCTTCGACGAAGAAGGCCAAGCGGCGGATGAAGATAGTAAGGTCCGGATCTGCAAACGCGCCTACGATTTGCTTGTGAAGGAAGTTGGCTTCCCTCCGGAAGATATTATCTTCGATCCGAATATTCTTACGGTCGCGACGGGCATTGAAGAGCACAATAATTACGCGGTTGATTTCCTTGGGGCACTAGGTCGGATTAAAGAGGCTTGCCCCGGTGTGCTCACAAGTGGAGGTGTGAGTAATGTCAGCTTTAGCTTTCGGGGGAATGATCGCGTTCGCGAGGCCATTCATAGTGCGTTTTTATACCATGCCGTACGTGCGGGTCTCGATATGGGTATCGTCAATGCGGGGCAGCTAGAAATTTACGAAGAAATACCCCCCGATCTTTTAGAGCGCGTTGAAGATGTGTTGTTGAATCGTCGCGAGGATGCCACGGAGCGACTCGTTGAGTTTGCCGAAACGGTAAAAGGTTCCGGCAAACAGCGGGTTGTCGAAGACCTTGCTTGGCGCGATGCATCGATCGAAGAACGGATGAAGCATGCCTTGGTGAAAGGAATTGACAAATTTATCACAGAGGATGCTGAAGAAGCACGGATGCATTACGATCGTTGTCTTCAGGTCATTGAAGGACCCTTGATGGGGGGCATGCAGGTTGTGGGCGATCTGTTTGGGGAAGGAAAGATGTTTCTTCCACAGGTAGTCAAATCAGCCCGCGTCATGAAGAAGGCAGTGGCGTATCTAGAACCGTTCATGGAGGAAGAGAAACGCCTGGCGGGAATTGAAGCTTCTGTGGGTCGAGGGATATTTCTCATCGCCACCGTCCGCGGCGACGTGCACGATATTGGCAAAAACATTGTTGGCGTGGTACTCGAATGCAATAACTACAAGGTGATCGACCTTGGTGTCATGGTAGCTGCAGAAGATATTCTTGCAGCGGCGGCAGAGCATCAAGTCGATTTTATTGGGTTGAGTGGATTGATCACCCCGAGTCTCGACGAAATGGTTACGGTCGCCAGGGAGATGAAGCGCCGGAATATGGCGGTGCCGTTGCTCATTGGTGGAGCAACCACAAGCGCTAAGCATACGGCAGTTAAAATCGCGCCCCACTACCCTGGGCCTGTCGTTCACGTTTTGGATGCAAGTCGTAGCGTGGGTGTTGTGGAACGTTTAGCAAGCGATGAGCTTCGGACCGATTTTATTGAGAAGAATGTCCGCGACCAACAATCTCTAGTTGAAAGCTATGAAGCACGCTCGCAGACACTGATACCGTATGCGGAGGCGATGGAAAACCCGTTTCGCACCGATTGGTCAAAGGTGCGGATTGATACACCTTCGTTTACCGGTAGGCGGACACTTGATGCTCTTTCGGTCCGCGAAATTCGGGAATGGATAGACTGGTCCCCGTTTTTTTTGACCTGGGAACTCCGGGGTAAATACCCCCAAATCTTTGAAGATGAGTTTGTCGGCCAACAGGCCAAAGAGTTGTTCGAAGACGCAAATCGTATTTTGGATCAGATTGTCGATCAAGACTTACTAACGCTACGCGGGACGTACGGTTTTTGGCCTGCTGCCAGTAAGGGAAACGACATCCTGCTCTTTGAGAATGGTTCGCGAACCAATGAAAAAACGCGCTTTCATTTTCTTCGTCAACAATGGCAGAGACGTGGGCAAGCGGACTATCGCTCGCTGGCCGATTATGTGGCACCATTCGATTCAGGACGCGAAGATTTCATAGGAGGGTTTGTTGTTACGGCGGGGATCGGTGCCGACACACTCGCTGAAGAGTTTAGATCCAAGCAGGATGATTACAACGCGATCATGGTTCAGGCAGTGGCGGATCGACTGGCTGAAGCGCTCGCCGAGTGGTTGCATCGCAGGGTCCGCTCCGAGTGGGGGTTCGCGGATGTGGATCAGAATGATGTTGAAGCCATGATTTCCGAAAAGTATCGCGGTATCCGGCCCGCTGCAGGTTATCCGGCCTGTCCAGATCATACGGAAAAGCAGATACTCTTTGAACTTCTTGACGCAGAAAATACAACGGGCATCCAATTGACCGAGAGTTTTGCAATGTCTCCAGGCGCAAGCATAAGCGGGCTCTACTTCGCCCATCCTGAGAGTCGCTACTTTACGGTCGATCGGGTGACGCGTGATCAGATTGAGGACTACGCCGGTCGAAAAGGCTGGTCGATTGACCGTGTAGAGCGATGGCTTTCACCCAACTTGAGTTACGACCCTGAATGATCTGGCGATCTCAACTGGAAGACTTCGGGGGGGGGGGAATCGCCTCACCATGCGGGTCCCGCTCAGGATGGCCAAGGTGCTGATCGATTTTATCGGCGAGGTCGTGAACATGTTCGAGTTCTTCCGCTTGTTCGTGAACTTCGTCCGCACTCACACCTGCATGCTCAGTAAGATAAGACTCCCAAAGCCTGTGAGACCGAACCATTTCAATGGCTCTATCGACCCCGCTCTCTGTGAGTCCGATATTCGCAGCTTTTCGGTACAGGAGTCCCTCTTGTTCGAGTTCGGCTACGATGCGCTCGGCCTGTCGACGAGTTACGCGGGCAGCGGGATAGATTTGCTCCATTGAGCACATGTGCTGTTCGGGTTCTGCATTTTTAGCCACAAAGCGATAAAGCGTTTTGAGGATATCTTCACCTTGGATATGCCGTCGGATGCGTTTCCGCTGGAGCGACCGCGTGAGCAGTCCTTCCGTCGGACTGAGTAGCAAAACAAGTGTAAAAATAGTTGCTGCGAATACAACCATTGTTGCACCGCTGGGCCAATTCGTGACGAACGAGAGCGACATGCCCGCAACCGCTGAAAGCCCTCCAAAGAGTCCGGATAATAACATCATCGTTCCCAGTCGATTGGTGAGCAGGTAGGCGGCAGAGGCAGGCGTGATGATCAAGGCCACAACGAGGATGACCCCGGTAGTTTTTAATCCCGCGACAACGGTTGCCGATAGCATACCCATGAGCAGGTAATGCAAAACGACCACTGGAATGCCCATCGCTGCGGCGACCACAGGATCGAAGCTTGAAGCCCGCAGCGGGTAATAAAGCAGAAAAACGATCCCGAGCACGAGCGGACAGATCACAGCCATCAGGAGCAGATCTGCTGTGTCGACCGCTAAGGGATCGCCAAAGAGAAAACAGTTCAGGTCAAAGTGGAGTCCCCGGGGAAGTGCGCTGACGAGGATGATCCCGATCGCAAAAAGTGCGGTAAAGACGATGCCAATCGAGGAGTCTTCCTTGGTGCGACTCAGTCGGCTGATCGCACCCACCAGCACCGCCGTCAATACACCTGCCAGCAGGGCGCCTGCCAGCAGTCCAAAGACCCCGGTGTCGTGCGTGATTAAAAAAGCAATCACCACACCCGGAAGCACGGCATGGCTCAGTGCGTCGCCAATCAGAGCCATGCGTCGCAGTACGACATAGCAACCAAGCACACCACATGTCACGCCTACCAGCATGCAGCACACAGTCTCCTGCCACCAGCGTTCACTGAAGGGCCGCAACCACCAACCTGTAAAATCAAATTCTGCGAGGAGCGTTTCCATTGATTTATTTCATCCGCATCAGTTCGGCCTCTGCCTCGTCGAGCAGCGAAAGCCTGCCACCGTATGTTTTTCTCAGGTTCTCCTCCGTGGCGACTTGCTGCGGTGGCCCCATCGCGACGATGCGTCGATCGAGCAACATGATTTGGTCGAGACGCGTGAGGATGGATAAGTCATGGCTGACCAGAAGAATCGTTTTGGTTTCTTTTTTTAATTGATCAATCAGTGAAAAGATCGTTTCCTCGGTTCCCGCATCTACGCCGGTCAGGGGTTCATCGAGAAGGTAGATGTCGGCTTGTTGACAAAGCGCGCGAGCCAAAAAGACACGCTGTTGTTGTCCACCGGAGAGTTGGCGAATATGGCGGTCGGCGAGTTGATGGAGGCCAAGTTGTTCGAGCGCTTCCCAGGCTGCCTGGCGATCTTCTGCGTTTGGCCGGCCAAACAGGAGACCCCAACCGGTCTTCCGTGCCAGTCGGCCCATCCGCACAACATCCAGGACAGTGACAGGAAAATCCCAGTCCACCGATTGTTTTTGAGGTACATAACCGATACGCGGACGATTTTTGGTTACGCTACTACCGAACAGGGTGACTTCCCCCGTGTCGGTGGGGATGAGCCCCAACACAGCGCGTAGTAAGGTGCTTTTGCCTGCCCCGTTGGGGCCGACGATTCCGGTGAGCGTTCCTGCCGATAACTGAAAGGATACGGAGCGCAAGACGGACCGACCCGCGTACGAAACAGAGAGGTTCCGCGTTTGGAGTGGCACGTTGCTTGTGGACGATGGCGATGGTTCGAGGGTCTTATTCAAGGTGTCGTCGCTCCCTGCCCGGACGCAGCCGGCTCCCCGAGTGCACCCGCAATAGCAGAAACATTATGTCGCATCATGCCTACATAGCTACCGGCCGGTTCGCCGGGCTCGTCGAGAGAATCGCTATACAGCGTTCCTCCAATAGTTGCGCCGGTGGCTGCAGCACTTTTTTTAACGAGCGTATTTAGCGTGGAACTCGTGGATGTTTCAATAAACACAGCTTTGACGTTCCGATTTCGAATTAAGGACTCGATTTTTTCGATTTCCTGAGGCCGCGGCGCTTCTGCCGTACTGATGCCGACCATTGCTCGTACGTCGAGTCCATAGGCTTCCGCTAGATATTGAAATGCGTCGTGGCTGGTAACAATGACTCGTTTGTCCGCGGGAATCGACGTTATTTGATTCTGAATCCAGGTATCCAACTCTTGGAGTTCAGCATCGTATTGCCTAGCATTATTACGATATGTGTCGGCATTCTCTGGGTCCACTGCAATGAGTGCATCAAGGGCGTGCTGTAAGTAACCACGAAAATGAGTGACGGACATCCAACAGTGTGGGTCTGGCGCACCGCCGCCTGCGTCGTCGCTGCTGCCGAGAGGATGCGGGACCGCTTTTTCTGCCAGGGCGACGACTGGTCCTGTTGCATTGTTGTGGATTACTTTTTCAAGGGTCGATTCGAGGTGATGCCCATTGGTGAGGATGATGTCCGCTCGAGCGATTTGTTCGGCGTCGCGCGGCCGAACGTTATAGACATGCGGATCTTCTCCTGCACGCATAATACCGGTCACATCAGCAGCACCGCCTGCCAAATGTTGAGCAAGGTCTTCAATCATGGTCGTTGTGCAGACGATGTGTACTCGCTGCGTGTTGTTGGTCCGATCGGCCGGGATTTGGGCGGTGCGTTCACAGCCGATGAAGCAACTAGAAAACAGGAGCAGGGACACATGAAAACAGATCGGTTTTTGATGCATGCGTCGGATCCAGTTTTTGAGCGAATACACAGAGTGGAGGCTAGGAAGTCCATTTTACGGAGCGAGAACCCATGGATTCAAGAGATGAAAATAAAAGTTTAGAGTAGTCAAAAAGACATGGGCTAGCGACTGGGGGTCTCTTTATGGAAGCAAATTCCCGTAGGCATGGCTTTAACGCCTGCAATTGTGCCATTGCAGGGCACGTAAAAGTTGACCATCACGGATCTGAGCGGTAGAGTTGACATCTAGGTGGAGCAAATTAATCTGCAATTTCTTCTCTTCTCGATCGACAAAGTGACCGCGTATGAATATTCGGTATTTCAAGCGATTTCGTATGGAACTTGGCCTTGGAGGGCGTCATTTCGGCCCGACCGATTTGCCGACCGGATATCGATTTCATGACTGGGATCAGCGGCAGATCGCGGCGCACGCCAGGGTCAAATTCCTGAGTTTCCAACAAGAAATTGATGCGGAAGTCTTTCCGTGTCTTGGCGATGCTGAGGGTTGTGTACGGTTAATGCGAGAAATTGCTCGTAAAGATGGTTTTTTACCATCCGCGACCTGGTTGCTCTGTCGACAGTCGCAATCTGGCAGAGGTGTCGAGTCCTGCGGGACGATTCAAGGGATTCGGGATCGGCAGGGATTGGGGGCGGTTCAAAATTTGGGAATTATTCCAGAATGCCGGGGAAACGGACTGGGAGAACTCCTGCTGCGTCGCGCTTTGTTAGGATTTCAACAGTCCGGTTTATCGCGCGTTTATCTCGAGGTGACTACCGATAATACGATTGCGATTCGCCTCTACGAACGACTCGGATTTGTACGTACACGTACGAGTTACAAGGCGGTAAGTGTTCCGGAGTCGACGGTTGGTGTCTAAAAAGGCATGCGTTCGGCTTGTCTTTTCCTGTTTTTTCATGGTAGCCTACAGTTCGATTGTCGCCACGGGAATCCGGTAATTAAAAGTAACATTGGCTACAGGTAGGCTATTATGAATGAAGTTCTGGAGAACGATCAGTCGCCTCCGCAAAATAAAGAGTCGCGACTGCGCAGTATTCTCAAGGCTTTTTCTTGGCGGATTATTGCGTCTGCGACAACGATCACAGTCGCATATTTTGTCACTGGCGATTTAACGACAGCTGGGGTGGTAGGGATATTTGATTTTGTGTTGAAACTACTGCTTTATTATTTTCACGAACGAGTATGGCAGTTGTTGCCCAGGGGCAGTATCCGGCGTATCGTGCAACCTTTTCCCCGCGTTTGAAGTTTAATGGGCTGGGTTACTCGAGCTATCTCTAGGCTGCTGGTCTCACGGTAGCTACAATGACGACTAGGCATGGTATTGTTGTTGCACTGCTGTGCGCTTGAAGCCGCAATCAATTGGTCGTCGGTTTACGGGATCCAGTAAATGGTTTACGGAGAGGACTCTCAAAACGAACACCCACTTTCGAGCCTATCGGGTGATAAGCGAGAATTGGCAGAGACGATCGTTGGAAGTTCAGGAAAAGATACGGCACGTGAGCAGGAAGGATGTGTGCCGGTGACAGTAAAAAAGATTGGTCGCTATCAGATTGAACGGGTTCTCGGTATCGGGGCAATGGGTGCTGTCTATCTTGCCCGAGATGAAACACTCGATCGACTCGTTGCCATAAAGATACCAAAGTTCCCCAGGGGATCGGGCGACGAGGTGATTCAAAGATTCTATCGTGAGGCTCGGTCCGCAGCGGCAATCACGCACCCCAATATTTGTGCGATTTATGATGTTGGGGAAGACGATGGTACGCCCTACATTGCGATGCAGTATGTGGAAGGGCACTCGTTAGCTGATTACGTCAATTCGTATCGGCAGCCACAGGAGCAGGTCGCCATTGTGGTGCGTAAGATCGCGCTTGCGATGCATGAAGCGCACCGCTATCAGTTGGTGCATCGCGATTTAAAACCGGATAACGTCATGATCGACCATCGCGGCGAACCGGTCGTGATGGATTTCGGTCTGGCGCGGAGAAGCGATCAAGAGGATGTGCGAATCACCCGTGAGGGTGCGATCTCAGGTTCACCAGCGTATATGTCTCCCGAGCAGCTTGAGGGAAAAGTAGCTGATGTGGATCCCCGATCGGATATATACAGCCTCGGTGTGTTGTTCTACGAAGGCTTGACCGGCACCCTGCCCTTCAAAGGGGGAGGTTCGATCGTGGCATTGATCACGGAGGTTATTTCCAAGCAGCCAACCGATCCACGGGAAGTTCGCAAAGACTTAGATCCGCGGATTTGCGCTATTTGTATGCGGGCGATGGCGAGAAATCCGCATGAGCGCTTCGCATCCATGCAGGAAATGGTTGTTGCACTGGATCATTTCCTGAAAGTCTATTCGGCGGTTCCGCGAGCGCAGAATGAGATCAAGGACGATGCAGACATACCGCTCGATCTCGAAGTCGGTTTGGATGAAAGTAGAGAGGATCCGTTGCCTCCCGGTTCATGCTTCGATCCTGTTCGGGAAAAATGCAGGAAGGTTAGAGACTATTTGGAGCAGAAGGAATTTGAAAAGGCGGTCAGCCTTCTCAAAGAGATTGCGGATGAAAAGGATTTACGGTTTGTAAAATATGCCGAATGGGCAGCGACCGAATTGCCGCGTATTCGCGGGGTTGTGGCGGTAAATCAAGATGCCGCATTATCCGCAACGGATGTCCCCGTTCTTGCGCCGCTTGAGGAAGACATCCTCTGGGAGAGTTCCTCAGACGATTTATCGGCGAGTGCGCAGTTACGTCCAAGAGAGCGAAGCACAGCAGGGACTAAGAAACAAAGGCGAACGCTATTGTTGATTGGTGCTGTAATTGCACTGATCGGAGTTATTGGAATACTGACACTTGTTCTGGTTTCATAAAAAGTTTTGGGCAAAGAGTTGGGCTTTGTATTGCTCATTTATAAATGAGATGGCGTTTGCGAAACCAACGGATTTTAAAGGTATTCAATCATTAATGGCCTTCGCTGGCAGGCGACAAGTAACCTGGAAGCAAATGTCACGCTGTTTCACTTTTGGCGGGCTGCCTAAGTATTGAGGAGTTTCTGATGAAGCCAATTGGCCAATTTTTTCTGCTCATAATGTTCTTGGTAGTCCCGGTAGCAGGAGCAGACGAATCTGACTTGGATGCACCGGACCTGAGGGAACGGCCCCAGCAAAGACCGTCACGCGGGCCACAGTTGCCGCCCCCGCTGCGCGTTTTTGATGAAGATAACGACGGTGCACTTTCACCGGATGAAATCCAGAAACTTGCGGATAAGCTCAATGCGCTGGATCAAGATGGCGACGGTCGGGTGGATTCGCGTGAGCTAGAAGAAATCTTTTCAGGATATCGCGATCGTGGCCCACGGTCACGTGATGCGTTTGACCAGGATGAATTGGACGATCGATCCGATCGCCGTCGCGATGGCCCACCGCCAGAGGGGCGTCGTCGGCGCGCGCCCGACAGAGAAGACGATCGCTTTGACCGGGATCGCTTTGACCGGGATGAATTTGACCGGGATGAATTTGACCGGGATGCATTTGACCGGGATGCATTTGACCGGGATGCATTTTACCGGGATGCATTTGACGATCGATCTGATCGCCGTCGCGATGGTCCACCGCCAGAGGGTCGTCGTCGGCGCGCGCCCGACAGAGAAGGCAATCGCTTTGACCGCGAAGATTCTGACCGCGATGAATTTGATGACGAACTGGACCCTCATCGTGAACCACCCCCTCGCCGTCGACCAGTCGATGAAGATCGAGGTCGGAATGACCGGCCACAAAGACGAGACTCACCGGGGTCAGGCAACGGTCACCTCATTGATCGCTTGTATCACTACGACACCGATGGTGACGGTAAACTTTCAGCCCATGAGCTTCCGGCGCGTGCGCAGTGGCTGATCGAGCAGGCTGATGCGGATCAGGATGGATCTGTTGATCGGAGGGAACTGGAGAAGTTTCTTTCGAATCGGTAGCGGCTCGCAACAAAAAACACGTCATGTTATGGAGGTTGTCTCATTGGCATCTTTGCTTCTCGTGGCAACGTGTATCGCAGTGGGTGTTTGGATTCTTATTGCAATCGCGGGCAGTGGCCCGATTTTGGCGTTGGAACGCGTCGCGATGGAATCGCTTTCAGATCGCGAGGCAGAGCCACTCGTCGCTAAGGTGATGACGTCTGGTCAGTTTGACCCGCAGTGGCTAGCGACAACGGGTTTTAAACCGAAGGGCGCCTACCGTATCGTGAAATTGCCAGGTGTGGCAGGGATTGTCGCCTGGAAGAAAGAAGGAGAAGCAACCTACTTATGCGCCTATCTTCTCACAACTGGAGATGTAGGCATCGACTTTGTCACGGTATGTGATGGCGCGATGCTGACCACAGGAAAGTCAAAAGACGGTCATTTGCTACCCAGTCCGCAGGGGCATTATCTGCAAACGTTCTCCGCTACCACCGCAGTTCTGTATCGCCGTCATCAGGGTGGATTAAAGATACTTGGGAAAATTAAAAATATTGTTCCAAGTACTTCTCCAAGCGTGCTTGAAAATATTTTTGCAACCGCCGTTCATCAGCAGTCGAGATGTGTTCGCTCGCACTTGCTCTGGCCACTGAGGATCCCCTGGTGGTATTTCACTCGCCGATCGCTGCGTCACGATAAATCACTGGCGCAGTTGGACGCCTTCACGTAGGGGTTGCTTATTTATTATGTTCTGCTGACTTGAGAACTTGTGAAATCGCTAGCGGAAGATTGAACGAGACATAATTCTTAAGTTTGGTCTTTTTATTGCGGATGGTTAATTTTGAAGCACTACTCGTTGCGTTATTCATCGCATCATCAAAATCTTCAACCTTATCCGCCACAAAATGTCGTCCCTTTGTGTAATAGTGGTTGGCCTGTTGGCCGGCGGCTTTTGCGGAATCGTCAATATTCTCGGCATCGATTTTCGAAATCTTGTCTTTTTCAGGCGCTGCGGTGGCTGCGTATTCTCGCATTCGGCCGACCCATTCCAAAACTCGTTTTGCTTCCACCGATTGTTGTTCGTTGCCCTTCAGCCCTTGGCCCGACAAATGAATCAGTGAAATAAGCGTATTGATCGCTTCCTCATATTTGCGCAGTTGATAGTGTGACCAGACGATTCCTTGTTGTGCAATCACGTGTTCGGGTATTTCCTCGAAACGCAATAGCGCGTTTTTCCAATTCGCAAGTTTGATGTCAGCCAGTGCGATGAGTAGAAGTGGTTCCGGTTCAGTGCCTCCATCGAGCTGCAGTCTATTGATTTCAGATGCAAGTTTTACTGATGAGACGCGACGACGTTTGAGTTTTTTCGCAAGTGTTTTCATCTGGTCTAAAACATTCTTGCTGAGTCGTGGTGGCACCACCTTGCCCGGTTTGACGATGGATGTTATTTGGCTGCCCAGCGTTTCTTTTGAAACGCGGTTGCGGATGTACTCATCCGCCTCTTGGAGGCTGACATGCTGATCGTTATTTTTGTCGGCATCCCCTCGGTAGGCGGAGGCGACCGCACGGGCAAAACTGCCCCCATCGTTGGTTCGTTGTCCGCGCTGGCCCTCTCGGCAACTGACGATGACCGTCACACTTTTTAATGCCGGTTGCGTGCGATCGTCTTCCAAGATAAGGATCTGCTGT
>Ga0114919_10000518_pt1 | contig 29901 bp, 11 predicted proteins | sample BlataG_FD_88682 | JGI IMG/M metagenome (GOLD analysis project Ga0114919, IMG submission 88682) | Deep subsurface microbial communities from Black Sea to uncover new lineages of life (NeLLi) - Black_00105 metaG | ecosystem: Environmental > Aquatic > Marine > Oceanic > Sediment | place: Atlantic... | reverse complement strand
GGTGTGATGGGTGAGGGATTTGAAGGGAGGAAACCTGCCCATTCACCATACCAACAAACACTTACATTTGTCCTCAGCATACTTGACAAGATCTGAGAGACCTTTCAAGCTCATGCTGGTGGAGTCCATGGCATCTTTGAAGCCCTCAGACCTAGGAAAGAGGGAGGGGAGAAGAGGTGGGGAAGCGGTGTCGGTTGGGGGATGCTTGAAGGAATGGAGAATCACAAGAGAGAGGTGTATCTGCCCGAATACTTACTTGCAATATGCCTTGGCAGAGTTTGATGACACGAGCGACAACGATTGAGCTTTATCGTCGCCAGTTGTCAACCTGTGAGGAATGGCAATGTGGGATGTCCTGTCAGCTGCAGCGATAGTAGGAAGTCAGGAAATGGACCTGTCTAAGAGAAAGTCAACGTCTCTGTTAGGACGACAATTTTTCAACTTACGTCGGAAAGATAAACTGCTGGACAGTGCAGGAAGCAGCAGTTGGTTTGGAACGTGCAAAAGCAACGCTCAATAGTAAAGTCAACAAAAGTGGAAATAGTTTGTTGACCATGTCTAGACAGATCTAAGGAGCCTTAGGGAGCCAAAAAGTAATATCAACCGTATAAGATATAAAAGTATAAACCTTTAAGAATTTTACTCCGAAATATTATACATTATGCTTTGAGTAGCCCTCACCTAGTCCCTGATATCAATCCTCAGTGGAAATTTTTGCCTAGGCCTCCACAAGGGCCTATTATGCTATCAGCCCCTCACTCCTGCATCACAACTACTTCTTTGTTCCCAAGAAAGCTTTCTACAGTCATATATTACAATTCAATTGAAATGCTGTTTCATTCTTAACTCTTTTCATTAAAAATAGATTATATACACTGCCTCTTCTCCCTGCATTATCACTATTACTGACAATGCCAGCCACCTCGGGAGAACAACCCTCCTCATCATCAACCACTCTTTTTCTTTCCTTTCCCAAACTTAATAACCAGCTCTTCACACGATTTCAACTGCACAGCCCTAGCCTTCTCATGCTGACCAAAATACTTGTACCTCTGTTGTATCATCCTCTCTTGAGAACATTGTGCATTAAGAGCCTGTTTATACTCCTCTTCTATTACCTTCTCTAACCTATTCCTTTCCCTTGTTTTAGGAGGATAATTCTTAGCAAACTTAATATGACTAGCCACATAGAAAGGAACTTCATATTCCATTGTTTGCATTTTTTGAGCGTACCCTCTTGTCTTTGTTAATTGAAAGGCAGGTTTCCCAGGTGATGTGAGGAAGTTTAGTAGTAAGACTAGGAAGAAGGGTACTAGTGGGAACAAAGATCTCAGTGGATTGCTAGCAGATTGTTGCTGTCTTTGTTGTTGTTGCCTAGCATATGCATCCCTACCTCCTCCTCCTCCTTCTCTAGCTGCTGCAGCTGCTGCTGCTGCTCTTCTGTGTTGATACGCTCTCTGTTGAGCAGCCATGAAAGGGTTGCCTCCAAAGAAGAACATGTTAAAGATTTCTTCTGGATCTATTTCTGATGCTGAGTAGTGCATCCCTCCTGCTGGCTGTCTAAATCCTGGTGATGATCTAGTTGCTCTTCTAAATGATGTTGGTTGTTGTTGACTAGGGTCTTCTACTCCATACGTATTATATATATGTCTCTTGTCTGGATCTGATAAACAACTAAAGGCTCTGCTAACCTTCTTGAATGCTTCATCTGCACCTCTGGCTTTGTTTTTATCAGGATGTAGTTTTAAAGCTAGTTTTCTATATGATTTTTTTATGTCATCATCAGAGGCAGCTTTTTGAATGCTCAGAATTTCATAGTAACAAGTCTTCTGAACTATGGTTGCTACAAGCTGACGTTGTTCGGGAGTTGCTTTGTGATCTTCGTCGTCGTGTGTTTCTTGTTTCTTTTGAGCTTTTATTGGAGATTTAGCTCTGCTTCTAAGTCCTGGTGTGGATCCCATACCGCCAGGTGCAGCTTGTGATGAGGATGGGGTATTGTTGGCAGTGGAGGTTGATTGATGTTGCCCAGCAATGTCGTTGAGGAGCGAGCTGGCCGTTGGACTTGGATACAGTCTCTGAGCCTTTTCTGCAAATCGTGCCGCCTTGATAAAGTGGCCATCGTCTAATGCCTGTTTTGCTATCCTCAAGCATTTGTCAGCCTCGTCTTTGTTGGCTATTTGGTGATCCATGAATGATGACCTCGTTTTATTCTCTAAAGCACAGTCCTCGATAAAATGGGGTACTTGACATGTGTGTGTATATATGATCTACGACATATGTTTTCAAAATGACACCAAATTCAATGCAATCAAGCCTTTTTCAACATCAAAAAAGGGGGACTATCAAATCGCAGAGTTTGCCCTCACAATGCACATACATGAGGGAGGAAGATTGGTAGCAGCAATGGTTGACAAAAATGGCCCGTCCACGTGTCACCAGTGTCAGTTGAGATAGTTCAGACAGTAATTACATTTAAAATCTACTTAATTTTAGCGTATGGTAAGCAGCCCTTGATCAAGTCGAGCTTGGAATCGTCGACTTGTTGAGGCTTGCTCAACTGGCGGTTCTTAGCTCTGTTCATCTTCTCATTCAAATGCTGCTTTCCGGCTCTACGTACCATGACCTTTCCTGATCCAGTGATTTTATAACGCTTCTTTGCTGACTTGTTTGTCTTTAACTTGCCTCCTTTGCGACCATCTGCGCACATCACCTCGAGAGCGGAGGGAGCGGCTACTGTTTGCTGTCTCTGAGCTATCGCCAATCTAGTTGCTGACGCAATTCCATTGTTCTTAGATCCCAAGCTAGCTACTGTTGTTTGTCTTGGAGCCTGCAAAGTGGGAAAATGGTGGGAACAGTGTGAGTGGTATGTAGGAGGCCCAACAGTGATGAGGGGGAAGGTGCACGCATGGATTATATTCGCGTTATATCTGCCGTCGGGATGAGAGTTCGAGACATTACCTGTACAGACAGCCTCAAGCTGCCGAAGGATTTGCAAAGCATCATCAGGACCTCTTATCTCACAAATGGCTGACAATAACAGATGCTACCGTCTATGTTGCACAACTAGTTATGACACCTTTAGTAAAGTTCTAGCAGTTTTGATGGCAATGCATACGTGATGCGATATTTATTGGTTGTCCACCATTTCCTCTCTCCCCGCCGTCGCTCGGTTTCAGAGATGAGTCAGGGCCTTCTAGACAAGTTATAAAGGCTCTTCTGCGGCAATGGCACACTTCAACTAATAATATAGAGTAGTAGATTCAAACGGACGCAGCCAAATGGGTCAAGTTGGGGTGAGTTTCTGTCTAAGAGATGATTGGTCAACTCTCTAGAAAGAATATCATGAGCTTACCTATTCTCGACCACTAATGCAGGTACCATCAAGCTTTACACAAAGTGTTTTAGGAGCTGGAGCCTCTGAAGAAAAGGGAGAAAATGCCCGAATGGTAAGTTGATCAAAACAAGGATTCGATTGGTGATGGATTCCAGTGTGAACTGATTTTGCCCCTCCCTCTCCACTAACTATTCGCAGGCCTCTTTCATTGGTGCTATGGCCATTGCTGACCTAGTCAAAAGCACTTTGGGACCTAAAGGCATGGTACGTTTCTCCCCTGACGACAACGACGGAGGAAGCGCCATCCTCCCTTGCCCCCACTCCACTTCATTCCACTCACCTCTCCCCCTCTTCCCTTTCCACTTCTACAGGACAAGATCCTCCAGAGTGTGAGCCGTGGTAAAGAAGTCACAGTCACCAATGATGGCGCAACCATATTAAAAGCCATCTATGTCGACAATCCAGCTGCCAAGGTCCTGGTGGACATTTCCAAGACACAAGATGATGAGGTGGGTGATGGCACTACTTCAGTTGTTGTCCTTGCTGGGGAACTACTCAGAGAGGCAGAGCAACTGGTAAATCAGAAAGTCCACCCAATGGTTATCATTGCTGGATATAGAGAAGCAGCTGAAGTAGCAAGGAAGCGTCTTGAAGGCATGTCTTGGGACAACCAGGCAACAGACAGTGTCAAGTTCCGTCAAGATCTCATCAACATTGCCAAAACCACCTTATCATCTAAGATCCTGACATCTGATAAAGATCATTTTGCTGAACTGGCAGTAGATGCTGTGCTCCGTTTGAAAGGGTCCATGAATCTGGATGCCATTCAAGTGTTGAAAAAGTCAGGTGGCACCCTCCGTGACTCGTTTTTGGACGAAGGTTTCATTCTAGACAAGCGTCTGGGTGTGGGTTGCCCCAAGAGAGTTGAGAATGCAAATATTTTGGTGGCCAACACACCAATGGACACTGACAAGATTAAGATTTATGGAGCTCGTGTTCGTACCGACTCCATGGCCAAGGTTGCAGACATTGAAGCAGCAGAGAAGGAAAAGATGAAGGAAAAGGTGGAAGCTATTGTTGGTCATGGGCCTAATGTGTTTGTCAACAGACAGCTCATATACAACTACCCAGAGTCATTATTTGCTGAGGTTGGTGTGACTAGTATAGAACATGCTGACTTTGATGGTGTTGAGAGGTTGGCCTTGGTGACAGGAGCAGAGATTGCCTCTACCTTTGACTCTCCCCCTGGATCTATCAAGCTGGGCAGTGCCAAGGTTGTGGAAGAGATTATGATCGGGGAAGACAGGATGGTTCATTTTAGTGGATGTTTGCTGAATGAGGCGTGTACTATTGTACTAAGAGGAGCCAGTCAACATGTACTGGATGAGGCGGAACGCAGTCTGCATGATGCTCTTTGTGTTTTATCTCAGACAGTTGCCGACTCTAGAGTGATCTACGGAGGAGGGTGGGGAGAGATGCAGATGGCTAAAGTTGTAGATGAGCTGGGTGAACGTACAGCAGGAAAGCGTAGTTTGGCTATTGCTGCATTTGCCAGAGCATTGAGACAGATTCCTACTATAATTTGCGACAATGCTGGGCTTGATTCTGCTGAGATTGTCAGTCAAATGAGAGCAGCTCATGCTGAAAATCCTAATGGTACTACTGCTGGGGTCGATGTCGTCACGGGTGATTGTGGAGATATGAAGGAGAGGGGGATTTTTGAGGTGTTTAAAGTGAAGGCTGCTGCATTGATGAGTGCAACTGAAGCTTCAGAGATGATCTTGAGGGTTGATGACATCATAAAGGCAGCCCCTAGGCAGAGAAATTAAATAGTGATTTCGATGACTCTGGACATCGTTCTTCTTTCTTACTTTTACTTTCTGTGACACATGTATGCTTATCGAAAACGCTTAACAAAGTCAATAGATATCTACAGATAGTGACAGAGCAGTAGACTTTTTAAATATAAAAAATCAAAAAATCAAAAATGTCCAATGTTGATACCCCAAAAAAACATACGCCCATACAAGAAAAAGGGAAAAAAAACAAAAAGACAACGTAACATAACATAACTGGGGGGACAGGCGTGAAAATATACTTGAGAATGGTAAAGTTATTAATTCAAAGCAAGAATCTGATGTACCTACATACCTATATATATGTATCTCGTTGGCAGCGGCATATTATATATCATTTCACCCTAGCTTATTTCCCTTCCTGCAGCCTATAACGTCAAATACAGCACTTCTTGATCAGTAGACCCCGGCATACATGCCATCTCAACCAACTGATCAACTCTATAAGGCATCTTCTGACCTTGATTACTGCCGTATTCACTCTCATGCCTTGCTAACAACCTTTCATTCATCTGCAATGCTCCTGATGGTATGCCATCTATAAACCAAGGATCATTCATCACTTCATGTGTGGACATCCTCTTCACTGGATCTGCCACCAGTAATGATTGTATTATCCTTCTGCAATCAACACTAACTGCACTATCATTAGGGAGAGTGTAATCGCAGGCTACTAACTTTCTATTGTGGTGGGGGTCATCAGGGTTGAAGGGATGCCGCCCAAATACTAGGGCATACAGGATGATTCCAGCTGCCCATGCATCTGCCTTTTTAGCATCGTAAATGGTGCCTTTCTCAAGACCTCCAAGGAGGATTTCAGGTGCCATATATGTAGCGGTTCCAACTACTGTCTTAGCACTGCTGTTCATTTCGTGTTTTGAGTAGCCAAAGTCACACATCTTCAACACTGGTCGTGTTTGTGCATCCGTTGATGTTTCGAGCAGTAAATTCTCCAACTTGAGATCTCTGTTGGATACTCCTCTACGGTGACTATAATCTAATGCAATGATGAGCTGTTGGAATATCCATTTAGCTTCTGATTCTGGCAATCGGCAACCTGGCTGATTTAGAAGGTATCTGTGAAGATCACCTCCACAAGCGTACTCCATTGTCATGCCCAGATGGGTGGGGGTGAGGAAGATTTCTCTAAGAGAGATGATGAGAGGATGCTCCATACTTGCTTGATGGATTATCTCTCTCTTTATATAGACCCTGTGGGTGTGTACAAACTCTCCTCTGGGTAGTAACTTGATGGCTATGTCTACTGGTTTTGGCCGAGCTCTGAGGTCGAGGGCTCGAACGACGAGGCCAAATCCGCCCGTGCCAAGGAGACCAACCTGAGTGTAGAGAAGACGGGAAATTAAGATTAGATGGGACTAGAGGAGAAATGCATAGTGTGCTAGATAACGACAAACATACCTCTTTGTAGGCTGTGACTCCAGCAAGAAGATTGGTGATATTTTTGAGATGTTGATTCTGAGGTTCCTCCATTTCCTCGTCTTCTATTGAAAAATTAGGGTGGAATTCTTCATCTGTGAGTCTCTTAGGTGTCAGGGACAACAATTATTCAGTATAGAAGCAGCAGCAGCTTTTCAAAAAGTCAATTATTATTAATTTAGGCTATAACTTAGGAGGAAAAGCACAGTGATACTTATTACTCGTCAAATTAATCCGATATGAAATAGATCTTTATGCCATCTACAGTAGAACATTGGTAGAATAAAGTAGTGTCCCCTAATCTATAAGAATTGCAAACCCATCTCTAATGGAAAATACCCCCAATTCCTTCGACCCATGATGGCCTCTTAGCCTCACTGGGGAGGCTACAAGCGTTGGCGCTGAACTAAGCCTCACGATCATCCGCCCAAACTTTCTCGTATCGGCCACTATCATCTTCTTCTTTCAATTTCAAACAGTAGAGCCTCACTCTTGTGGTTTTCAACCTGCCTCTTTGTCGCAAACGTAGGCATTTGTGGCTGTAGGTCACCATTTATGTAACCCAACTCTGGAGGCACTAGTACCCTTCTCTTACCATTCTTCTTCATGCCCGATATTGCCTCTCTCAACCCTTGAATGATATTTCCATTCTTTAGATCCAACAATATAGGTCCTATAGGAACATCACTAGGCTGGAAAGATACCCCTTCCATGGTGCTATAAATGAAATAACCATTACTTCTTCTCAAACTGAAATCTATTAGAACTGTATCAGAATCACTAGCTGGAGGGCCCTGGCCTTCAGAGAGGACTTGGACTTTGACGCCATTCTCAGTCTTGAAGAACTGTGGAGCTGTATCATCTACTGGGGCTGATAAGCCTGGGGAAGACCAGTCTCCAGCAGAGGACGGAGGTGATTTTGCAAGAGCAAAGGAGACGGGAGCGATGGCAAGTATGGATGCTGTCAAAAGAGTTTGCCTCCTATTCAATGGTATTTTGACGGGACATTTGAATGGTAGTGCAGGATTTGGAGTGGTTTTTATCGGATGCTTGGCTATTTGAGAATTTAACATTGCTTCTTCCCTCGAGAGAGAGAGAGAGAGAGATGGCGAGCTATTTTGTTTCGGTGGGTAAAGTTATTGTTAGAATAGTAGTATCAAATGCCGATGAACGATGTAGACATGCACATTATGTGGGAGTGGGGATACTTGTGTTCTTTTCAGACCTTTTCTGAGCTCTGCCGAGGAGTGTGAAGAGCCAATCCAGCGTCATAGGAAGAACAACATCCACCAGCGGTCTGAAGAGTGGTACCAAAAAAAAAAGCGTTGCTGCAGGCATCAAACAGTAAAAATACAAAATATCCACTGTGGAGGTGGAAATAGCATACCCTTATTCTGTTAGAATGCAAACCCAGCAGCTTGACCAAGGTGGTCATCATAGACCAACATGTCATGAAAAAACAAAGGCCTTAATTTTGCCCTTATTCCAATATGACATGGAATTGAATGCCCCAAAAGGCATTGCTAAATACTGCACTGCGTCCTCTGTGGACGAAGTAGAGCTCTTGACTTCCATTTTCGAGTCAATTGAAACCACTAACGAAACCAGGTAAGAAAAGTGTGGTTTATCTCTCCCCCTCAAGTTATGCGTGCATCTCAAGCATTAATACAGTGCCTCCCCTCAAATATCGCAGGTCGGATGTGCGGTTTCTCGTCATTCATCCGGACCCCAAACAGCTTGAGATGTTGTCAGAGGGCTTGGTTGACAAAGGCCTCCCGCACATCGCTGTCACTGGCTCTCTCGACCATCCTGAACAGCTGTTGAGATCCATTTATCTCGCTGGAATCACTGAATACAATGAGTACCTATCAATTCAGACTTTGATCAATGGCTCTGATGATCTATCCCTTTGGACAGAATTGGCCAGTGAGCACGGAGTCGTGGCCATTGTCAGTGAGAGCGGCTGCAGTGATGCTGTTGCCGATATCTTGCCTCCTACTCTGGGAAAGGCTGCAGCTGCTGGACTCGTACCAAGACCAGTACTAGACAACCAAGGTCCCAACAATGCCTTCCTCCTTGACACAGTCCCTTTTGCAATTCGCGCAGCAAGAATGCAGTGCAATTATGATGCTGGCTCCATGTTCCGACTCCAGGCCATGGTGCCTCCCTCACTCCAGAAGAAGGTGGTTACTGTTGACGACATCACTGAGACATTGGAGAGAGGGGGTCTTGGGTTTCTAGTTCAAGCTGAGGGTGAAATTATTGCTGCAGCTTTGTTTGATGCTTCATCAGCTGATGGTGATACTGGTGATACTGGTGGTACTGCTGCTTGCCACATGATGATGTCTCTCCAGATATTGGCTATCGACTCAGCAGTGGAACAGAAGGAAGAAATATTGTCATCCCTGTGGCAATATACCCTATTTCAGATTGCATCAAGAAATTCCCCCATCTCTGGTGGTACTGGCAACGACAACAGCAACCCATCCAATAACGGCGTTATTATTGTTCAAGATAATGTTATTCTTTCTCCACTGGAAGACTCCATGGATGGTGCATTAGTTTTGTGGAGCAGTAATGAGCTTCACAAGGCACCAGATATACAGTCACTGATGGCTCATTATGCTGGTTCTATCACCCACCCTACCTCCCTCATCAAAAAGTCAAAGTTGAGATCCATCACCCACTGCCAGCAACAAAGAGCTCTTTTCCGCTCATCGTTCCCCAGGCTGTCTGGACAAGAACTTGACTTGGTCATTGACACCGCAGCAGCGTGCAGTGAGACAGTACTGACTGAAGTACTGGCTGCAGTGAAGAACTATATGGAAGAGGCAGATTTACCTACCAGTGAGATTCACAAGCATACTTCTCTAATGGATGCAGGTCTTGATTCCCTGGATTTGCTGAAGATTGCCAGTATGCTGTCTTCATCGTTGGGAATGGCGCTGCCATCAACCTTGCTCTTTGATTTTCCGACTGCTGCTGCAGTTGCTGATCACATTGGAGCTACCGCTGCAGCAGCAGATCTCCTGGTGCAGCAGAATAGTACCTCCATTGCTGGGTCGGTGAGAAGAAACAGTACTGCAATCATGTCATCATCACAACGTATGCGCAGTACCACCACCACTGCTGGGATGATTCAGCGTCCAGGAAGAAAAACCACCAGATTCCGCTCAACATTTGATGGTGGAGCTATTAATGGAAGAAAATCTGGAATCTTTGTCCACGGTACATCTGTAGCTCTACATGCCAATGGTCGCCGAGCTTCTAACATGCTTAGTGGCAATACTGCTGCTGTTCCTCTCTTACAAGTTGTTATGGCATCTGGTCACAGCATACGACTGGGCACTGCTACTAATACAGCATCACCGACACAGTCCTTGTTTGGAACTGACAGATTGAGATGTGTTCCTTGTGAACGTTGGGATATTGAAGGATATGGCAGCAATGACAAGATGCCTGCCAGGTTTGGTGCATTCCTTGACAATGTATCCTTGTTCGATGCATCTCTATTTGGAATCAGTAAGGCTGAAGTACCTCTGATGGATCCTCAACAAAGATTATTGTTGGAATGTTGCAAAGAGGCTGCTACTTCTGCCGACCTTTTGCCTGGTGGTGGAGCCTCCTCTCCCTCCTCCCTCGGTAGTAATAAACCACGTAGACATGAGACACATTCCATAGGTGTGTTTGTTGGTGCTTCTTACACAGAGTACATGTCACGTATGTCTAGTGGCCCTACTGCTGTTCAATCATCAAGTTATGTTGCCAGTGGAGGCTGCCTCAGTGTGATTTCAGGAAGAGTTTCTTATCTCTTTGGGTATGGTGGTCCTTCACTGGTAACTGACACTGCATGTAGTTCGTCATTAGTGGCATTAAATGGAGCTCATATGGCCTTACTGAGTGAGCAATGCAGTGCTGCTCTTACTGGCGGTGTCAATCTCATGTTGACTCCTACTACTGCTGCTATGTATCATGCAGCTGGTATGTTGGCACCTGATGGTAGGTGTAAGACTCTGGATGCAGTTTCTAATGGGTATGTGAGAGCAGAGGCAGTGGCGGCCTTGGCTCTTCAACGTATTGACAGTATCAGTCAGTCTGACAAGATTGGGAGTAAAGAAGGAATTGTGGTCTTGATCCTTGGTACTGCAGTTAATCAAGATGGTAAGAGCAGTACCCTCACTGCTCCCAATGGTCCAGCACAGCAGGAATTGATAAAGAAGGCTCTCAAGAATGCTACATTGGCTGCTACTAAAGTGAGCCTCCTCCAAATGCATGGTACTGGAACTGCTCTTGGTGATCCTATTGAGATCAATGCTGCTCTGACTGTGTTGATGCCAAAGAGAGGCAACTCCATGCTGGAATTGTCTGCTGCTAAAGCATCTGCTGGGCATGCTGAGCCTGCTGCTGGTTCAGTTGGAGTTGCTTCACTCATTCTTTCTCTTGAAGACAATCACATTCCTCAGGCACTCCATCTCAGACAAGTCAATCCTTATGTTCAACAATGTCTTGAAGGACAGGCCAAAGTACAGGGCAAGCTCGTGACTCATGCTAGTAGAGTTGGTGCTCCTTTTGCATTGCCAGGATCGACTCGAATTGCTGGTGGAGTGAGTGCTTTTGCTTTTCAAGGAACCAATGCACATGCTATTATTGAATCTATTGTGGGAGATGGAGACAACACCAATGTTGGGTTGTTGGTTGATGCTCTTGGGAACACCAGTAACAGCTCTGCATCAAGAAAGCAACAATGGCAGAAAGAAAGCTACTGGCTGTATCCCCTTTCTTCCGGCATTCTTTGCTTCAAGCAATACCAAAGAAAGAATAGAGGCAATGATTTTATCAGTATGACTTCCAACCTTGCTGCTGCTGCAAGGATGATGATGAAGCCTCACCAGTTGACCTTCTTAATGGAAGCGATGTGCCAAGGAATGAACACTCTCCTTCAACAAGGAGCGTCACAGCAGCTCCTCTGTATGAGTGATATCACATTGCACACCCCAGTATTAAAAAAATACAAGACTCTGTCCCTTGAAATAGACCCTTCGAGTGCTATTATTGCAGTGGAGTTGACTGCTGGTGATGATAGTGGCCAGAACAACAAGAGGAAGAGAAGATTGTCTCAGAGGAGAGAGGAGAGAGCTGCCCAGGGAAGGTTGTCCCGTTGTCATGCATTAACTAGGAATGACAATGACAATGAAGTTGATGCATATAGATCATGTGCCTTGACATCATACTGCTTCTACCAAAGACCATATGCCAAGAATATTACAACAGCTATTGGTCAGCTAGGGTCTTGCTCTAATGATGGTGTTGACTATACCAGAGGCAGCTTCTTTTTTCCACCATCATTACTGGAATCTTGCAGTCAGTTGACCTCTTGTTCACAACAACTAAAGTCTATTGGATCAATGATTGTAGAAAGCCATTCTTCTGATAGAAAGAAACCATGGTTGGCTGCTGATGGTCGCTCCATGTTCTCCTCTGGTGATAACTGGAAGATCTACCTGTCTGACGTTGCCACTGCCTTGGGAACGAGTAGGAATGTTGCGCCAGCAGAAGCAAAAACAGAAGAAGAAGAAGAAGAAGAAGACGTCTTTCCTATTGATTATGCACCAGTTAAGCAAGCAATGAGTGTTGCAAAGTGCAACGAGTGCCATCAACAATGCGCTGCTGATATGGCAGCAGAGAGCTTCTCAATTGGTGATACCTTCACCATACAATTGTGTCCTCAAGACAAATTACTTGGCTCTCAACACCACACTGCAGCGACAATGCAGCTAATGCAGAGAATGTTGACATCTCAACAAAGGAAGATGACTGCCACTGTTTCTATAACAATGACAGCAATGTTGAAATGCTGCAATAATGAGCTGCCTCAGACTCGTATACATACTACCAACACAACCGACATTACAGCTGGCATCCATTACGCCTCTCTTCTCACAAACAATACAAGTCTATCAAGTACTGTTAGTACATACCACAACAGTATAACCTCATGGACAATCACTGGTGGTACTGGTGCTCTTGGTATGTTGGCCCAGCAGTGGATATTTGAAATGTCATCTGTATCACACGTCATATTGCTGGGAAGATCTGGAAAGCTGAGTGATCCCTCCCCCTCTCCATCAATGTCGTCATCATCATCATCACTGGTCACTATATCAATATGTGATATATCATTATCTTCTGATGTTGTGGATACTTTGCCTGCATCCCCGTCACAAGGTATACTTCATGCTGGTGGTATTTTGAAAGATGCGCCATTATCATCGCAGACAATGAATCACATCCGTACAGTGTTTGCTCCCAAGGTAGGAGGGCTGGCATGCATCAAGAAAAGTACTGCAGTGAGACACTCTCCTCTACATGCTATGGTGTTGTTCAGTTCTATTGCGGCGGTGACTGGTCCAGCTGGTAGTAGTAATTATGCTGCAGCTAATGCTGTGTTGGATCAAGAAGCACTGGCTTCCCAGCATCAAGGCTTTGCCTCAACCAGTGTTCAGTGGGGTGCTTGGAGCAAGGTTGGAATGGTTGCTGCCAATCATGGAGTGAAGAGAGTAATGGAAAGATCTGGTATTGGTCTAGTGGAGCCTTATCAGGGAGTGAAACTTCTCTCTAATATTGCATTGAGTGTTGGATACAGTCAGTTTACTATTATTACTGCTATTCCTTACAATTGGAGTAGGTTTATGTCTCTCGCCAAGAATAAGCAGCTTCATGAGTACAGTGAGTACCTAAACAAAGCAACCGTCCAAAAGAGCACTCCTCCTCCCATGGCTCAATCTCAGCCATCTCGTCATGTTGACTTGTATCATTTGATTCAACATGTGGTCCAACTGACAGCAGCAGTGAGTGGTGTGGATAGTATCACCAGCCCTGATCAACCAATGATACAATCTGGTCTAGACTCCTTGGCAGCTGTAGAAATCAGAAACAAGCTACAAAATGAGTTTACTATTTCTCTTCCAGCTACATTGGTCTTTGACTACCCTACACCAAAAGATGTAGCAACATTCCTTGGTCAATTGCTCTCTACCTCCTCCACTAATGATGGTAATAACAGTGCGATGCCAGCCACCTCCACTACTACTACCAGTGCTCTTCCATCTATGTGCAAAGAACAGATTGAATCCACTGTACTGGATATTATCAAGTCAGACCTCCTTCCTAGCGTTGAATCTCTGGACACGCCACTGATGAATGCTGGTATTGATTCATTGAGTGCAATTGAGCTAAAGTCCATGCTATCCAGGCAGTTTGATCTTGAGTTGCCAGCCACATTGTTGTTTGATTATCCAACACCAGGAGACATTGCTGAGTTTATTTCTAAGACAATGGCAGCTACTCACCATGGTGATTGTCGTCAATATAGAAGTTCAATGAACATGGCAGTAGCCGCTTGTGGGTTTGACACCTACACAGTGAAGCAACTAGTGGTGATTGATCACATCCATCGCCGTTTTCCTTCACGAACCCTGAGCCAATCAATAACCACACCACACCATGACACCTGTCAAGTTACGCCATTCTCCAGATGGGATGTAGATAGCAATCCAATGTGTCAACGCCCTGGTGGTAGGTTTGGCAGGTTTATTCCAGGTGTGGAGTTGTTTGATGCAGCTGCTGTGTCAATGTCTGCTGCAGAGGCTCTACTAGTTGACCCACAGCAAAGAATGATGCTGGAAGATTCTTGGGAGATATTAAGTAGCTGGAATAGTGATGGTCGTGATAATAGTATTGTGTCTGTAGCAGCTACAATGTCATTTTGGGACTATTCTCAGCAGATTGATGCTGCATTACCAGGTACTGGAGAAGCTTTCAAGGCTACAGGTAGATGTTTCAGTGTTGCTGCTGGGCGTATCAGTTTCTGTTATGGTCTCAAAGGACCATCAATGACCATTGACACTGCATGTAGCAGTAGCCTGACTGCTGTTCAGCTCATCCAGCAACTCTTTTATCAGAATAAATCGCAGAAAGGTATTGTCACTGCAGCTTTGTTGACCTTGGATTCCAGAACTATTGGAATGCTCACTGCTGCTTCCATGTTGGCACCTGATGGGAGGTGTAAGACACTTGATGCTGCTGCTGATGGGTATGTGAGAGGAGAGGGATGTATTTCCCTAGGACTGAGGTTGGTGAATGGATCAGATGCATCGTCAGCTTCATCTTCTGCAGTTGTACTTGGTACAGCAGTCAACCAAGATGGACGTAGTAGCAGTTTGACTGCACCCAATGGTCCAAGTCAACAATCAGTCATGAGACTTGCACTTAATGAGGCAATGATGTCAGCAGATGAAGTCTCCATGTTGGAGATGCATGGTACTGGTACAGCTCTTGGTGATCCTATTGAAGTAGGAGCTGCTGCCGCTGTGTTTTCTCTCAATGTTGGCAGTAGCAATGGATCTGGTAGTAGAAGTAGCAGGCAGTGTCCTCTGGAATTGGGAGCTGCAAAGAGCAGATTAGGCCATCTAGAGCCCGCTGCTGGTGCTGCAGGTATCTTGACTGCTATTGATAAGTTGACCAGCTATCAGACTGAAAGAATCTTGCATCTCACAACTGTCAATCCCTACATCGCGAGCGATAATAGTAGTGCTACCACACCAAGCATGTATGCTTCCAGGTGCATTGGAGCTGCTCCAGTTCCTTCAGTCATTGGTATCAGTGGTTTTGCGTTCCAAGGTACCAATGCCCACATTGTCATCGGCAGTCTGAGCAGTACTACTACATATGAGGCTGACGACTCTTCTGATAGTATTGCTATTCTTAACAAGAATTGCTGGCATCGTAGCCGCCACTGGTTTGCTCCTCCACCTCACCCTCTCTTGGAACGGGTGCATAGATCATCAAAAGGAGTAATCATCATGCAGTGCAATATGCAAAGATTGTCCTTCCTATTGCAGCACGTAGTTAAAGGAAGGAGCATCTTGCCAGGAATAGCTATGTTTGAATGTGCATTGGCAGCATTATTCACTCTCAATGTGGCCGACAATCAAGTTCCTGTGTTGACATCATCATCAATCACTGCTCCCTTGTTGTTAACTGTCAAGAAGGCACCTACTATGATGACTATTACCCAACAAGGAACGACAATTGTGCTTTCTTCTCCTCATTCCCAACATCTTCAAGGTCAGGTGGCTTCTTTTAATCACCAAGTACTATACAATGAAGAAGAAGGTGATGATGATCCATCTTCTCAGCAAAGCAGCATGGTACTCCACAGCATCCTAACACACTCAGTAGTAGTACTTAATAGAGAACTCAACCAACATCCTATTGGTGTTATTGAATCCGGCACATTTTCAAGTTCTCAGCACTCGTCCAGTTTCATCGCTCATCCTGCTGCATCCGACAGTGCAACCCACCTTGGTGCGATGATGGATAGTGATAATAGAGGAGATGGGTCAAGGGTACCTAGCACTGTAAACTGCTACTTTGCTGCTGGCACAATGAACACCACCAGCAACATGCCATCACAGAGCATGTTTACCTCGTGTGGGAATACAAAATACAACCAGCAGCACAATGACCGCACATCTTCATTCTCCCTCTTTAGTGCGAGTAATGGAACCAAAGCCAAGCTGGCAGATCTTTGTTCTATTTCTCTTCAGCAACACAAGTCAGAGCCCACTTCTACTGTTAGTGAGCAGCAATGCTTGATGTACGAAAAGGTATGGTGTGTCTCTGAAGACCACCACCATTCTGTGGAGAGTAATGCCAACAGAACCTCTTGTGTATCTTTGTCATTAACTACCGGCACTGAAAGTACCTTCGTTTCTGAAATTCAAGGGCAAGACAGTCATATGTTTGCCTCCTGTCTTGGCATTTTTAAAGATGTAGCACAACGCAACAAGCTCTGTACTCTAACAGCAAGCATTCCCGACTCCATGGAGGGCAGTGTATTGGATGGGCTTGTCAAAGTAGCTGCTTTGGAACTAAAGTCCATTGAGACTAAACTTGCTATTAATTCCAGACTTAGGAATGATGCTGGTGATGCTCATGGTACTAAAGTGATAGCCAACACCAGACATGTTCCCAAACTTTTACATTCTCACAGCAATCACGTTGTGGCAGAGAACAGACAACTCTCTACTGGAGGTGCTTTGTTAATAGCTGGCGGTACCAGTGGTATAGGTCTGTTGACAGGCCTAGCAGCAGCTTCTGATTACCATAAGCAGCAACACATCATACTGGTTGGCAGGCAAGGTAAATTGTCAGATCGATCATTGCTCCTCTCATCATCATCATCATCACTGTATGAGAACACTAGAATAACTATAGTGCAGGGAGATGTGAGCTTTGCTATTGACACCGAGCATATATTGCCAACCAATGAACCATTATGTTATATTATTCATGCAGCTGGGGTAGTAGCTGATGGAATGCTGGTCAATCAAGGTGCTAGCGATAGTCGTGGAGTGTTTGCACCCAAGTCAAGCGGCACCAGAAATCTCCGTAATCAGACAGTAGGGTTGAGCCCAGTTCATTCAGCATCCTTCTTCAGCAGCATTACCTCTCTATTGGGAAATCAAGGACAAGCAAATTATGCAGCAGCAAATGCAATTGTGGATGCCTCCACAGGCCAGCTCCAACATGAAGGTCTCCCTGTCTCCTCAATGCAGTGGGGCCCTTGGTCTGATGTCGGCATGGCTTCCTCCACTACCAACCTGTTGAGCAAGCTTAAACGTCAAGGCTTGGGTGCCATCAAACCTGCTAAAGGACTCGCAGTGTTGTTCAAAGCATTGGAAAATGTTGGTATTCACTCCGCCAATCTAGCTGCCAGTCCAGTTTACTGGAACACAATGATGGAGAGGCAGCCATCGCTGATGTTTGAGCACCTTGCTCCTCATTGTCAAAAGAAGAAGAAGATTGATCATCCACGATCTCTATCCAAGAATTCCTCCCCAAGGCAACATCAACAATCAAAGCATCATAGATCAGCCAAGGATGTGCTGAATAAGGTTCTTTCAGTAGCAGTCAGTATCACAGGCACTGACATGCTCAGCCCAACTGCTTCGTGGATGGCAGATGGCGGTATAGATTCTCTGGGAGCCATTGAGTTGAGAAATGCATTGATGAGTATGTTTAGTTGTGATCTGCCAGCTACCTTGGCATTTGATTATCCAACTCCAACAGCTGTATCAAATTATATTGTTTCTCAGGATACTCAACAACAACATGGAGGCATTTCAACCCAGTCACCAACAGTATCACCAGACTCTATTCTGCCAGTGATTACATCTATAACAGAGAGTATTCTTGGAGCCCAGGTGTCAACCAAACACGATCCATTAATGGAAGCTGGTCTGGATTCTCTGGGTGCAATTGAGCTACGCAACAGTCTTCAATCCAAGTTTGATGTCGAGCTCCCCGCCACCTTGGCATTCGACTATCCCACCGTCAATACTATCACCACTCTCATCTCTACTATGTTGACAGCACGCAGTCAACCTAGCTATGATGATGATGACTATGATACTCTAGACTGGCAATTGCAGAACTTTTCTTCAATTTTACAGCCAATGATGACAACAACTGAAATTGTTGGTGTGAGCTGCATGTATCCTTCACCTTTGTCGTCGCCGCAGCAAGGCATTGAGTCGTTCTGGAGAGCTGCCAGTCTTGGTGAGACGGTTCAGTCCCAAGTTCCATACCAGAGGTGGGATGTTGATGCAATCTACCATCCTGATGTTGTATTAGGAAAGTTGTATGCAAGACTAGCTGCATTTATAGGCACACATCAAGGACTGGAGGACTTTGATAATGGGTTTTTCAAGATGAGCAAGACCGAGGCCATAGCAGTTGATCCAGCAGCTCGTATCCTTCTTCAGATTTCATATGAAGCATTGAATTGTGCAGGTGGTGCTTATATTGAAAGTAATAGTAGTGATACAGTCTTACCAATAATGGGAACATATGTTGGGTGTATGTTTACAGATTATATGAATGTGTTGAGAGTGGCTCATGGCTTGAAACACACTGGTGCTGCAATGACTGGTAATGGTACTCCTTATCAAAGTGGAAGGGTTGCATATGCACTAGGACTACAAGGACCTTGCAACGGTATAGATACAGCTTGTTCGAGTTCTCTTGTAGCAGCTCATAATGCTCACAAGGGGATACTAGCAGGTGAATGTGGCAGTGCTCTGGTTGGCGGTATCAATGCAATGCTGTGGAGTGAGACTACTGTTGGGATATGTCAGCTGCAAGCATTGGCCCCTGATGGTAGGTGCAAGTCTTTTGATGCATCTGCTGATGGGTATGGAAGAGGAGAAGGCTTTGTTGCTGCTGTTATTCAACAGGGCGGAAGCGGTAATGCTAGGGAAGACTCTCTGTTGGCAGTCATACGTGGCTCTGCAGTCAATCAAGATGGTCGTAGTAGCAGTTTGACTGCACCTAATGGCCCAAGTCAACAACAACTCATAACTACTGCCTTGAAATCAGCAGCAGAGTTGCCCATAAATGTTAACATGACAGCAATACATGGCACCGGCACACCTCTCGGTGACCCCATTGAGCTTGGAGCACTGGGCAGCCCACTCAAGGCCTCTTCTCGCCAAGCAGGCAACTCAATCATGCTCCCCTCAGTAAAAAGTTGCTTTGGACATACAGAGGGTGCAGCTGGTCTCACTGGTCTTTTATTCATGACTGCTATTGCACATCACAAGCAACTGCCACCTATATTGTCTCTCAGATCACTCAACCCATATGTTGCCAGCACTCTCAAGTCATTTTCATCAGGAGCAGCTGTGCCAAGGGAAGCTTCACCAGCCCATGGCCTGTTTACACCATTATCACTGTCAGGCACTAGCTCCTTTGGAATGAGTGGAGTGAATGCTCACATGCTCATTAGCAATGATGCTAATGTGAATAGGAGTTGGGATAACTCTTCTTCTTCAACAGCTGTTGTTGCATGGGAATCAGAGAGATGTTGGCCTGTTCCATTCATATCAAGCCTCGCCACATTTTATAATTCCTCTCATAAAGGATGGGTAAGTTTTGTTTCAGATCTTTCAGCCAGTAACCTTTCATTTTTGCAGGACCACATCGTGTCTGGTAGACCTCTCTTCCCGGGCACTGCTTTCCTTGAAGCTGCGTCGTCATCTGTCTTGATGGCGCTCAATAACAGTAATAGTATGGTGGGAATTAGTGGCGTAACCTTCCAATCTGCATTATTGCTTGATGATAAAATTACCACTAAATTGCTTCAGGTCAATTTATCAACAAGAACCGGAAAGGGAGAGATAGGAACGACAGGCAGGATGCGAGGCGACAGACAACACGTGTCGTTCGTAGCAGCAGCATTAGCAAGTCAAGAAGCAGACATCATAAGTATTACTGAGGAAATAAGAAACAGCAGTCTATCACCTTTATTAGTATCTAGTGAGAAGGTTGCTCCAGTGAACACCACCACCACATCAATGTGCTCATTCATTGAGCAACCCAGTGATGCTGATGCTGGGCGCTTCACTCTTCATCCAGCACCATCCGATGCTTCACTTCATTTATGTGCATTGCCATCACTACAAAGCAACTCAACAGCAAGAATACCAGTGACATTAGCCTTCTCTTTTTGCACACCTAGTAGAGGTAGCAACAAGCATATGAGTCAGGAAGGTAGTGTTGTAGAGGTTGAAACAGGGAAAGTTCAGTCTGTCAGCTCAGTGATGTATAATGGTGGGGCTTTACTACTCAATGGTCTTGTTGCTCAAACAGTTACAGGCAAGATAAAAGTCAGAAAAAGTCAAGGGCAACAGGAATCATTTTTGTATCTTTCAACCTGGGAAGCAGCTTCTCCCCAGACTCTGGATGTCCAAGCAGAGGTGCCTGTCACTTCTAGTACCAAGGTCGTAGTTGGTCAAGTCGAGTGCAATCATCAACGTACAACAACTTTGTATGAAGGCAGTGGCCCTACGCATTCAGTCTCTACTCTCCTACAGCTCTTCCATACTTCACAGCAGTTGTCAGGTATTAGTCTCAGTCAAGAGTATGGCCCTGGTTTACACGCATTAGCAAAGGTGGCTGCCTCTGAGAAGGTCGTCAGTAGTGAAGTCAACATTGCTCTGTACAACAACCAAAGCTCTCTTAAGCCTCAATCATATGATGATTTTACATCTGGCCAGTTTGGAATATTTTTCAATCAAGGTACATTGTACAAGCAATCTCTAGTCAATAGTGCTCCTTCCATTGAATCACAGCTGCCATCATCATCAGTATCAGAGAATATACCAAAGCTACGCATTCGTACAGCAGCAGTGACTGGTGGTCTTACAGGTCTTGGAGCTCTCACAGCTGATTGGTTGAGGAATTTAGGAGTAGACAAAGTCATAGTACTTGCACGTAGCAGGGGAAAGACCAGTAATGGTACATTGGGGGGAGATACAGCTGTCTCTGTCCTGCAATCGTGCGATATACCAATGAGGGAAGATGGAATGCATGCATCTCAACACATTCCAGATCTCATCTGCCATGCTGCTGGTGTCATACAAGATGGCCTTCTTGCCAATCAAAGTTCTCAAGGGATGCGATCAGTGTATGCACCCAAAGTCAATGGCTTGTCAAACTTGATAGATACCAGACGTCCATTCAGTCATGTCATCGCATTCAGTAGCATTGCTGGTCAATTGGGTAGCGCTGGTCAAGGAAATTATGCCGCTGCCAACGCAGTACTTGACTCTCTTTCTGGCTCTTATATTCAGCAGGGCATGAAAGTCAGCAGCGTTCAGTGGGGTGTGTGGAGTCAGACTGGAATGGCGGCCAGCAGTCCTCGTCTTCTTGATATGTTGAGAGCCAAGGGTTATGGGTCCATAGTACCACAGCATGGTATGTCTCTGTTGGATGTGATTATCAACACAAGCAGCAAGCCGTCATTCATGGCTAGTGTCTTTGATTGGAAGAAGTTCCTTGCTTCTGATGGAAGAAGAGAGCTACATTATTACCAGAGTGTTGCAGCTGGTTTTGAAGAGAGTGAGAAGCCAGTTGTTAGTACTATAAGACTGCTGGATGAAGACAAGAAGAAGAGAAAGAAGAAAAAACCATCATTCTCAGCAGCAGCAACTGGTAAATCTCACCATTCATATTCATTGACAGACATCATGCTCACCATTACTCAGCTGGTCAATGATTCTACTGGTCTTAAGATAACTGATCACTCCTTGGCTTTGGTAGAGAGTGGCATAGATTCAATCAGTGCTGTTGATGTCAAAAATGTCATTTCTACACAGTACAATATTGAATTACCAGCTACTTTGGTATTTGATTATCCATCAGTATCAGATATAGCAAATCTGGTGTTGACTAAAATGGATTTCAAGCAGCAGGTAGAAGAGTATAAGGAGGAGAAGGAGGAGCAGTCGTTGATGCAGCAACACCACCACCAGAGCAGTATGAGTGACACTGAAATTGAATCTCAAATCCAAGATATAGTGGCTGATCTCCTCGGATCATCTTCTACTGACGTAGACGTTAACACTCCTTTGATGGAAGCTGGTTTTGATTCCATTGCTGCAGTAGATTTGAGAAACATAATAATGGAGAGATTTGATCTACCTCATCTTGCAGCTACTGTCATGTTTGATCACCCTACAATAGCAGCTCTTGCTCAGCACATTCTTCAATCAGTGCCAATATATAACATGAATGCTCCTCATGATAGCTCAGCGGTACACATGGAACTCTCCCTATTGAATGTACCACCACCTTCTTCATCATCATCATCATCAATAGTGGGTGCATCTTCTTTGTTTGGAAATGATAGAGATCTAATAGATACAATGACACAAGGCTACAATGTCCAGTCTGTCATCCCACTATCAAGGTGGGACATTGAGTCCACATACGACCCCAATGCTGGTAGTGGCAAGGCAGGGGCATTGGCTTCTAATTGCCGTTTTGCTTCATTGATGCCAAGAAGCACTGATGTTATTGCCGCATTCGATGCTTCATTCTTTAGACTCAGTGCCAATGAGGCTCAGTACTTGGATCCTCACAGTAAACAGCTCCTTCAACACACCCAACAAGCTATGGTTCAATCATCACATGGTATGGTGAAGAAATCTGGAGTGTATGTTGGGTGTATGTGGGCAACTGAATTTGTAGATATGCTACCAGAGCTGGGATTGTCAGATGTCGGCTCTCATGTATCTACTGGAAACACCTTCCCCTTCATGGCTGGGCGTATCAGCTACTCATTTGATTTACAAGGTCCATGCATGACGACTGATACAGCATGCTCTTCAAGTCTTATCAGCATTCACTTGGCTCATAAAGGATTGTTGAATAGGGAGTGTAAGGCGTCTCTGGCTGCTGGAGCTAATCTCTTGTTGTCGCCAAAGACGATGGCTAAGATCAGTGCTTTGCAAGCTCTCTCCCCAGTTGGCCGCTGCAAGACATTTGATGCATCAGCAGATGGATATGGAAGAGGAGAAGGAGTGGCTGTACTGATTCTGGCTGGTATCAGTAGCAGTAATGCATCATCATCTTCTTCATCTCCAATAGCTATTATTCAGGGTTCAGCAGTCAATTCAGCTGGAAAGAGTTCAGGCCTGACTGCTCCAAGTGGACCTGGTCAACAGCAACTCATTGCTGCGGCACTTATTGATGGCAACATTAAGAGCAGAGAACTTGGTCTACTTTCTATTCATGGTACTGGTACACCATTAGGAGATCCTATTGAAATGGGCGCTATTGGTCAAGTGTTGCCAACTATTAGGAATAACATAAATGAAGCACAGCTGACTTTGATCAGTAGCAAATCTTGTCTTGGTCACACTGAAGGTACTGCTGGTGTAGCTGGCCTCTTGGCTGCATCATTTTGCTTACAACTACAACAGAGACTACCAATTGTCAACCTTAGAGAAGTGAATCCATATGTTGCATCAAGCTTTGATAATTGGCATGTAGGGAGAAGTGTCAATGCTGCTGTTGCTAGATCTACAGCCCCATTGACTGGCAGAGTTGGTGTAGAGGTTGCTGGTACAAGCTCTTTTGGTATGAGTGGTATAAATGCACATGTCCTCCTCAAGTCGAGAGACAATAGCAGCAGCAATGTTGGGAACATTAGTATAATAGCACCAGTAGAGTGCCCATGGCAGCTGCAGAGACACTTCCCTCTTCCCACCCTCCACCACCTACTGCATCAAGTCGGGCATATTGTCGACAAGAAGATGGCAACCTTCCAATGTTTACTATCTTCATCAAGAAGCTTCTTTGATCACCAGGTGGGAGATCGTGTCTTGGTTCCAGCAACAGCATTCATTGAGATGTCTCTGGCAGCAGTTAGAAGCAGTGCTAGTGTGGCAGTATTGCCGGGAGTTGACAACAAGGTACTCGCCAAGTTGACTATTCATGCACCCAAGGTACTGTCTGGTGATAAAAGAGTGGATGATTATGATACGTTGCAATGCTCAATAGACAAGGATGGAAAATTGGTAATTCATAGTCGTAATGGTGCTGTTCATATAACATGCCATGTTGGCTCTTGTCAGGTAACGGCATTAGTAGAGTCGTTGCCATCAAATGATGATGCTACCTCAATGACACATCTCAAAGCAGCACTCCTTCCTCTCCTAAACCCTGAAGCAGCCCTCATTCCCAGACACAATGTAGCTACAATAGCGCCATCATCAAAACAAGGAGATTGGATTTGGGGGCCTGAAGCAGCAGATGCAGCTCTTCACTTGGGAGCAGTCAAGGATGGTTCATCTTCACATAAACAGCAGCCAGCTAGCATTCCAGTAGGCATCACAACAGTGCACACCACTTTATCCACAATTATCGCCGATTTGTATGCTGTAGCTGAAATACCAGTTGCTACTAGGAAGAATGAGTTTGCTAATGATACCCATGGATTGGTCAATGGACATCAGGTGAACATTCACCAGCTGATATCAAAGAGCATTGGTCAACAAGCTGTTACTGAAGAAGAAGTCGTTGACGTCAAACATACTCAGCTCACGTATGTAATAGAGTGGCAGACTAGTGATGTAATAGTGGAACATGGAGAGTCAGTATCTGGTGGTGGTGGTAAAGAGAAGAAGAATAGCATAGTGTTGGCATCAAGTAATGGTTATAGTGTTGATCAGTACTCGGTGAATGAAGGTACTGATGAGATGGTGGTAACAACAGCATTAGCAGCAATGCAGCTCAATTCATTGCTGACAGCAATAATCACAACTGATACCACTCAACATAGATCTAATGCAGCAGGTGCACTATTTAAAGTTGCAGCAGCTGAATCGCCATCTTCTCACTGGTCTGCGATGCAGTCTTCTCGGTTCCAAGCTCAATCTGAAGACACCACCACTGCCTCCCTCATTGCTGACGCTGATCAACATGGAGCTTCTATTGTTGGTGGAGCAATCCGTAGACCCAAGTTTATTGAGAAACATGTATCTGGAATGCTAGATTATGAAGTTAGACTGGATCCAGGAGACAGAGGTAGCTTGTCAAGTCTGACTGCTGTGAAAATGATCCCTCTCCCAGTGAACAGTGACGATGTGGTGTTGACTGTCAAAGCCGTGGGTTTGAATTTCAGAGATGTGCTGAATGTGCTGGGCATGTATCCTGGTGAACCTGGCCCCCCAGGTGGTGACTGTGCTGGTGTTGTATCAGCTGTTGGTTCTTCCTGCCAGACACATAAAATCGGGGATGTTGTATTTGGTCAAGCAGCTGGCTGCTTGGGTACTTCCGTTGTCGTCAATCAAGCTACAGTCGTAACAGTACCCCCCAATCTTACATATGAAGAAGCTTGTAGTATACCAACTGTATTCTTAACTGCAGATGCTGCTCTTACAGCACCTGGTGGGGTATCTAAAGGTGATCAGGTGTTGATTCATGCTGCATCTGGTGGACTTGGATTGGCAGCTATGCAACTCGTCGCGGCAGCAGGAGGTGTACCCATAGGAACAGCAGGAACTACTTCAAAGAGAGGATTCTTGAGGCATAGTGGAGATATGAAGGCAGCTTACAGCAGTCGTACTTTAGACTATGAAGAAGAGTTGACTTTAAGCTCATCTCAGATAAAAGTCATCATTAATTCACTGACATCGCCAGGAATGGTAGCGGCATCATTGGCAGTTATGACATTGAGTGGCTCATTTATTGAGGTTGCTAAGAGAGATATATGGTCTGCTGCTAGAGTGGCACAAGAGCGTCCAGACATTCATCACCATACTGTTGCCGTTGACTTTATGCCACCTCAAGTCATCAATGAAGGGCTCACCAGGATTGCTGCTCTTGCATCCCAGGGCCAAGTTAAGCCAGTGCAACAGCTTGTCTACACATTGGGCGATGCTACTGCTGCATTCCGTCAGCTATCAACTGCTCGTCATGTAGGAAAAATAGTCACTGCTCCAGTAAGGCACTTTAATAGTGCCACCAATACTGGATTCTTTGCAATATCCGGAGGTCTTGGTGCCTTGGGTGCTCTGTCAGCTAGGTTGCTTGCCCAGAAGGGAGTACGTCATCTCTCTCTCCTGAGCAGAAATCCCTTCTTACCAGAATGTAAGCACTCCAAATCACCATCATCAGACATCCGAAGCATCCTTCATCAAGCCATGTATAGTTGGAATACGGAGATTAAAGTGGTCAAGATGGATTCTGCCCTGTCATCAGACGTATGCGGCATGAAGGATACTAGTCTACCATTACCATTGGCAGGTGTACTACATGCTGGAGGTGTACTACAAGATGGCCTCATTCAAAATCAAACACTATCAGGTGTCAGGATGGTAGCAGCTCCCAAAATATATGGAACTGAGAGACTGTGGAATCAGGCATCAACATCACCAATTATGACATTCAAGCTCTTCTCTAGTATTGCAGCTGCTATAGGTAGTGGTGGTCAAGCCAACTATGCAGCAGCCAATGCCTGTCTGGATCATACTGCTGCTTTATTATCTAATCAAGGAGCTCCAGCTGCATCAATCAACTGGGGAGCATGGGCTGGTGCAGGTATGGCTGCTGATGCTGGACTTGATAGAATGAAGAGATTAGGATTTGGTGCACTTTCCCCAGATGCAGGCATGGCAGTAGTCAACAGTGTGATTGAGAATAGGCTCAGTAGCAGTCAAGCAATTGGAGCTGTCTTCCATTGGGAGAACTTCAAGTCCACCAGCTCATTGTTCACAGAAGTTGCTTACACCAAGGAAGGAGGTGAGAATCTACTAGCTATGTGCAACAACAAGGATAAGAAGAATAAAGTGGAAGCTGTTGCCATCACAGAGGAGAGTATAATTGAGCAAGTACTGGATGCTGCAGTCAATGTGATTGGGTCGGACCCTGATGACATTGGACCAAATACGTCCCTTGTTGGTGCTGGACTAGATTCACTGGGAGCAGTTGAGTTGAGAAATGAGTTGGGTAGAAGGTTGGGATGTGAGCTGCCTGGTACTTTGGTGTTTGATTATCCATCCGCCAGCTCTATTGCTGGATTCGTCAAAGACATGCTACAAGCTGTGGCTGGAAATGCTGAAGAAGAGGAGCAACAAGAGGTGGTTGTGAGTCAGGAATTGGTAGATTTCAACTACACATCTAGCTCTCCAGATGCATCTCTCTCACCAGAGCATCATCTAGCTCAATTGGCGAGGTCCAGACCCATCATTGTCACCGGCATCACCAGCACTCTGCCAAACTCTAACTCCAAATACGACGGCATTGCATCTACTCCTATTGACAGGTGGAATACAGATCTTGTCTTGGATGCAGGTTATAAGACTATGGACCCAAGTTCAGGAAGGTTTGGCGGCTTTGTTGAGGGCTGGAATTTGTTTGACGCTGATGCCTTTTTATTATCTCCATCAGAAGCTGCCTTGCTTGATCCTCAGCAACGATTCTTGTTGGAACAAGCAGCTTCCCTAATGACACATGACGGCGACTTTGATAAACGTGTTGCAGTATCTGTTGGTATAGCCAAGCTTGGAGAACCTCAGTCAATAGCTCGAAACACAGCAGCTGCCATCATGGCAGGTAGTAGTTATGTTGGTACAGGCAAGGCTCTGAGTGCAGCAGCTGGCAGAATATCATTTGTATTTGGATTGAAAGGACCGTCAATTGCTCTTGACACTGCTTGCTCTAGTAGTTTAGTTGGAACACATTTCACTCGTCTGGCAATGATCACTCAGGATGCTGATGCTGGTCTATCATGTGGAGTCAACCTACCCATGAATTGGGAGACATCATCAATGTTTGCTGCGGCTGGTATGTTGGCACCTGATGGTAGGTGTAAGACTCTGGATGCAAGTGCTGATGGGTATGTGAGAGCAGAGGGATGCGTTGTCATCAGGCTGGACATATTGTTACAGGGAGGTGGAAACATGTCTGACTTTTCATCAGTACTAGGTATGGTGATGCTGAAGGGCAGTGCTGTCAATCAAGATGGGAGATCCAGCTCACTGACAGCTCCACATGGTCCTAGTCAGCAAATAGTGGTCAGTGCAGCTCTACAGGACAGTGGATCTGTCGGAAGGGATTTGACTGCAGTGGAACTGCATGGCACAGGAACTGCACTCGGAGATCCCATTGAGATTGGAGCAATTGCAGCAGTAGCTATGAAAGGCAAGGACATTCATTCGGTACCCCTTGCTTTCCAGAGTGCAAAGTCTCATGTAGGACATGGTGAGACAGCAGCTGGTGCTATTGGCTTTTTCAGAGCAATACATCATGCTGCAAAGTACCAAAGCTATGCCATTCCTCAGTTGACATCATTGAATGGATATGTCACCAGTGCATTATCATCAGTCAACAGGCCATCCTACATAGCAAGGCAGGCGGCGGGGTGCTCAAAGACAGAGAATGTGACTGGCATCAGTGCATTTGCTTTCCAGGGTACAAATGTGCATGCCATTGTTGGAAGAGCAGAGAATTTAGTTCTAAATAATGATGCAGAGATGACGAAGCAACTGATGAAGGAGTGGAGACGAAAGCGAGTGTGGTTTGAGCCAGCTGCTCATTGTCTCATTAATGCAGCAACAGTAGCTTTGGGAGCATCGACAGGGAAGAAGTCTTGCTCAGTCGACTTCAATATTGATGTGTCTAGTGCCAAAGCAAGTTATCTATACCAACACGTAGTGAAAGGAAGGCCAATATGTCCAGCAGCAGCAATGATGGAGATTGGACTTGCCTCTCTCACTTCACTCTTAGACACCAGCAAGAGTGGAGGTGTCTCCCCAGCTATAATTGATATGGTCATCCCATCTGCATTGGTACTATCCGTCAATTATCATATGGGCAGAACAGCTGCTCTGAGATGCACTGCATCATTGTCATCTGGCCTCACGCTGACCTCTAATAGAGATTTAAATGGCCTTCCTCATTTTGCCTGCCAACTCACGTCGGTGAAACAAGTGCCTGCTGTTGATGCTGGAAATGAAACCTCATCTGCTCTTCATAAACTGTCTAATCTATTCAGTAAAACTAGTGTTATGCCACCATCACCATCATTTTCCTGTATTGGTGAACTTGATATTCCATACGAGGCTAGTAGATCTGGTCACATGAGTTACCCACCAGCACTTGATTCAGCCATGCATTTAGCAATATGCAATGCATCTTCAAATGATGCTCTCAAAGTTCCTGCTGGATCACATCTCTTCTCTCAACCCTATGACAGTACTACTAAGATTGAAAGCTGGGCATTGCTGAAGAAGTATCAATTAAAACCAGACGAATCAGTAGTCACATCATTCACAGCAAGCCAATCGTATGTGGAAGGGATGGAATTCCGACCAGTCGGGTCGGCTGAAAGCAGCAGCAGAGGAAAAACAGCAGCTAATGTAAGAGCCAAGCAACCCTCATCCAGAGACAACAAGTTACACAGTAATGTGCTGGAGCTCTATTCCACATCTCTTCAAGTATGTGAGCCTCTTTCAACGAAGGCTTCACTACTAACACGTACTGCTGCTCATCTCATTTCTAATGTAGCAAACATTCAAATCTACAACAACAAGTCATCTACTAATTGTAGAACCAATACTGTTGAAGATGTGATGAATGCGACACAGTGTGGATTACATGTATTGCAACTACCAAAGGAATTTGGTCATCTAAGTGTCTGTGTTGGCAACAACAGCAACAACGTTGCTCCCAACTTGACAGCTATTGGAGCAGCCCTCCGTTCAATGTTGCTGTCGGTAGCAGCAGAGGATCAGCAGCGCCTTCTATATTGCAACTTAATACCCCCCCTACATTGGATTATACCACCTGTACACATCCAATTTCATGTCTGTAAAAACCTATCCCACCTAATTCAACTATCCCAAGATCATTGCAACCATTACT
>Ga0114919_10000516_pt1 | contig 29919 bp, 33 predicted proteins | sample BlataG_FD_88682 | JGI IMG/M metagenome (GOLD analysis project Ga0114919, IMG submission 88682) | Deep subsurface microbial communities from Black Sea to uncover new lineages of life (NeLLi) - Black_00105 metaG | ecosystem: Environmental > Aquatic > Marine > Oceanic > Sediment | place: Atlantic... | reverse complement strand
AGCCGATAGCTCTTGAGGATGAGACTCTGGTGCTGGGTTTCTACTACAGTTTTCACAAAGAGAAAATCGAAGATCCGAAATACCGATACCTGGTTGAGAGGAAACTGGAGGAGGTTTTTGGCCGACCCTACAAGATAAAGTGCGTTCTGGTTGACCATAAGAAGAGGGGCACGCCCCCGTCGGAAGGAGGAAACCCTCTAGTGAAGGCTGCTCTGGAGATGGGAGCGGAAATAAGGGAGTGAAGCCGTTGCTGTGTTGCAGCGGGCTGAGTGGGTAGTCTAGCGCTCTGGAGATGATTCGTCAGAATGGTATTCGTTGCTGAGCCCGTAGCCAGGCTGGTTGAGGCGTTGAGCAAATTGCCCGGGATCGGGCCAAAAAGTGCATACAGGTTGACGTACCATATATTGCACAGTCCGGATGAAGAAGCCAGGACTCTAGCTGAGGCCATCGTCGCTCTGAAGGAAAAGATCAGACTGTGCTCGACGTGTTTCAACGTCACTGATTGCGACCCCTGCGTCATCTGCCGGGACAGTGAGCGAGATAGCTCCAGGATCTGTGTTGTAGAGAGACCTTCAGACATTGTCCCTCTAGAACGAACCGGCAAGTACAAGGGGCTCTATCACGTGCTCCATGGCAGCATCAGTCCGGCGCAGGGCATAGGTTCTGAGCAGCTCAAGGTCAGGGAACTCTTGACTCGCCTTGAGAATGGCGCGGTGAAGGAAGTGATTCTGGCGACCAACCCCAACCTGGAAGGTGAAGCCACGGCCATGTACCTGCGGCGGGCGGTCTCTTCCCCAGGCATTCGGGTCAGTCGCCTGGCTCGCGGCTTGCCATTCGGGGCCGAACTGGAATATGCTGACGATATGACTTTGAGTCAGGCTATTGAAGGCAGGCAGGAGTTCTAGAAGGTTGGTGGATGGGAGCACCTCGGAGCTATCAGACTCAAGCCCTCATAATAGGGCAATTCAAACTCGGCGAAGTTGACAAGATCGTCACTATCTATACCCCCGAATTTGGCAAGCTGAAGGCGGTAGCCAAGGGAGCCTACCGTCCCGGGAGCAAGTTGGGTGGCAATGTTGAACTCCTGACTCACAGCCTGATGATGCTAGCCAGGGGACGTAATCTGGATATTGTGACTCAGAGTCAGACTATTGATGCCTTCACGGACTTGAAGGGTGATCTATGGCGGATGGCCTGTGGCCTGTATGTTCTGGAACTTGTTGATTCCTTTACCGTAGAGAATGATGAGGACCGCCCCTTATTTGATTTGTTGCTCGACGCCCTGAGGTGGTTGTCCCAATCTGACCATAGCGAGATTGTGTTGCGCTACTTCGAGCTTCAAGTTCTCAACTATGTTGGCTATCGTCCTGAGCTATACAGTTGTGCCGTGTGCGGTTCCCCTGTCAAGCCCATGGTCAACTTCTTCAGTTCTGACCGAGGTGGAGTATTGTGTCCGCGTTGCGGCCAGAAAGATGCTCTGTCCAGTGCTATTTCAGTGGATGCTCTGAAGATCCTTCGTCTGTGGCAAAGCTGTGACTACGCCACTGCAAGGCGGGTAGTCTTGAGACGGGGATTGGCTTTGGAACTGGAACAAGTGACACGTGAGTATATCAATTACCTCTTGCAACGGGAAGTCAAATCAATGGCCTGGCTCCACGAGTTGAGGAGGAGCCAGATGGTGGTTGACAACGGTCGTGCGAGAAACTAAAATCGCTGCTTGGCCAATCTCGCCGTGGCGATGGTCTAGCGTGGACTGGTTTGGGACCCGACAGCCGTCCCCAAATGGGGGTGATCTTGTCGTTCATCTCGAATTGGAGTTCGTCTTGCCAGTCGGATGTTCCTTGAGGATACAAACAGCAGCAAGTACGTTTGAGGAGTGCTGGTAGTGTACATCGTCATAGTCGGCGCAGGTGGGGCAGGGTTTTATGTGGCATCCCTATTGTCAAAGGAGCGGCAGGAGATCGTCATAGTGGAGCAATCCGAGGAGGTGGCGGAGGAGGTTCGCCGGCAACTGGATGTGGGAGTTATTGTGGGGAGTGCCACCAGCCCCAGCGTATTGCGGCAGGCGGACGTGAAGAGTGCTGACTTGATTGTCGCCACCACCAGCAGTGACGAAACCAATATGGTTGCCTGCTTCATGGCGCGAGAAATGGGAGCCAAGAAGACTGTTGCCAGGGTTCGCAACCCCGAGTATTCCGGCCATCTTATTCTGGATGGCAAATCGCCGCACACGCCGAGGAAGGTTGTCAGGCCGAAGAGCCTGGGGATAGACCTCTTTGTCAACCCGGAGGTTGAGGCTGCCAAGACGATAGTGAGTATGCTCTCGAGTCTCTACGTAGGTCGGGTGGAGGAATTCGCTGAGGGACATGTGCAGATAAGGGAGTTCAAGGCGGAGAGCGGAGCTGTGGTCGATAAGCCGTTCTCCAGCATCGCGTTCTCCAAGCCATGCGAGGTGGTGATGATTGGTCGGGAGGAGGAGGTCAAGGTGCCTGGGGATGACGAAATTATAAGGCAGGGTGATAGGGTCTACTTGATTGCCGCGAGTGAGGACATGGATGAGGTGGGAGCTACGTTCGACCAGCCGAAGGTACCGGCGAGGACCGTGGTGATCTTTGGCGCCGGGGAAATTGGCTTTCACGTTGCGGAGGAGATGGAGAAGCGGGGGGTGCAGGTCAAGCTCATTGAGAAGAGCGCCAGCCGCTCTCAAGAGATCAGCGCAAGGCTCAAGCGGGCAGTGGTGGTGCAGGGAGGGGAGCCCGACCGTGACTTGCTCAGTGAGGAGGGAGTTGCGTCTTCAGACGCCTTCATCGCCGCCACCGGTGATGAGTCTCTCAATATCCTGGCCGGGCTGGTGGCAGGCAAGCTTGGCGTCTCCAGGAACGTCGTGCTGGTTGACAATCCGGAGTATATTGCGCTGGCCGAGGAGGTGGGCATAGACGTGGCAGTGTCGCCGCTTCTGCTTTGTGCCAGCAAGATTGCTCGTTTTGTCCTGCGCGGGGGAGCAGTCTCTGTGGCACTGCTGGGAAATGAGGAAGCGCAGGCCATAGAGTTCATCGCCGGTCCAAGTGCGCGTATCACGGGGACAAAGAGCGAAGACCTTGAGATGCCAGGAGGGGCGAAAATTGGAGCGATCATTCACGGGGATACGGTAAAGATCCCACCGGGCGAGAGCATTGTGGAAGCGGGGGATCGTGTGGTCATAGTGTCTCTTCTCTCGTCTATTCCTGCCGTTGAGAAGCTTTTCAAGTAAACAGTGAGAATCTGGACAGTCCTCCATTACCTCGGCCTGGTGCTGATGGGATTGGGAGGCTTGATGGCCTTGCCCCTGGTCTGGAGCCTCTCTTGTCAGGGGACCGATTCCCGTTCCTTCTTGATATCCGCAGTGGTTACGTTGGGAACGGGTGTCTTGCTCTGGAGATTGGCTCCAAGGGGTGAGGGGAATCTGACCCGCCGCGAAGGGCTGGCCCTGGTTACCGGGGTTTGGGTATTGGGGTCGGCCCTGGGAGCGCTCCCTTACGTGCTGTCCGGGACCCTTGGAAGCTACCTTGATGCCTATTTCGAGGCCATGTCAGGCTTCACTACCACTGGCGCTACGGTGCTGACCTCTATTGAGAGTCAGCCCCAGGGCATCCTTCTCTGGCGTAACTTCACCCAGTGGATTGGTGGCATGGGTATTGTGACGCTTTTCGTGGCTTTGGGTCCTATCCTGGGCCTCGGTGCAGCTCGCTTGTTCGAGGCTGAGATGCCTGGGCCGCAACCTGAGCGGCTTAAGGCGAGCGTCCGCCATACGGCGAGGGTTCTGTGGCTGTTATATTGTGGGTTCTCAATTCTGGAGTTTGTGTTGCTCCGGCTTGGTGGGAGATTGCCCGTATTTGACTGTCTCACCATTACCTTTGGCACGATGCCCACTGGAGGTTTCCTGCACAGGGGAATGAGCATCGGCGCCTACGGGGCCAATGTGTTTGTCACCAGCACCGTTACTTGCTTCATGGTGATAGCGGGCGTGAACTTCGCCCTGTACTACTACCTTTTTGGCAGGCGCCAGCCGGGCCGCGTTTTCGGCAATCCTGAGTTTCGTTCCTATGTTGCCGTCTTTGTTGGAGCGAGCCTTCTCATTGCCTTTGACCTGGTGAATAACGCGGGGCAAGCGATTGGAGACGCCTTACGCCATGCCACGTTTCAGGCGGCGTCTATTCAGACGACAACCGGTTTCACCACAGCCAACTTTGCCGCCTGGCCAGTGTTTTCGCGCTCACTGCTGCTTGTGTTGATGATAATCGGCGCCTCAGCAGGCTCAACGGGGGGAGCACTGAAGATAGTCAGGGTATTGGTGGTGGTAAAGCATGCCTTTCGCCAAATAGTCCTTGCATTCAGCCCCAGGTCTGTTATTCCTTTGAGGCTCGGAGGAAGTACTATGCCGGAGAGCACCGTATCGGCGATTCTGGGCACATGTACGCTCTACTTCGGCGTTCTCATCATAGGTTTCCTGGTGATGAGTGGTGTGGGGTTGGACCATGTCACTGCCTTTTCCTCCGTTGCCGCCACCCTGGGGAATGTCGGCCCTGGTCTAGGCTCAGTAGGACCGACAGCAGACTACTCCTCGATTCCAGCGTTGGGTAAGGTGACTCTCGTGCTATGCATGCTGGTTGGCCGTCTCGAATTCCTGACAGTCATGGTGCTCGTCAGCCCGGCATTCTGGAAATGGAGATGAGCATCTCGGGTCTCGGCAACGGGGAGAGCCAGCCCCTGGTTGACAACGTCTGTCGCGGGCATTAGAATCCCGCAGCAATCGAAGTCGGTTCAATGATGGTATGGACTAATCTTGGATGCTAACTGGCATCCCAAGTTAGGCGACAGGGTTGTTCACCGTCGCCGAGCCAAGGCTCATCCCCTGAAGAGAGTTCTAGGGGTGTTCGGCCTGTTCAGTGCCGGCTATGGCAACGTTGGCTCATCCATCTACTATGCTCTGGGCCTGGTGGCTCTTATTGCCGCGGGGGCGACTCCTGTCGTTCTACTTGTTGCTGGCATCTTCTTCATCTTCACTGCACTGACCTATGCTGAAGGCACCGCTATGCTTCCTGAAGCCGGTGGCTCAGCCAGTTTCGCCCGCCGGGGGTTCAATGACTTCTTGGGTTCCACGGCTGGTTGGGCGCTGGCATTCAGCTATATCGTGACTATTGCCATTTCCGCCTTCGCTGTTCCCTCCTACCTTGGATTCTTCTGGGGGCCGCTCAAAGACTCAGCGGCAGTAGGCACAATGGCGGCTATGGGCATCGTGCTCTTCTTGATGCTGCTCAATATCATTGGTGTCCAGGAGTCATCAGTACTGAATTCCGCTTTCGCTGTATTGGACGTAGTTACCCAGATACTCATAATAGCCCTGGCTACCTTGTTTCTTCTCGATTGGCAGATCCTGTTTCAGCGAGTTACAGCCTACTGGCCATCACTACCCGACTTGATCTTTGGGATCGCCGTGGCCACCATCGCTTATACGGGTGTTGAGACCATATCGCAGCTATCAGAGGAGACCAAACGTCCCACGGTGAACGCCCCCAGGGCCCTGGTTCTGATGATGGTTGTGGTGCTGATTCTGTTCAGCGGGATATCCGTGGCCGGATTCTCCGCCATGACACCTCCTGAGATGGCTTCGGAGTGGGCGAGGGACCCTATAGCTGGCATCGCCCATGGCTTCTCTATGAGGATAGTTCCCCTAGAGATTGCCGCCGGGCTGTCTTCAGACCCGGAAACCGTTATTGTTGTTGCTGCGTTGCTGAGCGGCATTCTCAAGTTTGTGCCGGTCTTGGTGGCAATACTGGCGGCGACGATATTGATTATTGCCACTAATGCCGGGCTCATGGGGATTTCTCGGTTGACCTTCTCCTTGGGGAGGTTTCAGCTCATGCCGCTGGCTCTATCCAAGGTACACCCCAAGTTCAGAACGCCTTACAGGGCGATAATCCTGTACGCCCTGATAGCGATCCTGCTTCTTGTGCCAGGTTTCTTCGCCAGGGACATCTTCGTTAGATTGGGTGGGCTCTATGCTTTTGGCTCTCTGCTAGCTTTCGCCTTGGCGCATGCTTCCATAATCAGGTTGCGAATGAAGCACCCTGAGATGCCTCGGCCTTTCAAGTTGAAGGGCAATATCATGGTTAGAGGGCATGAGTTGCCCATAACGGCTATCCTGGGGTTGGTGGCCACCAGCGTTATTTGGATAGTAGTGGTGATAGTCCAGCCCTATGCCAGGTGGGTGGGGTTCGGATGGATGGCTTTCGGCACTGTTGTCTATGTTGTATTTCGCAGGCGCAAGCAATTGCCGTTGACCAAGGTGGCTCCCGTAGTGAAGGCCTCTATTGACTAATGGAGATGGATGGGATACCATCCCTGACTTGTGGAAACAAAGAGAATCCTGGTGCCCATAAGAGGAACCGGCGCTGATGAGGAGGCCATAAGGCTGGCTTGCACACTGGCCCAGAAGGCGAAGGCCCAGGTCTACGTTGCCCACGTCATCGAAGTCGAAAGGAGCCTTCCTCTCGATGCTCAGGTCGATTCAGAGTTGGAGAAGGCAGAAGAGGTACTCACCCGCGCTGAGGATATTGCCGCTGATGTCGGCTATGACATAGACACGGATTTGCTCCAGGCCCGAGACGCTGGTCCAGGTATTATTGAAGAGGCGATGGCGAGAGAGGTGGACTTGATCGTCATGGGTGTTGGCTACAAGAAACGTCTTGGCGAGTTTGATCTGGGCGAGACTATTGCCCATGTTTTGAAGGAGGCTCCCTGCCAGGTTCTGCTGTACCGGGGAGCAGCGTCTGCTCAGAACGGTCAATGAATGTCACCATAATGGGCTGTGGGCGTGTGGGGGCCGAGCTAGCTCACCTGCTCGATGCCGAGGGGCACAAAGTGATTATTGTCGACACGGATGCCAGCAGTTTCGATAAGCTTCCACCTGATTTTGGGGGCACGGCTCTCCTGGGCCATGCTACTGATGAAGAAGGGCTGGAAAAGGCAAGCATAAGGGAATGCGATGCTTTTGTGGCGGTGACTCGAGAGGACGACAAGAACGCCATGGCAGCTCAGATTGCCAAGGAGATATTCAATGTTCCCAGAGTGATCTGTCGTATCTACGACCCGTTGCGGGAGGAGTTCTATGAGAGCCTGGGGCTTGAGGCTATCAGCCCCACGGGCTTGTTTGCCCGCTTGCTAAAGGAGAAACTGGAGAAATAGATGTACGCGATAATAGTCGGTGCCGGTCAGGTGGGCCGCTATCTGGGCAGAGAGCTGCTTGGCATGGGGAATGAGGTATTGCTGATTGAAAGGGATCACAAGATATGTGAAGAGCTGGGCGCTGAATTGGGCAGCGTATCCCTGTGCGGCGACGGTTGTGAGGTGGCACTGCTGGGTAAGGCGGGAATAGCCAGGGCGGACATCTTCATCGCTGTCACCGACGAAGATGATGACAACCTGGCAGCGTGTCAGATAGCAAAGCAGAAGTACGGCGTTCCTCAGGTTATCGCCAAGGTGAACAACCCCAAGAATGAGCATATCTTTGCCAAGCTAGGCATCGATCACACGGTAGACCGTGTGTCGCTTGTCCTGGAGCATATCAAGCTGCAGATTACGGCGTTCCCCTTGATTCGCCTCCTGAATCTCAAAGAGAGGGGACTGGATGTGGTGCTGGTCAGAGTAGCTGAAGGCTCACCGGCGCTAGGCAAACCGCTGAGAGACCTATCCTTGCCTTCTGGCTCCGTTGTCTCTCTGATAATACGCCAGGGGCAAGAATGCCGGGTGCCGGAGCCGGGCACCATACTGGAGGTCGGCGATCAATTGCTCTGCCTGATCTCCAGCGGAAGTGAAGAGGAAGTAGCTCAAGCGATAGGGGGCGTCTCGGCCCGGCAGTGACCGGACTGAGTGCTGGGCTGACCTGTCTCTTCCCCCGACTGGAGCGAGGGGCTAGACCATAGCATCCTTGAGCTTTCTATACGTGGCGGCCAGCCCCTCTGATATGACCCTGGTGTCGGACATCACCGGCATGAAGTTGGTATCACCCTGCCAGCGGGGAACTATGTGGGTGTGAAGATGGTTCTCTATCCCTGCCCCAGCGTTTTTTCCCACGTTCAGCCCTAGATTGAAGCCATGAGGCTTGAGTACCTGATTCAAGAGAGCCACGGCCTTCTTCACGAGCTCAAAGTGCTCCATGGCTTCGCCGTCGGTTACTTCCTGCAACTCTGATACGTGCCGATAGGGAGCTACCATTAAGTGGCCTGGGCTGTATGGGAAGGCGTTGAGGATTATGAAGTTGCTCTGGCCCCGGTGGAGGATGAGGTTCGCCTCATCGTCGTTTTCTGCCGGTTTCTGACACAGGATGCAATAGCTTTCCTTCGCCCTTCGTACGTATTCTATTCTCCATGGCGCCCAAAGCTGCTCCATTTATCTTATTTCATGTCCTCCCATGTCTGGGCGGACTGCCTGCGGGTCTACTCCAAATAGTCCTTGAGTTTTCTACTCCGGCTGGGGTGGCGCAGTTTTCGCAGAGCCTTGGCTTCGATCTGCCGTATTCTTTCTCGGGTCACACTGAACTCTTGACCCACCTCTTCCAGCGTTCTTGCATGTCCGTCTCGCAGGCCAAACCTCAGTTGCAGTACCCGCTTCTCCCGCGGAGTGAGCTCATCAAGGACTCGGTCCAGTTGCTCCTTGAGTAGCTCCTGCGAAGCAACTTCGGCTGGAGCCGGGCTGGTCTGGTCTTCAACGAAGTCGCCCAGGCGGGTGTCTCCGTTCTCGCCGATAGGTGTCTCGAGCGATATCGGCTCGTGATGAAACAGGTCCATAACCTCCTCAACCCTTATGGAAGGCATGCTCAGGCGGCCTCCGATTTCCTCGTAGCTGGGTTCCCGCTTGAGTTCCTGGCTCAACTGGCGCGTTGTCCGCAACAACCTGTTCATTGTCTCTACCATGTGCACTGGAATGCGGATGGTGCGCGCTTGATCGGCTATGGCCCGGGTGATACCTTGTCTGATCCACCAGGTGGCGTAGGTGCTGAATTTGTACCCCTTCCGGTGTCGGAATTTTTCCACGGCCCTCATGAGGCCGATGTTTCCCTCCTGGATGAGGTCGAGGAGCGCCATGCCATGTCCGATGTATTTCTTGGCTATGCTGACAACCAGTCGCAGGTTTGCCTCAGATAGGTGTCTTGCTGCTATTCGCGCTTCCGCTCTTACCTTCTCAAAGTCGACCTTGAACTGGCTCTCGTAAGGTTCCAGAAGGGAGCGCAGTTCGTCGTTGGCAAGCAGAAGCTTTATCTCCTGCAACGGCTTGTCTTGAATCAAAGCTAGAGCTTGCGGTGGCACAAGGTTGCTGTTCAGAGAGAGATTTACTATACCTTCCTCCGCCGTGGCGGTCTCTTTGTTTATCCTCTGGGCGACGGCGGTTGTGAGCGCCAGCTTTACCTCGTTGTCGATACCCGTGTGGAACTTGGGACTGGCGATAGTGTCCGCCAGGCTGCTTGAAGGGTCCATATCTGAGTGCTCTCTGATAGCTTCGAGAATAGGATAGGCTCTGGCTACTCGGGAGATCAGATCAACCACTAGGTCAACCGCTGAAGGAAGCCGCCTGTGTTTCTTGATATATGCGTCTTCGATTCTATCAAGATGTCTCGCTTGCTCTATTCTACTGGAGAGTTTTCTCTCTCTGGCGGCGTCAAGCAGAGGTACCTGGCCGATCTCCCGCAGATACATACGGACTGAATCATCCGTTATTTCATGGTCTTCTAATACGATCTGTGGCTTGACCTCGTCGTGGACGGCCTGGGGGGCACTCTCATCCAATGTGTCTTCTTCAGTCGTGGCGCCAGTGCTTTCGCCTTCGTCTTCCTCAGCACGAGTATCTCCCAGGGGTGGCTCCTCGTTCCTGGTTGAAGTTCGATCGTCTGATAGGTCTAACATCTAACCTCTCTTCGGCCTTGTTTTTTGCTCCTGCTTGACAAAGACCTCCTGTAGTCTCTGTCCGGGCTCTATGCCGGTTTGTTCCAGTTTGGCTAGCTCTGCGCCGACACCTTCCTCTTGCCTTTCAAGGTTCAGGACTGCCTCGATCCCGGCCTCCAGGCGCTTAGACAGCATTTCTTGGAGGCGCAGGATGCAGTCGGATATGGCAAGTCGTCGAATTTCTTCCTTTTCTTGAATGTCCGGCGGGAAGGTCCTATCCACCAGATAGTTTAGATGTTCGAGCAAGTTATCGTCAAGTTTCTGTGTGAGATCAGGGATGTCCTGGCAGGAGTGCCATTGAGCAAAGACCTCGCGGTTCTCGGTGCTTTCGAAGTGCTCTGCCGACAACTCCTGAGCCACCTTGCGGAGTCCTGGATACTGGATCAGCAGGGCCAGGCAGTATTCCTCAACGGGGCTGGACGTAGACTGACGGGCAAGGCGGGAAAGCTCTCTTGCCTCGGTCGCTTCGGGTACCCTCCTGCGGCCTTGTGACCTCTTCCTGGAGGCACGCAGATCGGACTCGCTGACTCTCAGCAGGCGAGCGAGCTTCTGCTCATAGTGGGCTTGCCTAATGGGATCTCGCATCTCTGCAATCAATGGCATGAGCTTCTGTATCGCCATGGACTTGTCCCTGGCTTTCTCCAGATCAACCCTGCTCATCACAGTCTGAAAGGCGAAGTCTAGCAAGAGTGGAGCTTGTTCCACCAGGCTCTGCCACAACCCTGGATCCTCGTCTATTACTTCGTCAGGGTCTTTGCCCTGTGGTAAGGCAATAACCCTTATTTCAGCGTCTAGGCTGGTTTCGTATCTCTCTGCGCTACGCAGAGTAGCTTCCTCGCCGGCAACATCGGCGTCAAGAGCAAGGGCTATGTTCTTGCTTAGCCTCTTGGTGACATCCATCTGCTTTTCGGTCAGGGAAGTCCCCATGGCGGCAACCACGTTTTGCCAACCGTGCTGGTGGGCTCTGAGCACGTCCGTATAGCCTTCCACGATTATCGCCAGGTTCTTCTGCCTGATAGCAGACTTGGCCCTATCGATTCCATAGAGGCTGCCGCTCTTGTCGAAAATGGCGGTCTGTGGTGAGTTGATGTATTTTGGCAGGGAGTCGTCCAGGGCTCTCGCTCCAAATCCGGTGACTCGTTCACGGATATCATATATTGGAAACATCAATCGGTTGCGGAATCTGTCATAGCCACCTCCGCCTTCCCTTTCCAGGACCAGACCAGCTTCAACCAGTTCTCTTTCCTCATATCCTTTGCCTGTGAGGTAGTCCTTGAGAGCCTCCCAGCTATCCGGGCTGAATCCCAGATGGAATGCTCTAATGGTCTCGGCCGTGATCTTCCTGTTGCTAACGTAAGCCCTGGCTGCCTTGCCTCCCTGGCTGTTCAAGAGCAGGTGATGGTAGTATTCGGCTGCCAGCTCGTTAAGCTGAAACAGCCGCTCTGTTTCTCTGCTCTCGGCGCTGGCAGGCGCCTCAGGCAAGCCCAGAGCTAGGCCTGCTCTATCAGCCAGGAGCCGGAGTGCCTGGCTGAAATCGACGCCATCTTTCTTCATGAGAAAGGAGAAAACGTCGCCTCCTGTCCCGCAGGCACCAAAGCAGTGCCAGGTCTGTTGCTCCGGGAACACGAAGAAGGAGGCATGCTTCTCGTTGTGGAATGGGCACAAAGCCTTGTAGTTGCGCCCTGCTTTCTGCAGAGCGACATAGCCGGAGACAACTTCCACGATGTCTGTTCTTTGCTTTACCTCACCAACAATGCTCATGTGGGCAGTTCCTAGAGTGATCATAGTGCCTGTTGACAGGAAGCTCGCTGGGGGACATTCGGGCGGGACCCATCGGCTGACTATTGGCCGCGGGGTGGTCTCTCTTGTCCGGTTTGCGGGGCCAGGCAATGAGTCTCATACCCTTTGCCATCTGCTGCCTCCGGTGGGTCGCAGGAATCGTGGAGCCAATATATCATGTTGAAACACGGCTGGGCAATCAGGGCTTGGGTGTTGATTGACTACGGCCATGTGGTATCATATTAGCACGTAGAACCTGGGTTTGACACAAAGAGGTGGCGCCATGATAGAAATGACAATCGATAGTATTCGGGTGAGCTTGATGAACTACCAGCGGGTAGTGATTCTGAAAGAGAAAGAGGCCGGCCGATACCTGCCCATCTGGATAGGTCCGGCTGAGGCAGATGCCATTGCGGTGAAACTACAAAACGTGGAACTAGCCCGGCCACTGACGCACGACCTGTTGAGGTCGGTGGTAGAAGCCTTGGGAGCCGAGGTCAGGTTTGTCGTGGTAAACGACCTGCAGAATGACACCTTTTTTGCCGAGCTTTCCCTCAGCGTCGATGGCGAGGAAATACGAGTTGATTCCCGTCCCAGCGACGCTCTGGCTCTGGCCGTGAGAGTTGGGGTGCCGATATATGCTGAGGAATCGGTACTGGACAAGGCTGGTATCACGCTTGACGAGGAAACAGGCAGGCCTGTTTCCGAGGGCAAGGTCGATGACCGAGAGCTGGAGGGGTTGTCAGCATACAAGGATTTCATAGACACGCTCGACCTGGAGGATTTCAAGAAGCGCAAGTCTTAGCGAGTCGGTGCGAGGATATTGGTGAGAAAATGGCCGGTGCTATTGCCATTGCTCACTGTTGGCTTCTATGTGGCTCTCAGCCTCTTGATACCGACCATATTGGGCTGGTGGATAGGCAACAAAGTACATCATGAGGTACTGTTGCCACTCATTGGCCTGGGCATCGGCACGATAATAATGATCTACGGAGTGTACCGCATGCTACTCCCCTTCCTGCAGGAGGCTGGTTGGGAGGAGGAGGACAGAGAGCAGGTCCGTCAGCCGATGAGGGCGTTTCTGAATCTGTTGCTCCTGAGGCGGAAGAGGAACAAAGAGGGATAGTGCCCAGAAAGAAAGCTCTGGTCGTCGTCATTGTCGTGGCCCTGGCTCTGGCCGCGATAAGCTTTGTCGGTGGCAGCGTAGGGGCGATGATAACTGGCAAGGAGCCACTCAGCATCTTTGACGTTTCCAAGCCTCATGTTGAGCTGGCAGCGGAGAAGCCTTTCCCCGGCCTCCCCATCACCAACACCATGATGGCTGCCTGGGTCAGTATCTCCGTGCTGGTTGCGGTGTTTCTGGCTGGCACGCGCAAAATGAAAATGGTACCCACCGGACTTCAAAACGCTATCGAGTTCCTGTGTGAGGCAGCTTCGGACTTCATCACGGACGTCGCGGGAGAAGAAAATGAGCGGCGCTTCTTCCCGCTGGTTCTCACCATATTCCTTTTCGTTCTGGCCAACGCATGGGTTGGCCTCATTCCCGGTTTTGAATCGCTCAAGCTGGGCGGCATGCCTCTGCTGCGCAAGGCCAACACTGATATCAATGTGCCCTTGATGCTGGCCCTGGTCTCGGTTGTCTCTATTGAGTGCTGGGGATTCAGGGCAAAGGGTGGAGGGTATTTGAAGACTTTTGTGAATGTGGGCCAACTGGGCCAGGGGTTTGTTCATCTGTTTAAGGGCAAGATCGAGGCTGGCGTGGGTGGCGTCTTCTATGGCATTGTGTCTGCCTTTGTCGGCATTCTGGAGATGCTGAGCCATTTGACTCGGGTGCTCAGTTTCACCTTCCGTCTTTTCGGCAATATGACGGCAGGCCTTATCCTGACAGGGGTGATGATTTTCATCGTCCCTCTGGTGGTTCCTTTCGTGTTCTATGGGCTGGAAGCACTTTTCGGCCTTGTTCAGGCATTGATATTCAGCGGACTGACTCTGGTGTTTGGCTATGCCGCAGTTATGGCGAGCGAATGACAGGGCAAATTCTGACAGGAGAGAAGGAGGCAAGCAATGGAGATGACAGCAGAGGCGGCCAAGTTCCTCGGGTTGGGCCTTTTTGTTAGCATTGGGACTCTTGGCCCGGCTTTTGCCATTGGCTGGATCGGCAAGACGGCCATGGAGGCGCTGGGCCGCAATCCTGAGGCGAGAGGGGCGATAATGACCAACATGATCCTGTCTATCGCCTTCGCCGAAGCAGTGGCTATCTATGTCTTTGTCATAGCTATTCTGCTCATCCTCGTGGTCTAGCTGGAGTTTGGGGAAGGTGATTAGAACATGGGAATAGGGCTGGACCTGGCCACCTTTATCGGGCAGCTCGTCAGCTTCCTTATCCTGCTCGGCCTGCTCGTCCGTTTTGGCTACCGGCCGGTGCGGAGGGTGCTGAAAGAACGTTCAGACAGGATACGAGAGGGCCTGGAGCAGACCGAGGCTACCGGAAGGGAGTACGAGCGTGCTCAGGCGGAGGCGGAGACACAGATCAACAAGGCGCGGGAGGAAGCCCGACTCATCGTGGCGGAGGCGGGGGAGTCCAGGGAGAAGCTTATGAAGGAGGCCAGGAGCGAGGCCAGGCAGGAAGCGCGGGCCATGGTTGAGCGGACCAGGGCAGAACTGGAGCGGGAGCGGAGGGAGATGACCGCTGACCTGCGCCGCGAGTTTGCTGACGCAGCTATTCTAGCCGCTGGAAAGGTTATTGGCGAATCTCTGGACGGAGAAAAGCACCGGCGAATCATCGAGCAAGCCCTGGAGGAAAGCGGTTCTCTCAAGGAAGCCGGAGGTTGACGGATGCCCAAGGCTACATCCAGCGAATTCTACGCTAGGACTGTTTTTCTAGAGGCGTCATTGCAGAGGAGCCAACTGGAGAAGTTCCGGCTTGACTTGAGGAGGATAGCTGGCATCGCCACGGATGCCGAGCTTATGTCTTCGCTGAGAGCCCCGGAATTGCCTCTGGATGCCAGGAAGGGTCTGCTGAAGGAGCGGCTGGGAGACGTTGGCGACACGGTTATGAACCTGGTGTTCCTGCTGGCAGGCAGGGACAAGGTGAAGATGGTCTCCGAGATCTCACAGGAATATGACAGGTTGCTGGATGCCCACTATGGTATCGAGCACGCCGAAGTTGTCAGTGCGGTGCCTCTGGACGAACGCGACAGGGAGAAGGTCTCCAGCCGACTTGAGCAGATAACCGGGCGCAGATTCACCATTGATGCTGAAGTCGACCCCGACATACTTGGAGGCTTGATAATAAAGATCGGCGACACGCTCATAGATCGCAGCCTGCGCGGCAGCTTGGAAGCCTTGAGGAGAGACCTGACGGCAGCGTTGCCAGAGAGCAGGAGTTGAAGTGGCCACCACAGGTAAAGACATCGCCGCGTCAATAAGGGAGAGGATCGAGGAATTCACCCCCGCCGAGGTAGTGGCCAACGTAGGTGTGGTGGCGGAGGTGGGGGACGGCATTGCCCGGATTCGGGGCCTTGGCGCGGCAGGATACGGCGAGCTGCTGCAGTTCCCGCAGGGCACTCTGGGGCTGACACTGAATCTGGAGGAAGATTACGTCGGTGCGGTGATCCTCGGCGACTCCAGCCAGATTGGAGAGGGAGATGTGGTGCGGTCGGTGGGGAGGGCCCTCGAAGTCCCGGTGGGTGAGGCTCTTCTTGGCAGAGTGGTTGATCCTTTGGGGCGCCCGCTTGATGGCAAAGGGCCTGTCAAGTCCGCAGAGACTCGCCCGGCGGAGAGGATGGCGCCAGATGTCACTTCCAGGAGACCGGTGGACACGCCGGTACACACGGGAATAAAGGCCATAGACAGCATGATTCCTATCGGACGGGGGCAGCGCGAGCTAATCGTTGGCGACCGCTCCACCGGGAAGTCAGCCATAGCTGTCGATTCCGTCATTGCTCAGAAGGATAGTGACCTTGTCTGCATCTACGTGGCTATTGGCCAGAAGACGTCAAGGGTAGCCCAGGTGGTTGCGACTCTCGAGGAACATGGAGCCATGGAGCATACCACTGTAGTGGTGGCGGGTGCCTCTGATCCCGCGCCGTTACAGTACATCGCTCCGTACGCTGGCTGTGCTATGGGTGAGGAGTTTATGGAGCAGGGCAGAGATGCTCTGGTTGTCTACGATGACCTTTCCAGGCATGCTTGGGCCTATCGCCAGCTTTCCTTGCTGCTTCGCCGCCCCCCAGGCAGGGAAGCCTATCCCGGGGACATCTTCTATCTGCATAGCCGGCTTCTGGAGAGAGCAGCCAAGCTGGTTCCTGGACAGGGTGGTGGTTCACTTACCGCTCTACCCATTGTTGAGACCCAGGCGGGAGACATATCGGCCTACATCCCGACAAACGTGATTTCCATTACCGATGGGCAAATCTACCTGGAGATAGACTTGTTCAACGCTGGAATCCGGCCGGCGATAAACATAGGGTTGTCGGTCTCACGCGTGGGGGGGTCTGCTCAGAGGAAAGCTATGAGGCAGGTAGCCAGCAGGTTGCGACTGGAACTGGCCCAGTTCCATGAGCTTCAGGCTTTTGCGCAGCTTGGAGATGCCGACCTGGACAAGGCTACCAGGGGGCAACTGGAGCGAGGCAGGCGTATCACGGAAATATTGAAGCAGGGCCAGTACTCTCCCGCATCATTGGGAAAAGAGGTAATGATACTCTATGCTGTGACGAATGGATACCTGGATGATGTACCTGTAACTAAATGCGTGGCCTGGGAAGCGGAATTCTGCAGATTTGCTGACACCAGCCACCCTGAGCTGGAAAAGCGAATCAACGATGAGAAGGAGATAAGTCCTGAGACCGAGGAAGCTCTAAGGTCCGTGATACTACAGTTCAAGGCTGGGAGTTCCTACTAGGGGTGAGATGGCGAGCACCAGCACTCTCCGTCGGCGCATACGCAGCATCCAGGACACCGGCAAGATCTGCAAGGCGATGGAGATGATTGCTGCCGCCAGGATGAGGAGGGCGCAGCGGCAGGCAATGGTGGGGCGGCCGTATGCTGAGAAGATAGGCCAGGTGATTGCTGATCTGGCGGCGGAGCATCGTATCAGGGGAACACATCCGTTGTTGCAGAAACGGGATGTGGGGAAGATCGGTATAGTCCATATGACCACTGACCGGGGGCTATGCGGTGAATTGAATGCCAGCCTGAATCATTTCGTCGCCAGGTTCATCTCGGAACAGAAGGTACCAGTTTCTCTCATCACTGTGGGCCAAAGGGGACGGACTTTCATGCTCCACCTGGGCCACGACATTCGAGCCGAGTTCTCGGGAATCAGCGATCAGCCCACTCTACAGGAAACCATGTCTATCTCACGGGTTGTCATCGATGCCTACACCAGCGGCGACGTTGACCGGGTGTACCTTGCCTATCCCCGTTTCGTCAACACCGCCGTCCAACAGCCCGCTGTCGAGGTATTGCTTCCAGTTGAGCCTCCGAAACAAGCATCGACTCGGGCAATAGAGTATATCTACGAACCCGGACTGGGTGCTGTCTTGAGTGAGCTGTTGGTAAGATATGTGGAGGTTGAGGTTTATCATGCCATTCTGGAGCTTATCGCGAGCAAACAATCTGCACGGATGGTGGCCATGCGCAGCGCCAGCGACAATGCCAGAGAACTGATCACAGGTCTTACTATGACCTTGAACAAGGTGAGGCAGGAGACGATTACGGAAGAGATCTGCGACATCAGCGGAGGCGCTGAGGCTCTGGCGAGGTAGGCAAAGATGGCTGCTGGCAAAGTGGTTCAGATTATGGGTACGGTTGTTGATGTGGAATTCCCACCGGGCGAATTGCCATCTACCAACAACGGTCTGGAGATCTTCAGGGATGGTGGCAGGATAGTTGTTGAAGTCCAGCAGCATATTGGCGATAGCAGAGTACGCGGTGTTGCCCTGGCCTCAACTGACGGCCTGTCGAGAGGCGCCGAGGCAATTGACATGGGAGGGCCCATAACGGTGCCTGTGGGAAGGGCAACTCTGGGAAGGCTGTTCAACGTCTTTGGTGAACCTCTGGATGGTCTTGGGGAGGTGCAGACCGACGAGAGGCGCCCCATCCATCGTCGGCCGCCTTCTCTGGATGAACAGGAGACGACTCCCCGGATGCTGGAGACGGGCCTCAAGGTGATTGACCTTATCACTCCCTTCACTCGTGGTGGGAAGATCGGAGCCTACGGTGGAGCTGGCGTGGGTAAGACGGTCATCATTATGGAGCTTATCCACAATGTCGCCGCTGTCCACGGTGGGATATCGGTTTTCACCGGTGTGGGGGAAAGGTCGCGTGAGGGGAACGACCTGTGGCTGGAGATGCGGAGGTTGGGAGTGCTGGATAAGGCTGTCCTTGTCTTTGGGCAGATGAACGAGAGTCCTGGCGTTCGGGCTCGAGTAGGACTGACCGGTGTGACCATGGCGGAGTACTTTCGCGATGTGGAGGGGCAGGATGTCCTTCTATTCGTGGATAATATATATCGTTATATCCTGGCCAACATGGAGGTGTCGGCGCTTCTGGGCCGGATGCCCTCGGCTGTTGGTTACCAGCCAACTCTGGCTACGGATGTCGCCGAACTGGAGGAGAGAATCACCACTACAAAAAAGGGCTCCATTACATCATTTCAGGCCATATATGTGCCGGCCGATGACTATACTGATCCGGGGATAGTAGCCACGTATGGGCACCTTGACGCTGTGGTTGCCCTGGAACGGTCCATTGCTGAGCTTGGGATCTTTCCTCCTGTTGATATCCTGGCCTCGACATCGCGGATACTCAGCCCCGCCGTAGTTGGTGAGGAGCACTATGAAGTGGCCCGCGGCGTACAGCAAACTCTGCAAAGATATAGGGAGTTGCAGGACATAATAGCGATTCTGGGTATGGAGGAGCTGAGCGAGGAGGACAAGCTCACGGTGAGACGCGCGCGGCGAATCCAGAGGTTCTGTTCCCAGCCATTTCACGTGGCGGAGCAGTTCACCGGTGTTCCAGGCAGGTATGTGCCTGTTAGAGAAACGGTGCGAGGCTTCAAGGAAATCCTCGAGGGCAAACATGATGACCTTCCCGAGGCAGCCTTTTTCCTGGTAGGTACGATTGATGAGGCGGTGAATAAAGCCAGGGACATCATGGGGGATTAGTGTCTACGTTCAGGTTGGAAGTGGTCACAGTTGGCGGTGTCGTTTTCTCTGAGGACGTCGATATGGTAGTGGCCTGGGGGTCAGAAGGGCAGCTAGGAATCCTCCCTCACCATGCTCCTTTGATGACCATGCTCCAACCGGGAGAGATGCTCATAAGGAAGGATGGGGGAGAGCAATACCTGGCCACAAGTGGTGGTTTTCTGGAGGTGCGGCCGGACAAGGTAGTCATTCTGGCTGATGCCTGCGAGCGTGTCGAAGAAATCGACACGGCTCGCGCCGAGGCGGCCAGGCTCCGTGCGGAGGAGACTCTGAAGAGCCGGCCAGCCGGTGCGGATGTGGCTGTGGCTGAAGCCGCCCTGCGTCGCTCACTGGCGAGATTGAAGGTGGCTGGAAGAAGAGGCCGAAGGCCGAGAAGGGGAACACTGTGGTAGGATCCCTGGCAAGGAGGAGGACGAGGAACGGGATGTGGCGAGATGACCAAGTAGCTGTGGTTCTCTTCCTGCTTGTCGCAGATAGGGCAGTGAAATCGCGTAGCGTGCCCGAAGAGGCTATGGGAGAACTGACTCAGTCTTCCTGGCTTCCCTAGCTGTCTCTAATCGAGCTCACACTATCTCTAACCTGACTCTGATATCTTCCCTGGCTCCTTTCACGCGGAGCAAGGTACGCATGGCTTCTGCAACCCTACCCTGCTTACCGATAACCCGACCCTTGTCGTCAGGGGCAACTTCCAGCTTTATTACTAAGCCCGTGTCGCTGGTTTCCTCTGTGATGCTCACTTTCTCAGGCTCGGCTACGATGGATTTGACGATGTACTCTACAAGCTCCTTCATCTTGACTCCTTATTAACAGCTAGCGTTAATCTGAGGTTCGCTGTTGCCTGAACTTGTCCAGGATTCCGGATTTGCGGAGCAAGCTGGAAACAGTGTCTGTGGGTTGTGCTCCGTGCCTAAGCCATGTCAATGCTTTCTCTTCGTCGATCCTGACGGTCGCGGGGTCAGTTAGAGGGTTGTAGTGACCGATAGTCTCAATGAAAGCACCGTCGCGTGGAGCTCTACTGTCAGCTACCACCACCCGGTAACTTGCCTTGTGTCTCTTTCCTACACGGCGAAGCCTGATCTTAACCATCTGGCCAGGATATTATTCCCTATTCGATGCTGTTTGTCAATGAGGGGTCTGGAGCGGAGGATTTTTGGGAAAACAAATACTGAGTGGTTGTCTTCAATCTCTTCCTGAGCAGAGCCAGTTGCGGCCGGTATATGGTAATTGTTTCCCGCTCCCTGGTGGAGACGGGAAGTCCAGCAGGGGTGGTGGAGGCGGGAGGGACGGCAGAGGTGGGGACAGGAGGCACGGCAGGGGTGCGGGACAGCGGCTGCCCTTGGCGCAGGGGCATGTTGAGAATTGTCGAAATCACCTTTTCCTCTACCTCACCGGCACACAATATGGTTGCCTGGGACTGGTCCCCGCCCAACTCGATGAGCATGGGCAGTAGCAGGGCCTCCTGCTCACCGGCGTCCAGCATGCTTGCCAGATAGTCGAGCTCTTTTCTCTTGATGAGCTGTGTGCTGCCGTCGTGGCACAGCAGGTGAGGGTACTCCTCACGGAGGAGGACGGCCAGCGTCTTCTGACTTCGAGGCAGGCCGGCGTTTACTATCCTTAGCTCCCCGCTCAAGTAGCCCTGGAGCATCCTTTCGTAGCGGGATTGCCCCTCGTCTCCCGAGTATTGCGCCGGCATAGGGCTATTCCTTTCTGGCGAGCAGCACCTTCACCCGTTTCAACCGCCCCTTCTCCTCTCTGTCCCTTTCCTCGAACTTCATGGCCAAATAGTGTATCGTCGCCTGCAAGCTGGGGATGATGATGTATTCCAAGGCGTTGGTGATCCTCTTTGTCCTGTTTATTTCCATTCCCAGCAGCTCCAGGCCTCTCTGGAGTTCAGCCAGCTCGACGATGGCCTTGAGGGATTTCCGGGCTAGCTGTGCGGCGTGATCCACGCAGGAAGAAGTCTCAAGCAGACTGTATCCCCTCATTGACTTTGCCGGCTCCTTGAACTCGAGAGCGGGAATCCTCACACCGGCTACGTTTCTCAGGCCGGTGGTGACTGCTACATCGGCTTTGCTGGCCAGAAGCTCCTTTTCCAGCGCCACGTAGCCATGGTACCCGGCAGCAATTGACAACGCCCGGTACATCTGAGACATCTCATCGAGCAAATTCCTCTTGGATTCCACCGTCTCTCTGGCTGTCTGGAGGAACTCCATCGTCAGAATAGAGAGCCTGTCCTTGACTATCTTCTGCACCCTCAGAGCCAGGGAAAGCCTTCGCTTCAGCTTTACCAGCTCTATCTTTGTCGGTCTTACTCTGATCAGTTGTGGCATTAGTGGACTACTCAGCTTTGCCAGCGGCGCTTTCGCAGTACTTCGGATGGTACTTCTTGATGAAATCCTCTTTGATTAGCTTGAGGTCTTCTTCGGGCAGTACCGAAAAGAGTTTCCAGCCGATGCCCAGGGTGTCCTCCACCTTCCGTTTCTCCTGTTCGCCCTGAGAAATGAATTTCATCTCGATATCGTCCGCATTGGATAAGTACAGTCTATCCCTGTCACCCAGCGCCTCTGCGCCTATGATGGTGGAGATCTCGCGGAGGTAGCATCCTTCGGCGTACGAAGCATACAATTGCATGAAGACGTTGTTGTGGTCTTCCCTGGTCTTGCCCGGTCCGATTCCCTCCTTCATCATACGTGAGAGAGAGAGGAAGACGTCTATGGGAGGGTAGACCCCCTTTCTATCCAGGTTCCGGGAAAGGACAATCTGTCCTTCGGTGATATAGCCGGTGAGGTCGGGTATGGGGTGGGTGATATCATCGTCAGGCATCGTCAGTATGGGCATAATGGTGATCGACCCTTCCTTGCCGATGATCCTGCCAGCTCTCTCATACATTGTGGCCAGGTCGGTGTACATATAGCCCGGATATCCCCTTCTCGATGGTATCTCCTCGCGCATGGCGGATAGCTCACGCAGCGCTTCGCAGTAGTTGGTCATGTCGGTGAGTATAACCAGGACGTGCATGTCCTGCTGCCAGGCCAGATACTCGGCTGCTGTCAGGGCCAGCCTTGGTGTTGATATCCGCTCGATAACAGGGTCCGAGGCAGTGTTGATGAAAGCGACGGCTCTCTCCAGTGCTCCAGTTCTTTCGAGGTTTCTGATGAAGAAAGAGGCGTCGTCATAGCTGATGCCAATGGCACCTAACACTATGGCGAATTTTTCCTCTTTTCCTCTGACGGCAGCCTGTCTGACTATCTGGGCGGCAATGCGGTTGTGCGGCAGCCCCGACCCGCTGAAGATGGGTAGCTTCTGTCCTCTGACCAGAACGTTCAGGCCATCGATGGCTGATATGCCCGTCTCGATGAACTCGGCCGGGGGCTGGCGAGTTGCCGGGTTCATAGGGTCGCCGTTGATGTCGAGGTACTCCTCGGGGATGAGCGATGGGCCTCCATCTATGGGTTTGCCCATCCCATTGAATATCCTCCCCAGGATATCAACGGATACCGGTAGTTTCAGTGTTACGCCCTTGCATCTTATCTTGCTGCCCTTGAGGTCTACCTCGCTCACTCCGCCAAACACCTGAACGATGGTTGCCTCTTCGCTGATATCTATGGCCTGACCGGGCCTTATCTCACCGTTGCTGAGCTCGACATCGACTATTTCGTTGAATTTCGTGCCTGGAATGCTTTCGGCTACCAGCAAAGACCCTTTAGCTTTGCTTATTGCTCTCCCTTCTCTAACATAGAGCGAAGACAAATCCATGGACTTCCTCCTTATCTACGTCAACGCTGGCTGAGATGCTCATGAGGCTCGCTTGCGGGCCACCAGGCTTTCTTCCATCTCTGCCCACAGTTCTTTGGACCTCTGCTCGAAGTCCTCATTCGTTATGTCCTTCATCCTGGAGATCCTGTACACCATGGGAGAGGTGCGGATGGCCTCGTAGCCTGCGCCCGAGCTCAGCATCTCCTGGGCCAGGTCATAGAACTTCGCTATGGTCTTGAGCATGAGGCCCGCCTTTCCTGGCGTGCAGTAGGTGTCAACTTCATTGTAAGCGCTCTGCTGAAGGAAGTCCTCGCGTATCATCCTGGCGGTCAGCAGCAACAGCTTATCGTCTTCAGGCAAGGCCTCAGGACCGACAAGCCTTACAATCTCCTCCAGCTCGGCCTCTTGCTGCAATATCTTCAGGGCGGTAGCTCTGGTATTCTCCCATTCCGGGTCGAACTTGTTCCACCAATCCTTGACTGCATCTACATACAGGCTGTAGCTGGTCAGCCAGCTTATGGCAGGGAAGTGCCTCTTGTTTGCCAGGGAGACGTCAAGGGAGAACAGCGCATCCACTATCCTCAAGGTATTTTGAGTCACCGGTTCACTGAAATCAGCTCCTGGGGGGCTGACAGCCCCAGCCACGGTGACCGAGCCTCTCCTGGGGGGATTGCCCAGGCAGTCAACCATACCGGCTCTTTCGTAGAAGGAGGAGAGCCGCGAGCCCAGGTACGAGGGGAAACCCTCCTCTCCCGGCATTTCTTCAAGCCTGCCTCCCATCTCCCTCATAGCCTCGGCCCATCTTGAGGTGGAATCTGCTACCAGCAGAATGTTATAGCCCATATCTCTGAAGTACTCTGCCATGGTAACACCAACGAAGATGCTGGCCTCCCTGGCCACAACAGGCATATTGGAGGTGTTGGCGATGAATATCTCTTTCTCCTGTAGCAATCTGCCGGTTTTTGGCTCTTTGAGCTGTCTGAAGCTATAGAGGACGTCGGCCATCTCGTTGCCTCTTTCACCGCAGCCCACGTAGATATTAAGGTTGGTCTCGGCCCATCTGGCCAACTGCTGCAGAGCCACGGTCTTCCCGGTGCCGAAGCCTCCCGGTATGGCCGCCTTGCCGCCAAGGGCCAGAGGGAACATGTAGTCGAGGATGCGCATACCGGTGGTGAGCAATCCCGAAGGATCCTGCCTTTGCCTGTAGGGCCGGGGTTTCCTCACCGGCCATTCCTGCATCATGATGAGGTTCTTGATCTCTCTATTGGACTCCAGCGTGGCCACGGTTTCCTCGATGGTGAAATCGCCTTCCGCTATCCGCTTCACTGTACCCTGGATCCCTATGGGCACCATTATCTTGTGCTCAACGAGCGCTGTCTCAGGCACCGTGCCTATGATATCTCCCTGGCTGACTTTGTCCCCGGCCTTGACTGTGGGAGTGAAATGCCATTTCTTGTCTCGGGGAAGGGCCACTGCCTTGGCGCCTCGCCGGATAAAGGAGCCAGTGTTCTCAGCGAGGGTGAGCAAGGATTTCTGCAGGCCGTCGTAGATAGCTCCCACCAGTCCCGGGCCCAGTTCCACACTCAGAATCCTCCCTGTTCCTGTTACCTGTTCACCGATTTTCAGCCCCAGGGTATCCTCATGTGCCTGGATCACGGCCTTGTCTCCCTCCAGGCCGATTATCTCTCCCACGATTCTCCCCTCACCTATCTCTACAACCTCGTAAACCTGGGAGCCTTTCATTTCATCAGCTATGATCAGTGGACCCGAGACTCTCCATATTCTGCCCATGTTCTAACCTCCTCGCTGCTCCGCTGCGCCCTTGCAGTGCTGAGTTGCTTGACTCGTCGCAACTGCAAAGGTACCGGTTCAAATCTCTACATCAAAGCCTATGGACGCTCTGATGAAGGCTTTGTAGTACCCGGTGACATCCGGATATTTCGTACCGGACTTTGACGGCAGTTCGATGACTATCGGCGTTATCTTTCTGCTCCGTCTGACCTGTGACAGCAAGTCCTCGACGTATTCGGCGTAGTCCTCCATCAGCACCACCACGCCGACCTCAGGGTCGGCTATCAACTCAGTCAGAGCGTTTCTGACGTCTTCTCTGGCGCCGTGAGTCTCCCGTATCATCCAGCATTTGCTGACGCCAGCCAGCCTCAAGCCGTTGACCAGCTCTTCATCCCCTATGACTGCTATGCTGAGGTTGCTGACCGGAACGGCGCTCATAACACCAGGTACCTCTTGACCTCTTCTGCGGGCACATTATCGTCTATTGCCTTCAGAATCAGCCTCAAGTTCCGTATTTCCGTCTCCTTGAGAATCAAGTACCAGGCCATTACCAGCGGCGACAAGGCCCTCGGTGCTAGCATGGCCCGGAGCAAGATGAACTTATGTTTGTCAATGATCTCGGCTACAGCCGTGATGTTCCTGGTCTTGTCATAGGCATTCACCACCTCATTGGCTATATCACGGTACTGGGCGTTGTCCAGCCTGCGGGGTATGTCGCCCAGCTTCAGGGGCAGCAGGTCCCTGAGGGCCCTCTCGCCGATGATATAGCCACCGGGGATGAAGCATTCACCCGCTTCAGGCCCGATGCCCTCAATGGTAGCCCTGCAAGCGATCTGTAGATTAGTCAGGTCTATGACCAGGCCAAAGGCCTTGGCCAGAACGGAGCCCTCTCTCACATCGCGGGCCATCCCCAGGAGGCCGTGGTAGAACTGGCCGTCCAGCCTGGCCTCAACCATGAGCTTCGACTTTGCTCCTCCAGCCACTTCGTATCCTCTCACGATAGGCACATAGTCGCCCAGCCTGCATCTGGTGAGTATCTCGCCAACGCCCTCCAGGTTTTCGACCTGGAAAAGCTCGTCCAGCAGGTTGTTGTCGTGGATGATACCCACAGGTATCATCCGTCCTTTCTCTCCTGTTGAAATAGCCTGCAGGGCGGCTTTGACGTTGGAGACGTCATACCTGACCACATAGCCCCGTGACACCTTGCGCATGTCGTTGGGCAGGTACTTGAAGGACTCGACGTGCGCGATGCGATGGGCAAGATAGCGCCACAGCGATTGGTCCAGGTCGTCGAAGGTCTTGATAGGGAATTCCTCAAGGTAGTTTCCCACGTCGGTCTCTCTGATTACGGCCAGGGCGTCCTGGATGCTGGTCATCCTGGACATTCTATCTATGTGGCTGGCGGCAACGACCTTGGGCTCTTCACCTTTCAGGTAGGCCGACATATACGCATATCTTGGGTCGAGCAAAAGACTCTCCTGGAGGACTAGAATAGCTCCTTGCTCATCTCCGGCAACAGCCGGGGCAACAGCATTTCCAGCCTGGTGCCGTAGGTATTGTCAATGCTGAGCTTGCCCTTGCTATCCTCTGCCATGACGCCGCCCATACAATCAAGCTCCTTGACCTCTATTATCTTGCTGGCCAGCTCCCTGTCTGCCGCAAGGAGCTCTCGCGCGGTGCTCATGTCCTGGGGAGAAACATAGATCCTGGCTTTGTTGGTACCCAGTGCAGCCAGCGCCTCATTAACCAGATTGAGGAGATGGTTCCTGTCGCTGGGGGAGTCAGACAGCGTCTTCCTGGCGCGGTTGATTATCTGGTCGACTATTGCCACCTTGGTGCTCGACAGCTTCTGATGGCCCTTCAGAGAACCCTGAGCGACAATCCTGGCGGCCTCCTCTTCGGCCTCCGTTAGCATCCGGTGTTTCTGGGCCTCGATATTCGCTTCACGCTGCCCTTTGGCCCTGTCAATCTCCTCCCGGGAGGCCTTTTCAGCCTGGGATATCAGGCCCCGAGCCTCTGTCCTTACCTTGTCGACAACAGCTTCACTTATCTTCTGCATTGTCGGCACGCTCCTAGAAAAGACCCAGCATGCTCAGCGCCATTATGGTAAACACCAGTCCCAGTACGCCGAGCAGCTCCACGAACACGGCCAGCATCAGGGAGTTGGTCAGTATCTGTCCTTTGGTCTTGGGAAGGAGCGAGATGCCCGAGGCGCACACAGCCCCCTGGTATGCGGCGGACACGCACTCGGCACTCGCGGCTATGATGCCGCAGGCAAGCACAGCAAAACCACTGCCGCCGGGGTCGGGCATGGCCGAAATCTTGGGGATCACAGTTGTCAGGATGAGTATCAGTATGATGAGGCCGTAGAAGGTCTGTGTCATAGGCAGGGATACCAGCACAATGGCATTTCTGAGCTGGCCGGGATCTTCGGCCAGTGTGGCTGCTGCACTGGCCCCAGCCCAGCCCAGACCTATGGACGACCCAGCCAGGCCGCCGCCCAGCGCCAGTGCGCCTCCGAGGACTGCCAGGGACTCAGGACTAACTAACATATTGCACCTCCAGCATAGTATTTCCAGTGTTCTTCATTACATAAGGCCCAGCATGCTCAATGCCATAATGCTGAATACAAGGCCCAGCACGGCTACCAGCTCCACGAACACGGCCAGCATTATGGCGTTGGTCAGCACCTTACCCTTTGTCTTGGACAGGCCAGCGATACCTGCGGCACAGACAGAGCCCTGATATGCTCCGGAGGCGGCGAAAGAGAGGGCTGCCATGATACCAATGGCCAGGATGGCGAAACCGCTGCCGTCAGGGTCGGGCAGCCCAAGGATCTTGGGGATTGCCGTCGTTATGATGAGTATCAAGAGTATGAAGGCGTAGAAGGCACGCGACATCGGCAAGGCTGCCAGTATTATGACATTCCTCAGTTGCCGGGGATCCTGGGACAGCATGGCGGCTCCGGCAGAGCCAGAGATGGCTATGCCCAGGGAAGAGCCTGCCAGGCCGCCGGCCAGAGCTATGCCCCCACCGAGGGCGGCCAGGGCAGATGGGTCTATCAGCACTTGCCGTGCTCCATTCTAAGCCTTTCCTCTGACAGGTATGACCTCTCGCTTCCTCAAGTGGAATGGGTTGTATTCCCGTCCGCCTCCCTCGTAGAACTTGAACAGGAACTCGACGAAGCACAGTCTGAGGGAGTGTACGAAGCAGGTTATTGAGCTGAGGACCAGGTTGAGTACGTGGCCAAAGAGCAGAATCACGATGGCAATCAGAGTGCCCAGGGTGAGCCGAATTATGCCAGCGGGCAGCATTCCGGCTATCAGGGTGGACATCAGGTTGAAGCAATACGCCAGGTAGTACGTAGCCAGACCGACCCCTGCCAGTCTGGCGTATGACATAACATCGCCCAGTATGCCGGTGATATCGAAGATCCAGAATATACTTCCCAGGAAAGCGCCCTTTTCCATGAGAGAGGCGACGATTATGAACGCTATGCCGACACCCATAATGTAGAGCAGAAGCGAATACGTTTCTTGAGCCAATGGCAGTATGTCTGCTCCGATGAAGTGCATAACCCAGGGCACCGCGGCGACTTCAAGGATGAACAGGCCCAATCTGCCCACGACGATGTGTCTTTGCCTCTCTCTTATGCCTCTGATGAGCATCAGCGTATGGCCCAGGTTGACGTGAATGAGGCCGATCACCAGCGCGATCACTATGAAGCTCATACAATTCAGGTACACGCCCTGTATCGTGCTGGAGAGCGCCAGGTTCTCGACGTGGAGGAACTTGTTGAAGAAGTCCCCCAGATAGGTGCCGGTGAGTATGCCCGTCACGACGGCGACAGCGCTGCTGATATAAAGCAGTCTCTGGAACAGTCTGAACCCTTCCGTTTCAGGGTCGTCAACCAGCCGGTGCAGGGCAAATCTGGCCAGCAGTATGAGGCATATGGCGTAGACTACATCGCCCAGCATGATGCCAAAGAAGAAAGCGAAGGAATAGGCTATTACCGGCGTAGGGTCCCACTCCCGGTACCTGGGTATGCCAAAGAGGTTAACGATTACCTGGAACGGTTTGAATCCTCCGGGGTTTCTCAGCTTGGTCGGTGGCTGTTCAGCCTGCTCCGGTGTCCTGGTGTCAATGAAGACATAGCCCACAGCTTCCTTCAGCTCGGAAACGGCGGTCTCGACATTGCTCTCGGGGATCCATCCCTCGACCAGGGTGACGTACTTCGCCTCGCAAGCTTTCTCCAGGACTGCCAGCCTGTCATTTTCCGCCAGAAGGGCCTCTCTGAGCAAGACCAGTTGCTCCAGGTTCTCCCTGGTCTTGTTCTCGATCTCGGTGTTGATCCCCGCCAGTTCTTGCTCGATTCTGGAAGCCTCACTGTCGGCCAGCTGGAGGTATTCCTTTGGGGTCAGGTCCTCCTGTGGCACAGGGAGGACTCTGCCTCCGCCATCTTTTACTGCCTCTTCTATGGTTTCCTGGTCTTCAACCCTGGCGATGACATAGATGAAGGTTTCGTCTTCCATAGCGGTAGCGGTGCTGTCCAGCAGACGCCGCTCGATCCTGGTGTATGTGGCTTCGTGTGTCTCGGATGGGAGGACGAAGACGCGGGAGAAGAGGTAGTTCCCGGAGAAGCTGAGATCAGCCAGATTGATCTCGGCGTGCTGCCCCACAGCTCCAAGGTAGCTCTTCAGGACGGCCAGCTCTCTGGCTTCCCGGCTGAGCTTGACGGCTTGCTGGTGCATCTTGCTGAGCCTGGTGCATAGTGCGCTGGTCTCCCCCTCAATTTCGTCAAGAGGCCTGGTGTATATGACTTCAATGTCCTCGCTGACGGATACCCTTCCTTCCCTGGGTACGAAAGCCAGCACATCTTCGATATCCGCCAGTAGCCTGGTGACTCTTCTTCGTTCGCGTTCAATGGCTTCCCTGTCTACGGGTTCCAGCTCCTCGCTTTCCTCGACATGAAGGACGCCCGCCCTGTGCAGCGTCTTCAGAGTCTGGTCAGAGTAGTCCTTGGCAGCGACTACCCTGACTCTGCGCATAGGCTCAGGCGTGTTGACGATCAGGCCCATTATGCCGACTTCGCTCCGGTAACGATGCTTACTATGAGGTCTGCCAGCCTGTCCACCTTCTTGCCGGCATCAGCGCTGATTTCAGAGGCTTTCTTCTCCAGCCTGGCAAGCTCAGCGTCAGCTTCTTCCCTTGCCCTCCGCGTGATCTCCTGGCACGACGCCTTCACTTCATCCATAGGTAGCTCGGCGGCAAGGATCTGCCTGGCCTCGTCCCTGGCTCTGAGAAGGATGTCATTGGCCTTAGCTCTGGCATCCGCCAGTATCCTTTCGGCTTCGACCTCAATAGCTTTTACACCACTAGCGATATCCTTGGCCATAGTACGTCTCCTT
>Ga0114919_10000515_pt1 | contig 29952 bp, 27 predicted proteins | sample BlataG_FD_88682 | JGI IMG/M metagenome (GOLD analysis project Ga0114919, IMG submission 88682) | Deep subsurface microbial communities from Black Sea to uncover new lineages of life (NeLLi) - Black_00105 metaG | ecosystem: Environmental > Aquatic > Marine > Oceanic > Sediment | place: Atlantic... | reverse complement strand
TCTATCAACTCTTCTTTACCCATTGTTCTGTACCGCCTTTAGCCAATCTCTACCGCGGTCACTACCTGGTATCGCTTCCCTGTGGACGGGTCAAGGACTTTCCCGTGAAAGCCCTTCTTACCAGTCGAGTAGGTTTTCCGATAGGCACTCAGCACAATCAGCTGAGTCATAGATAGTTTTTCCGCCTTGCCATTCCCACCACTATTCGTATTCTTCACCTTGCCTCCTTTTCTTTCCAGGCCGACTTACTACTACAATTATAGTCTTGCTCTGAAACTTTGTCAAGACTATATACATAGTCTCTTGGGTGCATCGAAATGGCTATGAAAACAAAATTTGAGAAAAGGGCCAGGAAGGGGCTACGCAAAGGGCATGGCTAAAGGACAGACAGCTATTCTTGTATTAACAGGGGGCACCCACCTTGCGGTTGGGCGATGGACTTCAGCTCAAGAAGCTAACCCTTAGCCTTTGGACGCAACTTCAAGGTTTCGATACAACCTCAAGCTATCCTCGAACTTCACTCAGCGGGTGTATCCTATTTACCATCACCGCTCACGTTCAAATCGAAGCCAGGATTTTGCTAACGGATTGCTAACCAACTGATTATAACGGGTTAATACCAGATGGTATCTTAGCTTCAAGATGTCTTTTCCCCAGTTAACACAACGGTTCTATTTTGAACGTAAAAGCACTCTTCGGGACATGCTACGCCAGACTCATAACCCGAAGGTCGTTGGTTCAAATCCAACCCCCGCTACCAAGGAAATACTAGAAGGCAGGCCAATTTGGCCTGCCTTTTTGTGTGTGCTAAGGACATCAACAACCGCCCACTTCTCCTTGACAGCTTCAATTGCTTTCCTGTCCCGTGAACTGTTGGATAGGCTCTCCGGTTTGGTGGATAGCCTGTTGAAACAAGCCGCCATGAGCGTATAGAAGCTCAGAGTTAGAGCCATACTTCTTTGATATCATACGCCGTTTGGCCACATGTGCGTCACTGGCTCGCCGCTGATATAATTATGTTAACCCTTTTGGAAGGGTAAGCAATGGAACATTTACCGCTTTTTGATTCCCCAGAGGAGAAGGACGATTTGCCCCACAGCATACCTCTGGCGGCAAGGATGCGCCCCCGGACTTTTGCTGAGTTTGTGGGACAGGAGCACTTAGTTGCTGAGGGGCGCGTATTCCGCAAATGTATCGAGTCAGACCAGCTGCCCTCCATAATTCTGTGGGGACCGCCAGGCAGTGGGAAAACGACCCTAGCTCACATTATCGCCGGTGTCACCAAATCTTATTTTAGTCCTCTTAGTGCGGTGAGCGCTGGAGTAGCTGATTTGCGACGCGTTATTGGTGAGGCAAAGAAGCGGTTAAGGGCATCGGGACAGAGGACGATTCTTTTCATTGATGAGATTCACCGCTTTAACAAGGCACAGCAGGATGCTGTGCTGCCTTTCGTGGAAAATGGCACTGTAACTTTAATCGGGGCCACGACGGAGAACCCTTCCTTCGAGGTAATCGCGCCGCTCCTTTCTCGATGCCGTACTTTCCGGCTGAATTTGCTGAGTGAGCAGGAAATCAGGCTCATCACGGAGCGGGCTATTAAGGATGAGGAATGGGGATTGGGAGAGTTCAAGGTTGATCTGACTGAGGAAGCTCTGAAACACCTGGTGGCTATGTCCAATGGAGATGCTCGCGTGGCGCTGAATGCCCTGGAGATGGCCACGTTTGCTACTCCGACTGACAGTGATGGGGGGCGCCCAATAGGCCTGCCCGCTATTGAGGAGGCGCTGCAGCACCGTGCTCTACTGTATGACAAAAGTGGTGACCAGCACTATGACCTGATTTCGGCCCTGCACAAGTCCTTGCGTGGCTCTGATCCGGACGCTTCTTTGTATTGGTTGGGGCGTATGGTCGAAGCTGGTGAGGACCCTCTCTATATCGTCCGTCGCCTCGTCCGTTTTGCTTCTGAGGATGTAGGGATGGCCGACCCCCAAGCCCTTACAATAGCAGTAGCCGCCCAGCAGGCAGTGCACTTTGTCGGTCTACCTGAAGGCCATCTGGCTCTAGCTGAAGCCACGGTCTATCTGGCGACTGCCCCCAAAAGCAACTCGTTGTACCGGGCCTATTCTCGGGTCCAGGAAGACGTACAGCAGGGCCGGAACGAGCCAGTGCCGCTACACTTGCGTAACCCGGTGACTGACCTGATGCGCCAGATGGGACATGGGAAAGGCTACAAGTATGCTCACGATTACCCTGGCCATTTTGTCGAGCAGCAAAACCTGCCGTCTTCTCTTCAGGGGAAGCGTTACTATCTTCCCAGCGACGAAGGTTATGAAAAGGAGATTGCCGCCAGGCTCAAGGCGTGGTGGGGCAACTACCCTTGAGGATTTGAACCACCCGAAGGTCGTTGATTCAGATCAAACCATGGCTACCAAGAAAGACAAATAAGGCGGGTCAAGTTGGCCTGCCTTTTTTCTATTTGCCTCGGGGTTACTAGCAGTGATGCGCTCCTTCCTGTTGACTCTTGTACTCAGCTATGAGTCAGCTCGGTCGTGAACACTTCGTCTAAATGTTATTTACGCCCAAAGTCGCCTAGAATAGTTCACAGTTAAGCTGCCTGCCGGAGCAGCGATTCTACTTTTGAGCGAAGCTCGGACTCGGGGACTGCGCCGGTGCTTTGTCCGATTACCTTGCCACCTTTGAAGAACAGTAGCAGCGGTATGCTCATGACCATGTATTTCTGGGCTGCCAGGCGGTTCTCATCTACATTTAGCTTGCAGAACTTGACCTGACCGGAATACTCCTTCGCCAGTTTTTCGGTTATGGGAGCAATCATACGGCATGGGCCGCACCAGGGCGCCCAAAAGTCCACCACGACGGGCGAGCTTGATTTCAAGACTTCATCTTCAAAGTTCCCGTCGTTGATTTCCACGACCTCCGCTGCCGTTTTCTCCTCGCTGACCTTGATTTGTATCAAAATGTCTCCGGGATGCCCATCGGTTAACTGAAGAGCATTGGTCAACTTAACCATGTTGCCGCTGACCACGCCCGCCGGGATATTTACCTCTAGCTTTTTACCCTGCCTTGACAATACCTTTTTAGTTCCAAGCCTTGCCTCCTCCGCTGTGATAGCTAACTCATAGCGAACAGAGTTACCTGCCTGGCTTTGTTCAAAGGACTCGTTCATGCTGACTTTGCCTCCAAACTGAATTTCAAATCTCGTTTTCGGCGGTTGCCGACCTCTCTTTAACCTGCAAGGCTGTTTGATTCTGCCCTGGCTTTGGATTCAGGGTTGTCTCGATTATCCGGGAAAGCTTTCACCTCGAAATTTTGCGGCGCAGCGCTTAAGGTCGCGCGGCACGAGGCTAAAGCCTCGCACTACTTTCCTGAACACCCTGGCCTAATTCTAGCATGCCGTGGGACGAGAGTTGTCGCCGGAGAATCAAGCGAGGTCGAGCCACCTTAATGCCTGAGTCGGGTGACCGTCTCAGTTTCAGCACCACCCCTGAGATTGGTTGGCTGCTTGCCACGCGGGAGCCTGCCCTGAGCGGAACTCAGATTCTTCGCCTTCGGCTCAGAATCACAACAAGCGAAGGGGCTTGCAATGACGAGAAAGAGTCTGCACTCACGGGCACAGACAGGCTGGGGACACCCGGCCTATGTATCTTACTGGAAAGCGTTGGCGTGTTGTGGTATTATCGGTCAGATTACACCGAAAGGAGATTAATTTGAAAGTACTTCTGGTTTATCCGCAAAATCCGGACACCTTCTGGAGTTTCAAGCATGCTTTGAGGTTCGTTTCTAAGAAGGCGGCTTTCCCTCCCCTGGGCTTGCTAACTGTGGCAGCGATGCTTCCCGATGAGTGGGAGAAAAAGATTGTAGATATGAATATGGCAACCCTGACTGATAAAGACCTCAACTGGGCTGATTATGTGTTTGTCAGCGCTATGGCAGTGCAACAAGATTCGGCGAAGGAAGTCATTAACAGGTGTAAGAAATTCGGGACTAAGATTGTTGCCGGTGGCCCCCTTTTTAGCGCTGGCTACGAAGAGTTTGGTTTTGATGATATAGACCATCTCATATTCAGTGAGGCTGAAAACATACTGCCGCTGTTTTTGGAAGATTTAGAGAAGGGATGTGCCAAGCATATCTACACATCTGAGGAACGACCGGATATAACAAAAACTCCTGTGCCTTTATGGTCACTTATTGAAAAGAAAAAATACCAATCAATGAGCATCCAGTATTCCCGAGGCTGCCCGTTCAATTGCGAGTTCTGTGATATCGTTATAATGAATGGGCATGTACCACGAACCAAAGACAAAAACCAGATAGTAGCCGAGCTGGATGCATTATACGATCGGGGGTGGCGAGGTGGCGTATTCTTTGTTGATGATAATTTCATTGGCAACAAACGGAAACTAAAGTCAGAAATTCTGCCGACAATAATCAGATGGATGGAAGAGAGAAAACACCCCTTTTCGCTTTATACCGAGGCATCCGTGAATCTCGCCGATGACGAAGGGCTAATGCACTTGATGGTCGAGGCAGGATTTGACCAGGTATTCGTTGGCATCGAAAGCCCGAATGAGGAAAGTCTAGTCGAATGTAACAAACTGCCAAATAAAAATCGTGATTTACTGGCATCAGTCAAGAAGATTCAAAACCATGGTCTTCAAGTGCAGGGAGGATTTATTGTAGGTTTCGATAGCGACCCACTGTCAATTTTTAGAAGCCAGATAACTTTCATCCAGAAGAGTGGAATCGTTACCGCCATGGTTGGTGTGCTAATGGCTCCTCCGGGAACAAGGCTATACAAACGTCTGAAAAAGGAGAACCGCCTGCTGCCAGGCGGTACTGCTGACAATACGGACGGTTCAACCAATTTCATTCCCAAAATGGGCCACGAAAGACTTGTTAGCGGCTATAAGCATATCCTGGGCACAATCTATTCGCCCAAGCAATACTGCGAACGCATCAGAATATTTCTAAAAGAGTATAAGCCAAGAAACAAGAGAAGAGGCATTATTAGTCCTCGGTATATCCGAGCGTTGATCAGGTCTATGTGGGTCCTGGGTATCAGGGAAAAGGGGAGGAGATGCTATTGGAGGCTGTTTGTGTGGACCCTGCTGAGAAAGCCCAAGTGTTTCACTTTGTCCATAACCCTTGCTATCCAGGGGTTCCATTTCCGCAAGGTTGCCGAGAAGATACGCGTACCCTCAATTAGGGATATCCGCGATCTGCAAAGAGTAGAACCTGGCGGCTAAACGAACCTAGTCGTCAAAGGTCTGGGGCTAACTCGGTCAAATTGCCAATTCGGGGGAGTCACCGACCTCCATAGTGTTCTTTCCACAGCTCTTGTGTCACTTGTCCATGCAAACTAGCTCAATCATTGTATCAAGAAAGGCTGTGGGACAAGGCTTGTCGCAGGGAAATCAGAAGAGTTCGGGCGACCCGAACGTCGCTGGTTCAAACCTCAGCCCCCGCTAGCAAGGAATTTGGAGGGCAGGCATGCTCAAGTGCCTTCCTTTCCTTCTTTGCTGCAGAACCTGATGATCTCAGCAAAATTATTAATCCTGGCCAGATTGTTGGTCTCCATGAACCCATCATAGGTCAGGTTGATCCAGGGCTTGTGGTACAACGTGCTGAACTTCTCTGACATTGCCGCCACAATTCCACCGGGCATACAGCCATGGGGCATTACCGATATCACGCCAGCAAACCTGGGGTCCTCCATCCAATCGATTCCACTGCCTATGCTAAGAACTGCCTCGCTGCCACATTTCGGGGAAAGCCAGCGGCTTGTCTGTGCCAGTAAATGTCCTGTCGAAGGCTCTTTATCATCAATCAGGTCCCTGAAAAGGCGCTCTACCGAGTGCGCATCATGCTCCTGCACACGCTTCAACACATAGCTGCGTATCATCTTTATGAATTTTCGATCATTGATAGCATCCTCAAAATGCCGGTATGAAATGTATTTGATCCACTCTGCCATGGGAGAAACGATTACTTCCAGGCCAGCCTTTTCGCACTCTCTGACCAGGTCCTGGTTGCTGAACCTGTTGGAGCGTAAGAAGATCTCACCGTTAATGCCAACTAGCGGCTTTCTGGGCACGTATGGGTCAATAAGGGACTTGAATTCAGAAGTTGCTTGACGCAGTATATCGTCGAAACCCTCTTTTTTGCGGAGACGGCTCATGATCCTGGCGGCGACGTCGTCAAACAGTTCGTCTGCTGCCCCCGTCCGCTTTTCATAAGGGCGGCTGCGCCAGAGCAGCCTTTGCAGGCAATCCATAACGACGTATGCCTTCCAGACGAGGCGCATAAGACCGGGACCAATACCTGTGTCGCGATAGGCATTGTTGGACACGGTGGTTCGTATAGGAAGGTCAACACCGACTTCCTTAAGTATTCTTACCTGTTCCAGCGCGTACTTTCCAAGGCGGCATGGGCCGTATGCTCCGGCCATAACTGCCTCGACGTTTTTCAAGTCAGTGCCGTCATCGTAACAGAACCTCATAAAGTCGCCCAGGGTTACGCGATAGGGCAAACACTCTAGGCCCGATGTTACCTGGTCAGCGTAGAAGAGATTGCGTTCGTTTGGCTCGGGAAGCACAATCACCTTGATCCCAATGGACTGCATAATCGCAACCAAAAGGTCAACATGCGGGGACATCCTGGGGACGAGAAAAGTTTTCTTGGAATTGATGAGCGTAGTTGTTGCCCTGTAAATACTTTTGCGTGGCACTTCCTGTGGCTTAGTCGAACGTGCGAATCCCTTAATGGTATCCACGAAGGCTTCCAGGCGGGTAACGATGCCAGCCTCGGCGGCATGCTCGTCGATTTCTAGCTGTCCCAGAGGCTTGCCGCCCATGATGTCTTCCACAATTCGGAGTATGAAGGAATTCGGGCCACATCCAAAGTTTGTCAGCGACAACCCGTATAGCTGTGGGTCTGACGCTGTTATGGCAGCGCCAGCTATATATTTGCTCTCATAGAACCAGTATGGACGGTCTGAGTATTCCTTGGGATCCACTGAGTCAAGGGGCAGGAAACTGAGCGGTATGGGCACCACTCCAAGCTGAGCGAGTTTTTCGGCTATGCCAAGGTTTGCCCCCGAATCCTGCGACATATAGGACCTGGCGAAGAGAACCACGCCTAGCTGGTCGATTTGGCGCAGTTGCTCCAATAAGTCCCTGCCCAGCGCTGCCTGGTCTGCCTCGAATTTCCGCTGAGATTCAATACCAGCGAGGGCTGCCTCCTTGCCTTTGCTCCTGCTGAACCCCATCTTCACGGCCACATCCGTAAGGTTTTCTATCACGTCGGCATTGCCCCGGCTGAAATCAATTATGGGTATCAACAGCCGTTCTCCCAGGTCGACCGTCTGGCGTATTATGAACGGTGACGCCTGGACAAGCGGACAGGCGTATTTCTGGTTCTCATCCCCATCTTTTTCACCCAGCCGGATGGCGCAGGGGTAGAGGATGTAATCGACGTCCTTAAGCATTGCCGCATGTCCGTGGAGAAGCTTGAGCGGGAAACAACTGTCAGTGTAGCTCAGCTCGATTGCCGTCTCCACGATTTGCTTGTTAGTCTGGCCCGAAAGGACACACCTGGCGTCAAGCGCATTGAGAAAACCGATGAGCAGCGGAGCATAGTCATATACCAGTAGCGCTCTGGGAATCCCTACCGAAGGCCCTGTGCCGGAATCTTTCCTGAGTTCCTGAAAGAGCAACTGCTCCCGCTTGTCGAAGAAGGTCTCTTTCTTTGCGTGGCTGGCTACAGCGTCATACTTGTCGCATCTGCTGCCATAGTAGCTAGGCTCTTCGTTTGGCATCTGCATCCGTGTAATGGTGCAGTTGTTGTCGCATCCTTTGCAGACGAAGGTAGTAAGAGTGCATTCACTATCCACAACCTCATGGAAGCCCTTGAACTTCGATTCCTGGCCCGCCATTGTCTCTTTTGCCAGGAGCGCTGCACCTATAGCGCCGCTGACTTCCTTGTGCTCCGGAACGGTCAGTGTTTTTCCTTCAAGTTGATGATGAAAGGCAGAGACTATGGCCTGGTTGTAGAATACTGCTCCAGTGAGGATAACCTTGTCGCCCAGTTTTCTGTGTTCCAGCACCTTGGAGAGATAATTCTTGGCTATGGAGTTGGAAAGACTGGCTGTGATTACTTCCAACCGAACGCCTTCCTGCTGTGCCGAAGCCACTGCCTGGCCCATAAAGGCAGCACATCTCGTTCCCAGGTCAATAGTATAAGGCGCTGCGAACGCCAGGTTGGCAAATTCACCACTGGTCACGGAAACACCGAGCATTTCAGCCAGTTCATCGATGAAACTTCCCGTCCCAGCAGCACAGGCTTTGTTCATGTGATAGTCAACAACAACGCCGTTTCTCTTGATTACCAGCTTGGAGTCCTGTCCACCGACCTCGATGATATCTGCTTCAGGGTCTATGTCTGCGGCAGCTCTGGTCTGCGCAGTTATCTCGTTCTTAATCAGGTCTGCCCTGATGAAGCCACCCACCAGGTATCTACCGGAACCTGTGACACCGACGCCGGCTATCTTGACCTTGTCCGCGCCATCCCGAAGTAAGTTCCTGAAGACCTGCCTCACGGCATCAACGGGCCTTCCAGCAGTCATCAGGTAGTTTTTTCCCAGGACTCTCGTGCCGGACTCGTCCATTATCACCGCCTTGGTGCTGGTAGAGCCGACATCAACACCGAGATAGCCTGTGCATTGCTCTTCCATCCTCTGACCATCTTTGCTATCCTGAACAGCGACAACTTTCAGCCCGGGCATTTCGAAGTAGCGCTGCTTGACATCTGTTTCCGGCAGCACGACACCCCGCGAACTCTTCCCTATGGAAAGTAGGGCCGAACCCAGGGATTCCATGTGAAGGTAGTTTTCCGGGATAATTACCTGTACTGGATGCCCATTTCTGGCAGAAAGCATATCACTGAGGGATTTCTCTACGGCAGGATTGCTGGCAACGCCGCCAACAAAATAGACCGGCTCCTCAAGAGTTCCTTTCTTGAGAGAGGAGACCATCCGAGCAACGCTTTCGCAGAGCGCATAAAGCATTGCCTCAACCGGAACCCCCTTCTGCTGCAGATGGATGATGTCGGTTTTGGCAAAGACGCTACACCGGGCAGCTATCCTGGGTGGGCTACCATCGCATTTCAGGGCCAGGGTGGCGAAGTCAGCCATGCTGATATTAAGCCTGTATGCCTGCTGCTCCAGGAACCTTCCAGTGCCCGCAGCACAAAGGGGATTAGATGCCACCTTCCACGGCTTTCTTAACCCGTCTTCCAGTTCGATTACCAGGGTGCTCTGGCCGCCGATTTGTATGATGCTTTTGGTGCCAGGATGGCAGTGCAGCAGCCCTGAAGCAATCGACAGTGAGCTGCTGTATTCTGTCCAACCGAGCTCTTTGGGGATTACGGTCTTGCCGGAACCGGATACGCCAGCGGCGACGACCTGTTCCAGATTGAATCTCTCGCCTAGCCTGGCAATTAGTGAAGTGACTGCGGCCCTGGGGCTGGAGCTTACTTTCTCGGTGTCAAACTGAACAACCCTGCCGTCCTCATCGATGAGGGACAGCTTGGCGTTGACAGAGCCGATATCTACGCCTAGAAAGTACCTCATTTGCACGGCCCTCAATTGTAGCAGGAAATGGGCGTTCTTAGAAGGGCAGGACCACGGGAATTAGGGGCACCAATGCTAACTAGGACTACTAGAATCGGTATTATGTCCCTCTAGAATACCACGCAGGCGTTTATAGGTCTAGCGCGAAGCGAGCAGAGTCTTCCACGAGAGACAGCGTAGCAGGGTCCAGTGCCCCCAGCTCAGAAGTGATTCTGCTTTTAGCGATTGTTCGTATTTGGGATAGTAGGACAAGTGAGTCTGCCGAGAGTCCAGCTTCTGGGGCTACAACAAGAACGTCGCTTCGATAGCTTTTCGAAACATTGGAAGCAGCTGTAAGAGGGGCAATCGTGACTACCGGAGAAGTGGCGTTCAATGCATCATTTGAGAGAATGACAACGGGACGAATTCTACCCTGCTCGGACCCTCTCACAGGTTCTAGGTCTGCAACGTAGACATGTCCTCGCAGAAACCTCATCTCCCTTGGTCAATCAGCAATGCAGCTTCCTCGTCGGCAAACTCAAATTCCTGTGTTATGTCCAGTTCGAGTTGGCGACGACGTGCGTCCATGACGATGGATTCGCTTGGTATTATGGCTTCGAATACCTTCCAACGGCTTTCCAAATTTATTCCTGGGAGCGCAACTGTCAGTACGCCCTGAGCCAGAGAGGCATCCGGATTGCCTATTCTATATGTGATTCTTATGTCCTCCTTGAAATCAACAGTCCTTCCTTCCAAAACACCACAGGACTCATCTATTTGCACAACTTGAACTCGTTTCGTAGCCATTTTTGCCTCCTTAGAACATGAACAATCGGTGCTATCGAGATTCGAGAAGCTTTGTGAGCTGCTTGCTTTTGATCCAGGTGAAACCCGAATGCGGAGTAACCACGGCTACGTCAGCTTCACCACCAACAGTAGGTATCATATTAGCGAACCGCTGATAATCCGCAGTCGTTCGAATTAGGAACTCTGCGTAGTCAATTGCCTCTTGTAGTGAGAAATGTTCATAAATTGGCGTGGGCACTGGCATATTCTTGTCTTTTTGCCACAGCTTAAGCACTACGCCTCGGTCTCCGCTCACTGTGCATCCGAAAGTGTCCCATGTTTCACCTTTGACTTCCGTGCCAATGGAGATTGCGCAAGTTCTGCCCATAACAGAGTCAAGAGCACTATACCCAACTACTTGAAAGCCGCACTTTAAGTATCCATCCGGGAGTTTTGACAGATCACCGATCTCTGATTGAAATTCTGTCATGAAATAAGCTTTGACATGCTTCGCAATCTCATCCACAGACGTTATATCATCTGGTAATTGCTGTTCAAAGCGCTTCATTTGACTATACATGCCTTGCCGATTGATGGTTGTGCCTCCATATGCGCCTATCCCAAATCGCCCCTTGATACTGAAGAGTTTTTGTGCAAACACAGAGGTTGAAGACGGGAATTCAATGGGGGGTGGTGTGAATTTCGGAATTGTGATCTTCTTGCCACAGTGTGTGCACTTGGTTTCAATGTCAGCCTCGATTGCCACCTTGCCTCTGGTAACTGTTAGGCTATCGACTGCCAATACAACACCATCAGGAACCCGTACAGACACAACAAGAGTCATTTCCGCGTCTCTTTCCTGAAACTTCCTCGCTGAACACAGCTATTATAACCTCAATATGGCGAGAGGTGCAACGTTACACACGTAGCGTTTGGCAAAAGACTCTCTCAATGTTAATCTTCCGAGCTTGAATTCCAGGGACACAATACTAATTGGGGCTGGCACAAATCAGTATTATGTCCCCAGAATACACTTCCTTACGTAATGCTTGGGCTTTGTGATCATCTTTATCGAGGGAGATATGTGCCTTGGTAATTGCATCTAGCTTCAACTACAATGGAAGAGACATGAAAACACCTGGGAGACGTTATTTCAGACTTGAGTTTAGACTGCCTGAATACATGAAGGTTCTGCCTAACTTTTTTGATAGGTGTGAGGCTTCTCGATATTTCCTGATTCAAGCAACAGGAGACCTGGAGGATAGCAAGGCAGCTTGGTATGCAAGAGCGTCGCTGAACGAATTCAAGTCGGCTTTCGATCTGATAGGCATAGATATTAAAGCTATAGGTTTAAAGAGGGATTGGGAAGAATCAGCCTATAAGAAAGAGCTTGAGGATGACCTGATAATCAGGATGGTAAATCAATGTCGCAACCTGTCGTTTCATGTCGCCAAAGTTACCTCCATAACTAAGGAAAGGACTATCCGAATTGTTTCCGGGGATGAAAGCCATATATCAACTCTAAAAACCTTGTTCATTGATGGTATGAAGAACCAAGCCGAAAATTCTAGATTGAAGTTGACCGTGGATGAATTAAGGGAGGTTTCAGAAATTGAGGATGATATTCCCCTTTTTATGATTCTAGCCGAATGCTATAGAACTACTTCTGTATGCTTAGAGAATTTCCTAATAGACCAGGGCAAAGTGGGCCTTGAGGAAAGTACAAAATTTTGGGATCGATAGGCGCACTGGGTATAACACTGCCATTTGTGAAGCGCCACAATGAGCCATGACGGCTGGGAAAACATCCGCTACTGACTATTTTGATATTCGTGCGGTGCACATCATTCGGGCTAATCACCATGATTCCCCTGAAATTCTCTAGTTAGGCTGGGGTCACAATGCTTTCTAGCCATCATTTCATTTATGTGAGATCTGGTGACCTCTGGCCCGGTCACGGTCATTCCCACTCCAAGTTTCATCTGCATTTTTTCTAATTCGCCAATTTCCTTTGAAATTACTGGAATGATATTTTCGTACTGTATGGCAATGTCCAAAACTTGAACAGTAGTGATATCACTGATGATATAACGATGAACTATTCTGTTTCTTTTTTGGTAAAGCTCTTCCAAGTCGTCGAACAATTCTTTATTGATAATGTGCTGCTTCAAAGCTTCTCTATAAATCCCTCGCTCGGGAATTCCCTTGTCTGCCTCCCCCTGATATAGAAGTTCATCTAGAATCTCATCCGTTTGATTTTTGACTTGATGCTGTAAGATAAGACCGATCCGCAGCATTGCATCGATGACGGATGTTGCTAGGCAAACATATTCTACGAAAAACCCATTGTGACCCGCACGACTGAGAAGCTGGCTTGCTGCAGCGAAGCCGTTCATGAATTGTTCTAATCTACCCATGTCCATCTTCTATTCTTGGCCTAACAAGTCTTCTGCTAGTTCGATTATACTCTCACATAAAGTCAAATACATTTGTGGCGTTTGAGACAAATAGTATACGAGCTAGAGAGTCACTAACGATGTAGAAATGGGCATCCTCCTTTCCTAGCTTGCACCGTTTTCCCTTTTGCCTCTTCGATATTCATACGGGCCCCATCTTGTGACACTGCAGCCCAGCAACAACCGGAAGACAACGTTCAAGGAATTGCAGGCACACAAAACCAATCGAGCCCACCACAAATCATCTATCATGTCCCGAGAATCAAAAGCTGTCACTGATTGCCTCCAGGCTCCAGAAGCTCGAAGCCACTCCGCTCGTCCTTGATACGCAGCACGTCCGCGCCGAGGATTTCATAGAGGATGACCTCCCCCACAAGCCATGTCGCAACGCCATGGCGCAGGCATCCAGTCATGGTCTGTCCTGCCCGTCCCAGCGCAGCATGGATATGCAGAGCCGGTTTGCCATCCTCACCAGGAGCGAGTACGCCCACTCCCAGCACCTCATGTGCTCCGCCAACGGGCAAGAGCATTGGCGCTGGTGGCATTTCTTCCGAACGTCGCGGGCCGACAACGACATCACCGGCTCCAATTCCACCCACTAAAACAGCATGTCCCACAAGTACTCCGTTCTCCTCGGCAAAACGCTCAATACATCCGGGCACCACATCTCCATCCTCAAGCCGCATCACGAAGACCCGGCCAATTTGTCCTTCACATGCTTTCATTGCAGACCTCCTCGCGAAATTCCAGGGACATAATACTAATTAAGCCTGCTGCAAATCAGGTATCATGTTCCAGAAGAGCCCAAGTAGATTTCTCCCTGGCCCAACCCATTGTGCTCGATTGAGTTGTATCATGTTGAGGAAGGGCGTCTTAGCCGCCGTATGAGCCCTGCTAGGATGTTCATTCTGGGCACCTTTTGCATGTACCGTCTGTAGTCGTCTCCAAACTGCTGAACAAGGCGCTGGTCCTCCTCCTTAGCGCCGAGGTAGACAACCACCGCACCCATGGCGCCAAGCACCCCGAATAACCAGTGGGGATACCATAATAATGTGGTGACAAATATTGCCAAAATCCCGCCCAGGTATTGCGGGTGCCTAACCACGCCATAAATTCCTGTATCAACCAGGCGAGTGGTATACACAAAGGGTTTACCCTTTTCAACCCCGCCCCGACGTGGGAACATAATTATTGGGGTCATTACCAGTACCATACCAAACGCCCAGACTATCCACCCGAGGACAAATAATGCTGGATAAGAGCCCGTTTCCAGAACGCCCGTTAGGATGAGGGGATTGATGGGAAAACAGACGATAGCCAGGATAGTCATGATCGTGCCCCAGAGAATGCTCTTTTTGGTCCATTTCTTCGCTACCAAATCCTTAACCTCCTTATGGTCCTTCAACTCCGCGCTCAACGTCGCAACAGCCGTATGACCCCAGCAAACAAATTCGGCGCAGGTACAGCTTGCATGTAGCGTTTGTAGGCATCGCCACAACGCCAATGATGGCGATCATCCAGTGTTGGGCAATGAGATTGCGGCTTGGTATTCAGTCTCCTCCTCTGCAAGAGTGGCCGCTAACATCTCTATAGTCTGATCGAGCGGTCGCCTAATCCGCGTGCGCTGGGTTTTTGTCTTACTCCCATTCTACTCCTCGCTGCACTAGCGCTCAATCCCCCAACGAGCTTCTTCTACTAAGTTTCTCACCGTTTGGCCTCATCCCTCAAGAACACTGCAATGATATTGCTATGAAACGCAGTGGCATTGTCGCCGACATCCTTCTGCCGTAGTCCCTGGCCCGAATTCCTACTGACGCAGCGTCGCTCTGATTCGGGTTAGGCCGAGGCTGTAACATTGCAGGTAGTACGTTAAGAATACAGGGGGAAATGCTATAATGCTAACGCTCCCCAGCGGGTAAAGGGTAGAATAGGAGGTCAACAATGTACGAGAAAATACTTGTACCGCTGGATGGTTCGGGTTTAGCTGAGGTAGCGCTACCGTATGCTGAGCAACTGGCCAGAAGACTGGGTTCCGAAATTGCCCTGATATACGTCAGCGAGTCAGCGGAAGTCCCACAGCACTACATACACCGGTTCTACCTCCAGAAAATAGGTGAGGCAACAAAGGAAGGCGCCGGAAGGACTGTGGGTAAGTCGGTGGCGAAAGCAATCAAGATCGAGCCAACGGTTCTGGTTGGTCACCCTGCTGAGGAAATTGTGGACTATGCCGACAAAGAGGATATTTCCCTGATTGTCATGGCAACCCACGGCCGGTCTGGCATTAGACGCTGGGCTTTGGGAAGTGTGGCTGAGAAGGTAGTGAGGGCTACGAGGCGGCCGGTGGCACTCATCAGGGTTAAGGGTGCCCGCGCGGACGTGCGTGAGAAGGGCGCAGTGAACAAGGTGCTTGTTCTGCTGGATGGCTCAAAAAGAGGCGAAGCAGCAATTCCCTATGTTGAGGAGCTTGCCTCCAAGCTCGAAGCGGAGGTCACTCTCCTTCAGGTGGTGCCACCAATCTATCTCACTCCCGATGCGGAGCAATTCAAGTGGCAGGAATCGTTTAGACTATCTGCTGAAGACTATATTAAGAAAGCGGCGGCGCAGTTCAAACGCAAAGGGATAGCGGCAAAGGTTGAGCTCAGGGAGGTGACGATGGGCACAGTGGCTGAGGAGATTATCAAGCTCGCCGACGAAATCTGTGTTGATCTGGTGGCTATGTCAACCCGTGGGCGCTCTGACGTTGGCCCGTGGGCCTTTGGGAGCGTTGCAGATAGGGTTCTGCGTGGGGGAAACACTCCCATCTTGCTGGTGAGGCCACCAGGAGGCAGCACGGAATAGTGTAGCGGACGGCAAGACGACGCGAGAAAAGTCCTCGTGGCCATGATTCGACGGCCCAGGAGATGGTTAGGTGGTCCTTTCCACTCGTAACCCGAAGGTCGTTGGTTCAAATCCAACCCGCGCCACCAAATTGTAAGGATTCCGAATCACCACCCGTGCTACACGAGGCGATAAGCGCGAAGGGTGAGTTGAGTTCGGTTCTTATTATTCTCCCGTCTTTGATGTAAGCTGCATTAACCAGTTCACCCTAAAGCGCAGGCGCGAGGGTAAGGATCTCAATCGTAGAAAGAACGACTATTGGGACAGCGAGGTAGCAGCACAGCTATTATGCACTGGCGAGTTCACTGAGAGTAAAATACTACAGGGAGTTTACGCCAATGCGTGCCGCCCACAATGCCTATCGCCGGCTGGCTAAGGAAAGGACCAGAATAACAAATCTAGTGAAAGGGCTCTTGGACGCGCTTTTCCCTGAGTTGGTTCATGTCTTCAAAGACCCTTGTGGATTGACAGCTCTTAGCGTGCTCTCCACATGCCCTATCCCGAGTGTGATTGCTGGGATGACGGAGAAGGAATTTGTAGCTATGATCGAAGCAAAACACCAAGGTCGCCTTATGCGAAGGAAACTCAGAGCGCTTCACTGCGTGGCCGAGAGGTATACCTCTCCCAGCTGGACAATTAACGGCGCATGAACACTCATTTCTTCCATGTTGGTCACGCGCCTCTATCCCTACTTTCCCCAGCCTTGCCATCTCTTCCTGAAGCCACTATGCCGTCTACTCACCTTCATATTCACTGATTTCTAGCTGATCAATCAGGTAAGAGACCTTTTCATAGGCATCTCGCCTGATACGTGCCACCTCTTCTGCATCCTCGATTTCCATGAACTGAGCTACCCAAGCCGGACCTGTATGTTCAGGACTCGCAAACTTGCTTCTGATCTTTCCCAAGCCTTCCCTCACAAGATGGTAGTGCGTGTATGGCTCAAAGGCTTCGACCAAGCCATCTAAGCCTGAAGAATAGTTGTCAATGACATAATGAATATCGTAGGCGTCCTTCTGATCCTCCCTCGTCCAGATAGCCATTCCTTTCATTACCAGAAATGGCACCACTCCAGCGATCCTAACCGTGACTTCATTCAATGCACCATCCGGCATTCGGCCACGGACTAATTTCAGAACAGGCTCTTGGAAGACGAGATCCGCACCTCTTATCTTTCGGGCCTTTATATCTTGTACTCTCTGGTGGCGGTGACCTATGGTAGTGCCCCCGTACTCACCTGCGAGCAGGTCGACTTCGACCGTAAAAGGTATCCCAGCCTCGGTCACCGCTTGCTTGACATAGATGAATGGCTGCTTGCCTTGGACAAATCCGTGGTGTTTCAGTGCGGCGAGGATTGTCTCATAAGTGTCATCTGTGATGGCATCGAAGTCAAGAGCCAGGTCTATGTCCATACTGCCAGTATGCTCTTCCTGTGGATTGTTGCATAGAAAGTAAGGAACCCAGCCACCGACTATTACGATGTGTCCCCGAAATTCCCCTAAGATCGTAAACAATTCAATCAAGTGGGAAAGACAACAATCTACACTTACTCGGTCATAATCGCTCTTTACTGCCATGTCGGCCTCAATCTATTCTCCAGAATATATTCAGCTGCCTCCTCACCACGTCCTCGGTATTTCTTCAAGTCAAGATACAGTTGGATGTCGCTAACCACGCTCAAGCCGTTCACATCTTGTATGCCATAAAATACCCCCTTGTCATAGGGCTTGAGTAGTGTGACATTCGGACCACTCGTCACTTCCTTGAGGTCAAGCTGTTTGGTAACTTCGACGATCCCTTCCTCGAGGTACGCGAATGATCTCGCATACCTGACAAAGGGTGCTACTAGGTTTGCGCCAGAAAAGAGAGCCATGGCATAGGTGATGCCTCTACCTCTGCAGAATGAGGCTATCTTTCTTTCAATCTGCGTCCCCTCCAGGGAATAGAAATCAAAGGAATCGTTGTATCTAAACGAGTAATTCTGTAGCCAAGCGTCGAGTATCCTTTCTGGATCCGCGAGTCTGAACGATCTGCCTTCTTCTTCCAGAAGGTCCTCGTCGATGAGGAGACGTTTGATGTTTGAAACCTGTCCCAGACTCAAATTCGCTTGCCGCGCAAGGTTCTGTACATACCAGAACCGCTTGGGATCAGAAAGCAGTACACGAATCGCCCGAGTAGACCTCTTTGTAAAAACCGACTTCAGCCCCCTAGTGGTGGGATACGGGTTGTCCCTGCCTTGGATGTCTACGTACAGGTTTCCCAATGCCAGCCTGGTATTCCCGGCCAAATCCACATAACCAATCCTGTAGCGCTGACATAGTACTCTCCCATTTTCGGATATGTATGGAGCTGCTAAGATGCCATAAGAAACGTCTTGATTCGCAGCCATGTATTCAGTGAGTTGTTGAGCTGCCATTCGTATGAACCGGGGCTGACCGATTGATTTGACCTCTACCGCGACTTTGTAGTTCCGATCATCAATCTTCAGAGACAGAAGCATGTCAGGTTGATATTGGTCTTGGCCCGCACTGACAACTGCTGATTCGGCTGTTCCAACAAGCCCTATTTCTTCAAATAATCGGTATAAAACATCCTTGAATTGATATTGTAAGTCTTTCTCTAACATGCTAGTTTCACCAAAGGGGTATTTTTCAACGATTGCTGAAATTGTACTTCCTGCTGAAACAAAACTCAAGTGCTTTCAGAAAAAGGGAGCGTTTCAGCATTTGCTGAAACCCCAACGCTGGTATCGCTGGCCATGAATCAACACCTCTATGAGCGCAGATTCTCTAAATTCCGCGATCCACTTTCAGCGATATTGGCACCTTTTGAACTCTCTTCGCAATATTGGGCAAGGTGACTAGTAGGTTCAATGCACTACCAGTTTATCCTTCGGAGGCGGCCATGCGAATGTGTGAGAAAAAATTCTCCCTCACCAACCCGAGTCGCTGTGAGGTTGCCCAGGAGTTCTAGGTTTCATCCCCTTGAGTGGAGCAAGGTATATGATAGACAGAACTTCTGAACTAGCTTTCAGCCTGACTATTTGACCCAGCCATTGCCATCACACGTGATTATGACAATGAAGCGCATGACCTGCAATTGGCAAGTAGCAATCGGGACGATTGTCACCTAATCAAACAAAATCAAACAAAACATCGCTTGATTAGCCTCAGACCCTTTACTTGAGGGATACTGTCGGACACAACAACCTCATACCGCTGTTGGCCCATGCGAAAGCAGCATCTGCAGCGCTGGAATCAACTGCTTCTTCTCAAAGAGAAGTTCGGAATGCTTCCAACCCCCGCTACGAGGGAATTAGGGAGGCAGGATGGTATTTGCACTTGGCTTGCCTTTTTTCTTTGAGAGGCTTGGCTCTTGAGGCGCTATCTTGGGGTGAATCACCTGTGATCTTCCGTGTGCGTGGGGATATTAGACAACCTGTCCTTCAGTGTAATGCTCACCGCAGATGAGGACATATACGGGTTGAATAAGCCAATTCGTATGAATTGGTAGTGATGAGCTCCGCTGTTGTGGAACGCTTAGGGCCTGACTAGATGTATCTGCCTACCGCTTTGGCGATTGGCCTGAGTTCCTCCATCAACCTGGCGAAGTCTGACGGAGTGAGGGACTGAAGGCCATCTACTAAGGCTTCCTTGGGGTTGGGGTGAACTTCGATGAGGAGTCCATCGGCCCCGGCAGCCACAGCCGCTTTGGCCATCGCCGGAACCAGGGAGAAGTGGCCGGCGGCGTGACTGGGGTCCACGATTACGGGCAAGTGGCTGACTTTCTTGATCACGGGTATGGAAGATATGTCAAGGGAAAAGCGAATGCTGTCCTCGAAAGTCCTGATGCCTCTCTCGCACAGAATAACCTGGTTATTCCCCTCGGCGAGCAGGTAGTCGGCCGCGGTAAGCCACTCAGTGATAGTAGACGAGAGCCCCCGCTTCAGGACAACAGGGCGCTTGCTCTTGCCAATCTCAGTCAGCAGGGCGAAATTTTGCATATTTCGGGCGCCAACTTGGAGGATGTCGGCATACTTGGATATCTGAGTGACGTCGTGAGGATCCACCACTTCGGTGATTACGGGTATGCCGAACCGTTCCCTGGCTAATGCCAGCAACTCCAGGCCAGCCTCCTCCAGACCCTGAAAGCTGAAGGGGGAAGTACGTGGTTTGAAGGCTCCACCGCGAACAACACAGGCCCCGGATTCCTTCACAGCCGTGACCGCTTTCATAAGCTGCTCCTCGCTCTCCACGGCACAAGGCCCTGCCATAACCACGAAGCGCTTGCCTCCAACCTCGACGCCGTTGATGGAAACCAGGCTATCCTCTGGCTTGAATTCACGGGAGCCGAGCTTATAGGGTTTCATAATCCGGGCTACATTGTCCACCCCGGGGAGGAGGGCGAAGATATCTATGGGCAGTTGCCCCGTACTACTTCCCAGTATGGCCACCACTGTCTTGTCGGTGCCCAAGTTCAACTGAACGCTCATTCCTAGCGACTTGGCACGCTGCACGACGGCATCTACGTCCTCTGGAGTGGCACCCTTTTTCATCTCCACTATCATAGTAATCTGTGATGATACCTGCATTTTGCCTATTTGTCTAGGCCAGTCACCGACATCCGGGTGGGCAAAACGCCGGAAATGTGGCGTGGTGTGCAATATTTCTGTTATTCCTCAATCCGTGAGTCGTGTGCCCGTACCGGTTTCGGCACTACCCCTGAGATTGCTTCGTTGCTTGCCACGCCTTCGGCTCGCAACTTTGGCTCGCAATGACAATGCAGGAGGACAAATGTGTCACCAATCATACGAACGGGGACAACCGCTTGACAAGTAGCAGGGAATAGAATATACTTTCATGATAGAAATATTACAGGGTGAAAATTAATGACGGATGATGTCCAGCAAAAGGCTTACGCTGATCAGATAACTGCCCTTGTACAGGGTTTCGTGCAGGTGTGGACAAAGTTCGAAGCCATGCTGCATGATGAGCTGGCCAGGAGGCAAGACCGTCTTGAGGGCACACAGCCTGAAAGCGAACCCCACGCCTACACCAACTATGGCCTCTTTTACCGTGTGAGCAGCAGCATGCGCGGAAAGGATAACGTGACAATGGGAGAGTTAAGTAGCGCCCTTTCGGTGCCGCTGAGCACAGGAACGCGCATGGTTGATTGGCTGGTATCCAGTGGATACGCGCAAAGGTTGCCTGATGTGGAAGATCGGAGGGTAGTTCGGGTCGCCCTCACAGATAGTGGCCGGGAGCTTCACAGAACGATTGAGAGTTATACCAGTGAGCGTGTTCAACAGATATTGTTCTGCCTGACACCTGAAGAACAGGCCACGCTGTTTGCTCTCATCCGCAAGGTAGTAGCTGCTTTGAAGGGGATTGCGTAGTGAAAATTTTTTGCCCTAATATTTCCATTATGAAATAGTTAGGTTTCGGAATATTGCCTGGACAAAATGAAAAACAGGTGGATAGAAAGTCGGTTATGGGGAATCTAAAGGTAGCCTTATTTTTGGCCTACAAATCAATTACTAGAGGAAACAGATGGGCGCTGGTTTTGATTGTCCTTGTGATGTCCCTTAGTTTCGTCAATCTGATTTTTACAGCCTCAATCCTGTCTGGGGTAATGACCACTATGGATGAGCAACTGGTTGATACTGTGTTTGCCCATGTATCCATTAGCCCCGAGGAGAATGAATACTATATCGATGATGTGAGGCAGTTGGAAAACAGGATAGAACAGGTCCCAGGTGTAGCGGGAGTTTCGGCTCACTTGGACAGTAGCGCCTTCATTGAGTATCAATGGACAGAGAAGCAGCAAGCAACTGATAAGGGTAACAGCGGTACCTGGGAGGTAATCGGTGTTGACCCCCAGCGAGAAGTGAGTGTCACTACCATCCATGAACAAATCATTGCAGGTTCTTATCTGGATGAAAACGACCGGGACGAAATCGTTCTGGGCGTAGAGATAGCTGGAGGCGACAGCGCGCAGAGCGCATCATTTCTTACCCTGGGTGGGGTGAGTGTTGGTGACAAAGTACGCCTGACTTATCCTAACGGCATTGAACGGGAATATGGGGTAAAAGGAATCTTCCGCGCGCGGGAAATGACAGCAGACCGTGTGGCCTTTGTTACCACAGAAGAACTGGCATCGGTGTTGGGCCGAAATGTCTTTTCCGACAGGGCTAGCCAGATTCTGGTCAGGGCTGAACCGAATGTGGATGAAAATAGCCTTATTGAAGAATTCAGAGCCATGGGTATTCAAGGAGAGATCAGGAGCTGGCGTGAGCATGGTGGTGCTGTGCGCGGCGTGATGTCGACTTTCGAAATCATTGCCGGCCTTATTGGTGGTATCGGGCTAATAGTAGGCGCTATCGTCATCTTCATCGTGATCTATATCGCTGTGCTAAACAAGAAGAGGCAGATTGGCATCCTGCGAGCCATCGGCATCAAGCAAAGTACTATTGTTGGCTCTTACCTTATTCAAGCCTTGCTTTATGCGATCTGTGGTGTAGTCTTCGGCTGGCTTTTAGTTCAGTTTCTGCTTCAGCCTTATTTCACTCATAACCCCCTCGATTTGGCACTGGGACTGGTGAGTCTAAACGTCGAGTCTTCAACGGTAATAAGCTCCATTGTGGGTCTAATCGTGGCTGCCATTCTGGCGGGACTTATTCCCGCACGGGCTATTATGAGACAGAGTATTATCAAATCCATCTGGGGGACGTAGTTCCTATGATTGTAGCGCGAGATTTGCAAAGAATTTACGGTCAGGGCACAAGTTCCACCCATGCACTGAAAGGTATCAGCCTGGAAGTCAGGCTGGGTGAATTCCTGGCTATTATGGGGAGAAGTGGCTCAGGTAAATCAACCCTTCTGCACCTTCTGGGGCTCTTGGACATGCCGACGAGCGGAGAGATTCACATCGAAGATACAGATGTGCTGAAGTTGTCTGAGAAGGAAAGGGGCAGATTTCGCTTGGAAAGACTGGGCTACGTTTTTCAGGAGAGTTCTCTTCTTGGTGAATTGACAGTCTTGGAGAATGTTTACCTGCCGGCACTTTCCTTTGGTCAGGAGAACGGTTACAGGAAGCGCGCCGCGGAAATGCTGCAAATCGTTGGCCTTGGGGAAAGGCTGACTCATTATCCGGATGAGGTGTCGGTTGGTGAACAGCAAAGGGTAGCTATCGCCCGTGCCTTGATTAACAGACCCAAAACACTGTTTGCTGACGAACCAACAGCAAGCCTGGATGTGGACTCAGCAAGAGTTGTCCTGGAGCTATTTGGAAAGCTGAACAAGGATTTGGGGCAGACAATCGTCATGGTAACCCATGAGCCTGAGGACGAGAAATACGTGGACCGGGTAATCTGGCTAAAGGATGGGCTTGTTGAAAAGGAACGCCTGTCATCTTAAGGCAAACAACATAACCGCCTGTGTGAGACGGAAGGAGAAAATGGTGAGTGCGCTATGAATCTCATGGGTCAACGAGCGGTGATAGACTAGCTAGACTCGCCTTCGGGGCAGTGGATGGGGATATGGCCAACTGCTGGAGAGCAAGCAGAATCTCACAGTCCCAAGGTCGTTAGTTCAAGTCCAACCCCCGCTAGCAAAGAAGCGGAGTGAGGCATCGCTATTTTCCCGCTGGTTAAATTCTTGCCTTAGCCGATTATTCTCACTGACAGGGTACAGGCTTTTGTTGCTCGCATATTGATTACAATGTGACTGTTGGTGGCACAGGACTATAGTACTATGGACACTGTATGAAGGAGTGGTCTATGCTTCATAGCTAAAAAGGGGAGGCAGATAAATGCAGGCATATTGCATGAAGTGTCGTACTAAGAGAGAAATGAAGAATGCTAAGAGCGTGGTTATGAAGAACGGGAGGCCAGCAACTCAAGGTGTGTGTCCTGTATGTGGGACCAAGATGTTCAGGATAGGTAAGGCTTAGAGCGGCTGATATCAAGGACTACTGAGGGCTAGGTATCCGTAGGTAGATACCTAGCCCTCTATTTGAAGACCACAGAATCTGGACGGTCGTGCAAAGGGGTGACAATACAAGCTCTCGTTTCCTATCGGACTGAGTAATATCGAACTCGTAGATGTCGCACCACGGGCACTGTGACAGAAAACGGTCTATCGTCGCAGTAAGCATACAAGAAAAGGGGGCAATCGTTAGAAGTTGTCAGAGTAACAGACTGGGTGGCTGCATGGGGTATTGCTTGGTTAGCATGCATCATATGGGTCGCAATAGATGCCGGAAAGCGAGGGATAAGCCTAGTATTCTGGCCACTGGCCACCCTAATCAGCGGGCCACTGGGACTCGTGGCCTACGGCATAGTCCGCGAGCTCATTGGGAAGAAGGTAACTAGTTGGATCGCAGCTTGAACAGAAGTAGAGGGAGCGTACCGTGAGGCCAGTATTGAAACGTGATGCTGGAGTCAGTGAGAGGATACCGCCTAATTATGAATTTGCCGGCCGGTGGCAGCTAAATGTGAAAGGATCGGCCCTGGTTGCCATGGTAGCCGGCTCTATTCTTATTCTTGGGCTGACCTTCGTACTCGGGACTGTTATCAGAGCATTGCTTCGAGGACCATTGGAAGGGCATTTTTCTTCTGGTGGATTGCTCTTCCTTCCAATTATTCTGGGAGTGATCGTGGCGGTCGTCATCCTGCACGAGGCTGTCCACGGTATTTTGTTTCAAGTCTCAGGCGGCAAGCCCCGTTTCGGTTTCAAACTATCTGGAAGACGCTTTCCCGTGGCCTACGCAACCTCGAAAGAACCTATTCTCAGGAATCCATACCTCCTGGTTTCCCTGGGCCCGTTCTTGATGCTCACACCCGTTTTCTTGGTGATAGCTATCGTGGCAAATTCTGATGGCATTGTAGCTCTGGCGCTAGTGGCGATGGCGCTGAATGCGAGTGGTTCAACAGGGGATCTCATAGCAGCCCGGAAGATACGGCGGCATGATCGCAGTACCCTTTTTCAGGATACGGAGGATGGGTTCAGTTGGTATGTTCCTTCAAGGCCGGACCGGTAGCGGCTTTGTCAGCCCGGTTTCTTATGGCACCTTTCGGTACTGTAAAAACCTCCAGCTATGAACGGCCCCAAGCCAACGGCAGTAGCCACTACCTATCTAATTACCTGCTCAACAGCGTAGATAGTTTTCTATGAAACTGGGTTGCACTCGCGTCGGTCTTGCAGGTCGCTTTGCCGGGGTACTTTTGCTTGTCCGTGGCCGGAGTTGGCGGGCAACCCTTGCTTACGCTGGCCCGGCTGAACCTGACCGTTATACCGCCGCTTTGAAGTCTTTGGCCCTCGATACAGGCACACACAAGTGATTCTAGCCAGCCAAGATGGCGCCTTTCCTCCCTAGCGATTGCCTCAATCGCACAGCCCATCTGACCTTCACCCGTAGCCTAAGCACGGTCAGATACTGAATTATGGTGCCACGCTCAGTATCAAGGTCTCGATTCAGTAGAGCGATGATGTCCTCGTTTCCCGTTGGGCTCTCCGTTAATTCCCTTTAGCCAGTCTTGGGTGTCCTGATCTCCAGAGTGTTTGCTTGCCCAGCAAGCGAGCTGGATTCTAGTTATGGTGTGGTTGGATTCAGCCAGGAATAACTCCAGCGTCCTTTCTTATACTGAATATTTGCTTAATTTAGCATCTTTGATAGACTGCTGCACTGTCTGCTTGACCATAGCGCCAGCACGATGCATCAAAGTATCTTCAAATTCTCGGTCCATCACCATTGTTGCCAGACAGGGGGACTGGTGATGTAGAAGTCCGGCTTGCTCCTCGGCGTCTCTAAACCAGACTCCAATCAGGCCATCAGCGACAAACCGCGTGCTACCACAAGGAGCCTCTTTGATAACAGCGACCTTGCCTACTCTATATCTGTCATCTCGATAGAACTCCATCTTCACTTCAGGTCTACCGAAATGCCTGGCAAATTCGCGAATGTAGGGGTTTTGGCTATCCTTTTCTGTCAAGGTGCAGAAAGGAACTGGATAGACCATGTCGACTCCCAGAGATTCCAACTTGCGCTGAATCTGCCTGGCCAAGCCAAACGGCAGCCACGCCCGGCTATCTGCGGGGGCGATCACTGCTTTGGCGCCACTCCTCTTCACCATATCGGGAATCATCTGAGCTACCCCAGGATGCTCACCAAGGGATACGAGCAAATCAGCCGCGGGCAGCTCACGAGGCAAGAATTCATCAGGATCATCGATTATGGCCGGTAGGTTCGTGGAGAAGGTGTAAGAATCCACCTTCCAGTCAGCGGGGCAATGCCGCTTGATGTTGTCTACTATTCTCTCACCGTAATATCCCTGTACAGCTATCAAAACACGCATGCCACTTACTCCTTTGCCCTCGTCTGTGCCAATAGCCGGGATAGGCTTCTCCTTACCTTCAGCCTCTTCGTTTTCTAGAACGTCTCCAGATTTCACGGCTTACCTCCTTCTCAGTGTTGACCGTTTTTCTCCACAGCCTGGTCCCTCTCGTAAGAACAATCTCGCTATTATATCATTCTCCATTCCAATGTTTTTCAATCAGAATAGACTGCAAATTGCCTAATAATTACTGTTACGCAGAAGACGTATTGCAGTCCGGAACGATGAATGAGTACAGACGGTTCGTGGCTCAGGCTGCTTGAAGGGACAATTGGGCCAGGGCCTAATCAAGGTGGTAAACTATTGACTGGGGGCAGAGACTGCTGGTGAACACCGATATTTTGGGGGTGCTATGAACGCAAAAGGGCAAGCGAAGCGGTGTCTTTTTAGATACGCACTTCATACCAAGCTATGAGTCGAAAGAGGCAAGCTTACCACGGAAAAAGGAACCTTTCCCAATCCTCTGTACTTGGAGGGAAGAAGCGGCATCTATTGTAACCAAGACAAAAAAGAAAGGAGGTATCAAATTATGAGTTCAGAAATAAGCGTGATTGCGGTCATTGGTGGTGGGATTATGGGGCATGGGATAGCACAAGTATCGGCGCTGGCGGGTTGCCAGGTTCGCATGGTTGACGTTTCTGAGGATTTCCTGAAGAGCGGCGTAGAGAAGATTAGGTGGAGTCTCGGTAAGCTTGCCGAGAAAAAAGCTATTTCTGAGAGCGTGGAGAGCGTCGCGAATAGGATAGCCACGACAACCAATCTTGCTGATGCGGTAAAGGATATTGACTACATGATCGAGGCTGTGCCTGAGAATATAGACCTGAAGATGAAGACATTTGCTGAAGCTGACAAGAATGCTCCTCCAGATGCAATTCTAGCCACAAATACGAGTGGTCTCTCGGTAACTATGATTAGCGAGGCGACCAAGAGGCCGAGCAAGGTTGTCGGAATGCACTGGATGAACCCACCGCAAATGATGCCGCTCATAGAAGTCATCAATGGAAAGCACACAAGTGATGAAACCCTAAAAACCACGGTGGACCTTTGCCAGAGGTTGGGTAAACAGCCAGTTGTTGCCAGAAAAGATATCTGGTTCTTTCTAGCTGCGAGATCGGAGATGGGTTGGGATACAGAAGCGAACCTAATGTGGCTACGCGGAGAGGCTAAGGTCGAAGAAATAGATGCGATGGCAAGATACAAGCTTAACTTACCCATGGGCCCATTTGAACTTGCAGATTTGACAGGTGCAGTGGACATCATGAAAGGGGCCTATACATCTATAGACAAAATCCTAACAAAGAACCCTGACTTTGAACCTGACCCTGTAAGGCTATATATTCTTAAACGTGTAGCCGAGCTAATATCAATTCCACGTAGCGAAGAGGGCAAAAGTGGTATGAAAACAGGAGAGGGGTACTATAAGTATCCTGGACCGGGAAAATACGCCAGGCCTGAGATTTCAAAGGAGCTTGCTGAGAAAGTTGCCCCCATAGAGATTCTAGCTTCGGCAGTAAACACAGCATCCCGCTGTGTTACTGAGGGCGTTGGATCAATAGAAGACACAGATAAGTGTTTCAAGCTCGCCTTTGGTTGGCCTAAGGGGGTTTTCGAGTTCGCTGACGAGTTTGGGATACATAACATTGTTAATACCCTCAGGGAAAAGAAAGCGAGAGTCCCTGATTGGCAGAAGTCATTCTACGAACCCGATCGGCTGCTTCTGAGAATGGTGGAGGATGGGAAAATCGGAAAGATAGTTGGCCAAGGATTCTACAAGTACTAGGTTCGGGATAACTTCAAGGAAAAGAGATGGGGAAGAGGAATGGAACCCGACGAGATGGGGGGATTTAGAGGTGGGATGGGAGGCAGACAGTGACTAACCTTGGACTATACGTGATGGTAGTGGTTGTTAGCTTGGTTGCCTTCTGAATTGAGGCATCCGAAGGTGAGAAGGTCCTCTAATGCCACCTTCAGCGAGCGAAGCTTTGGGGCTCTAGCTGTCCGTGTTTCCGGGGGTAAAGCGTTCCACCTTTGCAGAGGACATACAGCTACATGTGACGCTGGTTACCGAGTAAAGGGTTGTGAGATAACCATCTTCAGAATCTCGTGCGTCCCTTCCGTGATGACCATGAATTGCGAGTCACGGAAAAACCGCTGTGCTCTGGATTCTTTCATCAAACCAAGGCAACCGAAGACTTCCATGCAATCACGAGCGACCCTTCGGTTTGTCTCGGCGGCGATGAGTTTGGCCATGGCAGTGAACCGGGCCCACTCGGGGTCATTCTCCTCAAAGAGCCAGGCAGCCTTGTAGACCATAAGGCGTGCAGTTTCTATTTGGGCAGCCATTTCGGCGAACTTGAATGCAATACTTTGATGCCTTACTATCGGCTGGCCCCATACGACCCTTTCCTTGGCGTAGGATAACGCTAAGTCAAAGGCCGCCTGAGCACAACCCAGTGCCCGGGCGGCGTGAGGAATTCTGTTGGCACCGATGAGCCATAGTGTGTTGGCGTAGCCCCGACCCTCTTGTCCCACCTGGTTCTCGGTGGGAATCTCTACATCGTTGTAGAAAATCTCCGCCTCGTCGGAGGTGCGTGAGCCCATCTTTTCCAGTTTTCTCCGAGTCCATCCCTCCGTAGGCCAATCCATGAGGAAGTTGGTCATGCCACGAGTCCCCTTCTCCGGGTCGGTGACGGCAAGGATGAGCTGATAGTCACAAATAGACCCATTCGTGATGTAGATGTTGCTGCCATTTAGAATCCATTTATCTCCCCTCCTCACAGCCTTGGTCACGCGGCTGCCGGGATCAGAACCGCCGGTATGCTCGGTAAGAGCGAACGCGCCTACCCATTCACCGCTGATGCTGGGGGGTATGTATTTGTGACATTGCTCTTCAGTGCCTTCACGCCAAATTAGTGGAGGTACGTAGTTGGACGCCAAACAAAAGGTCTCAGCCAGGCCAAGGCTGATCTTGGCGACTTCCTCATTCATGATGACTTCGCTTATCTTGTCCATTGCGGCGCCTCCGTATTTCTCCGGAGCGCACACGCAATTGTATCCAAGCTGTCCTGCTTTAAGCATCAGAAGATCCCTGGGAAACTCTCCCTTGTCCTCCCATTCGTCTACTATGGGGTCCATCTCCTTCTGGCAGAAGTCCCGTATTGCCATCTGAAGCATCTTGTGCTCCTCAGTAAGCGCAAAATCCATTAGTCCCTCCTTTTAATGCTGATGACTAGCTTATGTGGGTAGTGGCCAGATTGCTCTTTCTTTGCGTGACGATTCCGATTGCTACACCCTGAACCCGAGCATCTCACCATGCACGTTGCAATTATCTTCTCTGAAAACATGGCTGTCAAGGGTAGGGAGCTAGGACGCTAATGTCGTATCGTTTTTTCACCGTGCAAGTGTTCTGTGAACAGGACACTGTAGTGCGAGGCTTCAGCCTCGTGCGGGGGAGGAGGGCACGACCCTAAGGGGTCGCACTACGTGTGTGGGCTTGCTTCGTCGCTGCCCCTTCGCTGCGCTCAGGGCTTCGGCTCACCCTGGCAATGACAAGCAAAGCGCCGTACGCTGCACTGAGAACAAAAGAGGTGCTGCTTGCAATGACATAGAGTTCTGGTGGCTTTCTTTACCCTACGTCAAATTCGGGATACCTTGGCAGAGGTTTCGAGCCCGAGAACCGCAAAGTTTCCCAGCAGCATATTCTGCTACCAAGTCTCAGCCTTCAGATTGCTGTTCCTCAGTGCCGGTTGATTCGCTTGCTTTGAGAGCAGCTAGCTGGATTTCTTGATAAATATCCTTAAGAGGGACCCCCGATT
>Ga0114919_10000514_pt1 | contig 29957 bp, 27 predicted proteins | sample BlataG_FD_88682 | JGI IMG/M metagenome (GOLD analysis project Ga0114919, IMG submission 88682) | Deep subsurface microbial communities from Black Sea to uncover new lineages of life (NeLLi) - Black_00105 metaG | ecosystem: Environmental > Aquatic > Marine > Oceanic > Sediment | place: Atlantic... | reverse complement strand
GGGCCTCCGCGGGCACCGGGCTTCCCCCCCCCGCGTTATTTTGTTCCCCTTTTTATCGGTCGGGGTCCCTTTTTTGTTCCCCCCCCCCCCCCTACTTTAGATATCTTTCCGATGGTGCCGGTGCGTTCCGTTGCCGTTGTGCTTCATAACAAGCAACCGCGACGCTGTTGGAGAGGTTCAAGCTACGGACTTCATCTCGAACTGGAATACGTAGTGCTTGCGGATTTGTACCCCTCGTCCATTGTTTGGGCAGTCCAGTCGATTCGTTGCCAAAGATCAGGGCATCTCCCTCCCGGAACGTCGCATCGTGATAGGGTCGCTCTGCGTGGGTTGAGAAAAACCAATGGCGTTCAGAGGGGATATTTTCGAGCAACTCATTCCAGGTGTTGACGACCTCCCATTCGAGATGCTGCCAGTAGTCGAGTCCTGCCCGCCGAAGATGATAGTCATCAAGTTGGAAGCCGAGGGGACGAACAAGCCAGAGTTTTGCGCCGACAGCGACACAGGTTCTCCCGACACTTCCCGTATTATGGGGGATTTCAGGTTCCAGAAGCACAATATGCAGGCGTGGTCGATAAGGCATCGGCAGGGTAGAATTCGCAAGGATCAGGAGGGTCTGGGAAATATTAAGTCGAGTCCAGAGTTCCCCAGCTTTTGTCTGGATCTTACCAGGATAAGCGGAGCGTTATTTTTAATACGTTGATTATATGGAAATCTCTCGGAATCCAACCCGGTCACTTCGCATCGGTTCGTTATGTATCGGAGCAGGCCAGCCGATTGCCGTGCAGAGCATGACGGCGACACCCACCTGCGACGTTGCGGCAACCGCGGCGCAAGCCAATGCACTGCACGCGGCTGGCGCCGATGTGGTGCGCATTGCGGTCGATAGTACGAAGGACGCCGAGGCGGTCGCCTGCATTCGCGGGGAAACGGAGGCCAATCTTGCCGTTGACCTGCAAGAGAATTATCGGTTGGCCGAGCAGTTGGCACCCCATGTGGACAAAATTCGGTACAACCCGGGACATCTTTATCATCACGAACCCCAGAGACCCTGGCAGGATAAAGTGCGTTGGATCGCCGAACTGGCGGGGGCCAACGACTGTGCACTGCGTGTCGGCGTCAATTGCGGGAGTGTTGATCCTGCAAAAGTTGCCGAGTTCGAACCCGACGATGCACTTGGCCCCATGCTCCAGAGTGCGCTCGATCATTGTAGTTTGCTCGATGAAATCGGTTTTACGCAGTATTGCGTTTCCCTGAAAGATTCTGATCCCAACCAGGTGGTCGACGTCAATCGGCAGTTTGCTGCCGAGAGACCCGATGTTCCCTTGCATCTCGGTGTGACCGAAGCGGGCTTGCCACCCGATGGAATTATCAAAACGCGGATCGCGTTCGAACAGTTGATTGGTCAGGGGATCGGGGATACGGTGCGCGTTTCGCTCACCGTATCGAATGAGCGCAAGGTCGAGGAAATTGCAGCTGGTCGAGAAATTCTGGCGGATATCATGGCAGGTCGCGTTCGTTCGGTTGTGCATTATAGTTCGGACCGGATGAATATCATCAGCTGTCCGAGTTGTTCCCGGGTGGAGAATGAGGCTTTTATTGAACTGGCGGAGCAAGTCAAGGAAATGACCCGCTATGCTGAAAATCACGCGCTCACCATTGCGGTGATGGGCTGCCGAGTCAACGGACCTGGCGAGACAGATGATGCGGATCTTGGTCTGTGGTGCGGTCCGAACCATGTTCGCCTCAAACGCGGTGCAGATCTCGTCGGCGTTTATGCGTACGATGAAATTCTCACTCGGTTGCGAGAGGAACTTGATCAGTTGATTGCCACCAGAGTTAACTAACGGCATCTTTTAAATTGCCCTACCCGGATCGCGATTGCGGTCGTATGATGGCTCCCAAAGTGAAGCTTCGTTTCCATTGTGTTGTAAGCCCGAAGTAGGCGTATGTGCAGGCTAAAACGATACGCGCTGTTGGGGTGCTGGTTAAGCATCGGATCGCTCTTCGGTTGTAGCCGTTTGACACCGCCTGTGGAATTGCCTGTGGCAAGCAGTTTGATTTTAGACGAACTTGTCATCTACAGCGATTTTCAACTTCCAGAAAATCATCGGCTCCTTCGGGACTTGGAGCAGATGCGTGCGCGGATGACAACCACACTTGCTTTGCCTCCGTCCAGCGAACCGGTGGAAGTTTACCTTTTTAAAACACCACGCCGCTATCAACGCTTTTTGGACCGCCGCTACCCCCAATTTCCAGATCGACGGGCATTTTTTGTGCAGACCGATACGCGTCTGTGCGTCTACACGTACTGGGGCGATCACATTGCGGAAGACCTCTGTCACGAGGTTTGTCATGGCTACCTCCATGCAGTGGTTCCCAGAATTCCACTGTGGATTGATGAAGGTTTGGCCGAATTTTATGAAAGCGATCGCGGCAAAACAGGATGGAATCCAGCGCAGGCTGAACGGTTGATTGCTGCCCACGCGGAAACCGATTGGCAACCCGATCTCGAGCGGCTGGAAAGGCGAACGCAAACCGAAGAATTGACGGAAATCGACTATGCCGAGGCTTGGCTTTGGACGCACTTTCTACTCAGGACAACGGATTTGCGGAGAGAGATCCTCCAAGATTATCTTGCAAATTGTCGACTTGGAACCGGCGATGTTCTTTCGCAAAATTTAAGGAAAGTCGAACCCGATAGTCGGCGGCAATTGCTTCTGCATTTGGAACAACTTCGCTCAAACGACATTCTTGCTCCATAGCGTTCCCGTGTCGTAATGCTCCATGCCGGCACTTTTTAAAAGCATCGCTCGAGAGAGATCCTCTTTACCGCATTGGCCCAGCACACGCTCGATGCCCTGCTGTTGAAGGTAGTGAAAGCACTCCTGGAGTAAATATTCTCCAGTCCCAGGGGGGGCAGCCGGGTCGGACATTTCTAATCTCGAAAGACCCATCGAACGCTCAGATCCCGGTCCGGTGAGTGTTTGCATGTCCCAAAACAGAGCCTTGGCAAACATTTCCTTGGCACCGATTGAACGGACAGTGGCGGAGAGTTGCGGCAGGCACCCTTGCGTGCAGGCATCCCACCAGGATCGCGCCGTTGGATCGGAAGCAAACTCAATATGGAGCGATCGACGAAGCCGCATGGTCGAGCGACTCGGCGTGGGTCGAAAGCCGGTAACTTCTTTCTTGTAGCAGAGGATCTGATCGTTCGGTCGATAATCGTGCCGCTCAAAAAAATCGGTACGATTCTTATCGGATTCAAACACACCCGGAAGATCGCAACTGCCGTAGAGTCCTAGATAAAACGGGCAAAGGTCGCCCAGTCCAATGGCGGCAATGGTGGCGGCACCGCGGGCAGATAAATAGCGCTCCGCTTGTGCGAGTAAACCGTCTGCAATTTGTGGGTCGGTGTGATTGGCATGGATCAAAAGGAGCGACACAACACCACGCGCGGTATCAATCTGTGATTCATCCGCGTTCGGGCCAAACCCGGCATGCACAAATCCAACGATTTTCTTCTCCTCGAGTGCCATAATGAGTCCTTGGCGATCGAAGTAGAGCTTAGAAAGGACGAGACGGTCGAATAGATCTGCAGAAATTTCTTTGGCCAACGCAGGATCGGGACCGTGATTTTTCCAGATTGCGACAATCGACGGGATGTCGCCATTGAGAAAAGGTCGATAGGAAATCAACGGAGAACCTCACTCCAAGCGTAAAAAAATACGTTCACTTCCCACACGCACATCCTCTGTTTTCTGGCATACCTGTGGATTCAATGTGCATTGTCCACTGCGCATGTCAAATTGCCAACCGTGCCAGGGACAGCGTACCAATGATCCATGCCCATCGCCCTGACTGAGAGGGCCTCCCTGATGCGAACAGATTTCGTCGATCGCATACAGTGTCGCATCACGACGAAAGAAGACAATGACCCGATCTGCGACAACACGTTCCCAAGCCCCTTCTGGCGGGAGTTCGCTCAAGGGGGCAAACTCGGTCCATTCTGTCATGGAAAGGTGAAATCCCCTTGCGATGGCTCGTGCGGGCGAGGCTTCCTCTCTAGGCTGCCCATTGTTTCCTTTTTTTGCGGCGCGATTTTCGCTGCTTCCATCTTCGATGTGCCCACCAGTATTGATCCGGGGCAGTCCGGATAATTTTTTCCAGTTCACTCGTATACCACTGGGTCAACTCAAACACACCCTGGCAATGCGGCTGCAATCGATTGGGGTCCGCAATTTTCTGGCAGCCTATTTCAAAGTGTAGCGGACCATCGGTTCGCTTTCCGTAAACGACTATGAGAGGTGCGGAAAACGTCAGCCCGAAAAGGGCAATGGCCTTAGGTGTCGAGGCGGGTCGCCCGAAGAAATCGACCCAGCAGTCCCGGTCCCCTGCTGCCTGATCTCCAAGCACCACCATGGAGGATCCCTGAGCGAGTTGTGCCTCCGCCTCCTTGGCACTCCCCTGCTTCGGTAGCATTTGCAATCCGTAGGTGGCGCGTCGGGCATTAAAAAAACGATCCAGATACGGGTTGTCCAGAGGACGAGCGATGGTGAACATCGGAAAGCCGAACAGACCGACGATCATTCCGCTGACTTCAAAATTCCCAAAGTGTCCAGAGACAAGAACCTTGGCACGTCGTTCGAGCAACGTATGGACCAACTCCTGATTGTTGTGAAAACGGATATACTCACGCCAATTGGTCAGGTGAATTTTTCGCCCCGCATTTGCAATTTCGTGGACCAGCAACAACAGATGTTGCCAATGTTTATAGCGGAGGGTTTTTCTTGCTGTGGCCGACAAATGAGGGAACGCGTGGCGGAGATTTTCGTCGATCACATCGCTGCGGATACCCAGACCATCCGAAACGAGTCTGAGGAGAGGATCGGCGAGGAATAAACAATCCTTCGCGGGCAGCGTCTGAAGCATACAGAAGATACACCGCACACCCAGATAGATGAAATAGTCAACAAATGTTTTCATCGGGCCGTCCGTGGCTTCTGAATGAGACCGTTGGGGTATTGTGGCAGGAAACAAAGGTGGGGAAAAGATCGAAATCAGGCTGCGATCCGATCACGTACACGGTTTTCTCCCCCATTTTTTTCTTTCGGGAACGACAAAATAAAAATCGGGCGCGGCAGCCACTGCCTCGCTGTTTTATTTTCGTCGGGCAGCGAGAGTCGGATCGGTTTTAAGTGGGAGAGTCACGGTTTTGCCGGTCTCAGCCGCCTTATAGATACCCAGAATAATTTCGACGCTTCGTCGTCCCTCACCGCCGTCGATTGCCGGCTTTTTCCCACTGCGGATAGCCCGCAGCACGTCGCGAAACTGTATCGCGTGTGCATGATGACCGATTGCGGATGGGTCACTGGCACCTCCTCCGCCGGATCGCCGGGCGGTCATCCGCCTGAGAATCGCCGCATCCGCCGATCGTTTTTTGGCAAAGTCCCAGACTTTGAGGTCTTCTTCCTCCAAAACGGCGGACCCCTCCGATCCGTGGATTTCAATGCGTTTGAGGTATCCCGGCCAGGCCGCAGTTGTTGCTTCAATGACTCCCAACGCGCCGGATTTAAATTGGAGCGTGGCAACCGCGGTGTCTTCCACATCGATCCGACGATGGGCGCGTGTGGCGGTCTGCGCACGGATTTGAACAACCGGTCCCATGAGCCACGTCAAAAGATCGACGCTATGGATTGCCTGATTCATCAGCGCTCCACCCCCGTCGAGTTGCCAAGTTCCCCGCCACGCACCGCTATCGTAATATTCTTGTGTACGAAACCATTTAACATAGGCATCCCCCATCGTCAGGTTACCGAATCGTTTTTGATCGATTGCTTTTTTTAAGTCCAGACTCGATGCATGGAAACGAGAGGGAAAAACAGTAGAAAGGACCACTTTGTTCTTACGGCAGGCCTCGATGATCCGGTCGCACCGGCGCAGGGTAATTTCGAGAGGTTTTTCTACGACAACGTGTTTTCCTGCCTTTGCGGCAGCAATGGCCGGTTCCATATGGGCGCCGCTCGGCGTGCAGATCGTGACCACATCAATCTTATCGTCCGCAAGCAAATCATTGAGGCGTGTATAGGCTCGACAGCCTTGCTTTTTGGCGGTGTGCTCGGCTGCCGCCGGGATCGCGTCATAACAACCGATCAGTTTGGCCCCGCGAATTTCGGCCAATGCTCGAGCGTGAAAGGAGGCGATCATTCCGCAGCCGATAATTCCAAAACCAGTAGCCATCGTTCTTTCCCGAGATATTGCGGAGTGAAGTGGGCCGCATTCGACCCGCGAGTTGCGATTATAATCTGCCGAATAGGGCGGCATAGGGGACCGGCGAGCGTGATTGTCCGCTGATACTCGTCAGATGCTGCTCAGCAGGATGAGCATGCTCAAACCATTGAGCGCCATGTGGACGACGATCCCCGGAAGAATCCGATGTGTTTTTGTATAAAGGTATCCGAGGACCATCGCCAATAAGAAAAGAGGAACCGGGTCGGGTCCGTGCCCGGCGTGTAGCAATGCAAAGGTAATAGAACTTAGGATAATGGGCTGCCAGATAAATGTAGGCGCCGCCTGTGTTGCCATCGCCACATCCTCACCGGCGGCTCCACCTGCCAACTGGGCATCTACCTGGAGGCGGGTACGGTAGAACGCTTTTTCCAGCCACCCCTGCAAAATAACTCGAAAGAGAAACTCCTCGACGATCGGGGCTGCGATAACGGCGGCAAAAACTGCCCAAAAGATGACGTTCGCCGAGCCATTGTCCTGCAATAGTTTTTCAATCGGATGTGCGGCTTCTTCATCAGCAAACTGGTTGTAGCTCCACTTGAGAATGAACTGCAATAAATAGATAACGGGGGCAACAGCGATAAAGGTGCTCAGGCCTAAAATTAAATCGTTTTTTACCTTGCGAATTTGAAAACCTAAATCGGCTATGGATGCAGCAAGATCGACGCGCAAAAAAGTGACCACCAGAGCGAGAGCCACAAATTTTAACAGGCTGTCACCGGCTAGAAGCCAGGCGATCACCTGGGGCATCTGAGTTAAATCGGCATCCGGAGTGAGATCAAACCAGCGTTGAAGAAGAAATAACCACACGAGCGGCAATACGACATAGATAAAAAATGCCAGGGCAACGTGAGGAAAACCATTCCAGGGCACGAGCGAACGCGGCGCACTGGTCAGGATTTCGCCCTGCGTACGATAGCGATTGTAGATGACCAGCCAGAGCAACCCGCTCAGTGGTATCAGCACTGTGACGAGGGCTGAAGTGATGTGAGATAAGGTCATATGCTGTTCGGGCACCGGCGCAAGCGAGGTCGTGGAATTCGGGATGACCTCTCAGCGACTTCTATACCATTACTCCCGTGCCATTTTTCGCATCAGACGCCAGGCTGCAATCACATATTCACCGCCCGAGTAGAGGGTCAGGAGAATCGTCGCCCAGAGGATTGCCCACACCATGTTTGCCAGGCCCTCCGCCGGTTGCTGATCACCGGAGATGGCCAAGAGATAAAGGCTGGCGAGTACCGCTCCGCACTGTAGCACCATTTTTAATTTCCCGGCCATCTTTGCCGAAAAATCGGTCCCGTGCTGCTCGAAGAATCCGCGGAGTGCAGTAACCAGAAGTTCGCGGCCAGTGACGACAACTGCCATCCAGGGTGCGACTTGCGAGTGGGGGCTGCCAACCAGAAAGATAAAGGTTCCACAGATGATCACCTTGTCGGCAAACGGATCAAAAATACGACCGACCACGGTCACCTGTCCGAATCGCCGGGCCCAGTATCCGTCGACCCAATCGGTACCGGCCGCCACTGCAAACAGTACCAGGGCAATCCAGTAGAGTGTTGATTGCTGCTCGGTGCTGATTGTTTCCGACTGTGCAATTCCAATGACCAGGAAAAGTAAAAGCGAAAGAAGCAGCCGGAGAGCGGTCAAAAGATTGGGAACGTTCACCGCGGCTTTGAGCGATATGTCTTGGTTCACGCGGCAATTCCTTTTTAATCCTCGGTCGAGGAGTCGGCAGGAATAGCGATCAGATCGTAGCCTTGGCTGGTTACGATTTCACAGCGATGAATGTCGCCTTCCTGGAGATCCTCTCCCGTGACAAAAACAAGCCCGTCGATATCAGGTGCATCGGCATACGTTCTGCCAAGCCAGACACCTGGTTCTTCAGGGTGGGCTCGATCGATGAGCACATCGAGTTGTTTGCCGGATTGTGAAGCATTCCAGTTGAAGGCAATTTTCTGTTGTGTTGCCATCAGTGTATCACGGCGCTCTTCCGCAATGGCTTCTGGAATACGACCATCGAGTCGTGCTGCGGGCGTATCCTCTTCGAGTGAATAGGTGAAGACACCAAGTCGCTCAAACTGCTGTTGCTCGACAAACTCGACAAGTTCGTGAAATTGCGATTCGGTTTCTCCCGGAAAACCAGTAATCATAGTCGTTCGCATGACCAGAGCATCGATCCGCGTCCGCAGTTTTTCCAACAGGATTTCTGTTGTTTCCCGGTTGACTTTCCGCTGCATACGACGGAGGACACGGTCGTTGATGTGCTGCAGTGGGAGGTCCAGGTAGGGGACAATCCGGTCGCTACTGGCAATGTAGTCGATCAGTCGATCGTCAAAATACATCGGATAGAGATACATCAGTCGAATCCACTTGATCCCCTCAATCGCTTCGAGTTTTTCCAGCAATTCCGTTAGCTGGCTTGTGCCGTAGAGATCCCGACCGTAATAGGTTGTATCCTGGGCAACGAGTATCAACTCTTTGACTCCATCTTCGGCCAATTGCGTTGCCTCGCGAACGACCTCCTCCATTGGTTTGGTGGCGTGTTTGCCCCGCATCTTCGGTATGGCACAGAAGGTACATAGTCGGTCACAACCCTCAGAAATTTTGAGGTAAGCAAAGTGTCGCGGTGTAATCCGTATCCGATCACGGTCCGTCAGTGGTCGAAGTGGAGCCGGATGGAAAATTGCGCGCTGTTCGGCGAGACCGCCAAAAAGTCGATCCGCCAGTTGTCCGATTTCGTCACGGGCAAAAACCCCCGCGATATGATCAATCTCCGGCCTCTCAGTAAGCAGTGCTTCTTTTTGTCGCTCGGCGAGACATCCAGATACGATTAATCCGCGAAGTTTGCCTTGGCGTTTGAGCGCGATCATTTCATCGATCACCCCATACGATTCACGCCGCGAGGAAGCGATGAATCCACATGTATTGACGACCGCAAAGTCAGCTTGCTCGGGATCGGCGACCAGTTGGTAGCCCTCCAGGTCGAGTCGCCCCAATATTTTCTCGCTATCGACGAGGTTTTTTGGGCATCCCAGACTCACCAGGGCATACGTCCCCTTGTAGTCCGATTTTTTCAACTGATCGGTAAACGTTCCGGCCACAACAATTGCCATTCGGGGTTCGATTGCAGAGGAATCCAGGCGACGGGCTGCGCCACGTCGGCCCTCCTATCCTACCTGAGAATCGTCAGCGGAGGGAGTCGGTATTCCTGGTCAGGCTCATCGAGTGCACCACTGTCAAGCGACGCCTTGCGTTGTTTCCAGCGTTTGTTGCCCATTGACGAGGTTTGCCAGCCGCGAAAACAGGTCCTCGAGGTGGGTCGGTTTGGCCAGGATTTCTGCCGCGCCAAGCTGTACGGCTCGCTCCACATCCTCGATCCGGGGAAAATCTAAAAGCGCCACGAGGGGAGCTTGCTGGTACTGCTGGTGCGTGTTTTGAAGATCGTCGAGTTGATCAGGAGATCCCTCCCATAAAATCGCCTCGGGGCCCTCAAGTCGAAGTGGGTACCGGGGGTCGAGCCAGACCGCCGAATAGCCCTGACTGCGGCAGGCCGAAGCAAGCATATCCGCCATGTCCTCCCGTTGACTGCGGATTGCGATCAGCTTTCCCTCTGCTCGGGGCGGAAAGCGGCGAAACATGGTTCGTTCGTGGTCGCTTGCGGCGACTGGAAGTCCGAAACTCGGTAAGCGATTTTGCGCCAGGCGAATAAAATCTTCCTGCCAATGAGGCAGCCAGCTATGCCAACCGGTGTGGAGCATTCCAGGCCAAGGCGTACCACTTCGTTTTTGCCCTTCGCACCAACTCCCGCTGATTGCTATCAAGCGTGCGAGTGGTGCGGTACGTTGAACTTGATCGAGTTGGCCATGCGGATGCTCTCCTGGCCACCGCTCAGCGACGACAACAAGATCGAAGCTATGCCGTTCGCTCCGAAGTAACCTGACCGCTTCTTTGCAACAGGCGGCCATTTTAACTTCGGCAAATTGAAGAATCGCCTCTGCCAGAGGCTGGAATTCGCTGCCCGAAAAATTGCCAAGCAGCAGCACGCAAATTTTTTGTATTGAAGGAGACTCAGTTTGCATGTCGTATATCAGAGGTGATGCTGGACGGCAGCGATAGCACTGGCGGCAGGGCAATAAACGGACTTCCCACCGAAAACCGAACTAATCTTTCTCTAATCATCGGGTCTTGTCCAGATCAACTTGACACCCTGAGCTTGTTGGAACACATTTGGTTTTTCAGATTCAGTTGCCGCAGGGCGACTGGGTGGAAATACGGCAGACAGGATGGTCTGCTGAGACTCGAAGGCTGGTTCTCGGTGGCCGCATACCGCGAACCGCTTAGGCAAGGAGGCCTACAGTGCAAAATTATGGTTTTCTGAAAGTTCACGGTCTGCCCCTCACAGAAATTCTTCCCGGGGGACGGTTATTTGGTGCCGATGAGGTATGGTTTTCTTCGTGCACTTCCGATGTGCGCAATTGCCGGGAAGGAGATGTTTACGTTGCGATCGTGAGCGAACAAGGAGACGGGCACATGGCGGTGGCCGAAGCGGTGCGTGAAGGAGTCGCTGCCCTGGTAACCGAGCGACTGGTTCCTGCACAATCGATTCCGCAGTACATCGTACCCGACACGCGAACCGCTTATGCACAAATGTGCCATGCGCTAAGTGGGTTTCCCAGTCGTCGACTGAACGTTGTTGGGGTTACTGGTAGTGAGGGGAAAACGACGACCACCTGTCTGATCCAGTCGATGATCCGCACTGCCAGTCTGCACAGCGGGATTCTCAATGCACTTGGCTATTGTGATGGGACAAAGACAACGCCTGCCGAAGAAGCAACTCCGGGACCAGCCCTCATGGCAGATTATTTGGCTAGGATGCGGGCTGGTGGTTGTTCACACGCCGTGCTGGAACTATCCAATCAGGCGATTGTGCAGCGGCAGACGGCCGGCATCGAGTTGGATGTTGCTTGCGTCACGCAATGGGAGGAGGCCGATCTGGCCTCCAGCGGAAATCCAGAAGACTTCCGTCGCATGAAGGCTCATATTTTTGAGCAACTCCGTCCGGAAGGGTTGGTCGTTCTCAATGCAGATGATCCCACCTGCCGAGCGTTTGAAGAGGAATTGCATCACCCTGTCCTTACCTTTGGCATGGAGCATCCAGCGGCGGTCACTGCAACGCTTGTTGAGCGGCTGGCGAGCGAACAAACATTTCTGCTTGAGTGGGGCACTGAAACCATTCCAGTGCGTACACATTTGGTCGGCGACCATCATATCTATAACTGTTTGGCAGCAGCTGCAGTGGGTCTTGCCTATGGCATCGAACTTGAGACAATCGCGCGGGGACTGGAACGCGTAGACCGGATACCAGGATATCTAGAACGGATCGAATGCGGCCAGCCCTTTTCGCTGTTTGTCGATGGGAGCCACACACCCGCAGCCTTGCGGTCAGGGCTTCAGACGCTACGAGAAACGACACAGCGTCGACTGATTTGCGTGTTTGGGGCAGCGGGTGAACGGGACCAGGAAGCCCGCCCGCATCTCGGGCGCGTTGCTGCCGAGTATGCCGACAGCCTGATCGTCACCGACGATAACCCGGCCCGAGAGGATTCGGTGGCTATTATTGAGGATATTTTGCGGGGGATTCCTGCGGAGGTTGACGTAAAGATTGAACTTGATCGAGCCAGTGCTATCGAAATTGCACTTTCGCAAGCGGAGGTCGGCGACTGTGTTTTGATTGCCGGTCGTGGTCATCAATCCTGGCAGGTGGTCGGCTCCCGGAGGTTTCCGTTTGATGATCGCGAAGTGGCCCGCCATTGCTTGCGCGCAGGTCGCTGGGGCGAGTCGCTGGGCGGCGAGAGACACGCTGCGTGATTGCTGGCAAGGCCAGCGGATGGGCCTGCGGCGTCTTCGGACCGCCGTATTTTCGGATGCCATGAAAACCGGTCCCAAAACAGATTTCAGGACTTCTGCAAAAATCACCCTTGGCACCAGAAAGTTAATTTGGTACTTCACTCCCCCTTGCACCGCACGAAGCGATGCAGGGAGATAACGAAAATTTGGAGGTTTCATCGTTAGCGTGAAGGTTGCGGGACCTGATCGCTGCCCTTCCTCCTGGGTAGGAGCACACAATCGCCAGTCGCTACGGTTTCTGGGTCAACCAGACTGGCAAAAGCTTCACGATGGAACTTATGACTGGGCGCTGGGGCGGCTTCAAGGCCGCCCCAGCGACTCAGGGATTCATGCGACGGGCATCTCTAAGTGGTACGGCATTCAGTCTCTTTTTCGGCTGAGTGCTTTTTTTAAGAACATACGCCCCGATCGGGTATTCGTTGCCGCGAGTCGATAAATGGAGAGAGATAAAATCCCAATGCAACGCAATCCGGCCAATTCCATGACGGAAGGATCGGGTCTGGCGCCACATGTGGTTTTTACTGGCGGCGAAACGGGCGGAAATCTATTCCCTGGGCTTGCGGTTGCTGAGTCGCTTCGGCAACTCCTGCCGCAGATACAGATCACCTTTGCCGGTGCAGGAAGCCGCATCGAGCGGAAAGAAGTGCAAGCGGCAAGCTTTGCTTACGACGGTCTCCCCTGCCCCGCGTGGCCATCTTCGTGGAGCGGTCTCTGGCAGTATTTTAAAGATCAGCGGCAGGCAGTGCATGTAGCGGGTGAATTTATTCGGCAGACAGGTGTGGTCGCCGTGGTTGGTCTAGGAGGAGCGGCAAGTTTACCGATCGCAAAAGCTGCGGCGCGTGCGGGTGTGGCTTTGGCACTGCTCGAACAGAATGCGGTTCCCGGAAAAGCGACCCAGAAATTATGTCACTCGGCATCGCTGGTCTGTCTTTCATTCGCTGCGTCGCGCCATCGTTTGACCGCTGCCAAGCGGGTGCGGATTACAGGCGGTCCGGTACGACTCGATCGATCGAAATCAACTGCCGAGCAACCACGGGGATCGCGGATTTTGATTACCGGTGGCATGTCGGGCGCGGAAGATTTGAACCATGCGGTTCCCCGGGCACTTTATAAAATAGGGCGATCCGTACGTCACTGGCAGATCGTGCATCAGGCAGGTCCCAGTCACGTGCTGGCGACCCGGGAACTCTATCGAAAATTTTCGCTCCCGGCCCACGTGGTCCCCTTTCTCGACGATCTTCCCGGTTGGTTTTCTCGCAGCGATTTGGTCGTCTCGCGTGCGGGCGGAACAACACTTTCGGAATTGGCCGCTACCGGAGTTCCGGCAGTTCTGGTTCCCTCGCCGATAAGCATGGGAGATTGCGAGCGATTCAATGCTCGCTGCTACACGCAGGCAGGAGCGGCGATCACGGTTAATCCACACGATCACGGCGCACGGTTGGATGATGAACTAGGAATGCGATTGGTTCCTCTGCTCGAAGATCCCCAACTCCGTGGGGCCATGGGTCGCAGTATGTCCCATCTTGCTTTCCCACGGGCGGCAAAAGACTCCGCTGTGGCAATTGCCGAACTGATCGGGGTGCGACCCCTTGCGAAAGTCGCTTAATTAGGGCCGTTTTTTCTTGCTCAACCGAACTTGAGTAATGCGACGCGGTTATAATCAAATCGCCGCGCCACTTTTTCTCTTTTGGACGGGGTACACGATGGATTTTAAATTATTTTCTGCCGAGAGGACTTCTGTTTTGTGGCGGCGGCTTTTCTTGTGCTGTTTCCTTGCGCCGCTGTGCGGGTGCGATCGAGGCAAGCAAGTCGCATCTGCCGGCAGGCTTCCAGAAGGCCCGCTCGATACCATTCGACTCTTGGATCTGGAGAATCGCGCGATTGAAATTCGACCACAGGGTCAACGCGCCACAGTTTTTCTGTTTACGCGGACCGACTGTCCCATTTCAAACCGCTACGCGCCGACGATACAGCGTCTGTGCGACACCTTTTCTCTGCGTGGTGTCGTCTTCTATCTCGTCTATGTGGACCCGCAGCAGTCCGCTGCGGATATTGCAAGGCACCGACAGACGTATAATTATCCGTGTGCGGCGGTCCGGGATCTGGATCATCGCTTCGTAGATCAAGTTGGTGCGCGGGTGACACCCGAGGCGATCGTCGTCGATTCGAAAGGCCGAGTCGTCTATCGGGGTCGTGTCGACGACCGCTTCGTCGCATTTGGTAAAAGCCGACTTTTTCCGACGCGTGAAGATTTAGCCCTTGCTCTTGATGCAACTCTTTCGGGCAAGGCGGTGGAGATGCCAGCGACCGAAGCGATCGGGTGCTTTATTGCTGATTTGAAGCAATAGCTAAGGAGTGAGACGCGACCGTAGTGCATTGATCGTCTCTTCATACTGCGATCCATGCCCAATGCAGGTAAAGCAGCGTTGTTCTTCGCCGAGAACCGCAATGGAAATTTCTAGCCATGCGTCGGGCATGCATTCTCGAAACCGGTCGGCCCATTCGATCAGTACGATCCCTCCCTGTTCGAAAGTTTCTTCCGCGCCGAGTTCGGCCCATTCATCGTGGTCGGCAACGCGATAAAGATCAAAATGAAACAGAGGTACTGATCCCGGATACTCGTGCAGAATGACATAGGTTGGACTCACCACGCTGCGGACATCGACGCCACATGCCGCAGCAATACCCTGCACGAGTCTCGTTTTGCCACTTCCGAGCGTACCGACCAACCCCACCGTGTCCCCCGGGCGAAGCGCCGTCGCCAAGGCAGTGCCGAGCCTCTCGGTGGCTTTTTGATTGTCGGCACTGAAGGAAAAAGAATGTGTCATGTTAGGCCTGATGCTCGAAACCGGTTACCGGGAGTGGGCAAAGTTCGTCGGTTCCTTGCCAGAGTCCGGGGGTTTCAATAAACGTGCCAATCTTCGTCACCCTCGCCGCGAGTGGTTGTGCAGCAATCAACGCTGTTGCCGCGATCGGAGGGACAGCCAGGAGGAGTTCAAAATCCTCGCCGTCTCCCAGGGCACGTTCCAGTGGCGAACGCGTGTTATCTTCGGCAGCCATTCGGGTTGCGGCAGTTGAAGTTGGCACGGAGGCAAGATCGAGCGCCACCCCGCACCCGCTCTCTTCCGCCAGGCGGGCAGCATCGAGGGAAAGACCGTCACTGCAGTCGATCCCAGCGTGGAGCGTATGGTGATTCTGTAAGTACAACGCTTCTTCAATGCGGGGGATGAAATCAAAATGTTTTCCCAGTCGACTGCCACCGAACGAACCGGTCACCAGCAAGTGATCTCCGGGCTTTGCCCCGCTCCGCAAAAGGGGTTTGCCGGGACACCGACCGATGAGCGTAATGCTCACCACAAGCGGTCCGTCCCAGACATTGGTATCGCCACCGGCAAGTGCCACGTCAAATTGCTCAGCCAGCGGCAGCATCCCATCGAGGAGTTGCTCGGCAATGGCAGTCTTTTTGCGGGGCAGCGCAACAGCAAGGAACGCGGCGATTGGTTGCGCGGCCATGGCGGCCAGATCGCTCAGATTGACTGCGAGGGCCTTGCGACCGATCCGCGCCGGCGAATCGGTCGCCAGCGAAAAGTGCGTTCCGTCACAGAGCAGATCGCAGGTCACGACCGAACCATCGGGCTGCAGTACAGCGGCATCATCACCCGGCCCCACCGCAAGGTGTGGGCTTTCGGGTAACCTCTTGCGCAAAGCGCGAATAAATTCGATTTCCATCAGCGGGTTTGCTGCCTACAGGGTATTTGCGCTATCGCTAGAGAGTGTAGGACGATGCACAAAGAGCGTCAAAGGCCCTGTGCCCTACGGTCACAGCAGCAGGCACTACCGGGTGACACTCGATCGTTTGCCTGCCACAAGTTGCAGGTGCCCATAAAGGGTCTGGTTGCCCCGAAGAATGTAGAATTTCAACGGTCCGTTTGAGGTGACGCGGTCCTGTTTGAGGACGTAAGTTACATTATCCAAAGAGACCGTTTCCCAGACGTGCATGCCCACCAGCACATCGCCGCGACGGATACCCTGCGATTCGGCTGGACTACCCGGCCGGACTTCCATCACCGCCAGTCCACCACGATATTTACTTTTCTTGTCCCGGATTTGGGTTGCAGAGAGTGGTTGGAGTCGCAAGCCCAACTGGTTCCAGGCACGATCTCCTTCTTTGGCCACCTTCGGTGTATTTACAGAAAGGATCAAATCGAGGTCGAGAACCTGCCCGTCGCGGAGCACAGAGAGTGGAATATCGCTACCACCCTGCCGACCGAGAAGGGCCATTTCCAGTTGGAGCTGCCAGTGCAGGGTCGTTGTTTCGACGCTTTCAATGCGATCCCCCGGTTTGAGCCCCGCCCGTTGCGCGGGACTACCCGCCTCGACACTCGACACAAGCAGGCCTTTCTCGCGATCTTGGACCGAAGTGAAGGTGATGCCGTGGCTACGATTTTCAAGACGACGCACACTGCATAATTCGGTTGCAATCGCAAGAACCTTATCGACCGGCAGGGCAAAACCAATTCCCTGGGCACCGACCCGGACGGCGACGTTGATTCCGATCAATTCGCCATCAATGTTCAGAAGCGGGCCACCGGAATTTCCGGGATTGATGCTGGCATCGGTTTGAATCAGGTCATGGTAATACTGCACATCGCTGACCTGAACTGTACGGTGCAGTGCACTAATGATGCCTCGCGTTACCGTGTGCTCATAACCGTAGGCATTGCCGACGGCGATCACCGTCTCGCCAGGCATCAAATCGCGGGAGGTGCCCAGCTGAATGGTGGGCAGCGATCGAGTCCCCGGATCGATTTTGATAATGGCCAAATCGGTTTTCGGATCGTGGGAAATCGGTGTCGCAACCGCATGCGTTCCATCTGAAAGTGTGACATTAATGGTCGAGACGCCGTCGATCACGTGAAAGTTTGTGACGATATAGCCGCGACGATCGAGAATGACTCCCGTTCCCATTCCGTTGACGCGCCGCGTTCCGTCGCTGCGGTCGGCCGTTCGTGCGGGAACCAGTTTTTGGCCCCGGATATTCACGATTGCATCGCGGGCCTCTTCGACCGCGCGGACCAACGCGGTGCGTCGAGTCTCAGCGGCATGGACCAGGCATGGCATCAGGAGGATGCCAAGAAGCAGGCCACGTTTCCACCGCGCAACAGACAATCGCTGATGGCGAATACGATCAAAGGATCGTTCGCTGCAGGCCTGAGGCGCAGTCTGGTCCACGCAATGCTCCCGGTCGAAGGAGATGGAAATGGTTATAAACCAAGATGAGATCGGAATGATCTGTTCATCGGCCCTCCAAGAACAGCGTCTTCAGGGACGGCCGCAGTGCGCGATACAGTCCCCCTATTCTTCCTAAGATTGTGAAGATAGAGAGGGCGATAGCATGTCCGGTGGCAGTTTAGGGCAGGATAATTCCTCTTAAGCAGGCAGGACCGCTTGGAGGCTGCCGGAGTGAACTCTGCTTGTCTCAGTCCATAAACCGCGCGGTGGCCTCAGCGAGTTGGCGGCCGATGTGCATAAGGTTCTCTTGATGGTGCGGTTGGGTCATTTTACCATGTTCATCAAAAACCTGATGGACACGCGGAATACTTGCCTGCTGCGGGAGGACCAAGACACCGATGCTACTGAGAATTGCCCGCACGTGTACCAGTCCGCGATGCCCTCCAAGACCACCGGGCGATGCACTGACGAGGGACGCCATTTTTCCGCTAAATGCGACCAACGGCGGTTCATCTCCCACGGGACGCGAAACCCAATCGATCGTATTTTTTAGTAAGGGTGTGATCGAACTGTTGTATTCGGGACATGCTAAAAGTAAACCATCATGCTCCACGAATAGTTTTTTGAGCGCAATCGCGTTTTCACTATGTCCCTCTGCCTGTTCCATGTCTTGATCGAACAGTGGCAGTGGATAGTCGCGAAGTTGGATTTGTGTCACATCCGCGCCTGCTGCTGCAGCGGCATCGGCAGCAATCGCCAGGACACGTTGATTCCAACTATCGGTGCGATTGCTTCCGGCGAAGGCCAAGATACGTGGACGAGTAGACATCGAAAAACGTTATCTCTTGAAGATTGATGCCGGTGAACTGGATAGACAGGGAAATAGAAGACCGCAGTCTAACTCAAATCAAAGGTAATTCAAGCAAATGCCCCAAGTACGTGGCAAATCGCTTCGGTCGAGCGGCAACCCGCAACGACAAGATCGATATTGCAGAAACAAGATTATTTTTGCACGCAGGCCATTCCTCCATCTACACCGAGCGTTTGCCCTGTGATCCAGTCGCTGCTGGGCAAAAGAAGCATGGTCACTGCCTCGGCAACATCGTCGGGAGTACCGGTGCGTTCCAGCGGGTACATCGCATTCATTGCCGTTCGTTTCGCATCGGTCGAAAAAAAACGTGCTGAGAGATCCGTTTCCGTGAGTGCGGGCGCGACGCAATTGACCCGGATTTTCGGTGCTAACTCTGCGGCCAGGGTACGGGCCACTGCTTCCAAAGCACCTTTCGCCGCAGCGATTGCAGTATGCATCGCAAGGCCACGGGCGACCGCTACGGTACTTAAAAAAACAACGCTCGCCGTTCTTGCAGTCGAAGCTTGAAGTCCTGGCAGCGCGGCCTGCAGAAATCGGATCGCACTCACGCAATTGATTTCAAACGCAGCGCGCATCGCTTCCGGTTTTAAACGATGCACTGGAGCAAGGTCGATCGATCCGGGGCAATACACGATGCCATCCAGTGGTCTCGTGAGCGTGTCGGAGGGAATTTCATCGCGGCCCACAAAGTCATACACCATATGCTGCACGCCTTCGATCGATGCTATCTCTCCCGGTTCGCGCGACAGGACAAGGACGGTGTGCCCTTGGGCGCCAAGTTTTTTGCTGATTGCAAGCCCGATACCGCGACTACCTCCAGCAATGGCATAGTGGCCCATCGAGTCCCCTTGTAACCGTTTTGCAGGTGCTATCCGGGGTACTTTAGGAGCCGCCTCACATCCGGCAAGACCAGAGGTCAGAAACAACGCCCTTCCACGTGCGGCAGTCGATGCCGATACGAGAAGTGTCCTCGCGACACCGCTTGAAGCGTGCTGCAAAACAGCGGGACGCTTACAATCATCGAGCAAGAGAGTTACTTGCCTTTGCCCCAGTAAATGACCTTGCTCTTAACAGCCCCGTCTGGATTTCGGTGATAGACCGTGTTGCCGACTCGGGTGGAGTAGGAGCCAGTCTTGCCATTCGCCTTGACGCTATAGGTTCGGTTGCCAATCCGTTTGGATCCCCCCATAAAATTTCCCAAGGAGTCCATACGGTAGGTAGCATTGCCATGCTGTACGGACTAACTGGTCGGACCACGCCAATTCTGTTTGCCATACTTGATATTGCTATCGCCACGACTGCTGCTCGTACCGTTGCCAATCAGGACAACGTGTTGCACCATCCCTTTCCGATCCAGGTAATATTTGGTCGCGTAGGCTCCCTTGCCACGATTGACGTACTCGACACCGGTGGATTGCGCGTGCGAGGTACCTGAGAGAGCCAGGAGGGTAAGAAGCCCACTGAGAACGGCGAAGCTCTTCATGCGATAGCCCCAGGATTTTGCTGAATCAAAACCAACTGCGGTTGATACTAGAGGCATCGTGGTGAAAGTGCAACGGCGAGTATCCTCACGCGCGGATTGGACGGGAAAACCGCGTTTCACTTGAGCGGAGAGAAAGACTGGGGGCGTGCCTCAGGTGGGGAATAGTGGGCTTATGATTTCATCTGATCCAGAAAGTCCCCCAAATAATCAAAGCGATCCACCGCTTCGTTGAGTTGCGCGAATCCCTCGGTTCGGCCCCGCCGCCACGCTTTAAGATTTTCAAGATCGAACAGCGGACGGACTTCGGGGTCGTCATACGACATACTCAAGAGCAGCTCGACGAACCGGTTCACCGTCTCCTTCGGAGCATCTTCGAGTACCGTAAAGCAGCAGTGATCGTAAGGATCAGTTCGAGCAAGTACCCTGGTCTTTCCGAGCGGAATCGTGCCCTCCTGTTCGAACAGTTGGTAATTGCCGTCGATCATGCAGGCGGCATCTGCTTCACCCTGCATCAGTGCCGTCGCCGCATCGCGTTCACCGCCGATGTGGTCGCCGTGCTTGCCCACTAGGCGATCGAATGGAAGAACTTTGAAATCCTGATTGCTTTGAAGACCAGCCCCCGCCAAATGGTTGAGTGGGATTAAGGTAGCTTGAGGCGAATCCTTGGCTCCCACACCTACGGTTTTTCCTTTCAGGTCTTCGAGCGAGTGAATGCCAGAGTCTTCTCGCACCACAATCACACTGGTGAGATCTTGATCGGTGTCGCGCATTGCGATCGCTTCGGCGCGCATGCCACGTTGCCTCGCCACGCGCTCGACCTGTACCCAAGCCAAGGGGGAATTCCAGGCGATGTCGACGTGTCCCGCAAACTGACCCTCCACCAGCGCCTCGTAATTGGAATAAAGGATCATGTCGAAGTCGAGATCATTTTTTGCAAACCAGACTTTGAATCCTTCCCAGATGGTGACAACATTGGGGCAGTAAGCAACGGCACCCAACATCAATCGCTTTTTCATCGGTGTCTCCTTTTAGAACAGGTCCATACCGCAACACGCTTTGCCAATAAAGTCGTAAAGAACATCGGTCGTAGGGGCCATCACCGTCGCCGCGCGGGTATCACGGAAATAGCGTTCCACCGCCACGTCTTGTCGAAATGCAGCACCTCCGCAGACGCGCATGGCCAGATCCAGGACCTCGGTCGCGGCTTCTCCAGCGGCGGCTTTGCATTCCAGTATCCGTAGCATCGTATCCTCTCGTCCTTCATCGATGGCGGTGATGGTATCGAGCCACAGTGTTCGAGCCGCATCTGCTTTCACCCGCATGCGGGCGATGTAGTTCCGAATGGTAGGAAGATCGGCCAGCGATGATTTGATATGTTCATACCGAGTGCCGGAAGCATGCGCACAAACGTGTTGAATCGCACCTTCCATTAGGCCGATCGAACAGGCGGCGTTCATGACTTGGAAATAGGGAAGAACAATTCCCATCATAATATCAAAGCCTTCGCCGTCTTGCCCCAATCGAGCGCTCTCGCTGACGATAACCCCCTCGGCGATCACCGGCGTGGAATCATTGCCTCGCATGCCCAAAGCAGTAAACGGGCCTTTGCGCGAGAGTCCTCGAGCGTCGGCCGGCACCAACCATATTGTGCTGGCAACTTCGCCGCTCACTGGCAGACTCGACCAAACGTATGCGGTTGCGTGGGAAGCAGAGGTGATCCAGCTTTTGTGGGCGTCGAGCCTAATGCCTTCAGTACAGCGAGTGGCGGTTCCGACTGGCGCCCAAAAGTGACTGCGCGATCCGGATTCGGAAAATGCGAGCGTGCTCAAGTGCTGCCCCCTGGCAACGCCGCGGCGCACCTCTTCACTTCCGTGTTGTTCAAGTACCGCGACACCGCTGTAGTGCATGCACATCACCATGGCGCTCGAAGCGCATTCGCGGGCCAAACGCTCTATCACCCCGGCGGCGGCTCGCAATCCTTTTCCCATGCCGCCCACTTCTTTGGCGCTGATCAGCCCCAACAGACCGGCTTGCCGTAAACCATCGACAGTTTGTGTGGGGAACGCGCCTCGATCGACATCGACCGCGTGTTTGGCCGTGATCTGGGTTGCAATGGTTTCTAGTTGCGAGAAATAGTTCGTCACATCGTTTCTCCTGGCAGACTCGCCCCAGGACGAAACGTAACGAATCATCACGGGAAAACAGGCGAGGGCAATAAGCCTGGAAACGCCAGGTCAAATTGTGTTCATAGTTGCGGATAAAATCGCATTTTTCTTCCGTGGGTAAGGTGCGGGGAGCAATGTGCCCAGCCCTTTGCCGTTCATTATCCATGCTCAGCCGGCGAGAGAAAGACGGGGGGGTGGGCGCTCTGTCGCCTTCTTCGCGGTAGCAGGGCCAGACCGACAAGGGCTAAGAGCAGCGCAACCGGGCCGACGTGCGACATAACAATGGGTTACCTTCCGCGGGGTTCGCGGTGAGCCATCTCGATGCACAGTACCGCTGCTAGGCTCAACGGGCGGACCGTGCTGGCCGGAGGCACGCTTTCTGAAATGCTGAGCACATAATTGTCAGGGTAGCGAAACACCTCCTTAAAAATTCCGGCCGATTTACAGGTTATGTGAGCCAGTTCAATTTTATCGGCCATAAATCTAAAATCCTTTCCTGACATTTTGCTCCGGACGCGACAAACGAGGTTTCCCTTGGCATCAAGGATCTGAAAGTCACCGAATAAATTGAACCCCTGCTTAAAACTACCTATTTGCTGATTATTCTCGTCTAAAACGATCGTGTTGGAAAAAGTTAATGAAACACCTCTCTTGATACGGACTATTGGCTGCCCATCAGGAGTCCTGACTTGAAGATCAAAAGGCGGAAATTTTTGTCTTTTCAGCATCTTTGAAACCGTTCCTGAATTTTCGTCTCGACACTCCATGATGACGGAACTCAAGTTAGGGTCATAGATGTCGAAATTTTTGGACAGCTTAGGCTTCCCCATATGTTTACGAGATACATATTGTTGCTTAACACGGTATGCATAACATGCCCTCCCCAAAAACGGAGCGAATGAATGGTTACACTCCCCATTATCCACGCTCAGCAGCGGAGAGAAAGACTGGAGGCGGGGCTAATCATCTCCGTATTCCAGTCGGGCACGTTCAAACTGACTGCGGATGACATCGTCTGCCTTCTGCTGCGCTTCGTAATACGTGGGGACTTTCCAGCCCGGGAAGATCTCATCCGATACACGGCCCGCCTCGAAGGCCTCGAGGCGGTCCTTCAGGATATCCGTCAGCAAAAGATTACCGAAATCTATTGCTAAGGAGATATCATTGGCTACGGGCCGAGTCCCCGCGAGTGCATCGATTTGATTATCGATTGTGATGCCTACGGACCCCGGACTACTATCGAGAGCCCCTGTTTCCCCCGCTCTTCGTTCTTGTCCCGCATGGCTCTACATGGCCAAGGATGTAGAATGGGCCTTTGAAGTTCCTGTCCGCCAAACACTGTCCGATCGAGGGGAAGGGCCCAGGGATGCCACAGGCAAGTGAGCGAGAGAAGTTGCTCGTCATTGGAGGCTACGGAACGATCGGTGGCCGGGCGGCACAACTCCTGGCCGAGTTCTTCGAGGGGCGGATCGTGGTCGGCGGGCCTAACGAAGCTAAGGCGCAGCAGTTCGCAGACGCCTCTGGTCACGGGATGCAGGGGATCGCCCTCGATGCCACCGACCCCGCCCAGCTGGCAACCGCCCTCGGCGACCACCGCACCGTCGTAAACACCGTCGACTCGCTCGAGGAACCGGTCGTCGACGCCGCCATCGCGGCGGGCACGAACTACGTGGGCGTCGTCGGAACGGATGTCCAGGCAATCCGGGCGCGACACAACGACGCGCGGACCACTGGCTCGCGGATCCTGCTCGGGACCGGTGTGATGCCGGGGATCAGCAACGTCATCGCGCGCAAGCTGAGCGCCGACTTGGGAGGCGCCGACAGGATCGTCTCGATCGCGGTAGGCGATGCCGGGTCGCTCGGCCCCCAGACCTTCAGTTACATGCTCCGGGAGGCGGCCAAGCCGCTCGTCCTTCCCGGAGCGGCACGGCCGACGATGCCCTACGCCGTCTCCGTCCAGTTCCGGTTCCCCGAGCCGCGCGAGCACGTGACGGCTTACGCCGTGCGCGATTGGTTCTCCTACGCCGACACCCTGGGAGCCGAATCCGTGACGGCCATCCTTATGGAGCCTGCCCCGCTGCGCCAAGTCATGCACCTTGCGGCGAGGGCCCGGATCACGAAAGCGCTCGCCGTGCCTCGGATCCGTCGCCTCGTGGCACGCGGCCTGTTGCGGGTGACGGCGGGTACGAAACAAGGACCGATGCTGATCGGTGTCGAGGTATCGCGCGACGGCAAGAGCGCCTCGCTGTGCGCCGCCGGGGCGAGCGACGCGGAATGGACCTCCCAGGGCGTTGCCACACTGGCCGCGCACGTCCACCGCGGCGACGTCGAGCCGGGCGTGTGGCTGCCCGAGCAGGTGATCGAACCGGCCCCCTACCTTGCCGACCTTGAGCGGCGCGGGCTGAAGTTGGCCGTGCCCTGAGGCGAGCCCGATGTGGTCGTGCATCCTCGCCGCTTACGTGCCTCGGCCTGCCTCGAGATCCCTGTTTACCCTTTTGAGTAGACAGCATGCACGTCCAAGGGTGTAAAATGGGCCTTTGGAATTCCTGTCCGCGGGATGATTCGGTTTGACAGATTAAGGCTTGGGTGATTTTTCAGTGTGGATGCCGTGACAAGTCCCTGCCGGTGCAGGAAGCGGGAAAGCTTTTGTCGATTGTGTAAGTACCTTTTCACTTCCCATTATCCACGCCCAGCAGCGGAGAGAAAGACTGGGGGCGGGCCTTAGGTGGAGAGGCCGCTTGAACCATGATTACCGGATTGTATTCTTTCAAAGCAACCTTCTGCCGTGCTATAACGACCCTTGATTATTTGCTTTGGATTGCTGGATGCGAGGGGGTGTGGCAGAAGGTTTTGTGGAAGCCGGCCCCCCAGTGGAAATTTCATGATGCTCAATTCTGGTTCTCGGCTGGCGCGGGGACACTGGTGTGGTTGGCTCTTCTGGGGCATCGCTGCGGTGTTCTTCCTTTACGAGCAGTTCGTTTGGGTGATGCCCAATGTTATTCTGGTAGATCTCACTCAGGTCGCCGAAGCCTCGCCGGTAAAGCTGGTCTGGGCACTGTCGGTGTACCTCTGGATTTATGCCTTTCTGCAACTGTTTGTGGGTGGGCTCTTTGATCGCTTCGGTACGAAGTTCATCCTGTGTGGCGCGACGGCCATTTGCGCTGCGAGCTGTTTGCTTTTTGGGACGGCACACAACCTGCTCGAGATCAGCGTTGCGAGGGGTCTTAGCGGCTTTGGCAGCGCGTTTGCCTTTGTCGGTGCGATTTACGTTGCCACGGTTTGGTTCCCGCCGAGCCGACTTGCGTTGATAGTGGGAATCACCACAGCGGTAGGGATGTTCGGCCAGATGTTCGGCCAGACTCCGTTGGTGGCTGCGGTCGAGAAATTTGGCTGGCGCGAGGTTGTCGTGGTTTGTAGTTGGCCGGGCTTTGCATTGGCGGGACTGATACTACTGGTCATTCCACGGCGACCCTCCTGGTTTAAGGATCGCTTCGCAAAGAAGAGCGAGCTTAAAATCGGAATTTTCCAGGGTATTGTGCAGGTCCTTTCCCGTTGGCAAATGTGGGCGGTTGGCACGGTGTGTGGAGTGCTTTACTTGCCATTGAGCGTGTTGGCGGCAATGTGGGGCAACACTTTCATGGAGAAGGCCGGAGGATACAGCGCGGAGCAGGCAAGTTTTGCCACCATCATCCTGGGGGTCGGTTGGCTGATCGGATGCCCGCTGGTGGGGATCATTTCCGATCTCACAGGCTCGCGCAAAGGCCCGCTGTTGGTTGGCATTGTCGGGGGCGGGACAGCAATGCTATTGTTGCTCTGGCCCTCGTTTCTCGGTTACGGTGGTTTGCTTGCGGTGATGTTCGTGGGCGGCCTCTTTACAAGCACCGAAGTCGTTTGCTTTGCCGTAGCAATGGAGCTCTTTCCGCAGTCGCTCCGTGGCACGGCCGCGGCCTGTTGCAACTTCATCACGATGATGTTCGCGGCGGGGTTACAGATTGTGATCGGCTGGATCCTCACAGAGCAGATCGTGGGTCCCGTCCGGCACCAGCTGAAGGTGCCCCACATTCCCCCCGTTGAGCAACTCCCCAGCGCAACCCCCGATGAGTTTCGCTGGGCCCTGGCAGTCGTCCCGGCCCTGTTCCTCGTGGCCCTGGCACTTTGCCTGTTGCTGCCCGAGACAGCCGGGCGCGCAGTTGGGACGAATGATCGGAAGGACTAGAAGCAAAGTCAAAAAACAGCCAGGCAAACGTGCGACAAGCGAGTCGTTAGAATTATCTCTGGAATGGGATAAGCGGAGGGCACGGGACTCGACAGAGCGATTTTTCGCAGCTCTTTGCGTACCCTCAGGTTACGACAAAAGTCCCTTTCCTGCAACAACTTACATATCGCTGGTTGGTGGCGGTTGTTGTTGGTTGTTTAGGGTTATTAGGGAGTGTTAGATGCGCACTTTGTGCGCAGTCGAAAGCCGAGAGTTCGTTCTCTGAAGAACACATTTCGCGACACGAGAATTACCAACTTACATCAACGGAGACGCGGAGTTTCTGCACAGTCCGTCCCGCGAGTCAACGCGAACCGCGGGGCGGATCTCCGCTCTTCTTTTTAGCTGTTGGAGCCCTGTTTGCCGGGGTTGTTCATGGTAAGAACAGCGAAGAGGATAATGCTCCAAAACAGGGATTGAAACGCCGCCGACGTCCCGAAGAGCGAGGTCTACCCGATGATGAGGCGCTGTGTGATCTGGCCTGGACGTACCTAGAAGCACAGCATCAACTCTGGCCGGAATTGGCTCAGCAAGGTGTCCTTCCACCGCTTACAAAAATCGCGGCCACACGCTCGGCACGCCAGTTTAAGGATCGCTTCCTTGACGAATTCGACCTTGAGCTATCTGAGTTGCCGGAAAGTGATTCCTGGGATGCGTTGGCGGCAGCGTATCTACGCTACTCGTGCGACAAATCCAATCCTCGCTCACTTTGCCAGCAACTTGAACTCATACTGAATCGAGCTCAAGGGAACAAGCACTTCATTCCATGGCGTTTCGTTTTCGCAGATGCCGCCGTAACGGGGACAACCTCAAACCGACGAGGATACGAGTTGGCAAAAGAAGCTCTTGCTGATGCCGACATGAAGATTGAAATCTTGTATCTGGATGAAATCGGCAGAGCGAGTCGCGACTCTGTCGAAGCCCTTCGTCTCGGACAAACACTCCAGCGATTGCGCAAACGACTGATCGGAGTAAGTGATGGCTTTGACAGTCGTTCCGAGATGTCAAAAATGATGCTGTCGATGTTCGCGATGCTCCAAGAATGGTTTATTGATCAACTACGAAGCAAAGTAAATCGTGGGATGAGTGACTCACATGAGCGGGGCACAAACCGTCGTCCTCCTCCATTCGGCAACAAACTTGTTCCCGCCGTCGACTCACATGGGAACCCATTATACGGACGAGATGGCGATCGCCTTAATATGCAGGTCGTTAATGAAGATGAAGCACCGCATGTTCGACTCGCATTTACTCTGTTTGTCGATAACCAATGGAGCATGACGAGAATCGCAAGGGAGCTAAGAGAGCTCAGGCCCGATGGACGTCACTGGGATAGCTCCGGTATTAGAGATTTACTGGAGCGTCACAAATACATCGGTATTGATGTAGAAAATATGACCTACCGTGAAAAAGTGATCGGCGAGAACGGCAAGGAGAAGTTCATCACCAGAGACCGACCCCGATCTGAATGGAAGGTAAAGCGCGCTAGACACCTACAGATTATTTCCTATCGCCTGTGGAAACAGGCGCAGGTTCGCTTGGCGGAGGTCTCGGAGGCCTTTGCAACCAAGAGAAAGCCGACGAAGCATCGGAGTGAGGTGTATTCGTCAGTGTTGGTTCGGCCAATTTGCGGTGACTGTAAGCGGCCGATGTCACTTGGCCGATCGGGCAAATATGCCACTTTTACATGTCTGAACGGCACGACTGGAAAATTTGGCTGCAAACACCATGGCTACAAATCGGTTCGCATCGTTGAGTCGACAATTTTGAACCACGTCATGAATAATATCCTAAACGATGAACAACTGAAGTTGCTGGTGATTCGTGCGAATGAATATCTCACTGTAGAGACTGAAAAACCACGAACTGACACCTCGGCTTGGAAGGCTGAAATTCGCAAGCTGTCATCCAAGCAGAGGCGACTGGCTGGCATTCTGGCAGAAGTAGGGGAAGAGGACCTCGACTCCATCGTGACGGAGCTCCGTCGGTGCGAGCGTCGCCTTCGGGAGCTCCGAAAATTGATTTCTGATGCAGAGTCTTCGGACTTTGTTCCGCCGCCGATAAAAAGTGACGATGCTATCGCTCTCTTGAATGACCTTCGCGAGCTGTTGAGGGCTGATGTCGGCAAATCCGCCAAGATTCTCAAGCGGATTACAGGACCCATCGTTATTCGACAGGAGCAGGAAGAGGGCAAGAAGAAACTCACTTGGATCGCTGAATTCACCGTGAATCTCGTGCCGGTCGTCGCCAAATTGGCGGCGGCCGGCAATTGTCCAAGTACAAGGGGTTGGGAGTACCTAACCACTCATGATTGGACAATTCCTGAAATGGTAACATTACGTGTCGAAAGGCCGCCTAACTATGAAAAACTGCTTCCCAAGTTTGTGGAAATGCACGCTGACGGGGCTTCGATTCAGCAGATCGCGTACGAGCACAAGATGTGTTGGCGGTACGCTGCTGAGATTTTTCTATTCGGGGAAACTGGCAAGAAGCCATGCTGGGGTCCGAATGCAGACCTTGAGAGACATTGTGCTGGCTGGAGCCAGTTCAAGGAAGTCTCATCAGTGGTCGCACGACTGCGAGACCGGAGAAAACTATATTGGCCAAACATTGTAGTCCACCTTCATAAACATGACGGTATTGAGATAGCTGAGCTTACCGCCATGCGGGCATACGACTATGCACATCGGGCCGAAAATCGTGCGAGCAGTGGAGCCGGCGAGAGCCGCAGACGAACCCGCTTGGGTGAGGACAAGTATGAAGAGGTGATGCGCCTGATCGGGCAGAATAGATGCAGCGATCGCGAAATCGCACGGCGCTTCGGCTGTTCACGGTCCACTGTGGGACGTTGGCGGCGGAAATGCAACTCCATTCAGCCTAACAGGAGGAAACCGTAATGAGTCGATTCCAGGATGCAGCCGAGAAACTCAAAAACTGTGTGTAGCCTGCGCCTTACAACGATGCAGACGTTTTGCAAGTAGTGGCGAACAGTGTTAAACGTTAGCGAGTGATGGCGGTATCGTATCACTCACCCCACACGAGCCGGTCTTCTTCTTCGCTTGCGCCAGACCACTCATTGGCCAGATCCTCGAGCGTATCCTCGAGCGGATCCTCTAACAGATTATAGAACGGATCGGCGGCCGACGATCGCATCGAAGAACCACCCAGTTCGGCAACCCGTGCAATGCGCACCGCATCGGCTACCGTGTGCCGATTCGGGTTACTGCCACCAGAGACCGTGACGATCAGCTCACCACCAGTGACAGTCACCGTTTCAAGTGTGCCCCAGGCAATGCCATTATCTAAGAACTCGCTCGGGGCATTGGACTGATTAATCGTGGTCGTGGCCAACGCTTCATCACCGGCATTGGTGATACTGTACTGTGCATCGGTGGCGTTGTAGTTATTGTTGTACTGATGGTTCCAGGTCGCCGAAACGTGGTAGACCCCGTCTGCCAGGCCCGTAAAGGTCCAGCTGGCCTCTTCACCCGGTTCGCCGCCCTTGAGGCTCTCGTTGTTGCCGCCATACGCATCGCTCACCTGCTTATTGGCGTTGTAGCGGAAGCCGTTACTGGTAAAGCCGCTATCGGTGTTATCCAGAATCACCACTTCCAGCGCGTCATCATCCTGGACGTTGAGCACGGCTGTGCCGGCCGCATAGCTTGCGGCAGTCGCTTCGATCGTACTCTGCTGGATGCCGTCCGGAGAGCTGTCGTCGGTCGGGGTAACGGCGAAGCTCTTGGTGCTCTCGCC